>Ga0209922_100080_pt1 | contig 343694 bp, 319 predicted proteins | sample ThiBiot_500_biof_FD_183946 | JGI IMG/M metagenome (GOLD analysis project Ga0209922, IMG submission 183946) | Wastewater bioreactor microbial communities from Cape Town, South Africa - Thiocy_expt_500_biof (SPAdes) | ecosystem: Engineered > Bioreactor > Thiocyanate-remediating >... | reverse complement strand
CCGCTCTGATCGGAGCGATCATCGCCTACGTGAAAGCGCCAACGGCCACCCCGGACCTAAAGACCCACTTCCAATTCCAGGCTCGGACTTTTTGGATCGGTCTCCTTTATTGGTGCGCCGGCGGCCTGCTGCTTTATTTCGGGATCGGGTTACTCATCCTCATCGGGTGGCTCGTTTGGACGCTGGTGCGCGTCATCAAGGGCCTGATCTTCCTGAATGACCGTCGTCCGATCGCCAATCCGACCTCCTGGCTGTTCGGCTAAGCAGCAATCACACAGAGGGCACTCCCGTGACTGCAGGCGTGATGCCCTCGCTGAGTGCCTTGAGCGCACTGATCCTTTTATGGGCGCCAACAGGTTCTACTGATGCAATTGCCGCTACAGGGACCGATCATCTGCAGCATCACAGAACCGCTTGGAGCCAGGCGGCGAGCAACATACAGGAAGGCATAAGCGGCGGGTTCGTATTCAGCCCCGCTGGGGTCACGGATCCTGCAAATCCATCGAACACGCTAGCCCTGGACGAGACGCTCCCGCCTCAACAACTACGCCATCGGTTTCATTCATACACGGTCAGAATAATAGAGGGCGAGGACTGCATTATCTGCGCGCACCTCACAGGCCAAGCCGGCGATCTGGAGGTCTATTATGATCCAGACGGACGAACCATCTCAATGCTTCGCTCGATCGATCCGAAAGCAGCGGATGCGGAGAACCATCGTGTCGGAAGTCTCCTTTCCGACGCAGTTGGGTCCTGGGCGAGTTGTGACGATGGCGAAAGCCTTACTTGCTCATCGGCCACGATCGAAGGCCTCTCCTATATCGTTGCCGATGATGAAAGCTGCCAGTTCATCGTTAAAAATAACAAAAATCCAACCGCTATCCCCGCCTGCGCAAAAATCGGCGGCTTCCAGCTGGAAAGGCCGCAAAGGCCTGAGATTTAAGCCCCACCAAGTCGTTGGCTCGAACTGCTTCGCGATTTTCGGGAGCGGCACCTAAAAATCATGTGGTTCTCGCTGAAGGAAGCTTAAGGGCGTTAGACGCGGCTTAAACGCCACCGCTACCTCAACTGAGACCAACATGCGCGCTGTTATTTACCATCGCTTTCGCTCTTGCGAGCCTCTCGAATCCGAAAAATCAAAGCTCGAACAGTGGACGGCCGCCGCAAGTTGGACCGCCGATCATTCTGAAGCGGAGGTCGTGGCCGAGTTCAATGAAGATGAAAGCCAACTAGATGGTAGACCCGCCCTCCAAGCGGCGATTAATCTGTGTCAAAAGCTCAATGCGACCCTGATCATTGCGAGCACCGAGGCGATCGGCCATGGACCGCCGTTCTACCCGCGCATTGCGAGCGTCCCGGTTATTAAATTGCCTCCACCGGAGAGGCCTGTGGGTAATACCAAACCGGCGCCGCTCAACGCTCCGTCCGGATTATCGCTGTACTTCGACAATCACGCCGAGCAGCGGGTCGTTGACGTCTACCTTTGCAACGGGTCTGACCACCCGGTAACGAGCGTGGCGCTGCAGGTCGTCAATGCCTCGCTCGACTTCACCACCTGCACACTTCCAATCAACACCACGCCCCGCAAAGGGGTCTACGTCACCACCACCGAGACGAAGCATGTCAACCAACTGCCCGCAAAAACGGCCTGCTTGATTACGAACTACGATATCCTTATCGATGGCGACTTCCTTCTGATCAGCCAGATGCAATGGGTCATACCCAACGGCGCGATGGTGGCGGGGCGGGCAATTGTCGATAAGGGGCATAGCGCGAAAGGCTTCGTGCGATTCAGCATCGATAATAGTGCTTGACCCGGCGTGCAGTAACTCGCGCTAAAACACGCATCAAGATCGGTAAAGCGGCCAACGTCGAACCGTGGCGAACTCAACGCCTGCGTGACCAAGAACCCTTACAAGCGCCCGTCGCTGTATGGGACAAAGTATGGGTACGACGATCTGCCACGACCGCGGATCGTTGATTTAAAAGGGATTTTTGCGAGGACTGGCGGAGAGGGAGGGATTCGAACCCCCGATAGGCTTGCACCTATGCCGCATTTCGAGTGCGGTGCATTCAACCACTCTGCCACCTCTCCAAGGCGCCAAATCGGCGGAGGACCGCCGGGTCGCGGGACTTTTAGGCGAGGTTGCCGCGCACCGCAAGACGTCCGGCGCGCCCATCCCGGTCGCGCATCCGGATTTTGCAACTCCCTGCCGAATCGGCCGTTTTCTTGCCGTTGCCGTTCTCGGACAATTTCCACCCGCCCGAGCCACGGCTGGCGAACGAGCGCATTGCCGAGCCCCGCGCCCATGGGTCAGGATTCCCGGCCTTTGTCGTCCTGCGTAAGGGCTCCCGCGCGGGCCCATCCACGCGGCTCCTCCGACATGACCGCCGGGATCGGCGAGATCGCGTGGAGAAGCCGGCTGGCCGGCGGCGCCAGCCTTGCGGATTCCGCAAGACAGGACGCGCCGCAAGAGCGCCTGCGCCAGCACACATCCATCATCGGATCGAGCATTCGGCGTCCTGCGCCCGCAGGACGCCGGGCTTCCCCATGTTACTGATGGGTGGTTCGTCTCGCGTGATCGCGAAACGCGCGCGGTGAGTTGCCGGTCCAGCGCTTGAACGCTCCCGTGAAGGGCGCGATTGACGAATAGTCGAGCAGACCGGCGATGCGCGAGATCGGCGCGTCGGACTCCAGCAACATCTCGATCGCGGTCTCGCGGCGAATGTCATCCAGAATCTGCGAAAACGTGGTTTCCTCGCGAGACAACAGGCGCTGCATCTTCTTATGGCTCATGCCAAGCGAATTGGCGACAAACTCGGACGAACACAGTCCCGCGCCGAGCATACTGCGGATCGCCGAGGCGACCATCGTCGTCATGGTCTGATCGTAGATCGGCATCCCGCGGATGCGGCTGCGGATATAGCGATCGAGAAGCCACTTGAAATTCTGAAGGCCGCCATTGGTCCGATAGCCGAGAAGCCGGCGCTCGAACAGAAATTCGTTATGCGCCGCATCGAATTCGACGGGACACCGGAAAATCATGTCGTGGAGCGACGTGTCGGAAGGGCGCGAATGCTGAAATCTGACGAGCGCGGGATTTTCGTCGGGAGCGGCCAGGACGACCCGTGCCATCCGCACGTTGTTGCCGAACGCGTATTCCACCTGTTGCCTCGAAGGCAACGCGCCGGAATCGATCTCATAGCGAAACATCGCCAAATCGCTCTCGCCATCGTCGAAAAAATGCAGCGTGAACGCGTTGGTATGACAGCGCCAATAGCGAATGCTGCTTTCGATCCACGCGCGGAAATCGCCGACGAACTGAGCCATCAGAACCGTCGGCCCCACGTTCGGAAAATGATCCGGAATGCTCAACGCCCATTCGAGCCCGAACGACGGCCGGTTCAGCCTTTCCGCCGATAATTCCATTAAATAACAAACGTCCCGCCATGGGAGCAGCTTGTCCGGGTAAGACAGCACCTTTTCGGTAAATCCGGCGCTTTTCAGCAAGGCGACAGCATCACCCCCCTGCGCCTCGACAAGTTCGGCGAAGCCCATGAGCGAATAAGCTCGGATGTATAAAGACCTCACCGATTATGTCCTGAAATATGAAATATAATGTCCCCAAATATAAACAGAGAAGGCCGACGAATAAAACAAACGCCAACCACAAAAACTTGGATCCTTTTTTTCATTGTTCAATAACGGGTCCGTGCGCATTGATGCAAGACAGAGCCAAAAAGGAATTTTGCGTATAGCTTTGTCGGAAATTGGTAACGTGATGATTGCGCAATTTTCATTGATCGACGAACTGCAGGACGCCATCGAGGGAAGCTCGGAGACCAAGCGCGTCGAGACGCTGCGACAGGTCACCGATCTCTTCCTCAGTGCGAACCGAAAGCTCTCCGAAAAGCAGGTCGCGGTATTCGACAACGTTCTCGTCCATCTGGTCGAGAACGTCTCGAATAACGGACTGGCCGAGCTGAGCGAGCGCCTCCAGGAAATCAACAACGCGCCGATCAATACGATTCGGCGGTTGGCAAATGACGACTCGATCGCGGTGGCCGGCCCGGTCCTCACCCGCTCGACCCGGCTGACCAGCACTGACCTCGTCGATATCGTGCAGCGTAAAAGCGAGGCACATCGCTACGCGATTTCCGAGCGGGTCGAGCTGGATGAAACGCTGACCAGCGCGCTTATCGAATACGGCGAAGCGCGGGTTCTGCACCGGCTGTCCAGCAATGCCGGCGCACGGTTTTCCGAGGAAGGGTTTGCCGCTCTGTTACGCAAATCCGAGGGGCGGGATGAGATTCTCGAGGCGCTCGGCCTGCGAACGGATTTGCCGCACGCTATTCTTCGCGACGTGATCTCCAAGGCAAACGAAACCTTGCGGGAAAAACTGCTCGCGGACGCGCCGGCCGCAGTCCGGGCGTCGATCGAGGAAGTTCTGTCGCTGCTGTCCGCCACCGTGGAGAACAGCGAGCGGCGACAAAAGGCCGCGCGCCAGGTCGTTCAGGAGGCCAACCGGGCGGGATTCCTCAACGAGTCGACGGTACTGAATTACGCGAATTTCCGCCAGAAAGACGAATTAACAGCCGCGCTCGAGATCATGACCGGCTCCAAATTCGACTTCGTCCAACGCGCGCTGGCTTCGGAGATGCGCGAATCGACCCTGATCGTCTGCAAGGCTGCGGGACTGGGGTGGCCGGTCGCGCACGCCGCACTGAAGCTCAATCCCGCCAAGCTGTCAGCGTCCGATCTGGCCGCACTGGAGCATTCCTATTCGAAGCTGACCGTCCCCGCCGCGCAGCGCACGCTGCGCTTCTGGCAGGTGAAGAACTCTCTCGCCAGTTGATCGCGCAGCTGCGCGACACGGAATAATTTTGGCGGTCGGAAGGACAGGCGCGCGGACGCGGCGCGCCTGCGCGGTCCATCGCCGCGAGGGCCGCGAAGATGACATCCTTGACGTGACGCTTGTGCGCACATTCGCGAAGCGGGCAAGCAGCAGCTAGGACGCCTTTTTCTCTTTGGTCTTCTTGCCCTTGGCTTCCGCCTTCTCGGCGGAGCTGCGGTTGGTGAACCGGGCATTGCCGAGCCCGGTGCCGATGGTGAGAATGCCCCAGCGTTTGTAATCCTGCATGAAGGGAATCTCGCTGAGGCCCTGCACCACGCCGTCATTGTGCATGAGGACCACGGTGTCATGCTCTCCGATGGCCGGAATCGCCTCCATCAGGCTCGCCGGCAGGTTGAACTTGCTGCTTTCCCAATTGCCGGGAAGGTTCTGCGCGCCCTTCTCGATGGCGCCGTCCTCGGCGATCACGCCGGGACAGGACACGCCGATGAAAGGCGCGAGCCTGAAGCCTTCTTTTTCCGCCTCGGCGATGAAGTCCTTCAGCATGCCGGCAAGGCGCTTCACCGCGCCCTCGCGGGTCGGCTCATCCTCGGCATGACGCCAGAGCTTGGATTTCCACACCCCCGCCTTGGAGAGATCGGGCGCCTTTTTCTGTTTGGTTTCGACCACGCCGCAGCGGATGTTGCTGCCGCCGATGTCGACCGCGAGAAGGCTGTCATGCGCGGCGAAAATCCATGACGGCGCAAGATGCGCGCAACCGATCAAGCCGGCTTCATCGGGATGAAAGCGGATCGGCACCATCTCGACCTTGAAGCCCTCGGCTTTCAGGATGATGTCGGCGCGCGCGATCGCCAGCTCCCCGATCCGGCTCTGGCGAAAACCGCCGCCGACCACGATCGCCTCGGTCTTGTCCCAGGATTTGGTCTTGAGAAAGCGCCGCGTGACGAAGGCGAGTTCCTGCGCGAAATCCTCCACCGCGCTGTGCACGACGGCGGCCGCCTCGACGTCGTCGCCGATCAGCATGTCGTCGAGCTGCTTCTTGCCGATCTCCTCGGTGGCCTTGCCGCCGAACGGGTCCTCGCCACCTTTTTTCAACGGCTTGCGCCAGCTATCGAGAATCGCCTGAAACGCGCCCTTGCTGGCGCGGTCGCCGAGGAAACCCTCCTCGTCCTTCAATTCGATGTTGTAGCTGTCGATATCGACCGACGGCAGGCGCAGGGCGCCATGCCTGCCAATGCCGGCGGTGGTCGGCGCGTCCTCAGCCATGTCGTGATCGCCCTCGCCCGTTAGGATTGCCCGCCATCGGGGCGTGCCGGTGACAACGGCCGGGGAACCGGAAGGTTGCATGGCAAAACGCACCGCCGTCATGGCTGCAAATTCCGGCCAAATGCCCGGATTTCCTTCGATTTTGGCCGATTTGGCCGGGCGTTCGGGTTGACTCCGGGGTCTCAACGGCTATAAGTCCCGGCATCCGGCGCGGGACGTTCTCGCGCCGTTCGTTTTGGCGTGGCTTTGTGCCGCCGAAACTCACCGAGCGCGGCCAAGTGGGTGCCCAACGTGGCGTCCGGCGGCGCTTACCATAACGACTGAACAAGAAGCCGGCCCGGGTTCGCCCGAGCGTCGGGATTGAACACGAAGGATAAAAACGATGTTCGCAGTCATCAAAACCGGCGGCCGGCAGTTCCGCGTCGTTCCGGATGATGTTCTTGAAATTGGCAAGATCGCCGGCGATGTCGGCTCGATCGTGCAGCTCGGCGAAGTGCTGGTGGTCGGTGGCGATACGCCGGTCCTCGGTGTCCCGTTCGTTGCGGGCGCGTCGGTTGCCGCCGAAGTGCTGGACCACAAGCGCGGCCCGAAGGTCATCGCCTTCAAGAAGCGCCGCCGCAAGAATTCGAAGCGCAAGCGCGGCTATCGTGACGAGATCACGGTGATCCGCGTCACCGAGATCCTGACCGACGGCAAGGCCCCGAGCGTGGGTCCGCGCGCGAAGAAGGAAAAGCCGGTGGCTGCTGCGCCGGAAGCCGGCGACGAAGCCCCGAAGGCGAAGAAGGCTCCGGCCAAGAAGGCCGCGCCCAAGGCCGCCAAGCCCGCGGCGGCGAAAAAGCCGGCCGCCAAGGCGAAACCTGAGAAAAAGTGAGATGATTCCGTTACGGAATCGATCTATAGAAACACTGGAAGTTTTGGAGACGAGCCATGGCTCATAAGAAAGCAGGCGGTTCATCGCGCAACGGACGCGACTCGGCTGGCAAGCGCCTTGGAATCAAGGCGTTCGGCGGCGAGCACGTGATTCCGGGCAACATCATCGCGCGTCAGCGCGGCACCACCTGGCACCCCGGCCTTAACGTCGGCATGGGCACGGACCACACGCTGTTCGCCAAGATCGAAGGCCATGTTGAATTCCGCGCCAAAGCCAACGGCCGCACGTTCGTATCGGTTGTTCCGATGGCGGCCGCGGCCGAATAAACGGTAGACACATCAGCGTCTGCCGGTCCTGTTGATCCGGCGGAGCGCGTCAAGGCTCGCAAAGGGGAGACGGGGAACCGGCCTCCCCTTTCACGTTTCCGGGGTCTCGCCAATGAGCCCCAGCAAGGAGCCTTCGATGTTACAGGAACTGCCCACCACCGGGATCAGCCGGAACACAAGTACCATCGTCCTCGAGACCGAGCGGCTGGTGCTGCGCCAGCCGACGCTCGCGGACGTAAAAGGCATTGCCCGCATCGTCGGCGACAAACGCGTCGCCATCAATCTGCGCCGCGTGCCGCATCCTTATTCGACCTACGACGCCGTCAATTTCGTTTCCGCCGTGGCCAATGCCGGCGGCACGATCACGTTTCTGATCGAGCGCAAGAACCAGCCGATCGGCCTTGCCAGCCTGACCTGGGAGACCGAAGGCACCCCGGAGCTCGGCTATTGCCTGGGCGTCGAGCATTGGGGCCAGGGTTTCGGCACCGAGGCGGCGCGCGCGGTGATCGATTACGCCTTCGAGGAATTCAGCATCACCCGCATGCTGTCCGGCGCGCGGGTGCTGAACCCAGCCTCGCGCCATGTGCTGGAAAAATGCGGCTTCCAGTGGACCGGCGTCGAGCTGCACCGCTTCCGCGCGCTCGGCTCATCCACCCCGGTCGATCGCTTCCGGCTGGAGCGCTCCGTCTGGTCCTCGCTCAAGGGCTGGGGCGAGACCAGCCGCCGTTAAACAGCGCGTCAAATTGAACGCCTCGGGAGCGCCCGGCGGTTGTCGGGCGCACACCCCTGCGTTACGGATAGGCCCATGAAATTTCTCGATGAAGCCAAGGTCTATATCCGCTCCGGCGACGGCGGCAACGGTTGCGTGGCGTTCCGCCGCGAGAAGTTCATCGAGTATGGCGGACCGAACGGCGGCAATGGCGGCCGCGGCGGCGACGTCATCGTCGAGGCTGTCGACGGCCTCAACACCCTGATCGATTATCGCTACCAGCAGCACTTCAAGGCGCAGAAGGGCGTGCACGGCATGGGCAGCGACCGCCATGGCGCCGCCGGCAAGGACATCGTGCTGAAGGTGCCGGTCGGCACCCAGATCTTCGACGAGGATCGCGAGACCCTGCTGTGCGACCTCACCAAGCTCGGCCAGAAATTCGTGCTGGCCAAAGGCGGCAATGGCGGTTTCGGCAACGCCCATTTCAAAAGCTCGACCAACCGCGCGCCGCGTCACGCCAATCCGGGCCAGCCCGGCGAAGAGCGCTGGATCTGGCTGCGCATGAAGCTGATCGCCGACGCCGGTCTCGTCGGCCTGCCCAATGCCGGCAAGTCCACATTCCTGTCGGTCGTCAGCGCCGCGAAACCGAAGATCGCGGACTATCCGTTCACCACGCTGCATCCGCAGCTCGGCGTGGTTCACGTCGATGGCCGCGAATTCGTGCTCGCGGATATTCCGGGCCTGATCGAGGGCGCGCATGAAGGCACCGGCCTCGGCGACCGCTTTCTCGGCCATGTCGAGCGCTGCCGCGTGCTGCTGCATCTGGTCGACGCCACCTGCGAACATGCCGGCAAAGCCTACAAGATCATACGCAACGAACTCGAAGCCTATGACGAGGGCCTTGCCGACAAGATCGAGATCGTCGCGCTCAACAAGATCGACGCGGTGACGCCCGATGTCCTGAAAGAACAGAAGGCGCGCCTCAAACGCGCGGCGAAGAAGACGCCGATGCTGATCTCCGGCGTCACGCGTGAAGGCGTCACCGAAGTGTTGCGCGCGCTGATCGAGGTGATCGATCAGGCGCCGGTTTCGGCCAAGGCCAAGGGCGAACCGCAAGGCGAGCCGGACGACGCTCCCGCGCCATCGTCATGGAGCCCCTTGTCGAACTGAGCCTGCGCGTGCCGTTTCTCTCTCATCGTATTGTCTCATGTCTCATCCCAAGCTGAAAAATTTTCGCCGCATCGTGGTCAAGGTCGGCTCCTCGCTGCTGATCGATGCGGCCGCGGGCGAAGTCAAAACCCGGTGGCTGGAAGCGCTGGTCGCCGACATCGCCAGCCTGCACAAGGACGGCCGCGACGTTCTGATCGTCTCGTCCGGATCGATCGCGCTCGGCCGCAGCAGATTGAAGCTGCCGGGCGGCACGCTGAAGCTCGAGGAAAGCCAGGCCGCCGCGGCTGTCGGCCAGATCGCACTCGCGCGGATCTGGGCCAAGACGCTGGAGCAGCACGGCATCGGCGCCGGACAGATTCTGGTGACGCTGCAGGACACCGAGGAACGCCGCCGCTATCTCAACGCGCGCTCCACCATCACCAAGCTCTTGGAATGGCGCGCGGTGCCGGTGATCAACGAGAACGACACGGTCGCGACCAACGAAATCCGTTACGGCGACAACGACCGGCTCGCCGCGCGCGTCGCCACCATGACAAGCTCCGATCTTCTGATCCTGCTCTCGGACATCGACGGCCTTTACACCGCGCCGCCCGGCGCCAATCCGAATGCGAAACTCATTCCCGTGGTCGATGCGGTGACCGCCGACATCGAGGCGATGGCTGGCGCGGCGGAATCCGAACTGTCGCGCGGCGGCATGCGCACCAAGATCGAGGCGGCGAAGATCGCGACCTCCGCCGGCACGCATATGCTGATCGCCTCCGGCAAGATCGATCATCCGCTCAAAGCGATCGCCGATGGCGGACGCTGCACCTGGTTTCTGACGCCGGCCAATCCGGTCACCGCGCGCAAGCGCTGGATTGCCGGTTCGCTGGAGCCGAAGGGCACGCTGATCATCGATGCCGGCGCGGTCGCCGCGCTCCATGCCGGCAAGAGTCTGCTGCCGGCCGGCATCGTGCGGATCGACGGCGATTTCGCGCGTGGCGATGCGGTGATCGTGCGCGGACCAGACGGCCACGAGATCGGCCGCGGCCTTGTCGCCTACGACGCGGAGAATGCCGAGCGCATCAAGGGCCGCTCGTCGTCGGACGCGGCGCAAATTCTCGGCGTCAGCGGCCGCACCGAGATGATCCATCGCGACGACCTCGTGGTGGCCGGGCCACGCGGGCTCGAAACCGGCAAATGAGCCCCGGCCGCGATCGGCCGGTGGCCGACCGCCGCCTCGCGGGATCGCCGTTTCTGTGCTAACGGCATACATTAACTCAGTATTAAACCTATATGACCTGTCATGAACGCTCCCCTGAAAGCCGCTTCCGCTGACGCCGACCTGCCGGCACTGATGGCGGGCCTCGCCCAAGGCGCTCGCCGTGCCGCGCGGGTGCTCGCACTAGCCCCGACCGCGCAGAAGAACGCCGCGCTTGGCGCGATGGCGAGCGCGATCCGCGCCGCCGCGCCGCAGATCCTTGCCGCCAATGCCGAGGACGTCGCCGAAGCACGCGCGGGTGGCGCGAGCGATGCCTTCATCGACCGCCTCACCCTCACCGAGGCGCGGATCGAGGGCATGGCGAGCGGCATCGAGATCGTGCGCGGCATCAACGATCCGGTCGGCACCGTCACCGAACGCTGGCAGCGGCCGAACGGCATGTTCATCGAGCGCGTGCGCGTGCCGCTCGGCGTCGCCGCGGTGATCTTCGAGAGCCGGCCGAACGTGCTGGCCGATGCCGGCGCGCTGTGCCTGAAATCCGGCAACGCGGTGATCCTGCGCGGTGGCTCCGACAGCTTCCGCTCCTGCCGCGCCATCCATCAATGTCTGGTGCAGGGATTGCGCGAAGCAAAACTTCCGGAAGAAGCCATCACGCTGGTGCCGACCCGCGACCGCGCCGCGGTCGGCCTGCTGCTGACCGGCCTTGGCGGCGGCATCGACGTCATCGTGCCACGCGGCGGCAAGAGCCTGGTCGCGCGCGTCGAGGCCGAGGCGCGCGTGCCGGTGTTTGCGCATCTCGAAGGCGTCAACCACGTCTATGTCGACAAGGCGGCCAGTCTCGACATGGCCAAGACCATCGTCCTCAATGCCAAGATGCGCCGTCCGGGCATCTGCGGCGCGGCTGAAACGCTGCTGGTCGACAAGGAAGCGGCGCCGGCGCAGCTCAAGCCGCTGGTCGAAATGCTGATCGACGCCGGCTGCGAAGTGCGCGGCGACGATCAGGTACAGCGCGCCGACGCCCGCGTGAAGCCGGCGACCGACGAGGACTGGGCCACCGAATACGAGGACGCCATCATCGCGGCGCGCGTGGTGGACGGCCTCGACGACGCCATCGCGCATATCGAGACCTACGGCTCGCACCACACCGACGCCATCGTCACCGAAGACGCGGCGGCGGCGGCGCGCTTCCTCAACGAGGTCGATTCCGCCATCGTTCTGCACAACGCCTCGACGCAGTTCGCCGATGGCGGAGAGTTCGGCTTCGGCGCGGAGATCGGCATCGCCACCGGCAAATTCCACGCCCGCGGACCGGTCGGCGTCGATCAACTGACCAGCTTCAAATATCGGGTGCATGGCACCGGACAGACCCGGCCGTGAGCTGCGCGCCTGCGCCGGGCGACGCCCTGCCGCCGCACGCCGACGGCATGCGGATCGGGCTGCTCGGCGGCTCGTTCAATCCGCCGCACGAGGCGCACCGCGCCATCAGCCTCTATGCGATGAAGCGGCTCAAGCTCGACCGCATCTGGTGGCTGGTGACGCCGGGCAATCCGCTGAAGGACACCGGCGCGCTGCGCGACGCCGAGCAACGAAGGGCGGCGGCGATGGCGATGGCGCGGCATCCGCGCATCGATGTGAGCTGTCTCGAATCCGTCATCGGCACGCATTACACCGCGGATACGCTGGAGTATCTGCGGCGGCGCTGTCCCGGCGTGCGCTTTGTCTGGATCATGGGGGCCGACAATCTCGCGCAATTTCATCGCTGGCGGAACTGGCAAGGCATCGCGGCCATGATGCCGATCGCGGTGATCGACCGGCCGCCCGAGAGTTTCCGCGCGCTGTCGGCGCCGGCCGCGCAGGCGCTGGCGCGCCATCGCATCGACGAGCGCGCCGCGGGCGATCTCGCCATGCGCACGCCACCGGCCTGGACCTTTCTCACCGGACTGAAATCGTCGCTGTCCTCAACGAGGCTGCGGAACCCGGACGGCACATGGAAGGTTTGACCGCAAGACCCGATTGCCACACTTCGCCGCGCACATCGCCGGAACCGGGACTGGCGGATTGAAACCATTAACCCCACATGCGTATGATCAACGGCGGGCGCTCCAGATTCGGCGCCTGCGATACAGTGAAAGGAGTGGTCCCTGACCGCATCTGTATTGTCCCGGGCAGGACAAGCATCCTCGCCCATCGCTGTCGTGAAGGCGCGCCCTGACGCCGAAACGACGCTGCACCTGATCCTCTCCCGCCTCGACGACATGAAGGCGGAAGACACGGTCACCATCGACCTGCGCGGCAAATCCTCCCTCACCGATTACATGGTCGTCACCACCGGACGGGTGAACCGTCATGTCGGCGCGATCGCGGAAGATGTCGCCAAGGGCCTGAAGGGGATCGGGATCGAAGCCCCTCACGTCGAAGGCCTGCCGAATTGCGATTGGGTCCTGATCGATTCCGGCGATGTGATCGTGCATGTCTTCAGGCCCGAAGTCCGGGAGTTCTACAATTTGGAAAAGATGTGGACCTCGGAAAAGCCGGCGGTGAAGGCGCGCTGAAGGCGCTCTCCCGCACAGCATGCGGACCCGCATGACGCGGGGCGTGTGTGATCGTGTCCGCCCCCTTTGGCGAAGACCGGGTGTCACAGGGGCCGGACTGCTTCGAAGCCGTCGCGCCTCGCCATGACGGCAACCTCCGTAGGAAAGCGCGCGAGCGCATGATAAGCCTCAGGCCATGCGCGTCATCGTCATCGCCATCGGCCGTCTCAAGCAAGGTCCCGAGCGGGAGCTGGCCGAGCGCTATCGCGCGCGGTTCGACGATATCGGCCGCAAGCTCGGCTTGCGCGCCCTTGAGATTCACGAGATCGCGGAAAGCCGCAGCGGCGAGACCCGCACCCGCATCGCCGAGGAAGGCGCCGCGATCGCGGCGCTGGTTCCCGAGCGCGCCATCCTGATGGCGCTCGACGAGCGCGGCGACAATCTCGACAGCGTGACGCTGGCGCGCCATGTCGGCCGCTGGCGCGACGAGGCGATGCCCGCTCTGGTTTTCGTCATCGGCGGGGCCGACGGGCTTGCGCCGGAATTGCGCGGCAAGGCGAAGCTCGGCCTCGCTTTCGGCAAGGCGACCTGGCCGCACCAGATGGTGCGCATCATGTTGCTGGAACAGATCTACCGCGCCGCGACCATTCTGTCCGGCCACCCCTATCATCGGGTCTGACGATGCGACGCATCCTGCCGCCGGTCCCAAGCCTCTGCATCGCGGCGCTGCTCGCCGCGCTGATGCCGGCCGGCCTCGCACAGGCGCAGGCGCAGAGCATCGCGCTGCCCCCGGCGGGGTCCTCCGCGCCGGATGCCGCCGCCATCAAGCAGCGCACCGAAGAACTGGAGGCGATGCGCGCCCGGCAGAAAGCCGCCGACGAAGCGGCGCAGAACCTCAAGGCGGAGATCGCCGCGCTCGGCCAGGACCGCACCCGGCTCAACCAGCAACTGATCGAGATCGCCGCCAAGGTGCGCGGCATCGAAGCCAGCGTCGCCGATACCGAGAACCGGCTGCGCCCGCTCGATGCGCGCGAGCAGCAGATGCACGCCGCGCTGGAGTCGCGCCGCGACGAGATCGCCGAAGTGCTGGCGGCCTTGCAGCGTGCCGGACGCCGCGCGCCGCCGGCGTTGTTTGTGCGTCCGGAAGACGCGCTGCAATCGCTGCGCACCGCGATCCTGCTCGGCGCGGCCGTGCCGGAAATGCGCGCCCGCGCGAAAAAAATCGCCGGTGAGATCGGCGATCTGGTGACCGTGCGCAAAAATATCGGCGAGGAGCGCGAACGCCTGAAGGCCGATCGCGACCGGCTCGACGCCGAGCAGCCGCGCCTCGCCGCTCTGGTGCAGGAACGCCAGACCCGCGAGGCCGAGGCAGCGCGCGACATGGATGCCGAGCGCCAGCGCGCCGCCAACCTCGCCAAACAGGCCGACAGCCTGCAAAGCCTGATCGCCAAGATGGAGCAGGACCTGAAAAGCGCCGCGGAGGCCGCGGCCGCCGCCGAGCTGAGAGGCACGCCGCAAAAACCCGACCCCAAGGCCCTGAAAAATCCGGCCCGGCTGTCCCCGGCGATCGCCTTCGCCTCGGCCAAGAAACTGCTGCCGCTGCCGGTCAACGGCACCCGGATTCGCGATTTCGGCGGTTCCGACGGCAATGGCGGCCAGGAACGGGGCATTTCACTCGCCACCAAGCCCGGAGCGCAGGTCACAACCCCGTGTGATTGCTGGGTTGTCTATGCCGGACCGTTCCGCAGCTACGGACAACTCTTGATCCTCAATGCGGGCGGCGGATATCATGTCCTGCTTGCCGGAGTGGAACGTATTTCGGTCAACATTGGCCAGTTTGTATTGACCGGTGAGCCGGTGGCGACGATGGGGTCTCAGTCCCGGATCGCCTCGATTCTGGCGGCCCCCTCAAGCCAGCCCGTGCTTTACATCGAGTTCCGCAAGGACGGCACTCCAATCGACCCAGGTCCATGGTGGGCCAAAAGTTAAGGCGAAAAGGTTCGCGGATGATGCGCAAGACTTCCCTGATTCTTCTGAGCGCCGCGGCCGGAGCGGCGGCGACGTTGTTCCTGACGCAGCCGCGCGCCTCGCTGATGGGCACCACGGCGCGCGCCGCCGCGGCCGACACCTATCGCCAGCTCAATCTGTTCGGCGACGTGTTCGACCGCGTTCGCAGCGACTATGTCGAGAAGCCCGACGACAGCAAGCTGATCGAATCGGCGATCAGCGGCATGCTGACCGGGCTCGATCCGCATTCCAGCTACATGGATGCGAAAAGCTTCAAGGACATGCAGGTGCAGACCCGCGGCGAATTCGGCGGTCTCGGCATCGAGGTCACGATGGAGGACGGCCTGATCAAGGTGGTGTCGCCGATCGACGACACGCCGGCCTCGAAGGCCGGCATCATGGCCAACGACATCATCACCAATCTCGACGACGAAGCGGTGCAGGGCCTCACCCTGAACCAGGCGGTCGAGAAGATGCGCGGCCCGGTCAACACCAAGATCAAGCTCAAGATCGTCCGCAAGGGCCAGGACAAGCCGATCGAGGTGACGCTGACGCGCGACAACATCCGCGTGCGTGCGGTGCGCGCCCGCGTCGAGGGCGGCGACATCGCCTATATCCGCATCACCTCGTTCAACGAGCAGACCACCGACGGCCTCAAGCGCGAGATGGCCAGCCTGACCGGACAGATCGGCGCCGACAAGCTCAAGGGCTACATCCTCGATCTGCGCAACAATCCGGGCGGCCTGCTCGAGGAGGCGGTGTCGGTGTCCGACGCCTTCCTCGATCGTGGCGAGATCGTCTCGACCCGCGGCCGCAACGCCGAGGAAACCCAGCGCCGCACCGCCAAGCCCGGCGACCTCGCCAAGGGCAAGCCGGTGATCGTGCTGATCAATGGCGGCTCGGCCTCGGCCTCCGAAATCGTCGCCGGCGCGTTGCAGGACCACAAGCGCGCGACCGTGATCGGCACCCGCTCGTTCGGCAAGGGTTCGGTGCAGACCATCATCCCGCTCGGCTCCGGCAACGGCGCGCTGCGGCTGACCACGGCGCGCTATTTCACGCCGTCGGGCAAGTCGATCCAGGCCAAGGGCATCACCCCGGACATCGAGGTGCTGCAGGACGTGCCGGATGAACTCAAGGCGCGCACCGACACCAAGGGCGAGGCCTCGCTGCGCGGCCACCTCAAGGCCGAAGGCCAGGAGGAGACCGGCTCGCAGTCCTACGTGCCGCCGGACGCCAAGGACGACAAGGCGCTCAAGATGGCCGACGATCTGCTGCACGGCATCAAGCAGAACGCCTCGACCGCGGTGCCGCCGGCCAAGGACGACAACAAGGCCAAGGCCGCGAACTAAGGCCACACCGGAGTTTCGACAAAAGGCGGCCGCAGCGGCCGCCTTTTTTATTCGGCCCCTGTCCTGATCCGGAGACGATGGTGACGAGCGAGAAGCAGAAGATGATCGCCGGCGGACTCTATCTGCCGAACGATCCGGAAATCCAGGCCGACAGCGCCGCCACCCAGGTCTGGCTGGCGCGCTACAACGCGCTGCTCGGCGCGGACGCGCAGACCCGCCTCGCGGTGCTGCGCGAGCGCATCGCGGCCGGCGACGAGTGCAACATCCGCCCGCCGTTTTATTGCGACTACGGCTTCAACATCCGGCTCGGCACCGGTGTGTTCATGAACTTCAACTGCGTGGTGCTCGACGTGACCCACGTCACCATCGGCGATCGCACCCAGATCGGCCCGGCGGTGCAGATCTACGCCGCCGACCATCCGCGCGATCTGGCGCGCCGCCGCGAAGGTCTCGAATTCGCCCGCCCGGTCGCGATCGGCGCCGATGTCTGGATCGGCGGCGGCGCCATCATCCTGCCCGGCGTGACCATCGGCGACGGCGCGATCATCGGCGCCGGCAGCGTGGTGACGCGCAACGTGCCGCCCCACGCCACCGTGGTCGGCAATCCGGCCCGGGCGGCGGGCGCACGGGCCTGAAAGCCGCCGCCAGCGCGAGGCGATCCACCCCCGTCATGGTAGGCTGCCGCGGATGATTCGCAGGGCCTTGCACCGTGGTCGATGACTTGAGCGCGCCGCTCGGACAGGAGGTGCCGCGCAAGCGGCGCGTCCGTCTGCCGTTCACGCCGCAACAGGCGCTGGCGACGGTGCTCGGCCTGTTCCTGGTCGGCTTTGCTGCTTTCGCCCTGTTCGGCCGCGATCCGTTCGGCGGCGAGCCGGCGGCGAAGCTCGCTTACGATCCCGCCACCCTGCCCGGCGCGAAGCCGCAGGCCGCGACCCCGGCGCAACCCGCCGCGACCTCCGAGCCCGTGGGGCAGAAAACCGTCACCATCATCGACGGCTCCAGCGGCCAGCGCCGCGAGATGCCGATCGGCGGGACCGATGCGCCGGACCTTCCCGCCGGAACCGACGCGCAAATCCCGCCCGCCACGGGCGCCAATCCGAAGCTGCTGGAAAACAGCCGCCACGGCCTGGTGCCGATCGCCGCCGAGGGACTGCGGCCGTTCCGCGCCTATGCCATGGCGAGCGATTTGCAGCGCACCCGCGCCGCCACCACGCCCTCGATCGCCATCGTGATCACCGGACTCGGCGTCGGCGCGGCCAAGACCAACGACGCCATCATGAAGCTGCCGGCCGCGGTGGCGCTGGCCTTCACGCCCTACGGCGCCGATCCAGCGAAGCTGGTCGGCCAGGCGCGGGCGCAGAAGCACGAGGTGCTGCTGCAGGTCCCGATGGAGCCGTTCGACTATCCCGACAACGATCCCGGCCCGCAGACCCTGCTGGCCGCGCTGCCCGCCGAGCAGAACATCGACCGCCTGATGTGGCACATGAGCCGTTTCCAGGGCTATGTCGGGCTGGCCAATTTCATGGGCGCGCGTTTTTCGGTGACCGAGGCGGCGTTGCAGCCGATCATCAAGGAAGCGGCGAAGCGCGGGCTCGGCTGGCTCGACGACGGCACCGCGCCGCGCAGCCTTGCCGGTCCGCTCGCCGAGGCGCAGGCAATGCCGTTCGCCAAGGCCGACGCCACCATCGACGCGGTGCCGACCGCCGCCGAGATCGACAAGACGCTGGCGCGGCTGGAGACCATCGCGCGCGAGCACGGCAGCGCCATCGGCGTCGCCTCGGCTCTGCCGGTCTCGATCGAGCGCATCGGCCAATGGGCGAGGCAGCTCGAGAGCCGCGGCCTGATGCTGGCCCCGTTGACAACAGTGATGACGAAATCAAAATCGAGCTAAAGAGGGCCGGATCCCTGCTTCCGATCCTCGTATCCGCCACAACAGGGGCCTGACCGAATGTCGCGCTACGACGATTTGCCTTACCGGACCTGCGTCGGAATGATGCTGCTCAATGCCGAGGGCCTCGTGTTCATCGGCCGCCGCGTCGGTGGGCCCGAGCATGTCGATCAGGCTCACGTCTGGCAGATGCCGCAAGGCGGCATCGATTCCGGCGAGGATCATTGGGCCGCGGCCACGCGCGAGCTCTACGAGGAGACCAACGCGCGCTCGGTGGAGAAACTCGCCGAGGTGCCGGAGTGGCTGACCTACGACATTCCGCGCACCATCGCCGGACGCGCCTGGAAGGGCCGCTATCGCGGCCAGCGGCAGAAATGGTACGCGATGCGCTTCACCGGCGACGACAGCGAGATCAACGTGGTCTCGCCGGCCGGCCACAAGCCGGAATTCATCGACTGGCGCTGGGAGCCGATGCGGAACCTGCCGGAGCTGGTGGTGCCGTTCAAACGCCCGGTTTATGAGCGCGTGGTGCAGGAATTTTCCCGATTTGCGGGGAAGTGACGTGCAGCAATGAGCTCCATCGTCATTGCGAGCGAAGCGAAGCAATCCAGAGCTGCAGAGAAAGAACTGGATTGCTTCGTCGCTACGCTCCTCGCAATGACGATGATGTAACTTCCCGCGCCGCACTCTCCGCCGTCACCACCGGACCAAATCCTCATCCTGAGGAGCGCGCACCGTCGCCAAGTTTATGCAGGCGACGCCTGTTATCGCGCGCGTCTCGAAGGATGAGGCCGTGATGCTCCGTAACAGTGGCCTCATGGTTCGAGACGCGAGGCTTCGCCTCGCTCCTCACCATGAGGATAAGCTTTTGCGAAAACGCTTGAGCGGGTGAACGCATTGCTCCCGACACACCACTCGTCATCACCGGGCTTGACCCGGCCAGGACGAGCGTAGAACCCAGCCCGGCTGTCATTGCGAGCGGAGCGAAGCAATCCAGTCTCGCTGCGATGCGCGCCAAAGGACTGGATTGCTTCGGAGCTTTCGCTCCTCGCAATGACGGCGATTCAACCTTCCCGCTCCGGCGCACTCCGTAAAACAAAAAGCCCCGCGCGAGCGGGGCCTTTTAATTCCGTGTGATGCCGCGGCGCTCAATGCATCCCGGTCGAGGTGATGTGCTGCTGGATCACCTTGAAATGGTCGAGCCGCGCGATCGCCTTGTCGAGCTCGCTGCCCGGCTCCTCGTCCTTCAGCTTCTCTTCCATCTCGTCGATGCGCGCGGCAAACGCGGCACGGTCGAGCTCGGCCATCGAGGTCGCGGTGTCGGCGAGCACGGTCAGGCCGTTCTCCGAAATCTCGGCAAGACCGCCGAGCACGATGATCTTCTCGTGCTTGCCGTTCGCGGTGACGGTCATGATGCCGGGACGGATGCTCGCCACCAGCGGCGAGTGACCCGCCATCACGCCGAAATCACCCTCGACGCCCGGAATGTCGACCTGCTCGACCTCGCCCGAGAAGGCGATCTTTTCCGGCGAGACGAGATCGAAGTGGAAGGTGGCCATGATTCACTATCTCGTTGTCTTCACCTCTCCCGCTTGCGGGGGAGGTCGAACGCACAGCGTTCGGGAGGGGGAAATCGAGAGGAAGCAAAGCCCCCTCCCCAACCCTCCCCCGCAAGCGGGGGAGGGAGAGAACTCTTACGCCGCTTCCGCAGCGAGCTTCTTGCCCTTCTCGACGGCTTCCTCGATCGAGCCGACCATGTAGAACGCCGCTTCCGGCAGATGGTCGTACTTGCCTTCGCACAGGCCGCGGAAGCCCTTGATGGTGTCGGCGAGGTCGACGAACTTGCCCGGCGAGCCGGTGAAGATTTCGGCGACGTGGAACGGCTGCGACAGGAAGCGCTCGATCTTGCGGGCGCGGGCCACCGTCAGCTTGTCCTCTTCGGACAGTTCGTCCATGCCGAGAATGGCGATGATGTCCTGCAGCGCCTTGTAGCGCTGGAGGATCTGCTGGACCTGACGCGCGGTCTGGTAGTGCTCCTCGCCGACGATCAGCGGCGAGAGCATGCGCGAGGTCGAGTCGAGCGGGTCCACCGCCGGATAGATGCCCTTTTCCGAGATCGCGCGGTTCAGCACCGTCGTCGCGTCCAGATGGGCGAACGAGGTGGCGGGCGCCGGGTCGGTCAAGTCGTCGGCCGGCACGTAGATCGCCTGCACCGAGGTGATCGAGCCCTTGTTGGTGGTGGTGATGCGCTCCTGCAGCGCGCCCATGTCGGTCGCGAGCGTCGGCTGATAGCCCACCGCCGAAGGAATTCGGCCCAGCAGCGCCGACACTTCCGAACCCGCCTGGGTGAAACGGAAGATGTTGTCGACGAAGAACAGCACGTCCTGGCCCTGGTCGCGGAATTGCTCGGCGACGGTCAGGCCGGTGAGGCCGACGCGCGCGCGCGCGCCCGGCGGCTCGTTCATCTGGCCGTACACGAGGGCGCACTTGGAGCCTTCGCCGCCGCCCTTCTTGTTCACGCCCGATTCGATGAACTCGTGATAGAGGTCGTTGCCCTCGCGGGTGCGCTCGCCGACGCCGGCGAACACCGAGTAACCGCCGTGCGCCTTGGCAACGTTGTTGATCAGCTCCTGAATCAGCACGGTCTTGCCGACGCCGGCGCCGCCGAACAGGCCGATCTTGCCGCCCTTGGCGTAAGGCGCGAGCAGGTCGACGACCTTGATGCCGGTGACGAGAATTTCGGCTTCGGTGGACTGATCGGTGTAGCTCGGCGCGTCCTGATGGATGGCGCGGGTGCCTTCAGCCTTGATCGGCCCCTGCTCGTCCACCGGCTCGCCGATGACGTTCATGATGCGGCCGAGCGTTCCGGCGCCCACCGGGACGGTGATCGGCGCGCCGGTGTCGGTGACTTCCTGACCGCGGACCAGACCCTCGGTGGTGTCCATCGCGATCGCGCGCACGGTGGATTCACCGAGATGCTGGGCGACCTCGAGCACCAGACGGTTGCCCTGGTTCTTGGTTTCGATCGCATTGAGAATGGCGGGCAGATAGCCGTCGAACTGCACGTCGACGACCGCGCCGATGACCTGCGTGATGCGTCCGACCTGATTGGCGGGTTGGGCCATGGAAACTCTCTCCTTGATAACTTAGACGGCGGTCAGCTTGACGGGCACGTTGCCCTTCGTCGCCTTCGAATACGGACAAATCGTGTGGGCTTCCTCGATCAGGGCCTGAAGCTTGGCCTTGTCGGCGCCCGGCAGGGCGACTTTCAGTTCAGCGGCGAGCGAGAACGCGCCGTCATTGACGTTGAGGGTGACGTCGCAGGTCACCTTGGCGGCCTGGCCGTCGAGACCGTGCTTCTTGGCGAGCAGCAGGATCGCCTGACCGAAACAGGCCGACCAGCCGAGCGCGAACAGTTGCTCGGGGTTGTGGCCCTCGCCGCTGCCGCCGAGTTCCTTGGGCAGCGCCATCGCCAGCGCGAGACCGCCGTTGTCGAGCATGGCGCGACCGTTGCGGCCGCCGGATGTCGTTGCCTTGGTCGAATAAGACATCGCGATCTCCTCAGATTGCCTCGGCGCCGGAGATGATCTCGATCAGTTCCTTCGTGATCATCGCCTGTCGGGTGCGGTTGTAGACCAGGGTCTGCTTGCGGATCATGTCGCCGGCGTTGCGGGTGGCGTTGTCCATCGCGCTCATCTGCGCGCCGTAGAACGAGGCGTTGTTCTCGAGCAGCGCGCGGAAGATCTGCACCGCGATGTTGCGCGGCAGGAGGTCGCCGAGAATCTCGTCCTCGGCCGGCTCGTAATCGTAGACCGCGCTGGCGGCGGAGGTGTCGGTCTTGTTCTCGATCACCAGCGGGATGATCTGCTGCGCGGTCGGGATCTGCGCGATCACCGACTTGAACTGCGCGTAGAAGAGCGTGCAGACGTCGAACTCGCCGGCTTCGAACATCGCGACGATCTTCTTGGCGATGTCCTCGGCGTTGCGATAGCCGAGCACCTTGACCGAACGCAGCTCGGTGTGGCCGACGATCTGGTTCTCGAACTGGCGGCGCAGCTGCTCGTAGCCCTTGCGGCCGACGCAGAAAATCTTGACCTCTTTGCCCTGGTTCATCAGCGCCAGAGCCCGTTCGCGCGCAAGGCGCACGATCGAGGAGTTGAAGGCGCCCGACAGGCCGCGCTCGCCGGTGCACACCAGCAGGAGGTGGACCTTGTCGCTGCCGGTGCCGGCCAGCAGGCGCGGCGCGTTGTTCGAGCCGGCGGCGGCGCCGGCGATGTTGGAGATCACGGCGTCCATGCGCTCGGCATAGGGACGCGCCGCCTCGGCGGCGGTCTGCGCGCGGCGCAGCTTGGAGGCTGCGACCATCTGCATGGCCTTGGTGATCTTCTGCGTCGCCTTGGTCGAGGCGATGCGGACACGCATGTCCTTGAGTGAAGCCATTCTCTGTCTCGCCCTGACGGCTCGGTCATCGACCTCGCCGCAAACTCCTCACTTCGTCATGCCCGGCCCTGTGCCGGGCATCCACGCCTTCTTCCCCACCACGCCCCAAGACGTGGATGGCCGGGACAAGCCCGGCCATGACGGAAATCAGACGAACGTCTTGGCGAAGCCGTCGACCACGCCCTTGAGCTTGGCGCCGACATCGTCCGACAGATCGCGGCTGGTGCGGATCGCATCCAGAATGTCGGCGTGCTTGCCGCGCAGCAGCGACAACAGACCGTCCTCGAAGCTGCGCACCTTGGCGACCGGCAGCGCGTCGAGATAGCCGTTGACGCCGGCGTAGATCACCACGACCTGCTCTTCCATCTTCAGCGGCGAGAACTGCGGCTGCTTCAGGAGTTCGGTCAGGCGCGCGCCGCGGTTGAGCAGGCGCTGGGTCGAGGCGTCGAGGTCGGAGCCGAACTGCGCGAACGCCGCCATTTCGCGGTACTGCGCGAGCTCGCCCTTGATCTTGCCGGCGACCTTCTTCATCGCCTTGGTCTGCGCCGACGATCCGACGCGCGACACCGAGAGGCCGACGTTCACCGCTGGACGGATGCCCTGGAAGAACAGGTCGGTCTCGAGGAAGATCTGGCCGTCGGTGATCGAGATCACGTTGGTCGGGATGTAGGCCGACACGTCGTTGGCCTGGGTCTCGATGACCGGCAGCGCGGTCAGCGAACCGGCGCCGCGCTCGTCATTGAGCTTGGCGGCGCGCTCGAGCAGGCGGGAATGCAGGTAGAACACGTCGCCCGGATAGGCTTCGCGGCCCGGCGGGCGGCGCAGCAGCAGCGACATCTGGCGGTAGGCGACGGCCTGCTTGGAGAGGTCGTCATAGATGATCACGGCGTGCATGCCGTTGTCGCGGAAGTACTCGCCCATGGTGCAGCCGGTGAACGGCGCGAGGTACTGCATCGGCGCCGGGTCCGAGGCGGTGGCGGCGACAACGATGGAATATTCCAGCGCGCCCTGCTCCTCGAGCACCTTGACGAACTGCGCGACGGTGGAGCGCTTCTGGCCGACCGCGACGTAGACGCAGTACAGCTTCTGGCTCTCCGGGCTGCCGGCGACGTTGAGCGGCTTCTGGTTGAGAATGGTGTCGAGCGCGATCGCGGTCTTGCCGGTCTGGCGGTCGCCGATGATCAGCTCGCGCTGGCCGCGGCCGACAGGGATCAAGGCGTCGATCGCCTTGAGGCCGGTCGCCATCGGCTCGTGCACCGACTTGCGCGGAATGATGCCGGGCGCCTTGACGTCGACGCGCTTGCGCTCGGTCGCCTGGATCGGGCCCTTGCCGTCGATCGGGTTGCCGAGCGCGTCGACGACGCGGCCGAGCAGGCCCTTGCCGACCGGGGTGTCCACGATCGAGCGGGTGCGCTTGACGGTCTGGCCTTCCTTGATCTCGCGGTCGGCGCCGAAGATCACGATGCCGACATTGTCGGTTTCGAGGTTCAGCGCCATGCCGCGGGTGCCGTTCTCGAACTCGACCATTTCGCCGGCCTGGACGTTGTCGAGGCCGTAGACGCGGGCGATGCCGTCACCGACCGAGAGAACCTGACCGACCTCGGAGACTTCGGCTTCCTGGCCGAAATTCTTGATCTGGTCCTTGAGGATTGCGGAAATTTCCGCGGCGCGGATGTCCATCAGCCTGCCTCTTTCATCGCGTGCTTGATCGAATTGAGTTTGGTGCGAAGCGAGCTATCGACCATGCGGCTGCCGAGCTTGACGATCAGCCCGCCGATGATCGAAGGATCGATCTTCACGTTGAGGTCGACATCCTTGCCCGACACTGACTTCAGCGCGGCCTTGAGGGCGTCGAGATTCTTGTCGCTCAGCTTCTCGGCAACGGTGACCTCGGCGGTCGCCTCGCCCTTGAACCTGGCCACCAGCGCGCGGAAGGCGCGGATGACGTCCGCCACCGCGAACAGACGGCGGTTGGCGGTGAGAACTTTCAGGAAATTGGCGGTGATGCCGCTAATGCCGGCCCGCTCCAGCACCGCGGACAGCGCCTTGGTCTGCGCCTCGGCGGTGAACACCGGGCTGCGCACCAGGCGCATCAGGTCCGGACTGTCATGGAGCAAAGCGGAAAACGTCTCGAGGTCCGCCTTGACGGCGTCGACGGACTTCTCGTCGCGCGCGAGTTCAAACAGGGCCGTCGCGTAACGACCGGACACGCCCGAAACGGATGGATCTTCAGTGGCCACGAAATGCTCTTCTGCTGTCGACAACCCAAGGAAAAACTCTCGCCAAACCACCGCGCCGAGGGTGGCGCCAAAGCGATGCAAGTCCTTGAGATTCAAGCTTGACTTTGACTTTCAGCGAAAACGGGGACACCCGGTGCCTTGAAAATCGCCGGTTTGCTAACATAGGGCGCGAGCAGGTGCAATATGACGAGATCAGCCAATCGCGCGGACAGGCTTTAAGTCTAAGGATTTCAAGGCGAGGTCGCGTTGCCGCAGCGTTCCGCCGCGGCGAATTCATGCCGCGGCGCAAGCCGGCGCGAACCACCCGGCCGGGGAGCGCATCCCCATACCGCCGAGGTCCATCGGAGCCCTGCCGCCATGCGTTACGGGCGCACCTCACCGGGACAGCCATGCAAAAATAGCGATGGAACGGCCCCGCCAAGTATTCGGCGGCTTTATTTGCCGGCCCGGATTCTGACCATCGCTTTACAGTATTTCAAAGTAAAAATTCCTAAGTAAGTATTTATATTATCAAGTATTCATCTGTCTCGATAGTTCAGTGCGGTATTCCTGTCTGGCGTAATCCTTACAAGGAATAATATCCTTGCCGTGCTTATGCCTTATTATTAGAAGATCGGTCCCGCCACACAAAGACGGGCAACTTCTAGCCTGCGCTGGAACAAATATACGATAACGAGGGACAGACTTGATGATCAATGCTTTACGCCGCGCGGCGCGCCGCTCCTGGAGGGTCCGGAACGCCTCGATGATCGCCGCCGCGACTGTCGCCATGGTCGCCGTCAGCGCGACCTCCGGCAATGCCGCCTCCCGCAAGCATTGGCGGGACGCTCAGGCCTCCGCCGGCCACAGCCGCAGCTTCTCGGGCATGGCCTCTTACTATGGCAACGAGTCCGGCAGCCGCACCGCCTCCGGCCAGCGCTTCAACCAGAACGCCATGACCGCCGCGCACCGCTCGCTGCCGTTCGGAACCCGCCTTCGGGTCACCCATGGCGGCCGCAGCGTGGTCGTCACCGTCAACGATCGCGGCCCGTTCATTCGCGGCCGGGTGCTCGACCTGTCCAAGGGCGCGGCGCACGCCATCGGCCTCACCGGCCGCGGCGTCGGCATGGTGGTCGCGGAAGTTCAGTAAGCGTTACGTTTATGTTGAAAGAGCCGGCGCCGGTTGCGCCGGCTTTTCATTTTCAGCGCGGTTCTTGCTCTCAGCCGTCATGGCCGGGCTTGACCCGGCCATCCACGCATTTCGGCATATAATGAAAGCAAGACGTGGATCACCGGGACAAGCCCGGTGATGACGATCCTGTGCGACGATCGATAACGACGACATCACAAAAAGCTCTGCGGATCGACGTCCACTTCCAGCGTGAGATTGCCTTTGGTCTTCGGCGCGGCGGCGAGCCAGTCGCGCAAATAGCGCGACAGATCGACATGGCGCGCCGACTTCACCAAGAGGCGAAAGCGATAGCGGCCCTTGATCACCGCGAGCGGCGCTTCCGCCGGACCCAGCACCTGCACCGCCTCGTGGCGCGGCGCGGCGGCGGCGAGCTTGCGGGCGAAGCCTTCGGCGCTCGGCCGGTCGCCCGCCGCGACGATCATCGCGGCAAGACGCCCGAACGGCGGATAGAGCGCGGCTTCACGCTGTCTGATCTCGCTGTCGTAGAACGCCTCGCGGTCGCAGGCGACCAGCGCCTTCATCACCGGATGCTCGGGCTGATGGGTCTGCAGGAAACCGACGCCGCGACCCTGCTCGCGCCCGGCGCGGCCGATCACCTGATTGAGCAATTGAAAGGTGCGCTCGGCGGCGCGCGGATCGCCATTGCCAAGACCAAGATCGGCGTCGATCACGCCGACGAGGTTGAGGCGCGGGAAGTTATGGCCCTTCGCCACGAGCTGCGTGCCGATGATGATATCGACGCGGCCCTCGGCGATCTCGTTCAGTTCCGAGCGCATGGTCTCGATGTCGGTGATGAGATCGCTCGACAGCACCATGGTGCGCGCCTCGGGAAACAGCGCGGCAGCCTCCTCCTGCAAGCGCTCGACACCGGGGCCGATGGCGGCGAGCGATTCCTCCGCGCCGCATTGCGGGCACAGATGCGGGCGCGGCACCGAGAAGCCGCAATGATGACAGACGAGACGCTGGCGGAAGCGATGATCGACCAGCCACGCATCGCAGATGTTGCAGGCAAAGCGATGACCGCAGGCGCGGCACAGCGTCAGCGGCGCGTAGCCGCGACGATTGAGGAACAACAGCGCCTGCTCCTTGCGCTCCACCGCGTGGCGCACCTGCTCGGCGAGAGGCGGCGAGATGAAGCGGCCGCGCGGCGGCGCTTCGCGCTTGAGATCGATCGCCTCGATCTGCGGCATGTGCTGGCCGCCGAAACGCGAGGGCAATGCGACGCGGGTATAGCGGCCCTTGCGCGCATTGACCTCGCTTTCCACCGACGGAGTGGCCGAGGCCAGCACCACCGGGATCTTCGCGATGTGGCCGCGCACCACCGCCATGTCTCGGGCATGATAATGCGCGCCGTCGCTCTGCTTGTAGGCCTGATCGTGTTCCTCATCGACCACGATCAGGCCAAGATCGGCGTAGGGCAGGAACAGCGCCGAGCGCGCGCCGACCACCGCGCGCGCCTCGCCCGACGCCACCGCCGCCCAGTTGCGCGCGCGGGTGCGCGGAGTGAGTTCGGAATGCCATTCCAGCGGACGCTCGCCGAAGCGCTGGGCGAAGCGCTCGAGGAATTGTCCGGTCAGCGCGATCTCCGGCATCAGGATCAGCGCCTGTCTGCCACGCCGGATGGTTTCCGCCACCGCCTCGAAATAGACTTCGGTCTTGCCCGAGCCGGTGACGCCGTCGAGCAACGCGACGCGAAAGCCGTCCTCCGCCGCCATCGCCTTTAGCGTCGCGGCGGCGCTTTGCTGTTCCGGTGAGAAATCCGCCGCGGCGAAATCCGGATCCGGCTCCGGCACCTTCTCGCGCGGCAACGGCTCGACCGCGAACGTGCCTTCATCGACCAGACCATCGATCACCGAGGCGCTGACGCCGGCCTCGCGCACCACATCCGATTTGGCGTGCAGCAGCCCATCCGACAGGCATTCGACGGCGCGGCGCCGCGCCGGGGTCATGCGCTGCGGCGGCGTGCCGATGAGGCGTACACCAAGCCGCACGCGCTCGGGACCGAGATGTTCGCCCATCCGCAGCGTCATCCGCAGCACCATGCCGCGCGCCGACAGCGTGTAGTCCGCGACCCAATCGACGAAACGGCGCAGTTCCTCGCGCAGCGGCGGCACGCCAATCGGTTCGCCGGCATCCTTGAGACGATTGTGCAGTCGCGGATCGGGATTCGGATTGTCCGCCCACACCACGGCGGTGACCTCGCGCGCGCCGAGCGGCACCGTCACGACATCGCCGGGCGCGAGGGTGCTGCCGTCGGGAACGCGGTAGGAATAGGTGCGGTCGAGCGCCACGGGGACGAGAACGTCGACAACTCGTCTGGCCATGGTGGGAGACGCCCGGATTAAGACGGAGATAACGAAAAGGGTGCGATAAACCGATTCCTGTCAAGCGCAGGGATCGCGAGACATATGATGGCCAAAGCCGCCGCCGCAACCGACGCTCCGGACAGCGGGCACCTGATCTGCGCCGCGCCGGACCTGCAAGCCGAGATCGCGCGCTGGCTGACCCATCTGCGCAGCGAGCGGCGGCTGTCGCCCAAGACGCTAGAAGCCTATGAGCGCGACCTGCGCCAGTGCCTGGTGTTCCTTGGCGAGCATTGGGGCGGCGCGGTGACGCTGCCGAAATTCGCCAATATCGAGACCATGGACGTGCGCGCCTTCATGGCCGCGCGCCGCGCCGACGAGATCGGCGGCCGCTCGCTGATGCGGGCGCTGGCCGGGCTGCGCTCGTTCGGCAAGTTTCTGGAACGCGAGGGCAAGGGCAAGGTCGGCGCGCTGTCGGCGATCCGCGCGCCGAAGATCGGCAAGAGCCTGCCGAAGCCGATCCAGATGCAGGCGGCGAAGCAGATGGCCGACGCCGAGATCCGCGCCGGCGAGGATCGCGAGCCGTGGATCTGGGCGCGCGACGCCGCGGTGATGGCATTACTCTATGGCTCGGGCCTGCGCATTTCCGAGGCGCTCGGCCTCAAGCGACGCGACATTCCCCCGCCCGGCGGCAGCGATGTGATCACCGTGATCGGCAAGGGCAACAAAACCCGGATGGTGCCGGTGCTGCGGACCGTGCAGGATCTGATCGCGGACTACATCAAGGCCTGCCCACATCATCTGGCCGCCGACGCGCCACTGTTCGTCGGCGCGCGCGGCGGCCCGCTGTCGCCGCGCATCATCCAGCTCACCATGGCGCGGCTGCGCGGCGCGCTCGGCCTGCCCGACAGCGCGACGCCGCATGCGCTGCGCCATTCCTTCGCCACCCATCTGCTATCGCGCGGCGGCGACCTGCGCGCGATTCAGGAACTGCTCGGCCACGCCTCGCTCTCGACCACGCAGATTTATACCGGCGTCGACGCCGAGCGGCTGATGGACGTCTATCGCACCGCGCATCCGAGGGCGTAATACCGGACAAGCGTGGCCGGCGCGCCTCACTCGGAAATTGTCATGGGGCGGCATGCCGGCCGGCCTTGCGCGGCAACCGCGGTTCGGTCAATCGTGGCGCTCCTCAACCACGGAGACCGACCCGCATGGGCGCGCATGAGAGCATGGAACACGCCGAGCATGCGGAGCACGCCTCCAGCTCCAACAAGAAGATCGCGCTGCTGATCGCGGTCATCGCGCTGTTCCTGGCGCTGTCCGAAACGCTCGGCAAGAGCGCGCAGACCGAAGCGATCAGCAAGAACGTCGAGGCTTCCAACCTGTGGGCGTTCTTCCAGGCCAAGAGCATCCGCCGCACCACGGTGCAGACCGCCGCCGAGGAGATGAAGCTCTATAGCGGGCTCTTCACCGACGAGGCGCTGAAGGCGGCCGCGGCGAAGCAGCTCGACGACTGGAAGACAACCGCGGCGCGCTACCGCAACGAGCCGGAGACCGGCGAAGGCTCCGAGCAGCTGGCCGCGCGCGCCAAGCATGCCGAGCACCAGCGCGATCTCGCCTCGGCGAAGTATCATCACTTCGAGCTTGCCTCCGCCGCGTTCCAGATCGGCATCGTGCTGGCCTCGGCCACCATCATCACCGGCATGGTGGCACTGGCCTGGGGCTCGGGCCTGCTGGCGCTGGTCGGCCTCGCCTTCACCGGCATCGGCCTGTTCGCGCCGCATGCCGTGCATCTGATGTAGGGCAGATATCTTCCTCATGGTGAGGAGCGAAGCAACGCTTCGCGTCTCGAACCATGAGACCTAAATACATCTGCGCATGCAGCCTCACCCTTCGAGACGCGCGCCATAGCAGGCGTAGCCTGCGTAGATCTGGTTAGAGCGCGCTCCTCAGGATGAGGGCTGCCGCGACATCTGCACCCGGCGGCGCAGGCGCTGCACGAAACCCGCCGACGAGCGGCGGCGCAGACGCCGCCATGCCAGCTCGATCTGGCGGCGGAAGGGCGCCAGCAATTCATGCGCCCGCTCGCGCAGCATCAGGATGGTTTCGTAGAGCCAGCGGAACCACGCCATCCGCAGCAATTTGTTACGGGTGATATCGAACACGAAGGCGGTGACGCCGACGCCGAGCAGCTTGGCCAGCAGGATGACCATGCCGGCGCTGATGAAATATTTGTGCGCCAGCAGCCAGACCCCGACCACCTTCAGCGGCAGCAGCGGCAATGCCGGGATGATGAAGACGAGAAGGCTCGCCCCCGGCGACAGATGCCGCACCCGCGCCGCGCACCACGCTTTCAGCGCGCGCAGCGGAATGCGATCGACCACGCGCGCCACGATCGGCTGCAGGTGATCCCACAGCCACGCCTCGATCAAAAAGATCGTGGCGAGCACAACCCAGAGCGGACGAAGCAGCCGGCGCATTGTTCTCCTTCAGCCACGCAAAACCGGCGCATCGGCGCGCGCGGCGAATCGATGTCTTCACCGGGTGATATGTGGTGTGCCGCCACGGCTTATCTGCGGCGGGAGGCGCACGATCCCGTGATCACGGGAGTTGATTTTGTTTGACAAACACCTTGGCCCGTCGTGGCCGGGCTTGTCCCGGCCATCCACGCCTTAAGAAACTTCAATGAAGAAAGACGTGGATCACCGGGTCAAGCCCGGTGATGACGACTGAGTGCGTGACATGCGTTCGCGCGGACTCGCACAATTCACCACATTCCGTAAAAACAAAACGGCGGGACTCACGTCCCGCCGTTCACGATATCAGTGCCGCGATCGATATCGCGCGCGTCGCCTCACATATGAATGGCGCGTTTGGCCACCGCGAGAGCGGCTTCCTTGACGGCCTCGGAACGGGTCGGATGCGCATGGCAGGTGCGGGCGAGATCTTCCGCCGCGCCGCCGAACTCCATCAGCACCGCCGCCTCGTGGATCATCTCGCCGGCTTCCGCGCCGATGATGTGCGCGCCGAGCACGCGGTCGGTCTTGGCGTCGGCGAGAATCTTCACAAAGCCGTCGGTGGTCTGGTTGACCTTGGCGCGCGCATTGGCGGTGAACGGAAACTTGCCGACATTGTACGCCACGCCCGCCTGCTTCAGTTCTTCCTCGGTCTTGCCGACCGAAGCGACTTCCGGCGCGGTGTAGATCACGCTCGGGATCACATCGTAATTGGTGTGGCCGGCCTGCCCCGCGAGGATTTCCGCCACCGCGACGCCTTCATCCTCCGCCTTGTGCGCCAGCATCGGCCCGGCGATGACGTCGCCGATGGCGTAGATGCCCTTCACGCTGGTGGCGAAGTGATTATCGGTCTTGACGCGGCCGCGCTCGTCGAGCGCGACGCCGGCTTCCTTCAGGCCGAGGCCTTCGGTGTACGGCACGCGGCCGATCGCGACCAGCACCACATCGGCCTCGACGGTCTCCGCCTTGCCGCCGGCCGCCGGTTCGATCTGCACCTTGAGCGTCTTGCCCGCGGAATCGACGCCGGTGACCTTCATGCCGAGCTTGAAGGTGAAGCCCTGCTTTTCGAGAATGCGCTGGAACGATTTGGCGATCTCGCCATCCATGCCGGGAATGATGCGGTCGAGGAATTCGACCACGGTGACCTGCGCGCCGAGCCGCCGCCACACCGAGCCGAGTTCGAGCCCGATCACGCCGGCGCCGACCACCAGCAGCCGGCCCGGCACCTTGTCGAGGGTAAGCGCGCCGGTCGAGGACACGATGCGCTTCTCGTCGATCTCGATGCCTTTCAGCTTCGCCACATCCGAGCCGGTGGCGATGACGATGTTTTTCGTCTCCAGCGTCTGGGTCTTGCCGCTTGCGTCCTTCACCTCGACCTTGCCGGGCCCGGCGATACGCCCGGTGCCGGCGAAGGTCTCGATCTTGTTCTTCTTGAACAGGAAGCCGATGCCCTTGACGTTGCCGTCGACGCCCTCGCTCTTGAACGTCATCATCGCGGCGAGATCGAGCTTCGGCGTGCCGGCATTGATGCCCATCTTCGGCAGCAGATGCGCAACCTCCTCGAAGCGTTCGGAGGCTTGCAGCAGCGCCTTGGAGGGAATGCAGCCGACATTGAGGCAGGTGCCGCCGAAGGTCGGGTTCTTCTCCACCACCGCGACCTTCATGCCGAGTTGCGCCGCGCGAATGGCGCAGACATAGCCGCCCGGGCCGGTGCCGATAACGATGAGATCGAAAGACATCAGAAACAACTCCGAACTTTCCATCGTCATGCCCGGCTAAAGCAGTCGCAGACTGCGTGAACTTGTCTGCGTGCCGGGCATCCACGTCTTCTTTTCAGCGAGAACGAGCCAAGAAAACGTGGATGGCCGGGTCAAGCCCGGCCATGACGGATGATTTGGAATTAAAGATCCAGCACCAGCCGCGCGGGGTCTTCGAGGTTTTCCTTGACGCGGACCAGGAAGGACACCGCGTCCTTGCCGTCGATCACGCGGTGATCGTAGGACAGCGCCAGATACATCATCGGCCGGATCTCGACCTTGCCGCCGATCGCCACCGGACGCTCCTGGATCTTGTGCATACCGAGAATGCCGGACTGCGGCGCGTTGAGAATCGGCGTCGACATCAGGGAGCCGTAGACGCCGCCATTGGTGATGGTGAAGGTGCCGCCCTGCATCTCGTCGATCTTGAGCTGACCGTCGCGCGCACGCTTGCCGTAATCGGCGATGGTCTTCTCGATCTCGGCGATCGACTTGTGATCGCATTCGCGCACCACCGGCACCACCAGGCCCTTGTCGGTGCCGACCGCGACGCCGATGTGGTAGTAGTTCTTGTAGATCAGGTCGCCACCGTCGATCTCGGCGTTGACCGCCGGGATTTCCTTCAGCGCCTGCACGCAGGCCTTCACGAAGAAGCCCATGAAGCCGAGCTTGCCGCCGTGCTTCTTCTCGAACAGATCCTTGTAGTGGTTGCGCAGCGCCATGACGTTGGTCATGTCGACCTCGTTGAAGGTCGTCAGCATCGCGGCGGTGTTCTGCACGTCCTTGAGGCGGCGCGCGATGGTCTGGCGCAGCCGCGTCATCTTCACCCGCTCCTCGCGCGCGGCATCGTCGGCCGGTGACGGCGCGCGGACCTGAATCGCGGCGGCCGGCTGGTTCACCGCCGTGGGCGATGAGGCGGCGCGCTCGATCGCGGCCAGCATGTCGCCCTTGGTGACGCGGCCATCGCGGCCCGAGCCCGGCACGGTGGAGGCATCGACGCCGCTTTCGGCCGAGAGCTTGCGCACCGAGGGGGCCTGCGGCGCATCGGCGGGCGGAGATTTTTGCGCGGGCGCGGACGCGGCGGCAGCGGGTTTGGCCGGCGCGGATTCGGCGGGCTTGGCCGCGGCAGCGGCGGCAGGCTTGGCGCCGCCGGCGCCTTCCGAAATCTGGCCGAGCAGCGCGCCGACCGCGACGGTCTCGCCATCCTTGGCGACGATCTCGCCAAGCGTGCCGGCGATGGGCGCGGGTACTTCGATGGTGACCTTGTCGGTCTCGAGCTCCACCAGGGGCTCGTCGACCGCGACCGCATCGCCGGTCTTCTTGAACCAGCGGCCAATGGTCGCCTCGGTGACGGATTCACCAAGGGTCGGAACGCGAATTTCAGCCATATTTTGTCCTCTTGCGTCGCGAGCGGCAGGGAGCCGTCAACGCCTCGTCAGTATCGCTTCAACCAAATCCCCGTCAGCCCAGCGCCTCGTCGAGCAGCGCCTTGAGCTGGGCGAGATGCTTCGACATCAGGCCGGTCGCGGTCGCGGCGGCCGCGGCGCGCCCGGCATAGCGCGGCCGCTTGCCGGCGGCGCCGATCTGATTGAGCACCCACTCAAGATACGGCTCGATGAAGTGCCACGCGCCCATATTGCGCGGCTCCTCCTGGCACCAGACGAATTCCGCGCCCCTGAAGCGCTCCAGCACCTGCACCAGCGTCTTCAGCGGCACCGGATAGAGCTGCTCGATGCGCAGCAGATAGATGTCGTCGACGCCGCGCTTCTCGCGCTCCTCGTAAAGGTCGTAATAGACCTTGCCCGAGCACAGCACGACACGGCGCATCTTGTTGTCGGGGACGAGATTGATCTCGCCGCCGTGCTCGGCGTCGTCGAGCAGCACGCGGTGGAACGAGGTATCCGGCCCCATTTCGGAGAGCTTCGACACCGCGCGCTTGTGGCGCAGCAGCGACTTCGGCGTCATCAGGATCAGCGGCTTGCGGATCTCGCGCTTGAGCTGGCGGCGCAGCACATGGAAGTGGTTGGCGGGCGTGGTCGAATAGACCACCTGCATGTTGTCTTCCGCGCACATCTGCAGGAAGCGCTCGAGCCGCGCAGAGGAGTGCTCCGGCCCCTGGCCTTCATAGCCATGCGGCAGCATGCAGACGAGGCCGGACATGCGCAGCCATTTGCGCTCGGCCGAGGAGATGAACTGGTCGAACAGCACCTGCGCGCCGTTGGCGAAGTCGCCGAACTGCGCTTCCCAGATGGTCAGCGCGTTCGGCTCGGTGAGCGAATAGCCGTATTCGAAGCCGAGCACGGCTTCCTCGGACAGCATCGAGTTGATGACCTCGTACTGGCCCTGCTCGCCGCCGAGATGGTTGAACGGCGTGTAGCGGCTCTCGTCCTCCTGATCGAACAGCACCGAATGGCGCTGCGAGAAGGTGCCGCGCTCCGAATCCTGCCCGGAGAGGCGGACGCGGTGATTTTCCTTGAGCAGCGTGCAGAACGCCAGCGCCTCGCCGGTCGCCCAGTCGATCCCCTCGCCGGTCTCGATCGCCTTGGCACGGCTGTCGAGGAAACGCTGCACGGTGCGGTGAACGCGGAAGCCGTCCGGCACCACGGTGATCGCGCGGCCGATGTCGCGCATGACATCGAGCGACATGCCGGTATCGCCGCGGCGCGGATCCTCGCCGAGATCGGCGGACTTGAAGCCGGCCCATTTGCCGTCGAGCCAGTCGGCCTTGTTCGGCTTGTAGCCGGTGCCGGCCTCCAGCTCGGCGTCGAGCCGGGCGCGCCAGTCGGCCTTGGCCTTGTTGACCTCGCCCTCGGTGACCACGCCCTCGGCAATCAGCCGCTTGGCGTAGATGTCGAGCGTCGAGGGATGGCCCGCGATCTTGCGGTACATCACCGGCTGGGTGAACGCGGGCTCGTCGCCCTCGTTGTGACCGTGCCGGCGATAGCAGAACATGTCGATGACGACCGGCTTGTGGAATTTCTGCCGGAATTCGATCGCCACCTTGGCGGCGAACACCACCGCTTCCGGATCGTCGCCGTTCACATGGAAGATCGGCGCGTCGATCATCTTCGCCACGTCCGAGGGATAGGGCGAGGAACGCGAGTAACGCGGATAGGTGGTGAAGCCGATCTGGTTGTTGACGATGAAATGCAGCGAGCCGCCGGTGCGGTACCCCTTCAGGTCCGACAGCGCGAAACATTCGGCCACCACGCCCTGGCCGGCGAAGGCGGCGTCGCCATGCATCAGGAGCGGCAGCACCGAGATGCGGTCATCCGGCGGATCGCCGTTCTGGTCTTCCTTGGCGCGCGCCTTGCCCATCACCACCGGATCGACGATCTCGAGATGCGAGGGGTTGGCGGTCAGCGACAGATGCACCTTGTGGCCGTCGAACTCGCGATCCGACGAGGCGCCGAGATGGTATTTGACGTCGCCCGAGCCCTCGACCTCGTCGGGGTTGGCCGAGCCGCCCTTGAATTCGTGGAACAGCGCGCGGTGCGGCTTGCCCATCACCTGGGTCAGCACGTTGAGGCGGCCGCGATGCGGCATGCCGACCACGATGTCGCGCAGGCCGAGATTGCCGCCGCGCTTGATGATCTGCTCCAGCGCCGGGATCAGCGCCTCGCCGCCATCGAGACCGAACCGCTTGGTGCCGGTGAATTTGAGATCGCAGAATTTCTCGAAGCCCTCGGCCTCGACCAGCTTCATCAGGATGGCGCGGCGGCCCTCGCGGGTGAAGGAGATTTCCTTGTCCGGACCCTCGATGCGCTCCTGAATCCACGCCTTCTGCTGCGGATTGGAGATGTGCATGAACTCGACGCCGAGCGTCTGGCAATAAGTGCGCTCGCAGATCGCGACGATCTCGCGCAGCGTGCCGTATTCGAGGCCGAGCACGTGATCGAGGAAGATCCTGCGGTCGTAGTCGCTGTCCTCGAAGCCGTAGGAGCGCGGATCGAGTTCCTCATGATCCGGCTGGCTCTCGATGCCGAGCGGATCGAGGTTGGCGTGGAAATGGCCGCGCATGCGGTAGGCGCGAATCAGCATCAAAGCGCGCACCGAATCGCGGGTCGCCTGCAGGATGTCGGGCGCGCCCTTGAAGCCGCCCGGCGCGGCCGACTTCGCCGCGATCTTGCTGGTGATGACCTGTTCGACCTGGGCCCAGTTGCTGTCGAGCGCCGAGGTCAGCTCGTCGCTCGGGGTCGGCGGCCAGTGCGGCTTCTCCCAGGACGGCCCCCTGGCGTTGCTTTCGATATCGGCCGGGGTGTCCTTCAGGCTCTTGAAGAACTCCTGCCATTCGGGATCGACCGAGGCCGGATCGGCCTCGAAACGGGCGTAGAGGTCGTCGATGAAGGTGGCGTTGGCGCCGTCGAGGAAGGAAGTGAGAGCGAAATTGGCGTTCGCAGCCTGGCGAGACATAATCGCGTCCTGAATTGGATGGCGCCGAAAAACCGAATGCGCGTTCGATTTGGCGATCTCGATACGATACTCGTACCTTTTACCCTATTTAGGGCGAAAGTTCGCGGTGAAAACACCCAAGAGCTGAATTAGCAATTCGAACTATCGCAAAACGCATGCCCTGGCGTGCGAAATACCAAATGGAATTTTTGTCGCAGCGACCAAAGTCGCAGACGACTACTGACAAAACGGCCGGTCTCGCGACCGGCCGTTCCACCAGACGAAATATTGCGGGTTTGAATTATTTGCCGAGCAGATCGGGCGCGATCTTCTTGCAGGCATCGACCAGACCCTGGACCGCGGCGACCGACTTGTCGAAGCCTTCGCGATCCTTGCCGGACAATTCGATCTCGACGATGCGCTCGACGCCCTTGGCGCCAATCACCACCGGCACGCCGACATACATGTCCTTGACGCCGTATTCGCCGTTGAGATGCGCGGCGCAGGGCAGCACGCGCTTCTTGTCGCGCAGATAGCTCTCGGCCATCGCGATCGCGGAGGCGGCCGGGGCGTAGAAAGCCGAGCCGGTCTTGAGCAGGTTGACGATCTCGGCGCCGCCATTGCGGGTGCGGTTGACGATCTCGTCGAGACGAGCCTGCGAGGTCCAGCCCATCTTGATCAGGTCGGGCAGCGGGATGCCGGCCACGGTGGAGTATTTCACCAGCGGCACCATGCTGTCGCCGTGGCCGCCGAGCACGAAGGCGGTGACGTCCTCGACCGAGACGTTGAACTCGTCGGCGAGGAAATAGCGGAAGCGCGCCGAGTCCAGCACGCCGGCCATGCCGACCACCTTGCTGGCGGGCATGCCCGAGGACTTCTGCAGCGCCCAGACCATGGCGTCGAGCGGGTTGGTGATGCAGATCACGAACGCATCGGGCGCATACTTCCGGATGCCGGCGCCGACCTGCTCCATCACCTTGAGATTGATGCCAAGCAGATCGTCGCGGCTCATGCCGGGCTTGCGCGGCACGCCGGCCGTGACGATGCAGACATCGGCGCCGGCGAGGCCCTCATAGGAATTGGTGCCGGCGAAGGCGGCGTCGAAACCATTGATCGGCGAGGATTGAGCAATATCAAGCGACTTGCCCTGCGGGATGCCTTCGGCGATGTCGAACATCACCACATCGCCGAGCTCTTTCAGCCCGACCAGATGCGCGAGCGTGCCGCCGATCTGACCCGAGCCAATCAATGCAATTTTGTTGCGCGCCATGAATTTGATCCTTTGAACCGACAGGAAAAGAAGGAAGAAGGCCGCAAGGTGGTTAGACCTTTCACGCCAGCCGTTCAAGTCGCCCCAGGGTTGTCCTAAAGGCGAACCGGCAAGGCAAACCGGCATGGCTGCGCGGCGCGGGCTGCGCAACCCGGCCAATTCCGGAATTCGAATTGCGAGCGTCCCCGAGCGAAGCCGGCGCGACGCGCCTTCGCATGACGGCAATGCCGCTTCAGCAAAAATTCCGGAAAATTTCAGGGCAAACTGAAAAATTTTCTCTCAAGACAGGCGCAAAACGCATCAGGTTTCGACCAGACCCGTGCTGGCGCCGGTGGCGGTGGAGTCGCGGCGGCCGTGCGGCAGCGCGAGGTAGGATTGCGAGCCCATTTCGGTGATGCGCGAAATGGTGCGGGCGAACTCCTTGGCTTCGTAGCCTTCGTCGGCGCGGTACAGATTGGCAAGCTCGGCCTCGGCGGAGGCCATCAGCTTGACGTGGTTTTCATAGAGCGCGTCGATCAGCGCGATGAAGCGTTTGGCCGGATTGCGCTCCTCATACTGCATCACCTCGATGTCATCGATCAGCACGGTGTGGTAATCGCGCGCGATCCGCAGATAGTCGGACGGACCGAGCGGACGCTCGCAGATTTCCTCGAAGGTGAAGCGGGCCACACCATTGGCCGAACGCGGAATCTCCAGCACGCGGCCTTTCAGCTGAATCTCGCGCGGCGGCGCGGCCTCGCTGCCGGTGAGCTTGAGCCACGCGGCATCAAGCGCGGCGCGCGCCGCATCGTCCGGCGGCACCAGCCACATCTTGATCCCGGCGAGTTTCTCCATCCGGTAATCGGTGCGCGCATCGAGCCGCGCCACCATCATCCGCGCCTCGATCTGCGCGATGAACGGCAGGAACAGCGCGCGGTTGAGGCCGTCTTTATACAAATCCTCGGGCGCGACATTGGAGGTCGCCACCACCACGGTGCCAAGCTCGAACAGCCTGGAGAACAGCCGGCCGAGAATCATCGCGTCGGCGATATCGGTGACGTGGAATTCGTCGAAGCACAAAAGCCACGCATCCTCGAAGATCGACATCGCGGTGAGCTGGATCGGATCGGCGTCGGCGATCTCTCGCGCGGCGATCTTCGAGCGAAAATTGTAGATGCGCTCGTGCACGTCGGCCATGAACTCATGGAAATGGGCGCGACGCTTGTGCGCGACGCCGCTCTCCTGGAAGAACAGGTCCATCAGCATGGTCTTGCCGCGACCGACTTCGCCGTGCAGATACATCCCGCGCGGCGGTTCGGCATCCTTGTCGGCGAACAGACGGCCGAACAGACCGGCCTTGCGCGGCTTGTAGTGCGACAGCCGTTCGTCCAGCGCCGCCAGCGCCTCGACCGCGGCGGCCTGCGCGGCGTCGGGCTCGATCGCCTCGGAGGCGATCAGGGTCTCGTAGTGCCGGCGGAAAGCAGACAAGGGTGCATCCATGGACCCTACCGTCCCCAGCACGGCGAAAAATGCAAGCGCCCAAAAATGCAAAGCCCTCTGCGCGGAGGATCAGGCACTCAGCGCATAGGCGTCCTCGACCACATACGGCCCGCCGCCGACCGAGGCCCGCGAGGAAAACAGCACGAAGCGATCGGCGGTGAACCTGCGGGTCGGGAAATAGCCGCGCACCGACAGGTAATCGGCGACGTCGCGCGGCGCGGCGTCGCGCAGCCGCGCCAGCGTGACATGCGGGGTGAATTTGCGGCCCTCCGGGTCGAAACCGAAACGCCGCATCAGCCGCTCCAGCTCGGCCTGCAATTCCATCAGCGGCCGGGTCGGCGTCACGGTGGCGACCACCGCGCGCGGTTTCTTGCCGCCGAAGGAGACGAGACCCTGCACCTCGACCTCGAACGGCTTGCGGTTGACCCGCTCCAGCGTCGCGGCGATCTCGCCCGCCGCGAAGCCGTCGATGTCGCCGATGAAGCGCAGGGTGACGTGGTAGTTTTCGGGATCGATCCAGCGCGCGCCGGGCAGGCCGCCGCGCAGGCTCGACAGCGTTTGGCTGATATCGGAGGGAATTTCCAACCCGGTGAACAGACGCGGCATCACAACACTCCCCGATGCGAAAGAGGACCGGCGGGTACCCAAGCGGTGTCGTCGAATCACGCGGCGCGAATCACTGACCCGTTTTTAGCGCGCGCGCGTGACAATGCGAAGCAACTAGGGCCCCGCGCTGTGCACATCCTCAGGGCCGCGCGGCCGATTGCCGGGTTCCGAGGCCGCGCAGGAAGGTCTCCACGGTCGGCAGAATACGGCCGACGATCACATCGACGCCGGCGGCGGTCGGATGCATCCCGTCGGGCTGATTGAGGTCGACCTTGCCGGCCACGCCGTCGAGAAAGAACGGGTACAGCGGCACGTCGTGCTTTTTCGCCAGCTCCGGATAGAGAGCGTTGAAAGCCTGCGCGTAGTCGGCGCCGTAATTCGGCGGCGCCAGCATACCGCACAACAGCACCGCGATGTTGCGCGCCTTCAGTTTCGTCAGGATCTCGTCCAGCGCGGCGCGGCTGACTTTGGGATCGACGCCGCGCAGCGCGTCGTTGGCGCCAAGCTCGACGATCACTGCCGCCGTATCCGGCGGCACCGACCAGTCGAGCCGGTCGCGGCCGCCCGAGGTGGTGTCGCCCGACACGCCGGCATTCACAATCTCGACATCGATGCCCTTGCCGCGCAGCGCCTGTTGCAGCCGCACCGGAAAGGCCGCATTGGCCGGCAGGCCGTAACCGGCGGTGAGGGAATCGCCGAGAAACACCAGCTTGACCGGCTTTGCCGGCGCGGCGGACGGCGTCTGCGCCAGCGCGGAATCAGCCATTAATATGGTCCCCAATATCGTCCCAATCAGCACGGCCATGATCGTGACGGTGCGCCAAAAGACGCGGGCCAGCCTCTCGACCGCCACGTTCAGCTTCCCATATGACATCCGCATGGACAGTCTCATCACACCCTCATCGACCACCACCGGCGCGACGCCGGACCTTATTGCCATTTCCGGCGTCAACCTGTCGCTCGGTCGTGGTGCCGCGCGGGTGCACATCCTCAAGGACGTCAGCCTGCGGATCGGCCCCGGCGAAGCCGTCGGCCTGATCGGCGCCTCCGGCTCGGGCAAATCCACCCTGCTGATGGTGATGGCAGGACTGGAGCGGCCCGACAGCGGAGAAGTGGTGATCGACGGCACCTCTTTCAACTCGCTGGACGAGGACGGCCTCGCGTGCTTTCGCGGGCGGCAGGTCGGCATCGTCTTCCAGTCATTTCATCTCATTCCGACCATGACCGCGCTGGAGAACGTCGCGGTGCCGCTCGAACTCGCCGGCAAGCCGGACGCGCATGAGCGCGCGGCGCGCGAGCTTGCCGCCGTGGGCCTCGGCGAGCGGCTGCATCATTATCCCGCGCAACTCTCCGGCGGCGAGCAGCAGCGCGTCGCGTTGGCGCGCGCGCTGGCGCCAGATCCCGCGATCCTGGTCGCCGACGAGCCGACCGGCAATCTCGACGAGACGACCGGCCGGCAGATCGCCGACCTTCTGTTCTCGACCCAGCGCGAGCGCGGCATGACCCTGGTGCTGGTGACACACGACGCCGCGCTGGCGCGGCGCTGCGACCGCGTGGTGCGGCTGCGCGACGGCCACATCGAGGGACCGGCCACCGAGCGGCACTGGATCGAGACGGCGTCGCTGGCATGAGCACATCCTCGTCAACGCGCGCGCCGCTGTTGCCGCTGCGCTTCGCCCTGCGCGAACTGCGCGGCGGCCTGCGCGGCTTCTACGTCTTCATCGCCTGCATCGCGCTCGGGGTGATGGCGATCGCCGGTGTCGGCGCGGTTGCGGACAGCTTAAGCAACGGTCTCGACCGGCAGGGTCGCACGCTGCTCGGCGGCGATGCGTCGTTCGTGCTGACCCAGCGCGAGGCGAGCGCGGACGAGCGCGCATTTCTCGACGCGCGCGGCCGGATCTCGGTCGCGGCAACGCTTCGTGCGATGGCGCGGGCGAACAGCGGCGAACTGGCGCTGGTCGATCTCAAGGCGGTCGATGACGCCTACCCGCTGCTCGGCGAAGTGGCGCGCGAGCCGGCGCTGCCGCTGAAGGATATTCTCGCGCAACATGACGGCGCGTTCGGCGCCGCCGTCGATCCGCTGCTCTTGGCGCGGCTCAACCTCAAGGTCGGCGACCGCGTCAGCGTCGGCGATGCGTCGTTCGTCATCCGCAGCGTGGTCAACACCGAACCCGACAAGCTGTCCGGCGGCCTCGGTTTCGGCCCGCGTTTTCTGGTCAGCATCGAGGCGCTGCGCGCCACGCACCTGTTGCAGCCCGGCAGCCTGGTGCACTGGGCCTATCGGGTCCGCCTGCCCGATGCGGCGAGCAACGAGGCCGCGACGGAGCGCCTGATCGAGAACGCCCGCGCGCAATTTCCGCAGGCCGGCTGGGAGATCCGCTCCAGCCGCAACGCCTCGCCGCAGCTCGAACGCAACATCACCCGCTTCACGCAATTCCTCACGCTGGTCGGCCTTGCCGCGCTGCTGGTCGGCGGGGTCGGCGTCGCCAATGCGGTGCGCAGCCATCTCGACCAGCGCCGCGACGTGATCGCGACCTTCAAGGCGCTCGGCGCCACCGCGCGCGAGGTGTTCGCGATCTATCTGATCCAGGTGATGCTGCTGGCGACAACGGGCGCGCTGATCGGCCTCGTGCTCGGCGCGGCGACGCCTTACGTGATCGCCGGCGTATTCGGCAAGATGCTGCCGCTGCCGGTGGCGCCGGCGCTGCATCCGGCCGGGCTCGCGCTGGCGCTGGTCTATGGCCTCGTCTCGGCGCTGGCCTTCGCGCTGTGGCCGCTTCGCCGGGTGCATGACGTGCCGGTGGCGGCGTTGTTCCGCGAGGACATCGCACCGGAGCCGCGCCGGCCAAGGCCGCGCGATCTTGTTTTCACCGCAGCCGCCGCTCTCGCGCTCGTCGCGCTGGTGATCGGGCTTGCCTATGACAAGCGGATCGCCGCGATCTTCGTCGCCGCCAGCATCGTCGCCTTCGTGCTGCTGCGCGGCGTCGCCTCGCTGCTGATGGCGCTGGCCGCGCGGCTACCACGGCCGCGCGCGCCGATGCTGCGCCTCGCGCTCGCCAACATCCACCGGCCCGGCGCGCTGACGCCCTCGGTGGTGCTCTCGCTCGGGCTCGGCCTCGCGGTGCTGGTGACCATCACCCAGATCGACGGCAATCTGCGCCGACAGTTCACGGCGGCGCTGCCGGAACATGCGCCGTCCTATTATTTCATCGACATTCCCGCCAACGAGGCTGCTCGTTTCAGCGACTTCCTGAAGCAAAGCGAGCCCGGCGCGCATGTCGAGAACGTGCCGATGCTGCGCGGGCGCATCGTCGCGGCGCGCGGTGTTGCCGCCGATGAACTCAAACCATCGACCGACGCCGCCTGGGTGCTGCAGAGCGACCGCGGCCTGACCTACACCAACGAGGTGCCGCGCGGCTCCAAGGTGGTGGAGGGCAAATGGTGGGGCGTAGAAAAATCCGGTGGCCCGCAGGTCTCCCTGGAGAAGAAAATTGCCGACGGGCTCGGTCTCAAGCTCGGCGACACCATCACCGTCAACGTGCTCGGCCGCGACATCACCGCGACCATCAGCAATCTGCGCACCGTGGACTGGCAGAGCCTCGGCATCAATTTCGTGCTGGTGTTCTCGCCGGACGCCTTCGCCGGCGCGCCGCACACCCATATCGCCACCCTGACCGAGCAGCACGCCAGCCCCGCGGGCGACGCAGAGCTGATCCGCCGTGTCGCTGGCGCGTTCCCCTCGGTGACCAGCGTGCGGGTGCGCGACGCCCTGCAAAGCATCGGCGCGGTGGTGACCAACCTCGTGCTGGCGATTCGCGGCGCCAGCGCGGTCACCCTGCTGTCGGCGTTGCTGGTGCTGGGCGGCGCCCTCGCCGCCGGCCATCGTCACCGGGTCTATGACGCGGTGATTCTCAAGACGCTCGGCGCGACGCGCGCGCGTCTGCTTGGCGGTTACGTGCTGGAATACCTCTTGATCGGATCGGCCACCGCGATCTTCGGCGTGGCGGCCGGCTCGATCGCCGCCTGGCAGATCGTCACCCGGCTGATGACCCTGAGCTTCGTCTGGCAGGCCGGGAGCGCCGCGTGGGTGGTGCTGGCCGCACTGGCGGTGACGATTGCCCTAGGTCTTACCGGAACATTAATTGCGCTTCATCAGAAACCGGCGGGCGTACTGCGCAACTTATGACAATATGTAGCAGCTCCCCTGACGAGTTTTGCGACATTCCGCCGCGCCGGGTAACTTGCGGCGATTATGATAGTTTCCCACATATCGACAAGGTTCAGATTTCGGCTTGATACCGCCACGCAACGGCGTCAGATACGGCTCTGAACAAGTTATTCCGTACTGCAGATCCCATGCAGTCTCCGGATACTCTAGCAAAAGGTTTCGACAATGTCGGACTTGGATCGCAATTACGCCTCACCTTTCGGCCGCGCCGGCGCAAGCCGTGCCGATGCCGCTGCTGTGGACGCGGGTCTGCGCGCCTACATGCTCAAGATCTACAATTACATGGCGATCGGTCTGGCCATCACTGGCCTCGCCGCTCTCGGCGTGTACATGGCGGCGACCACCGGCGACGCCGGCGCGGCCGCCGGGAAAATCGGCAGCACCTTCCTGACTTCGTTCGGCGTCGCGATGTTCGTCAGCCCGCTGAAGTGGCTGTTCATCCTCGCGCCGCTGGTGATGGTGTTCGCCATCTCCTTCGGCATCAACCGCCTACGGCCCGCCACCGCCCAGATGATGTTCTGGGTGTTCTCGGCGCTGATGGGCATTTCGCTGTCGTCGATCTTCCTCGTCTACACCCACTCCTCGATCGTGCGGGTGTTCTTCATCACCGCGGCCTCGTTCGGCGCGCTGAGCCTCTACGGCTACACCACCAAGCGCGACATGACGGGCATGGGTTCGTTCCTGATCATGGGCCTGTTCGGCGTGATCATCGCGAGCCTGGTGAACCTGTTCATCGCGAGTTCGATGCTGCAGTTCGTGGTGTCGCTGGTCGGCGTGCTGGTGTTCGCCGGCCTCACCGCCTGGGACACCCAGCGGCTGAAGAACGACTACATCTACGGCTACGCCGCGCAGGGCGGCGAGATGGCCGAGCGGGCCGCCATCACCGGCGCGCTGTCGCTCTACCTCAACTTCATCAACCTGTTCACGCTGCTGCTGCAGCTGCTCGGACAGCGCGAGTAACCGAGGCGAGAGCCTTCAAGGAGATCAAGCCCCGGCCTTGCGCCGGGGCTTTTGTTTTGGCGGTTTGCAAACTAGACCAGAGGATCCAAGATTTCAGCTTGAGCCGTCATTGCAGGGAGCAAGCCGACGAAGCAATCCAATGCTGAGCCTGAACCTCATCCTGAGGAGCGCGCACCGTAACCAAGTTCACACAGGCTGCGCCCGCTATGGCGCGCGTCTCGAAGGATGAGGCCTCATAAGCGCGTCCACGCGCGTCTTTGACGCGCTATGGTTCGAGACATCGCTTCGCTCCTCCTCACCATGAGGAACCGGATTGCTTTGCTTCGCTCGCAATGACGGCTAGATCAGTGATTGAACCTCATCATCATGCTTTGAGCTTCCGGCCATGAGCGACGTCACCATCCGCCCGGCGACCCCCGCCGACATCCCCGCCATCACCGCGATCTACGGCTTCGAGGTGCGCGAGAAGACCGCAAGCTTTGAGCTGACCGCGCCGGACGAGGCGGAGATGCAGCGCCGTCTCGCGGCCCTCGCCGGCGGCGGGTTTCCCTATCTTGTCGCCGAGGCGGACGGCCGCGTCGCCGGCTACGCCTATGCCGGACCCTATCGGCCGCGGCCGGCCTATCGCTACACGGTGGAGAATTCGGTCTATCTCGATCCGGCCTTCTACCGGCGCGGCATCGGCAGCGCGCTGCTCGCGGAACTGATCGCGCAATGCACCGCGCGCGGCTTCCGCCAGATGATCGCGGTGATCGGCGATTCTGCCAACGCCGCCTCGATCGGCCTGCACAAGCGCGCCGGCTTCGCCATGATCGGCATCCATCCCGATGTCGGATTCAAATTCGGCCGCTGGCTCGATTCGGTGCAGATGCAGCTTGCGCTCGGCGAGGGCGGACGCACCACGCCGGCCGCGACGTCCGGCTAGCGCCGCGCCGCATTCGCGCGCAGACCGTCGCGCCCGGTTCACGCATCCGCCGGCGCGATGCCGGCCGGAGTGGCACGGGACGTCCCGGTCATCCTTTGCAGAAATGTCCGTAAAGCACCTTCATCACCGCGCGCGCGGCGGGGTGGGAGATGGCATAGAACAGATTGCGGTGGTCGCGCCGCGCCGTGACGATGCCCTCGAGCTTCAGTTTCGCCAGATGCTGCGACATCGAGCTTTGCGCGATGCCGGTCGCCGCGATCAGGTCGGTGACATTGCGCTCGCCCCGCGACAGCGCGCACAGGATCAGCAAGCGGTCGGAATTGGCGAGACCCTTGAGAAAATCGGCCGCCGTGTCCGCCTGGGCCGGCATTTCGTCGGCAAAGCCCATCGCCGCCTCTTTACATATTATGTTTTTCTAATATCATAAAAATATAAACTGTCAATCGGAGTGGCGCCATGGCGAAGGACTACAAGGCAATCACCGGGGATATTTCCGAATACAGCCGCGAACTGACCAAACTCAGCCCGGACGCCATGAAGGGATTCTACGCGATGGCCAAGGGCGCGGCAGCCGACGGCGCCGTGAGCAAGAAGACCAAGGAACTGATCGCGCTCGCGATCGGCGTCACCCAGCACTGCGACGGCTGCATCGGCTTTCACGCCAAGGCGCTGCACGACCTCGGCGCGAGCCGCGAGGAAGTGGCGGAGGTGATGGCGATGTGCGTCTATATGGGCGGCGGCCCGGCGCTGATGTACGCCGCCGACGCGCTGCGCGCCTACGACCAGTTCGCCGCGGCGTGACGCGCTAGACCAGCGCCAGCTTGCGGTCGATCACCAGCAGCACGCGCTCGAGCTCATGGCCGCGCCGCAGCACCTGTCCGCTCGCCGAGATCACGCTGTAGGCGCCCTGCTTGCGGGCGAGGCGCGGATCCTTCTCGATGCGATAGATCGGAATCTCGGAGGCGCGGCGGAAGATCGAGAACACCGCGCGGTCCTTGAGGAAGTCGATGGCGTAGTCACGCCACTCGCCGTCGGACACCATGCGGCCGTAGAGGTTGAGGATCCGATTGAGCTCGAGGCGGCTGAAGGTCACCCGGTTCCCGGCGGCCGAGGCCCCCTCGCTCACATCGCTCTCCCCCGCTCCGAAGCCCATCGGCGTCTCCATGTCGGTTGCCTGACATGATCGGCCGCAACGGCCCGTCCCGCAAGCCCCAACCGGCTCTGGGATACCTCACGCCAACGTTAGAACGATCACAATACCGCCCGAATTCGGCCCATCGCTTGCCGTGCTGGGTTGCGAGAACACAACCACTGCGTTGGCCCGGTCCTCTCGGCACCGGTTTCCTCAGCCCCCAGCCCCCCGGGGTCGGCAGGATCGGGTCTAGTTTTTTTGCCGACAGGCATCCTCACCTCTCTTTTCTCTGTCTTCTCAGGGCCAACGTCAGTTGGCCCTTTTTCTTTGCGCGCGCGAGGTGAGAGGCGGGGCGCCTGGCGCGCCATGCACCGACTCCGCCGTCATTGCGAGGAGCGAAAGCTCCGAAGCAATCCAGCTCTTTTTCGTCGCCACTGGATTGCTTTGCTCCGCTCGCAATGACGGGTTGGTCGAACCTCACGGCTGGCGCGCAGGGCCAGAGCAGCCAGCAGGATATTCAAGACACGCGCGGTCGTGGTGGATTTCTGATTCTATCTGAACGAAATCCGCTCCAAAATTGCATAGAGCGAGATCGATCATCACGGCTTCCCGCCATGACGACGATTCAATCTGGCTTCATGCAACTCTAGTTGAGCGAGGTGTAGGCCGCGCCGAGCATCGGGCCGGGATGCTCGCGGTTGCCGTTCTGCACATACACCGCGGCGGCATCGATGCCGTCGCGCGCGATGTTCTCCAGCGGCACGGTCCAGTTGCCGGCAGCCCCGTTCCAGTCGCCGACCTTCAGCACGTTGCGCACGACATTATGATAGACCACCTGATGGCCGCGATTTTCGCCGCGGCTGATGGTGATCGGCACCGCTTTTGATATAGCGCAAATCCAGACCTCGCCGCGCTGGCTGGCGCTGGCCGCCACCGAGACGTTGAGATGGCCGCCGTCGCGCGTCACCCGCACCGGCACATTCATGATTCCCTGCCGGGCCTGCGTGCTCGCCACCGCCGTCTCGATGCTGGTGCGGTTGCTGCCGAGCACGTGGGTCACGCCATTGACCACGACCTGCGGCGTATAGACCTCGCGGTCGCCGCGCATATGCGAATAGGCCTTCTGGCGCGCGGAAAACCGCGAATCCGCCAGCGTGTCCTTCCAGCCGAGATAATCCCAGTAATCGATCGGCAGGCTGAGCGCGACCAGCGACGGATCCTTGGCAAGCTCGCCGAGAATCTTGTCGGCCGGCGGACAGGACGAGCAACCTTGCGAGGTGAACAGCTCCACCACGGCGCGCGGGTCCGCCTGCAGCGAGGTGGCGCTCGCCATCACGGCGAACACACCGACCAGACCGGCCGCCGCACCACGCAGCAATCCACGATCCGCGCGGCAAAACGGACGCGACGCGGCATTGCGCTTGTCATCGCAACCGGACGTCTTCGTGATGCCATCACCATCGTGATCGTTCAATTCCGACCCTCGATTCAAACCTGTCCCAAAACGACGGAAGGCAGCCTGTTTCTTAGGCCGCCTTCCTGTCTCCTGCCACTCACGTCGCGGTGAGTGGGTTCACGGATTCGTTGTTCGCCAGCCCCGACTACGCCGCAAGGTTGCGCAGCACGTAATGGAGAATGCCGCCGTTACGGTAATATTCGAGCTCATCCAGCGTGTCGATACGGCACAACAACGACACGCGCTTGATGCCGCCATCGGCCGCGACGATTTCCGCGACCAGCGTCTGACGCGGCTTGAGATCGCCCTGCAGGCCGCGGATGGTGACCATCTCGTCGCCCTTGAGCCCGAGCGAGGAGCACGAGGTGCCCTCTTCGAAGGTCAGCGGCAGCACGCCCATGCCGACGAGATTGGAGCGATGGATGCGCTCGAAGCTCTGCGCGATCACGGCGCGCACGCCGAGCAGGCGCGTGCCTTTCGCCGCCCAGTCGCGCGAGGAACCGTTGCCGTATTCGGCGCCGGCGAACACCACCAGCGGCACCTTCTCTTCCTGATACTTCATCGCCGCGTCGTAAATCGACATCTCCGCGCCATCGGGCCAGTGCTTGGTCAGGCCGCCTTCGGGAATGTTGCCGTCGGCGCCCTTGAGCATGTGGTTCTTGATGCGGATGTTGGCGAAGGTGCCGCGCATCATCACTTCATGATTGCCGCGCCGCGTGCCGTACTGGTTGAAATCGGCGGGCCGCACCTGATGCTCCGACAGATACTTGCCGGCGGGCGAGGTCAGCTTGATCGAACCGGCCGGCGAGATGTGGTCGGTGGTGATCTTGTCGCCGAATATCGCCAGGATGCGCGCATCGACGATGTCGCTGATCGGCTCCGGCGTCTTCTTGATGCCTTCGAAGTAAGGCGGGTTCTGCACGTAGGTGGAGCTCATGTTCCACTTGTAGGTGTCGCTCGCCGTGGTCTTGATCTTGCGCCAGTTGGCGTCACCCTTGAACACGTCGGCGTACTTCTTCTTGAAGACGGTCGAGGTGACGAACTTCTTGATGAAGGCATTGACCTCCTTCGAGGTCGGCCAGATGTCCTTGAGATAGACCGGCTTGCCGTCCTTGCCGATGCCGAGCGGATCGGTCGCGAGATTGATGCCGACATTGCCTGCGATGGCATAGGCGACCACCAGCGGCGGCGAAGCGAGATAGTTCGCCTGCACGTCCGGCGAGACGCGGCCCTCGAAGTTGCGGTTGCCCGACAGAACCGCCGCGGCGACGATGTTGTTGTCGTTGACCGACTTCGAAATCTCCTCCGGCAGCGGACCGGAATTGCCGATGCAGGTGGTGCAGCCGAAGCCGACCAGATTGAAGCCGACCTTGTCGAGGTCGAGCTGCAGGCCGGAATTGGCGAGATATTCGGCGACCACCTGACTGCCGGGCGCGAGCGAGGTCTTCACCCACGGCTTGGCGGCAAGGCCCTTGGCGGCGGCGTTGCGCGCGAGCAGGCCGGCGGCCATCAACACGCTCGGATTCGAGGTGTTGGTGCAGGAGGTGATCGCGGCGATCACCACGTCGCCATGGCCGAGATCGAAGTTGCGGCCGGCCACCGGATAGCGCTTCTCGGTATCGGCAGTCTTCTTGTATTCGCTGGCGAGCGCGGCGCGGAAGCCTTCGGCGACGCCCGGCAGCGCGACACGGCCTTCGGGGCGCTTGGGCCCGGCGAGCGAGGGCACCACGTCCTTCAGATCGAGCGTCAGCGTTTCGGTGAACACCGGATCCGGCGTCTTGGCGTCGCGATACAGACCCTGCGCCTTGCTGTATTTCGCCACCAGCGCGACACGATCCGCCTTGCGGCCCGAGGTCTTCAGATATTCGATGGTCTCCTTGTCGACCGGGAAGAAGCCGCAGGTCGCGCCATATTCCGGCGCCATGTTGCCGATGGTGGCCTTGTCGGCGACCGACAGATGATCGAGGCCGGGGCCGAAGAACTCGACGAACTTGCCGACCACGCCCTGCTTGCGCAGCATCTGCGTGACGGTGAGCACGAGGTCGGTGGCGGTGACGCCTTCCTTGAGCTGGCCCTTGAGCTTGAAGCCGACGACATCCGGCAGCAGCATCGACAGCGGCTGGCCGAGCATCGCGGCTTCCGCCTCGATGCCGCCGACGCCCCAGCCGAGCACGGCAAGGCCGTTGACCATGGTGGTGTGCGAATCGGTGCCGACCAGCGTGTCGGGATAGGCGACCTCGAAGGTGCCCTTCTTCTTGCCGATGGTGAGCTTCTCTTTCCGGGTCCAGACCGTCTGCGCCAGATATTCGAGATTGACCTGATGGCAGATGCCGGTGCCGGGCGGCACCACCGAGAAATTCGAGAACGCCTTCTGGCCCCATTTCAGGAACTCGTAGCGTTCCTGGTTCTGCTTGTATTCTTCCTGGACGTTCTTGCCGAACGCCTTGTTGTCACCGAAGAAGTTGACGATCACCGAGTGGTCGATCACCAGATCGACCGGCACCAGCGGGTTGATCTTCTGCGCATCGCCGCCGAGCGTCTTCATCGCGTTGCGCATCGCGGCCAGATCGACCACCGCCGGCACGCCGGTGAAGTCCTGCATCAGAACGCGCGCGGGGCGGAAGGCGATTTCGTGCTCCAGCTTGCGCTTTCTCGCCCATTGCGAGAAAGCAACGATGTCTTCCTTCTTGACGGTGCGGCCGTCCTCGTTGCGCAGCATGTTCTCGAGCAGCACCTTCATCGAATAAGGCAGCCGCGAGATTCCCTTGAGCCCGTTTTTTTCCGCCGCCGGAAGGCTGTAATAGACGTAGGTCTTGCCTCCCACCTTGAGTGTTTTCTGACTTTTGAAGCTGTCGAGCGAAGGCATGAGTAAAGTCCCGAGTTGCGAGGATGACCTTTTTGCAGGTATTAAAACACCGTTACGGGTTGGCACCCGCCGGCTCGTTTCGGATGCATTGTGTGCTGCACCAAGTTCCGGTTTTATAGAGCGTTTCCAATCTATCCGCCACACGACAATGGTCGCTCCATCTTTCGGACATGCTGTCATGTCGCCGCGACAGGCCTGACTCTCCTCAAGTTTTCGGAAAATGAAATGCAGCTATTCGGGCGGGACGTGACATGCGTGCGTGGCGGGCGGGAAATCTTCGCCGGCCTCGATTTCGCGCTGGCCGCCGGCACCGCGCTCGCGATCACCGGAGCCAACGGCGCCGGCAAATCCTCGCTGCTGCGGATCATCGCCGGGCTGCTGCCGATCTCCGGCGGCGCGGTCGCGCTGGAGGGCGGCGACGGCGAGCTGACCCTCGCCGAGCAGGCGCACTATCTCGGCCACCGCGATCCGATCAAGGGCGCGCTGACGGCGCGGGAGAACCTCGCCTTCTGGCGGGACTATCTCGGCGGCGGCGACGGCGAGGATCTCGTCGTCAGCCTCAAGGCGGCCGGCCTCGGCCATGTCGCCGACCTGCCCGCCGCCTATCTGTCCGCCGGGCAGCGGCGGCGGCTGTCGATGGCGCGGCTCTTGGCGGTGAAGCGGCCGCTGTGGCTGCTCGACGAGCCGACCTCGGCGCTCGACACCGCCGGACAGGCGGTCTTCGCCAGCATCATGACCACGCATCTTGCCGCCGGCGGCCTGATCGCCGCCGCGACCCATACGCCGCTCGGCATCGCCGCCGATGAACTGCGGATCGGAGCGGCATGATGGTGTCATATCTGATCATTTCGGAGTCAGCCGTCCTCCTCCCCTCTCCCCTTGTGGGAGAGGGTGGTTTCGAGCGTAGCGAGAAACCGGGAGAGGGGCGCTTCCATCCGAATACTATTCCCCCTCACCCGGCTCGAATTCGCTCCGCTCATTCTCGCCACCCTCTCCCACAAGGGGAGAGGGGAAAAAAGAAAGGCACGTTATGAGCGCGCTCTCCGCACTGATCCGGCGCGATCTGCGCATCGCCTTGCGCGTCGGCGGCGGCGCGCCGATCGGCGTGCTGTTTTTCCTCACCGTGGTGGTGCTGATGCCGTTCGCGCTCGGCCCCGACATTCCGCTGCTGCAGCGGCTCGGCCCCGCGGTGCTGTGGCTCGGCGCGATGCTGGCGAGCCTGCTCACGCTCGATCGCCTGTTCACCGCCGATCTCGACGACGGCTCGCTCGATCTCATCACCATGGGGCAGGTGCCGCTGGAGCTTTCCTGCGCCGCCAAGGCGCTGGCGCACTGGCTCGCCACCGGCCTGCCGCTGATCGTGGCGACGCCGTTCCTCGGCATCCTGCTCAACCTCGAACCGCGGGCGACCCTGGCGGTGGCGCTGACCCTGCTCGCCGGCACGCCGGCGCTGACCTTCACCGGCATGATCGGCGCCGCGCTGGCAGTGACGCTGCGGCGCGGCGGATTGCTGCTCGCGGTCCTCGTATTGCCACTGTCGATCCCGATCCTGATCTTCGGGGTCGCCGCCTCCAACGCCGCGATCCTGGAACCGGCGAAGTTCGGCACCGCGTTCTCGATCCTGTGCGCGCTGTCGCTGGCGAGCCTGGTGATCGGCCCGTTCGCCGGCGCTGCCGCGCTGCGGCAGGGCCTGAACTAGGGATCACATGATGCGGCACAGCGGCGCGCGGGGTCCGAATTCATCCTGTTTGACGCCTTCCCGCATTGCCTCCCGCGCCGGGCGCGACTATCAGGACACCATGCTGTCAGGACCGTCATGAAGCTGATCGACCTTGCCAACCCGACGCGCTTTCTCGCCTTCACGGCGCGCGTTCTGCCGTGGCTCGCGATCGCGACGGCGCTGCTGCTGGCGCTCGGGCTGTATCAGTCGTGGCTCGCACCGGACGACTACCAGCAGGGCGCGACGGTCAAGATCATGTTCATCCACGTGCCCAATGCGTGGCTGTCGATGTTCGTGTGGGGTGTCATGAGCCTGTCGGCGCTCGGCACGCTGGTGTGGCGCCATCCGCTCGCCGACGTCTCGGCCAAAGCCGCCGCGCCGATCGGTGCCGCCTTCACCTTCCTCGCGCTGGTGACCGGCTCGCTGTGGGGCCGCCCGATGTGGGGCACCTACTGGCAGTGGGATGCGCGGCTGACCTCGGTGCTGGTGATGTTCCTGATGTATCTCGGCCTGATCGCGCTGTGGCGCGCGGTCGAGGATCCCTCGCGCGCCGCGCGCGCAGCCGCCGTGCTGACGCTGGTCGGCGCGGTCAACATTCCGATCATCAAGTTCTCGGTCGACTGGTGGAACACGCTGCATCAGGGCGCGTCGGTGATCCGCATGGGCGGGCCGACGCTCGACCGCTCGTTTCTGATTCCGCTGCTCACCATGGCGCTCGGCTTCTCGCTGCTGTTCGTCACGCTGCATCTCGCCGCCATGCGCAACGAAGTGCTGCGGCGGCGGGTGCGCACGCTGCAGATGATGCAAGCGAGCCGGCAGGGCATGTGATCCGATGCATCTTCTCGCCTCGCTCGGCCCCTATGCCGATTTCATCCTCGCCTCCTACGGGCTGGTCGCCGTCGTGGTGATCGCCCTGATTCTCTGGATCGTGATCGACCAGCGCCATCAGGAGAAGGCGTTGCGCGACCTCGAAGCCAGCGGCGTCACCCGCCGCTCGGCCTCGCGCAGCGGCGAGCCGTCATGAGCACAACCGAACCGCGCGCCCGCACCCGCCGCTCCTGGCTGATCGCGCTGCCGCTGGTCGCCTTCGCAGGCGTCGCGCTGCTGTTCTGGTTCGGCCTCGGCGCCGGCGACCACTCGCGGATTCCCTCGGCGCTGATCGGCCGGCCTGCGCCGCAGACCGTGCTGCCGCCGCTGGCGGGCCTCGCCGTCGACGGCCAGCCGGTGCCCGGCCTCGATCCGGCGGCGTTCAAGGGCGAGGTCAGCGTCATCAATGTCTGGGCCTCGTGGTGCATTCCCTGTCACGAGGAAGCGCCGCTGCTGCTGAAGCTGGCGCAGGACAAGCGCATCCGCGTGCTCGGCATCAACTACAAGGACGTGCCGGACAACGCCCGGCGTTTCCTCGGCCGCTACGGTAATCCGTTCGCCGCGGTCGGCACCGACGACAACGGCCGCGCCGCCATCGAATGGGGCGTCTACGGCGTGCCGGAGACCTTCGTGGTCGGCCGCGACGGCGCCATCGCCTACAAGCTGATCGGCCCGATCACCCCGGAGAATTTCGAGCGCACGCTCAAGACCGAGATCGAGAAGGCGCTGCGCGCCGGCTCCTGACCGCGCAGGCCCGCGCCGCCGGCGCTATTCGCCAAAATAATTTCGCAGATTTATCTGCCGTTCATGTCGCCGCCATGGCGCAGCCACGAATCCGCACCTAGCTTGGGCGCGTTGCAATCATGGTCCTTGGAGGGACATCCATGCGTACTTCGAAATTTGCTTCATTGACTGCCGCCGTGCTCGCGCTTGGCCTGATGAGCGCCTCGCCGCTGTTCGCCCAGGCGACCCAGCCGGCCACCGGCGACAAGATGGCCCCGAAGATGGCGCCGAAGTCGGACAAGATGATGATGGCGCCGGCGGCCAAGGCCGACACCAAAAAGGAATTGCTCGACATCAATTCGGCCAGCGCTGACCAGCTCAAGGAATTGAAGGGCATCGGCGAGGCGTATTCCGCCGCGATCATCAAGGGCCGCCCCTACAAGGGCAAGGACGACCTCGTGCATAAGAAGATCATCCCGCAGAAGACCTATGACGGGATCAAGGACCAGATCATCGCCAAGCAGAAGTAACTTCTGCCACACTCAAATCCATCAACAGCGTCATGGCCGGGCTTGTCCCGGCCATCCACGTTTTTACCCCTTGGTAATATCGCCGCGCTCGGTGTCGCCGGCCTCGTCGGTGGCGGGCGCGATGGAGTGGCGATTGATCAGCGGCATCTGCAGCATCGCGAACAGAGCGGTGATCGGCACCGCGCCGAACGCCTTGAACGCCACCCAGAAATCGGTGCTCTGGGTACGCCAGATCACCTCGTTGAGCACGGCCATGAAGACGAAGAAGCCGGCCCAGCGGATGGTGAGCGCACGCCAGCCGGCCGGCGTCAGATTGAACACTTGATCGAACATGATGGCGATGAAGGAGCGGCCCATCATGAGGCCGCCGAACAGCGTCGCCGCGAACAGGCCGTAGATGATGGTCGGCTTGACCTTGATGAAGGTCTCGTCGTGCAGGAACAGCGTCAGGCCGCCGAACACCAGCACGATCACCGCGGTGACCAGCGCCATCAGCGGCACGTGTCTGGTCACCACATAGGATGCAATCGTCGCCACGACGATCGCGACCATGAACGCGCCGGTCGCCACGAACAGATCGAACTTGGCGTTGGCGGCGAAGAACACCAGCAGCGGACCAAGCTCGGTGGCGAGCTTGAACAGCGGATGCGGCGCGTGTTTGGACGTCTCGGTCATCTGCGTTCCTCGTCCTCATCCTTCGAGACGCATCACCATAGCAGGCGTAGCCTGCGTAAACCTGGCTACGATGTGATGCTCCTCAGGATGAGGAATACCGTGTATTGAGCCTCGTCCTGAGGAGCGGCTCTCGCCGCGTCTCGAAGGGCGAGGATGATTACTCCTTGCCTGCGATGGCCAGCGCGAAATCGCGCGCGGTGAACGGCGCGAGATCGTCGATGCCCTCGCCGACGCCGATGAAATGCACCGGCAGGCGATATTTCTCCGCCAGCGCCACCAGAATGCCGCCGCGCGCGGTGCCGTCGAGCTTGGTCATCACAAGGCCGGTGACGCCCGCGGTCTTGCCGAACGCCTCGACCTGCGACAGCGCGTTCTGACCCACCGTGGCATCGAGCACCAACAGCACCGCATGCGGCGCGCTGGCATCGACCTTGCCGATCACGCGGCGCACTTTCTCCAGCTCCACCATCAGCTCGGTCTTGTTCTGCAAGCGGCCGGCGGTGTCGATGAGCAGAATGTCGCGGCTGTCTTTTTTCGCCGCCTCCACCGCCTCGAAGGCAAGGCTCGCCGCATCGGAGCCTTGCGTCTTCGCGATCACCGGCACCTTGTTGCGCTCGCCCCAGACCTTGAGTTGCTCGATCGCGGCGGCGCGGAAGGTGTCGCCCGCCGCCAGCATCACCTTGTGGCCCTCCTGGCCGAACTTCGCCGCCAGCTTGCCGATGGTGGTGGTCTTGCCGGAGCCGTTGACGCCGACCACCAGAATGACGAACGGCTTGTGCGACGCGTCGATCACCAGCGGTTTCGCCACCGCGCCGAGCACCTTCTCGACCTCGGTGGCGACGATGCCCTGCACGTCCTCCGCCGACACCGATTTGTCGTAACGGCCCTCGCCGACCGCCGCGGCGATGCGGCCTGCGACCTCGGTGCCGAGATCGGCGCGCAGCAGCACGTCCTCGATGTCCTCGAGCATGGCGCGGTCGAGCTTGCGCTTGGTGACGAGATCCGCCACCGCGCCGCCGAGCGAACTCGATGTACGCTTCAGCCCGGCGGAGAGGCGCTTCCACCAGCTTTGTTTGGGAGTGTCCTGCGGCGCGTTTGTCATTTGCAGACTGTCAACATGTCGAGCCGTGTGTTACCCGGTTCGGGCTGCAAACGAAAGCTGTTCCGCGTCATGGATACGCCGCAACCGACCCCGGAGGAAATGCAGGCCCGCGTGCTTCATCGCGACGGCCTGATGCTGGTGATCGACAAGCCGGCGGGCATCGCCGTGCATCGCGGCCCCAAGGGCGGCCCCAATCTCGAAGCCTCGTTCGACGCGCTGCGCTACGGCCTGCCGCGCCCGCCAGTGCTGGCGCATCGGCTGGATCGCGACACCTCGGGGTGCCTCGTGCTCGGCCGCCATCGCAAGGCGACCGCCTCGCTCGGCCTGCTGTTCAAGCACGGCAAGATCGACAAGACCTACTGGGCCGTGGTCGAAGGCGGACCCGCCGCCGACCAAGGCGAGATCGACATTCCGCTCGGCCGGCTCGACGAGACGCGCGGCTGGTGGCAGAAGCCCGACCCGAAAGGCCTGCCGTCGCTGTCGCGCTGGACCGTGCTGGGGCGCGGCGAGGGCCTGACATGGCTGGCGCTGGAGCCCATCACCGGCCGCACCCATCAATTGCGCGTGCATTGCGCGGCGTCCGGCTTTCCCATCGTCGGCGACAATATCTACGGCAACGGCCCGCGTTTCGGCGAGCCCAGCCTGCATCTGCATGCCCGCGAAATCGCAATTCCGCTGTCGAAGAACAAGCCGCCGGTGCGCGTGGTCGCGCCCGCGCCGGAACATCTGCATGAGCGGCTGAAAGCGTGCGGATGGAACGGCGAGGAAGTGGCCCTGCCCGAACTCGCAGCGTCAGGCGCTTAATCGCATCCCGTCATCGCCGGTGATGGTGATCGCGCGCACGCTGCCGGGAACACCGTCCGCAATCGCCACCGGCAGGAAATGCTCGGTGCGGCCCTGCGTCCCGCTCTCGATCAGCACCTGACGCACCGCGCCGTGCTCGGACGCCAGCCGCCGCCGCAACGCCGCCTCGCCGGCCGCGCGCAGCCGGCGAGCGCGGTCCTTGACGGTGCGGCCATCGACTTGCGGCATTTTCGCCGCCGGCGTGCCGGGGCGCTTTGAGTACGGAAACACATGGAGGAACGTCAGGCCGCACTCTTCGACCAGCTCCAGCGAGCGCGCGAACATTTCCTCGGTCTCGGTCGGAAAACCGGCGATGATGTCGGCGCCGAACGCGATGTCCGGCCGCAGCCGCCGGATCTGGTCGCAGAACGCGATCGCATCGGCGCGCGCATGCCGCCGCTTCATCCGCTTCAGGATCAGGTCGTCGCCGGCCTGCAGCGACAGATGCAGATGCGGCATCAGCCGTTCTTCAGAGGCGATGACGTCGAACAGATCGGCATCGACCTCGACCGCGTCGAGCGAGGAGATGCGCAGCCGCCGCAGTTCCGGCACGTGCTTGAGGATCTGCCGGGTCAGCGCGCCGAGCTTCGGCACGCCGGGCAGATCGGCGCCGTAGCTCGTCAGATCAACGCCGGTCAGCACGATCTCGGCATGGCCGGCCTCGACCAGCGCGCGGACCTGCTCGACCACCGCGCCCATCGGCACCGAGCGCGAATTGCCGCGCCCGAATGGAATGATGCAGAAGGTGCAGCGATGATCGCAGCCGTTCTGCACCTGCACGAAGGCGCGCGGCAGCCCGCCCGCGAACCCTTCGACCAGATGCGGCGACATCTCGCGCACCGCCATGATATCGGCGACCGCGATCTTCTGCTCGCTTGCGATGCCGAACGGCTGCACTTCAAACGCGTCGCGCGCTGTGCGCCACGCCTCGGACTGCATCTTGTCGTCATTGCCGAGCACGCGGTCGACTTCCGGCATCGCCGCGAACATCTTTGCGTCGGTCTGCGCGGCGCAGCCGGTGACGATGATGCGGCGATTGGGATGATCGCGGCGCAGTTTGCGGATCGATTGCCGCGCCTGCGCCACCGCCTCGCTTGTCACCGCGCAGGTGTTGACCACGATGGCGTCGTCAAGGCCCGCAGCTATAGCCTCGCGCCGGATCGTCTCCGATTCGGCGATGTTGAGGCGGCAGCCGAAGGTGACGAGCGACAGCGTCATGGTCAGGCGATGTTCGCGAACACGGCTGGATCGAATCGGCCCTCGAATTCCAGCACCGCGGGGCCGGTCATCAGCACATGATCGTCGCTCTCGCGCCATTCGATGGTGAGTTCGCCGCCGGGCAGCGTCATGTGAACCACGCGGCCGGTGCGCTTCAATCGCGCCGCCGCCACCGCGGTGGCGCAGGCCGCCGAGCCGCACGCCCTGGTCAGGCCTGCACCGCGCTCCCAGGTGCGCATCGCGATATGCTCGCGATCGACGATCTGCGCCAGCGTGATGTTGGCGCGCTCGGGAAACACCGGATGATTTTCGAGCAGCGGCCCGAAGCGTTCGAGATCGTAGGCGTGGATGTCGTCGACCCAGAAGATCGCATGCGGGTTGCCCATGCTCACCACCGAGGGCGAGTGCAGCACCGGCGCGTCGATCGGCCCGACCTGCAATTCGATGTAGCGGGTGTCGCGGAATTCCTCGGAGAGCGGGATGTCGCGCCAGCCGAACTTCGGCGGACCCATGTCCACCGTGAAAGTCTCCGGCGTCGGCCCCTGCCAGCAATTGAGCAGGCCGGCGCGGGTCTCGAAGGTGGCGGCGCGCTCGCCGGTCTGCGCGAACACCTGCCGCGCCACGCAGCGCATGCCGTTGCCGCAGGCGCCCGCCTCCGAGCCGTCATTATTATAGATGCGGATGAAGGCGCTGGTGCCGGAAAGGCGTGGGGCCTGCAGCACCATCAACTGATCGTAGGGCACCGCATCCGGCGCGGCGATGGCGCGCGCCTCGTCCGGGCTGATGCCGGCGGCGGAGCCGCGCAGATCGAGCACGACGATCTCGTTGCCGATGCCGTTCATCTTGGCGAAGCTGTGGTTGGCGAGCGGGCTCATGATCAATCCTTCCGCGCTCTTATATGGCGAAGATCGGCGGATTGGCCAGCCGCACCGCACTCACCGGCCGGCTTTGCCTTGCCGTTGCCCCGTTTGGTTGCTCAGTGAGGCGCGAATCGGCATCCGGCCGCAGACGATCAACAGCCGGCATGCTAGGTTTTGCGACCCGCGCAAATGCCGACACCCGATGGAGACTTCTGGAATGAGCCGTCCTTGCGCCGCCCGGTCGAACAGCCGTCTGACCTTGCCCGCGATCCTGTCCGTGGCCGCCTGCTTCACGCTGTCCGGCGCGCTGGCGCAGACGCCCTCGACGCCCGCCGCCAGCCCCGCGCCATCGGAGAAGGCCGCGCCATCTTCGACGCCTGCGTCCTCGCCGTCCCCGGCGACGACACCATCCGCACCCGCGCCGGCCGCCACGCCGGCTCCCGACAGCACGCCGCCGGCGGCCGCAACTCCGGCCACGCCGCCGGCCGCGTCATCCACCACGCCGACAACGCCGCCGGCTTCGGATGCAACGACACCCGCAGCCCCTTCGACCACGACGCCGCCAGCCGCCGCCGCCCCTCCAGCGGCAACGCCCGCTCCGACGACCCCCGCGCCGGCCACTCCGCCCGCCGAGCAGAAGACGCAGGCCGATCCGTTCGGCGAGGAGATCACGCTGACGGCGCAAAAGGTGGTGATGCTGAAGGGCAAGGCGACCTGGGACGCCGCCTTCGAGACCATCACCGGCTCGCTGAAGACGCTGTCCACGCTGCTGGAGAAGCAGAAGATCGCGGCCACCGGGCCGATGATGGTGGTCTACACCTCGACCGACGATGCCGGCTTCACCTTCACCGCTGAAATTCCGGTCGCGCAGGAACCGAAGAATCCGGGCAAGGACATCAGCATCGGCCAGTCGCCGGAAGGCCGCACGCTGAAATTCGTCCACCGCGGCTCCTACGACAACATGGACAACACCTACGAGGCGATCACCAACCATCTCGACGACAAGAAGCTCGAAGCCCGCGACACGTTCATTGAAGAATACGTCACCGATCCATTGAAGACCGCCGAAGACAAGCTCGTCATCAACGTCTTCGTGCCGTTGAAATAATTGGAGGTCCCGTCATGATCCGTCATTCCCTTGCCGCGCTCGCGGTCATCTGCATGGTTGCGCCGGCGCAGGCGCAGACATCGGAGCCCGCGACGATCTCCGTGAACGGCGAAGCCACCATCTCGGTGCCGCCCGACCTCGCCCAGATCGACGGCGGCGTCACCACCACCGCCAAGACCGCGCGCGAGGCCAGCGAGGCCAACAACAAGACCATGGGCGTCGTTCTGTTAGCGCTGAAGAACGCCGGCATCGCGGAGAAGGACTTCCAGACCTCGCGGCTGTCGCTGCAACCCGAAACCTCCACCCGCACCTCGGGCGGGCCGACCCAGATCATCGGCTATCGCGCCAGCAACCGCGTCACCGTCACCATCCGCGACACCGGCAAGCTCGCCAATGTGATCGACACGCTGGTCGGCAACGGCGCCAACGACATCAGCGGCATCAGCTTCTCGGTCTCGAACACCTCGAAGCTGCTCGACGAGGCCCGCGTCGAGGCGCTCGCCGACGCGCGGCGCAAGGCCGAGATCTATGCCCGCGCCGCCGGCGTGACGCTCGGCGCGCCGCTCAGCATTTCGGAAAGCGGCGGCGCCGTGCCGATCACCTATCGCCGCGCCGCCGCGCCGATGGCCGCCGCGCCGATCGCACAGGGCGAGGAAACGCTGCGGATCGGCGTCGCGGTGTCCTACGAGATCAAGCCGAAGGCGCAGTAAGGAACAGCGCCTCATCCTGAGGAGCGCGGCTTCGCGCGTCTCGAAGGATGAGGCCAATCACGCCTCATGGTTCGAGACGCCGCTACGCGGCTCCTCACCATGAGGTTTTTCTTGCGGCACAAACAATGTGCTCCCTCTCCCCAGTGGGGAGAGGGTTGGGGTGAGGGGATCTAGATTTATCGATAGATCATACGCCCTCACCCGCCGCGCCATAGCGCATCACAGCCGCGCGTGAACGCGCTTTGGCGCGTCGACCTCTCCCCCCGGGAGAGGTGAAAGAAACAACGGCATGCCATCGTTTCTATCCAATGCTGAAATGCCCTAAATCTCGAACACCTGCCCCGGCTTTAGCGCGACGAATTTTTCGCGCGCCTGCCCTGCCGCGTCTAACGCGGCCGCAAGATCCCGCACCGGCGCGTCGATCGCCTCGTCGGTGAGCTGGAAAGTGCCGTGATGATGCGCCAGCGCCTGGCGCGCGCCGCAATCGGCCAGCGCCTTCACCGCATCCGCCGGATTCATGTGCTGCTCGCGCATGAACCAGCGCGGCTCATAGGCGCCGATCGGCAGGATCGCGAGGCGCGGCGCGCCATGCGTCTCGCGGACGCGGCGAAAATGCGTGCCGTCGCCATAGCCGGAATCGCAGACGATGTAGATCGTGCCCGCCGGCGTCTCCAGCACGAAGCTCGCCCACAGCACCTTGTTGCGATCGAACAGGCCGCGCGCCGACCAGTGCCGCGTCGCCACCAGCGTCACCGCAACGCCATTGCCGATTTCGACACGCTGATTCCAGTCATAGGCCTCGGCGCGGATGGCGTCGTCATTGGCGCGCATGGTGACGTCGTTGCCGAGCGGCGTGACGATGCGCGGCGAGAATGTCGCGACCAGCCGCGAGAGCGTGCGGACGTCGAGATGATCGTAATGGCCGTGCGAGACCAGCACGGCGTCGATCGGCGGCAGCGCCTCGAACGCAATGCCGGGCGCGTTGACGCGCCTCGGTCCGGCGAACGTCACCGGCGAGCAGCGCTCCGACCACACCGGATCGATCAGGATGTTGAGGCCGCCGGTCTGGATCAGCCAGCTCGCATGGCCGACGAAGGACAGCCGCGCCCTCGCCCCGGCGACGCGCGGCGGCGGCGTATCGGAAAAGCCGCTCGGCGCATGTTGCGGCCAGCGCGCCGGCTTCTGGGTGACGCGCCAGCGCAGCAGGTCCCATGCGCCGCGCGGCGGCGCGCCGTCCGGATCGAAGAAATGCAGCCCGTCGAAATGGTCGGATAGCGGCCCGTCATAGGTCTTCATCTGCGAGGCTCCGAACGCCGAGCCGCCGAGCAAAGTGGCAAGGCCGGCGAACAGCCCGAAAAAGCGGCGGCGGGTGATGGACATGGCCCTCGATTGCCCCGATCCGTCCGCCCAAGGCAAGTGACAGCTTCGCGACCGGGGCGATTTTGACCGGAACCCGGCCCGCGCCGCCCGGCGGGCCGGTTCCCGGCCGGATCAGGCCGCAAAATCAGCGATTTCGGCGTCCTTTCTTGACTTTCCGGCCGCTGCGGGCTTTAACCGCGCCACTTCTCGGAAAGATTTTCTTTTCGACCCGCCGCCCGGTGCTGGATGCCGGAGGCCAACGCCCGACAGCGCTGTGCGCCCTCGGGCGCAAAATTGTTTGGAATGATGCTGTTGTGAAGGGATACCTGCACACGGCAGGGACAGCTCTCTCTCCCGTCGGGAGGGGGTTGGGGTGAGGGGTTACGATTTCTCGTGGCATCCGAACCTCCTCACCCGGATCGCTGACGCGATCCGACCTCTCCCCGGCGGGGAGAGGTGAAAACAAGGTTATGCAGGCCGCGATGTTCGACAATCTGTCGGAAAGGCTCGGAGGGATTCTCGACAAGCTGACGCGGCGCGGCGCGCTGTCGGAAGCCGATGTCGACGCCGCGATGCGCGAAGTGCGCCGCGCGCTGCTCGAAGCCGACGTCGCGCTCGACGTGGTGCGCTCCTTCACCGAGAAGGTGCGCGAACAGGCGATCGGCGCCACCGTCATCAAGTCGGTGACGCCCGGCCAGATGGTGGTGAAGATCGTCCACGACCAGCTCGTGGACACGCTCGGCGCCGACGGCCAGCTCATCGACCTCAACGCACCCGCGCCGGTGCCGATCATGATGGTCGGCCTGCAGGGCTCCGGCAAGACCACCACCACCGCCAAGCTCGCCCGCCGCCTGGTCCAGCGCGACAAGAAGAAAGTGCTGATGGCCTCGCTCGACGTCTACCGTCCGGCGGCGCAGGAACAGCTCGCGGTGCTCGGCCGCGATCTCGACATCCCGACTTTGCCGATCGTCGCCGGCCAGATGCCGACCCAGATCGCGCAGCGCGCGATCCAGGCCGCGAGACTCGGCGGCTATGACGTGGTGCTGCTCGACACCGCCGGCCGCACCACGCTCGACGAAGAGATGATGCAGGAAGCCGCCGCGGTGAAGGCCGCCGCGCAGCCGCATGAAGTGCTGCTGGTCGCCGACGCGCTGACCGGCCAGGACGCCGTCAATCTCGCCCGCGCCTTCAACGAACGCGTCGGTCTCACCGGCATCGCGCTGACCCGCGTCGACGGCGATGGCCGCGGCGGCGCCGCGCTGTCGATGCGCGCCGTCACCGGCAAGCCGATCAAGCTGATCGGCACCGGCGAAAAAACCGACGCGCTGGAGGACTTCCATCCCTCGCGCATCGCCGGCCGCATCCTCGGCATGGGCGACGTGGTGTCGCTGGTCGAGAAGGCCGCCGCCAATATCGACGCCGAGAAGGCCGCGCGCACCGCCGAGAAAATGCGCAAGGGCAAGTTCGATCTTGCCGATCTGCGCGACCAGCTCGCGCAGATGCAGAACATGGGCGGCATCGGCGGCCTGATGGGCATGATGCCCGGCATCGCCAAGATGAAGAACCAGCTCGCCGCCGCCAATCTCGACGAGAAGGTGATCAAGCGCCAGATGGCGGTGATCGATTCGATGACGCGCGAGGAGCGCAAGAATCCCGACATCCTGAAAGCCAGCCGCAAGAAGCGCATCGCGGCCGGCTCCGGCCTCAAGGTCGAGGAGGTCAACAAGCTGCTCAAGATGCACCGGAACATGGCCGACATGATGAAGGCCATGGGTCAGGGCAAGCGCGGGCCGCTCGCCGGCATGGCGCAGATGATGGGCTTCGGCGGCGGCGGCATGCCCTCGCCCGAGACGATGAAAGAGCTTGCAGCGAAGATGCCCGGCGGAATTCCGCAAGGCGCGCCGACGCTGCCGAAAGATTTTCCGGGCCTGCCGGGCCTGGGGAAACCGACATTGCCGGGCCTCGGATTGCCGGGGCTGGGCAAGAAGAAATAACCGAACGCATTCCTATTCGAACACTTACGGAGAACTCACATGTCAGTCGTCATTCGCCTCGCCCGCGCCGGCACCAAGAAGCGCCCGTTCTATCATGTCGTCGTCGCCGACTCGCGCTTTCCGCGCGACGGCCGCTTCATCGAGCGCCTCGGCTACTTCAACCCGCTGCTGTCGAAGGACAACGAGGAGCGCCTCAAGCTCGACCTCGACAAGGTGAAGGGCTGGCTCGCCAAGGGCGCGCAGCCGTCCGACCGCGTGATGCGCTTCCTCGATGCCGCCGGTGTTGCCAAGCGCACCGCGCGCAACAACCCGGAAAAGGCCGTGCCGCGCAAGGAGCGCAAGGCCGCCGAAGCGGCGAAGTAATCGCGCGACAACGGCCTCATGCTTCGAGACGCGCGGCGTTGTCGCGCTTCCCGGCATGAGGACCACACCGTGCGCGGCCCTCATCCTGAGGAACCGCGCGGCGGCGTCTCGAAGGATAAGGCCCGGTGACTCGAGACACCCACATCTGTGTTGCGAAAATCGGCGCCGCGCATGGCGTGCGCGGCGAGGTGAAGCTGTGGCCGTTCACGCAGGACCCGCTCGCGGTGCTGCATTACGGCCCGCTCTCGACCAAGGACGGCGCGCGGCAGTTCGACGTGCTGCGCGCCCGCGTCGCGAAGGACCATCTGGTCGCGACGCTGAGCGGCATCGCCAACCGCGACGACGCCGCGCGCGTCAACGGCCTCGAGCTCTACATTCCGCGCGAGGCGCTGCCGGCCCCCGAGGCCGACGAATATTATCATGCCGACCTGATCGGCCTGTCCGCGATCGACGCGCAGGGCGCGGCGATCGGCACCATCGTCGCGATCCATAATTTCGGCGCCGGCGACATCGTCGAGATCGCGCCCGCACGCGGCCCAACGCTGCTGCTGCCGTTCACCAACGCGGTGGTGCCGAGCGTCGATCTCGCCAAGGGCCATGCGGTGATCGAATTGCCCGCCGAGGTGGAGGGCGAGGACGATCCATCATGATAAAATTCGTCATTGCGAGCGAAGCGAAGCAATCCAGAATAGCCGGCGTGAACTGGATTGCTTCGTCGCTTCGCTCCTCGCAATGACGAGTCTCTTATCATGACGTCCGATGCCCGCTTTGCGCCCCTCCCTGACCCTCCCCCGCAAGCGGCAGAGGGAAGGAAAGAGACCTGGTGCGCCACCGTGCTCACGCTGTTTCCGGAGATGTTTCCCGGTCCGCTCGGCATCAGCCTTGCCGGGCGCGCGCTGGCGTCCGGGCTGTGGGCGCTGGAGGCCCGCGACATCCGCAACGCCGCCACCGACAAACATCGCAGCGTCGACGACACCCCGGCCGGCGGCGGCCCGGGCATGGTGCTGCGCGCCGACGTGCTGGCCGCCGCGATCGATGCCGCGGCGATTATGCCTGACCGACCTCGCCTGCTGATGAGCCCGCGCGGTCGGCCATTGACCCAGTCGCGGGCGGCGGAGCTCGCGGCCGGGCCCGGCCCGCTGATCGTCTGCGGCCGGTTCGAGGGCGTGGACCAGCGGGTGATCGAGGCGCGCGACCTCGAGGAGGTCTCGATCGGCGACTACGTGCTGTCCGGCGGGGAACTCGGGGCCATGGTGCTGATCGACGCCTGTGTCCGACTGCTGCCGGGCGTGATGGGCAAGCTGGCCTCGGGAACCGAGGAAAGCTTCTCCGACGGGCTGCTGGAGTATCCGCAATACACCCGGCCGCAGGCCTTCGAGGGCCGCCCGATCCCCGAGGTGCTGCTGTCCGGCGACCATGGCAGGATCGCAGCCTGGCGGCGGGCGCAGGCCGAGGCCCTCACCCGGGACCGCCGGCCCGACCTCTGGGTCGCCCGGCCGCCCGAAGCCACGGCGAAAACGCCAAAAAATGCCCCGGACGGGTGACAAGGGCCGATCTTTCGCGTATAGGACCGCCCAATCCGCGCATGTGCTGGATAAGAATTTTCGCGCTGCCCCTTTCGGGCGCGTTGCCCGATGGAGTTGAGCAATGAACATCATCCAACAGCTCGAGCAGGAGCAGCTCGAAAAGCTGGCCGCCGGCAAGACCATTCCCGAGTTCGGACCGGGCGACACCGTGACCGTCAACGTCAAGGTCAAGGAAGGCGACCGCACCCGCGTGCAGGCCTATGAGGGCGTGTGCATCGGCCGCAACGGCGGCGGGCTCAACGAGAGCTTCACCGTGCGCAAGATTTCCTACGGCGAGGGCGTCGAGCGCGTCTTCCCGATCTATTCGCCGATGATCGACTCGATCAAGGTCGTGCGTCGCGGCAAGGTGCGTCGCGCCAAGCTGTATTATCTGCGCGGCCTGCGCGGCAAGTCGGCGCGCATCGTCGAGAAGCAGGAAAACCGTCAGGCGGCTTCCGCCGAGTAAGCGGCCTTCGCGGCAACGCTTCACGGAGACACTATAAAACGCGGCGTTTGCCGCGTTTTTTGTTGTTCGGAGCACACTCGCCCGACACGGAAAGACCTGTCATTGCCGGACTTGATCCGGCAATCCATCATTTTGAAAAAATTGCTGGGTTGATGGGTCAGGCCCGGGCATGACGATGTCATGCAAGCCCAGCACGATCCTGCCTTTGGATGATCGTCGCACCGCCTCAGGCCGACAGCGGCCCGTTCATGATCCAGCGATGGCCGAACGGATCGCGCAGGATCGCGGTGCGCGTACCCCAGAAAGAATGCGTCGGCGCAAGCTCGCCGACCGCGCCGAGCTTGGTGGCGCGGGCGAAGGTCTCGTCCACCTCCTCGGAGGTGGCGAATTCGAGACTGACCGACGCGGTGACCGGCTCGGCCGGCAGCGGCGTGCGCGCCTTGCCGAATTCGGGGAAGGCATCGGCCACGAACACCGTGCCGCCATTGATCTCGAGCTCGCAATGCATGATCCGCATGCCGTCGAGCGCCGGCATCAGCGCCCTCTGCCGGGCATCGAACGCGGCGGTGTAGAAAGCGATGGCGCCTGCGGCGGGCGAAACCGTGAGATAGGGGGCAACCGGTGGCCGTGCAGTCATTGAGTACCCCCATGCAGGATCCTATATAACAGGATACTTTCCCACGGGACGTTATGCGAGTAAAAAGCCCCGCGGAAGCAGGCGTCTGCCCGGCAACGCCGCGACCTATCCCCGAAAAGCCACCAGCGAACAGGCGACCATGGCCAAACCGACCACTCTGTACGACAAGATCTGGAATGATCATCTGGTTGACGAGCAGCCCGACGGGACCTGCCTGCTCTATATCGACCGGCATCTCGTCCATGAAGTGACCTCGCCGCAGGCGTTCGAGGGACTGCGCACCGCAGGCCGCAAGGTGCACGCACCGCAAAAGACGCTCGCCGTGGTCGATCACAACGTGCCGACCACCGACCGCTCCAAGCCGAACCCCGATCCGGAAAGCGCCGAGCAGATCGCTGCGCTCGCCGAGAACGCGCGCGAGTTCGGCGTGAAGTATTTCAACGAGCACGACAAGCGTCAGGGCATCGTTCACGTCATCGGTCCCGAGCAGGGCTTCACGCTGCCCGGCACCACCATCGTGTGCGGCGACAGCCACACCTCGACGCATGGCGCGTTCGGCGCGCTGGCGCACGGCATCGGCACCTCCGAGGTCGAGCATGTGCTGGCGACGCAAACGCTGATCCAGAAGAAGGCCAAGAACATGCGCGCGGTGGTCGACGGCAAGCTGCCGGACGGCGTCACCGCCAAGGACATCATTCTCGCCATCATCGGCGAGATCGGCACCGCGGGCGGCACCGGCTACGTGCTGGAATATGCCGGCGACGCGATCCGCGCGCTGACCATGGAAGGCCGCATGACGGTCTGCAACATGTCGATCGAGGGCGGCGCGCGCGCCGGTCTGGTCGCGCCGGACGAGAAGGCCTACGAATTCCTCAAGGGCCGGCCGATGGCGCCGACCGGCGAGGCCTGGGATCGCGCGATCCGCTACTGGGACACGCTGCGCTCCGACGAGGGCGCGCATTTCGATCACGAGATCCGGCTCGACGCCGCCAATCTGCCGCCGATCGTCACCTGGGGCACCTCGCCCGAGGACGTCGCGTCGGTGTCCGGCACGGTGCCCGATCCGTCGCGAATCGAGGACGAGGCGAAGCGGCTGTCGAAGCAGCGCGCGCTCGATTACATGGGCCTCAAGGCCGGCACCAGGATCACCGACATCAAGCTCGACCGCGTCTTCATCGGCTCGTGCACCAACGGCCGCATCGAGGATCTGCGCGCCGCCGCCAAGGTCGTGAACGGACATCACGTCAGCGCCAACATCAATGCGATGGTGGTGCCGGGCTCCGGCCTCGTGAAGGAGCAGGCGGAAGCCGAAGGTCTCGACAAGATCTTCATCAACGCCGGCTTCGAATGGCGCGAGCCGGGCTGCTCGATGTGCCTTGCGATGAATCCCGACAAGCTCGCGCCGGAAGAGCGCTGCGCCTCGACTTCGAACCGCAATTTCGAGGGCCGTCAGGGCTTCAAGGGCCGCACCCATCTGGTCTCGCCGGCGATGGCGGCAGCGGCGGCGATCGCCGGCCACTTCGTCGACATCCGCGAGTGGCGTTCCTAAGCGCGTCACATCGCGTTCACACGCTCATCCAAGACCTCAGACAAAAACAGGCGCTCCTGCGAGCGCCTGTTTTTATTTTTGCCCGAAGCGGAACGACATCGTCATCCGCTTCTGCGTTTTCACCGCACGATCCATCCCAAAACCGCTTCACGCATTTCGGGATCGTGCGTCATGCGGCAAACTCAGAAGCCGAAATAGAAGCCCGGCCGGTATCCGTAACCATAGCCATAGCCGTAGGGCCGGTAATACGGACGGTAGTAGGGCCGATAATAGGGCCGGTAGTACGGTCGATAGTAATGCGGCCGATAGTAATGGCGCCGGTAGTGACGGCGATAGCGCCGCGCGCTGACATCGGTCAGGGCCGGTTCGGCCGTCCGTGCGTGATCCGACGTCGCGGCGAGCGACGAGGCTTGGGCCGGCGCGGTCGAGGCAAGGCCCGCGAACGCCAGACCCGCGGCGATCAGCGCCGCTCCGAGAACTGTTTTCATGAGCTCCTCCTACAATCTTCGCGACAAGCAGCGGGCCCGTTCACATGCCCTGCGCAGCAAAACTGCCGGGCTGCCCTCGCTATTCCGGCCCGCAATGCCGACCTTCTCGATCGTCTTCTCCAACATGGAGGTCGCCATTGGGGCTGCGCCGACGAACGCCGCAGCCCGCTCAGGCGACGAAATCACCAACGGCGGTAATGATGGCGGTGACCATGACGCCAGCCGCGATGATGACCGCGATGCCAGCCATGACGATGACCGCGCCAGTGGCGATGACGGCGATACTGAACGTCGGTGGTCATGCTGCCGCTCTCGGATGCATAGCCTGCGGTCGCGACACCCAGCGGGCTCGACAGGGACATGGCGTTTGCTTGCTGTGCCGGCGTTGCGACAAACATCAAACCCGCGACCGCGAGAAAACCGAGAAGTTTCTTCATGCTCATGCTCTCCTTGTCAGGCCCTGACTGTGGCGATGCGTAATAACTCATGCGCGTGGCATCGGTTCCGCCGCTTGTGCGACATCGTCAGCATGCGCGATACGAGGTGAACGCCAAGTGAATGCGATTTTCATCTTGATGGCGCGCGCACATGCATCGTGGTTGGCGTTGCAGCGCGCGCATGCAGGCGCAACGCGCCTTCAACCGCGCCAGGCGCACTGCATCCGCGGCACGATCACCGTGCCGCTCGGGCGATATTCCTGCTCGTAATACGCATTGCAGACCCGCACCGAATTCGGCCCGAGCCGCGGCGCGTAAATACGCACCCGATGCGGCGCGCGGCGCACGGTCCTGCGGCGACTCTGCGCCGAAAGATCCTGCGCCGGACCGGCCTTGCCGGCCCGCGCGGCCGATGACGCCGCCGCCGTCTGCGCGCCGGCCGGCGCAACGCCGAGGCCAAGGCCGATACCGCAGATCAGCGCGAGACCGCCCGCCGTCAACATCCGTCGCAGCCCTGCACCCATATTCCCTCTCCAATTCCAGCGAATTGACGCGCAGGGTTCCCGATTGCACCCAGCGCGTCAACCGCGCAATGGCAAGACCCTGAAACAGTTCAAGCAATTTGGCCTTTGCCGGAACCCGCAATCGCGATAGAACCCGTCTAAATCCGGCCGCCCGGCGACCCTGCCAAGGCTGGCCAGACACGACGGACGAAAGACGACCATGGAAAAATTCACCACCCTGAACGGTGTCGCCGCCGCGCTGAAGATCATCAATGTCGATACCGACATGATCATCCCCAAGCAGTATCTCAAGACCATCAAGCGCACCGGTCTCGGCAAGGGCCTGTTCTCCGAACAGCGCTACAACGACGACGGCAGCGAGAATCCGGGCTTCGTGCTCAACAAGCCGGCCTATCGCAACGCCAAGATTCTTGTCACGGGCGACAATTTCGGCTGTGGCTCCTCGCGCGAGCACGCGCCGTGGGCGCTGGCCGATTTCGGCATCCGCTGCGTCATCTCGACCTCGTTCGGCGACATCTTCTACAACAACTGCTTCAAGAACGGCCTGCTGCCGATCCGCGTCACTCATGAAGAACTCGAGAAGCTGTTCGACGACGCCGAGCGCGGCGCCAACGCCACGCTGACCATCGATCTGGAGAAGCAGGAAATCCGCGGCCCCGATGGCGGCGTGGTGACGTTCGAGATCGATCCGTTCCGCAAGCACTGCCTGCTCAACGGTCTCGACGATATCGGCCTGACGATGAAGAAAAAGCCATCCATCGATGCCTTCGAGCTGAAGGAAAAGTCCGAGCATCCGTGGCTGTAAGACGCCGCGCCTGCCGTCATTGCGAGCGAAGCGAAGCAATCCAGAGCGCCAAAGAAAGAACTGGATTGCTTCGGAGCTCGCGCTCCTCGCAATGACGATCATTCAACTTCACTTCAACCCGCTCTAATCCGCCTGCAACGCCGCGATCGCCTCCGCCATCGCGATCATGCGCCGCGCCATCTCGGCATGCAGCCGCTCCACCATCCGGCCCTCGAACCGGATCGCGCCCTTGCCGGCATTCTCCGGCAGCTCGAACGCGGCGATGATCGCGCGCGCACGCGTCAGTTCCTCGGCCGGCGGCGTGAAGGCCGCGTTCGCCGCCTCGATCTGCGAGGGATGGATCAGCGTCTTGCCGTCGAAGCCGAGATCGCGCGCCTGCGTGCATTCCTCGGCAAATCCCGCGGGATCGCTGAAATCGCTGTAGGGCCCGTCGAGAATCTCGACGCCGTAAGCGCGCGCCGCAAGGATGATGCTCGCGAACATCGGCACCATGGTGGCGCGGCCCGGCAGCATCCGCATCCGCGTCTCCAGCGCGATGTCGTTCGGCCCGACCACGAACGCATCGAGCCCCGATGTGGCGTCGGCGGCGCGTGCCGCGATCGCGTCGATGCGCACCACCGCGAGCGGTGTCTCGATCATCACCCAGACCCGCAGCGCCGGATCGGCTTTCAATTCGTCGAGCTTGCGCGCGATCAAATCGATGTCGTCGGGGCCAAGTATTTTCGGAACAAGGATCGCATCGGGTCTGGCCTTCGCGGCCATCGCCAGATCGTCCTGCCACCAGGGCGACTGCAGATGATTGACGCGAATGATCAGTTCACGTCCGCCGAATCCGCCGGCCGCGGCTTCGCGGGCGATCTGCGCCCGCGCGCCGGCTTTGGCGTCGGGCGCGACCGAATCCTCAAGATCGAGAATGACGCCGTCCGCCGGCAGCGTCCGCGCCTTGGCGATGGCGCGCGCGTTCGAGCCCGGCATGAACAGGACGCTACGGCGCGGGCGGATCATCGGATGCTCTCCACAGACATATCAGCCGCACGCGATAGCATCCCGGCAAACGGGACGGAAGCCTTGCTCCGGAGGCCGGATCATGATTAGCCATGTCTGGTTACCACTGAGACGCACCATGCCAGCCACTTTTCCCAAGCAACTGATCTCCGGTTATCGCTCTTTCGCGGAGCATCGCCTGCCCACCGAACAATCGCGCTACAGCGAACTCGCCGACGGCGGCCAGTCGCCGGAAGTGATGGTGATCGGTTGTTGCGACTCCCGTGTCTCTCCGGAGGTGATCTTCGACGCCGGCCCCGGCGAATTGTTCGTGGTGCGCAACGTCGCCAACCTGGTTCCGCCTTACGCGCCGGACGGCGAGGCGCATGGCGTGTCCTCGGCGCTGGAATTCGCGGTGCAGGTGCTCAAGGTCAAACACATCGTGGTGCTTGGCCACGCCCAGTGCGGCGGCATCCGGGCGCTGGTGCAGGGACCCGCGCCGCTGTCGCCCGGCGACTTCATCGGCAAATGGATGTCGCTGCTCGCGCCGGCGATGGAGGGCGAAGGCCGCGATCCGCGCGAGAGCGAGCAGGACTTCATCACCCGGATCGAGAAGAAGGCGGTCGAAACCAGCCTCAAGAACCTGATGACCTTCCCCTGCGTGCGTATCCTGGTGGAGCGCGGCAAGCTGCTGCTGCACGGCGCCTATTTCGGCGTGTCGCATGGCTCGCTGTCGATCCTCGACCGCGCCAGCGGCGAGTTCCAGACCGTGACCCAGACGCTGCCGCCGGGATATGAAGGCGCCCTGCCGCATCCGCTGCACGGACACTCGAACTGACGCAGCCCGTCATGCGGGCATGACCGGTTCGGAAAACCGCGTCTCCCGTTTCCCGATCGCATTCTCAAAAAAAACAAGCCGCCCGAAGGCGGCTTGTCGGATCACGCTGTTCGCAGTGAAGCGGTGACCGCTCAGGCCGCCTTCTTCTTCGGCTGCAGCAGCTTGCGGTTGATCAGGCACTCGGCGATCTGAATGGCGTTCAGCGCCGCGCCCTTGCGCAGATTGTCCGACACGCACCAGAACGCCAGCCCGTTCTCCACCGTGGCGTCCTCGCGAATGCGGCTGATATAGGTCGCATCCTCGCCGGCCGCCTCGTAGGGCGTGGCGTAGCCGCCCGGCTCGTGCTTGTCGATCACCAGCACGCCCGGCGCCTTGCGCAGGATCTCGCGCGCCTCGTCCGGCGTAAGCGGCTTGGCGAACTCGACGTTGACCGATTCCGAATGGCCGATGAACACCGGCACCCGCACGCAGGTGGCGGAGAGCTGGATCTTCGGGTCGAGAATCTTCTTGGTCTCGGCCAGCATCTTCCACTCTTCCTTGGTGTAGCCGTCCTCCATGAAGACATCGATCTGCGGAATCACGTTGAAGGCGATCCGCTTCGGAAACTTCTTCGTCACCATTTCGTCGTTGGTGTAGACCGACTTGGTCTGCGAGAACAGTTCGTCCATCGCATCCTTGCCGGCGCCCGACACCGACTGATAGGTCGAGACCACGACGCGCTTGATGGTCGCCGCGTCATGCAGCGGCTTCAGCGCCACCACGAGCTGCGCGGTCGAGCAGTTCGGATTGGCGATGATGTTGCGCTTGGTGTAGCCGGCGACCGCCTCCGCGTTCACTTCCGGCACGATCAGCGGCACGTCGGCGTCGTAGCGCCACGCCGAGGAATTATCGATCACCACCGCGCCCTGCGCCGCGATCTTCGGCGACCATTCCTTCGACACGTCGCCGCCCGCCGACATCAGGCAGATGTCGACGTCGCTGAAATCGTAATTCTCCAGAGCTTTGACTTTCAGGGTGCGGTCGCCGAACGACACTTCGACGCCCTGGCTGCGACGCGAGGCCAAAGCCACCACCTCGTCGGCCGGAAAGGCGCGATCACTGAGAATGTTGAGCATTTCCCGGCCCACATTGCCGGTCGCTCCGACGCACGCAACCTTGTAACCCATCGTTGACTCTCCGAAGAAAAATGCTCGGCTCGCCGCACTCCGCGGAAAGGAAAGAGCGAGCGCTTCTATGCGAAAAACGCCGCCGACACAACGCAAACGCGGATGTCCGGCACGGCCGCCTGCCCTTCCATCGCAGGAGATCGCGCCGGTTTCAAGAATTGAAGCAAACAGCCATCATGAATTACGCCACGACCGGCCTGCCGCAGCCAAACTTGAGCGAAATCCATCCCCTGCTCCGCACCAGCCGCGACACCCGCCGGATGATTTTCGTCCGTCTGCTGGCCTACGTCTCGGGTCTGGCGGTGCTGGCGGCCCTGCTCGCCGACCTGTTCGGCGGCACCCCGGCCGCGGCGGTGGTTCCGGCCCCGGTTCCGCAGCAGCCGGACTGGATCGCGGCCAGCCGGCCGCAGCCGGCTTTCGCCGTGACCCATCTCGATTCGGGCGGCATTCCAGACTCTTACCAGATCCTCCGGAGTGCCGAAGGCGGCCGCAAAGACGTCCTGCGCTGGGCGGTGCCGCCCGGCCCCGACGCCAATGTCGAGATCGAGCTGTATCGTCCCGGCGAGGAGGCCATGCCGTCTCCAAGCGCCGCCGCCGCGGACCTTGCCGAGCGGATCGGACTGCCGCCGGCCACCCGTAGCGAGGCCGCGGGGATCATCGCCAGCAAGCTCGGCCCGGTCGACCTGATCCGTTTTTCCGGCTCGGAGCAGGCCGCGTCCTGCCTCGGCTTCGTCACCGGCTTCGACGACCCGGCGCTGCATCTGTCCGGCTGGTCCTGTCAGAAGCTGCCGATCCCGCAGCAGCGGGCGTTCGTCGCCTGCGCGCTGGACCGCCTGATGCTGCTCAGCGCCGGCAGCGACCCCCGACTCGCAGCGCTGTTCGCCCGCGCCGAACTGCGCCGCAGCGGCTGCGGCACGCAGGCCCTGGCCGGCGACTGGATCACCCAGATGCAAGAGCCGGCGCTGCGCGGCCGGCTCTGAGCGGCGGCGCTAAATCCCTGTCGTGCATGAAACATTTTCGACGCACCGGGGCTTATTGTGCCGGAGTGTGGCCCAATTCACCTTGTGGCTCGCGCTCCGGACCGGGTAATATGGCCGCAATCTGGATTCCATGAGGACATAATGACCTTGAAACTTGTCGCGCCGGCCTGCCGTGCAAAATCCTTCGCGATCGCGCTGGCGATCGGCGCCGCCGCCGCGATGGCCATCAACGTCCCCAGCGCCGACGCCGCGCCGAAGAAGCGCGAGCGCGTCGCCGTGCGCAGCAACGGCCCGAACTATTCCTATCAGGCCGGCCCGCGCACCCGCGTCTATATCAGCCGCCGCTCCTGGCTCGATGCCGGAACCCAGGTACTACCCGGCGAGCGCAAATTCACCGACTACGCCTATCCGCCGGGCTATCATTACGGCCGCAGCATCGACCGCATCTATCAGGGCCGCCAGCCGCTCAACGATCACTGGGATCTCGGCGGCTACCCGGAGGCGTTTCCGCTCTATTGATTTGCGGCGGCGAGCGCCGTTTCAGACGGCCTTCGCACACACGATCTTCTCAAACAAAAATGCCCGGCTCGCGCCGGGCATTTTTATTGGGACTGGCGCCTGGCTCAGGCGTGCAGCTTCTGCACTTCCTTGAGGATCGCCTCGCCCATCTGCGTGGTCGAGACCACCTTGGAGCCTTCCGACTTGATGTCGCCGGTGCGGATGTCCTGATCGAGCACGTTGGCGATCGCCTTGTCGATGGTGTCGGCAAGCTGGCCCATATCGAACGAATAGCGCAGCGCCATGCCGAACGAGGTCAGCATCGCCACCGGATTGGCGAGCCCCTTGCCGGCGATGTCGGGCGCCGAACCGTGCACCGGCTCGTACAGCGCCGCGCGCTTGCCGGTCTTGGCGTCGACCGCGCCGAGCGAGGCGGACGGCAACATGCCGAGCGAGCCGGTCAGCATCGCGGCGATGTCGGACAGGATATCGCCGAACAGGTTGTCGGTGACGATGACGTCGAACTGCTTGGGACGGCGCACCAGCTGCATGCCGCCGGAATCCGCGAGCTGATGCTCGAGTTCGACATCCTTGTATTCGTTGGCGTGGACGCGGGTGACAACTTCATTCCAGAGCAGGCCGCTCTTCATGACGTTGCGCTTCTCCATCGAGGTCACCTTGTTGCGGCGCTTGCGCGCCAGTTCGAAGGCGACGCGCGCGATGCGCTCGATCTCATAGGTCTCGTAGACTTGCGTATCGACCGCGCGCTTCTTGCCGCCGCCGAGATCGGTGATCTCCTTCGGCTCGCCGAAATAGACGCCACCGGTCAGTTCGCGCACGATCATGAGATCGAGGCCCTCGACGATCTCGCGCTTCAGGCTGGAGGAATCGGCCAGCGCCGGATAGCAGATCGCCGGACGCAGATTGGCGAACAGCTCGAGGTCCTTGCGCAGGCGCAGCAGACCCGCCTCGGGACGCACGTCGAACGGCACCTTGTCCCACTTCGGACCACCGACCGCGCCGAGAATGATGGCGTCCGCCGCCTTGGCCAGCGCGACGGTCTTGTCGGTGATCGCGACCTTGTCAGCGTCATAGGCGCAGCCGCCAACGAGGCCGGTCTCGGTCTCGAACTTGGCGATCCCCTGCGCGTTCAGCCAGTCGATCAGACGCTTCACTTCGGCCATGACCTCGGGGCCGATGCCATCGCCGGGAAGAAGCAGGAGTTTGTGCGTTGTCATGATCGATATGCCTTATTGGTGATTGTGGCCGCAGATGAAATGTGCGGACTTGCTAGAGCGATGTGGCGGGTTTTGCAAGTCGCGTTGCGGTTTTCGCAAATTGCCTCGGCCGGGCCGATAAGCCCTTGAAAACACGGGACAGAGCCGCCTTCATGCCCAGCCCGGATGTCGCCCCGGCGCCCTTCGCCCATCCTGTCCGCACCGTCCTGATCCTGGCTTTCGCAACGGCCATCGGCCTCGGCATGGGGCGCTTCGCCTATGCGCTGGTGCTGCCCGACATGCGGGATTCGCTCGGCTGGTCCTATGCGACGGCGGGCTCGATGAACACCATCAACGCGGTCGGCTATCTCGCCGGGGCCTTGCTCGGCGCACCAGTGGTACGCGTGCTCGGCCTGTCGAAAACCATCGGGCTCGGAACGCTGATCGGCGTCGTGTCGCTGGTGTTCTGCGCGCTCACCGGCGAAGTCGCGCCGTTCGCGGCCGCGCGTTTCGTCTCGGGCGCGGGCGCCGGCATCGCGCAGGTTGCCGGCGGCGCGCTCGCCGCCTCGATCGCGCAATCCCGTCCCGCGCAATCGGCGCTGCTGATCGGCCTGTTCTACACCGGCCCCGCCTTCGGCATCATCATCTCCGGATCGGTCGCGCCGTTTCTGTTGCAAGCGTTCGGCGCGGGCTCGTGGTGGATCGTCTGGAGCGCGCTCGCGGGCATCGCGCTGGTGATGGCGGTGCCGCTGGCCCTGTCGCTGCCGCGCGGCTTCACCATGGCGACGACAGACCAATCGACCGACGCGCCGCTGCGGCCGATTTTGCCTTATCTCGCCGGCTATTTTCTCTATGGCGCGGGCTACATCGCCTACATGACCTTCATGATCGCCTATGTCCGCGACGCCGGCGGCGCGGCATTCGCGCAAAGCGCATTCTGGGTGCTGATCGGCGTCGGCGGCTACATCTCGCCATGGCTATGGCGGCCGCTGATCGCGCGCGGGCAGAGCGGCATGGCGATGGCGCTGATGATCGGCCTCACCGGCGTCGGCGCAATGCTGGCGCTGATCTCGACCTCGCCGGCCATGCTCGCGGTCTCGGCCTTCGTGTTCGGCGCGGCGTTTCTCGCCGTCACCATCGCCACCACCGCTTTCGCGCGTTTCAACTATCCGCCGGCGGCATGGCCGAAAGTCATCGCCATTGTCACGGTGGCGTTCGGGCTCGGCCAGATTCTCGGACCGATCGCGATCGGCGCGATCACCGACGCGCTGGGCAGCCTGTCCTATGCGCTGAACATCTCCGCGGCAATGCTCGCGCTCGGCGCCATCATCAGCGCGTTCCAGCGGCCGCTGCGTGATTGAGCATCTGCGCCATCCGGCGCTGCGGGTTTTCACACCATGCCGTGCAGGAACGCCGACACGCATCCGCCGGACGCGCGGCGCGCGCAAGGCCGGGCTGACCTTTCGTCTGCATTGCCTCAAGCGGCGCGATTTTGCTAAAGCGGATGTCTCTTCCGTCCCATGCGCCGGATCATCCCATGAGCAACAACGCCAATCTGTTCTCCCGCCTGTTCGATCAGCTCGACGATCCCGCACGGCTCGCGATCGAAACGCCGGACGGCGCGAGGATCAGTTATGGCGATCTGATCGCATTGTCAGGACGCTATGCGAATTATCTGGTGTCGCGCGGCGTCAAGCCCGGCGATCGCGTCGCATCGCAGACCGAGAAATCGGTGCCGGCGCTGGTGCTTTATCTCGCCACCGTGCGCGCCGGCGCGGTGTTCCTGCCGCTCAACACCGCCTACACCCTCAATGAGCTCGACTACTTCTTCGACGACGCCGAGCCCGCGCTGATCGTGTGCGATCCGTCGAAGACCGGCGGCATCGAGGCGATCGCCGACAAGATCGGCGCCAAGGTCGATACGCTCGATGCGAATGGACACGGCTCGCTCGCCGATGGCGCGGCGGCGGCCGACACCGCGTTCGCAACCGTGGCGCGGACCGACGACGATCTCGCCGCCATTCTCTACACCTCCGGCACCACCGGCCGCTCCAAAGGCGCGATGCTGACCCACGCCAACCTGGCGTCGAATTCGCTCACCCTGAAAGAGGTCTGGCGCTTCACCGACGAGGACGTGCTGATCCACGCGCTGCCGATCTATCACACCCACGGCCTGTTCGTGGCGAGCAACATCACGCTGTTCTCGCGCGCGGCGATGATCTTCCTGAACAAGTTCGACGCCGACCGCATCATCGACCTGATGGCGCGCGCCACCGTGTTGATGGGCGTGCCGACCTTCTACACCCGCCTGCTGGCGAACCCGCGGCTGACGAAAGAAGCGACCAGCCACATGCGGCTGTTCGTGTCGGGCTCGGCGCCGCTGCTGGCCGAGACCCATCGCGAATGGTCGGCGCGCACCGGCCATGCCGTGCTCGAGCGTTACGGCATGACCGAAACCAACATGAACACCTCCAACCCCTATGACGGCGAGCGGGTGCCCGGCGCGGTCGGCTTTCCGCTACCCGGCGTCAGCGCGCGCGTCACCGATCCCGACACCGGCAAGGAATTGCCGCGCGGCGAAATCGGCATGATCGAGGTGAAAGGCCCCAACGTGTTCAAGGGCTACTGGCGGATGCCCGAGAAGACCCGATCCGAATTCCGTCCCGACGGTTTCTTCATCACCGGCGATCTCGGCAAGATCGACGATCGCGGCTATGTCCACATCGTCGGACGCGGCAAGGATCTGGTGATTTCCGGCGGCTTCAACGTCTACCCGAAGGAAGTCGAGAGCGAGATCGACGCCGTCGCCGGCGTCACCGAAAGCGCGGTGATCGGCCTGCCGCATGGCGATCTCGGCGAAGGCGTCACCGCCGTGGTGGTGCGCGAGAACGGCGCGGCGCTGGAAGAAGCGGACGTGATGCGTGCGCTCGACGGACGGCTGGCGAAATTCAAATTGCCCAAGCGCGTGCTGTTCATCGACGAGCTGCCGCGCAACACCATGGGCAAGGTTCAGAAGAACGTGCTGCGCGACGCTTACGCCAAACTCTACGCCAAGCCCTGAGGCGCGCGGACAGCTGTGATCGTGCGCTAGGCGTAGATCAGCGCGATGAAGAAGCGCGTGCCCATGGTCAGCAGATAGAGGCCGAAGCTGATCTCCAGCGCGCGTTTCGACATCGCATGCGCGACCTTGACGCCGAGCGGCGCCACCAGAAGGCTGGTCGGCATCACCAGCGCCGCGCCGATCAGCGAGATGTAGCCGATCGCGAACGGAAACTGCAAAGCGAGCACGTCCGGAAAGCGCGTTGCCGCCGGCCAGCCGGCATAGACATAGCCGAGCGCGCCCGGAATCGAGATCAGCACCGCGAGGCCGGCCGACGTCGCCACCGATTGATGAATGCTGCGGCCATAGAACGTCATCAGCAGATTCGAGAACAGGCCGCCGCCGATCCCCATCAAGGTCGAGAGCAGACCGACGATCCAGCCATAGAGATTCATCAGAAAGCCTTTCGGCAGGTCGTCGCCGAAGCGCCAGTCCTGACGGCCGAACAGCAGCCGCGCCGCCGCCGCCCAGGCCACGATCACGAACACGATCTTGAACAGCCGCTCCGGCGCGTAACGCGCGATCACGCTGCCGACGATCACGCCGAGCAGAACCGGGATCGCCCATTTGCGCAGGATTTCCATGTCGACGCTGCCGCGCGCACGATGTGCGGTGTAGGAGCGGACCGCAGTCGGAATGATGATCGCGAGCGAGGTTCCGATGCACAGCGGCATCCGCACCTCGAGCGGAACGCCGGCCAGCCGGAAGCACTCGTACAGCACCGGCACCAGCACCGCGCCGCCGCCGATGCCGAACATGCCGGCCAGAAATCCGGCGATGGCTCCGACCACGACCAGCAGCACGGCGAGTTCGCCAAGCTCGGAGAGATTCAGACCTGCGATCATGGTTCGGCGCTTTCGGCTGAGGACGGAGCGGGAGCGAGAGAATGAATTATATTATGAATGTAAATTCATTTCAGTTTTGCGTATTGGTCCTTCGTCTACGTATTCGTCAAGCACAGCGGGTTTTCTCGTGAAAAACAAAAGAAACGAACCATAATTCATTTTTGGATGATTTCTGCGTTGCACGGACTGTTTCAACTCCGTAAATAGAAATCATCTAACGGTCCCTTCACGCCGCATCGATCTCTTGCCGCAAACCCGTCAAAAGCAGCCGATGACCCCCAGGATCGACCGACCTCTTTCACCCTTCCTGACCTACCGGTGGACGCTGACGATGGCGATGTCCATCGTCCACCGCGTCACCGGTATCGCGCTGTATCTCGGCACACTGTTGATGGCCTGGTGGCTCATTGCAACCGCATCCGGGCCGAACGCCTATGCGACTTTGCAAAGCTTCACCGGAAGCTGGATCGGCCGCATCGTGGTGTTCGGCTACACTTGGGCGCTGGTTCATCACATGCTGAGCGGCATCCGCCACTTCGCCTGGGACCTCGGCTACGGGTTTGAGGCTGCGGAACGGGAATGGCTGACCCGCGCCGCGCTGATCGGTGGCATCGTCCTCACCATCGCGATCTGGGTCGTCGCCTTCGCCATCGGGGGCGGACGATGAGCCAGAACACCCGGCATTCGATGCGCACCGCGCTTGGCCGCGTCCGCTATCTCGGGTCCGCCCATGGCGGCACCTCGGATTTCTTCCGCCAGCGGCTCACCGCCATCGCGCTGGTGGTGCTGTTCACGCCGGTCATCGTCGTGATCATGATGCTGCTCGGCCGCAGCCAGGCCGGCGCGGCGCAGATCCTCGGCTCGCCGGCGGTCGCGATCCTGATGATCCTCTTCATCGTCGCCAGCGTCTGGCACATGAAGATCGGCATGCAGGTGGTGATCGAGGACTATATCAGCGGCGAAAAGACCAAGCTCGCCGCCATCATCGCCAATAATTTCGTCGCGTTCGCGATCGGCCTCGCCTCGATCTACGCGCTCGTCAAACTGTCATCCGGAGTCTAGCGCATGGCGGCCAGCAGCAAGTCCGGACCGGCCTACCCGATCGAGGACCACACCTACGACGTGATCGTGGTCGGCGCCGGCGGCGCGGGCCTGCGCGCGGTGGTCGGCTGCTCCGAAGCGGGCCTGCGCACCGCCTGCATCACCAAGGTGTTTCCGACCCGCTCGCACACCGTGGCGGCGCAGGGCGGCATCTCCGCCTCGCTCGGCAACATGCATCCCGACGACTGGCGCTGGCACATGTACGACACCGTCAAGGGATCGGACTGGCTCGGCGATCAGGACTCCATCGAATACATGGTGCGCAACGCACCCGAAGCGGTCTACGAGCTCGAACATTGGGGCGTGCCGTTCTCGCGCACCGAGGAAGGCAAGATCTTCCAGCGTCCGTTCGGCGGCATGACCGTCGATTACGGCAAGGGCCAGGCGCAGCGCACCTGCGCCGCGGCCGACCGCACCGGCCACGCCATGCTGCACACGATGTACGGCCAGGCACTGCGCCATTCGGCGGAATTCTTCATCGAGTTCTTCGCCATCGATCTCATCATGGACGACCAGGGCGTCTGCCGCGGCGTGATCGCCCTCAAGCTCGACGACGGCACGCTGCATCGCTTCCGCGCCCAGACCACCATCCTCGCCACCGGCGGCTATGGCCGCGCCTATCTGTCCTGCACCTCGGCGCACACCTGCACCGGCGACGGCGGCGCCATGGTGCTGCGCGCCGGACTGCCGCTGCAGGACATGGAGTTCGTGCAATTCCATCCGACCGGCATCTTCCCGGCCGGCTGCCTGATCACCGAGGGCGCGCGCGGCGAAGGCGGCTATCTGGTCAACGCCGAGGGTGAGCGCTTCATGGAGCGCTATGCGCCCTCCGCCAAGGATCTCGCCTCGCGCGACGTGGTCTCGCGCGCCATGACCATCGAGATCCGCGAAGGCCGCGGCGTCGGCAAGAAGAAGGATCATATGTTCCTTCATCTCGACCATCTCGATCCCGCGGTGCTGCACGAGCGGCTGCCGGGCATTTCGGAATCGGCGAAGATTTTCGCCGGCGTCGACGTCACCCGCGAGCCGATCCCGGTGCTGCCGACCGTGCATTACAACATGGGCGGCATCCCGACCAACTTCCACGGCGAAGTCGTGATCAAGAAGGGCGACGACAACGACGCGGTGGTGCCCGGCCTGATGGCGCTCGGCGAAGCCGCCTGCGTCTCGGTGCATGGCGCCAACCGCCTCGGCTCCAATTCGCTGATCGACCTCGTGGTGTTCGGCCGCTCGGCGGCGCTGCGCTGCGCCGAGAAACTCACCGCCAACGCCAAGCAGCCCGACCTGCCGAGCAACTCCGCCGAACTCGCGCTCGGCCGGCTCGACCGTTTCCGTTATGCCTCCGGCGGCACGCCGACCGCGCGGCTGCGCGATTCCATGCAGCGCGTGATGCAGAACAATTGCTCTGTGTTCCGCACCGGCGAGGTGCTGCGCGAGGGCCAGGACCTGATCCACAAGGTCAAGGGCGGCGTCTCCGACATCGACGTCACCGACCGCACGCTGGTGTGGAATACCGATCTCGTCGAGACGCTGGAGTTCGACAATCTGATCGCGCAGGCGGTGGTGACGATGGACTCGGCGGCGAACCGCACCGAGAGCCGCGGTGCGCATGCCCGCGAGGATTTCGCCGAGCGCGACGACAAGAACTGGATGAAGCACACGCTGGCCTGGGCCGACGCCAAGGGCAACACCGCGATCGATTACCGCCCCGTGCACAGCTACACGATGACCAACGACGTTCAGTACATTCCGCCGAAAGCGCGCGTGTACTGAGCCGCTGAATCGTCATGCGCGGAGATCAGCCGCGCGTCCATCCAAAAGATGGATTGCCGGATCTGGCCCGGCGATGACACATGAACATGGATGACGGACGAAGGCGAAGTCATGGTTCAATTCACGCTGCCGAAGAATTCCACGATCTCCGAGGGCAAGACCTGGCCGGCGCCGGAAGGCGCCACTGAAATCCGCGAATTCAAGATCTATCGCTGGAATCCGGACGACGGCAAGAACCCGACCGTCGACACCTATCGTGTCGACACCGCCGATTGCGGGCCGATGGTGCTCGACGGCCTGATCTGGATCAAGAACAACATCGACCCGACGCTGACCTTCCGCCGCTCCTGCCGCGAAGGCGTCTGCGGCTCCTGCGCCATGAACATCGACGGCAAAAACACGCTGGCCTGCACCTGCTCGATGCACGACGTCGATGCCGGCGCGGTCAACGTCAAGCCGCTGCCGCACCAGCCGGTGGTGAAGGATCTCGTTCCGGATCTGACCAATTTCTACGCGCAATACGCCTCGATCGAGCCGTGGCTGCACACCACCAGCGCGACGCCGCAGAAGGAATGGAAGCAGTCGCCGGAAGACCGCGCCAAGCTCAACGGCCTTTACGAATGCATTCTGTGCGCCTGCTGCTCGACCTCGTGCCCGAGCTACTGGTGGAACAGCGACCGCTATCTCGGCCCCGCCGCGCTGCTGCAGGCCGACCGCTGGGTCAACGACAGCCGCGACGAGGCCACCGGCGAGCGGCTCGACAATCTCGAGGACCCGTTCCGGCTCTATCGCTGCCATACCATCATGAACTGCACCAAGGCCTGCCCGAAGGGACTCAATCCGGCGAAAGCCATTGCCGACCTCAAGCTGAAACTGGTCGAACGGCAGGTCTGATCCCGCATCCGGGCCGTCGCCATCCCCCAATGCCTCTATTCTGCTTGAACCGTCGCGGCTCCCGCGCGATGACTGGGGCATGAATCAAGCCGCCAACCCTCCGCCGGACGACTCGCCGTTCGGCGCTTTCGCACCGACCTCGTTCCAGCGCGCGGTGATCGCCGCCGCGCACGGCTCGCGCCTGAAACGGGGCGCGTTCCGCCCGATGCTGTCGCGCCTCGTCAATCTGCTGCGGCCGGGGCCGATCGACGCCAGCTATCAGGGCGCCTCGTTCCGCTTCCATCACCAGGCCAGCGGCACCGAACGCGGCGCGCTGTTCAATCCCGATTACAATTTGGCCGAACTCGATTTCCTGCGGAGCCATACTCCCGCCGGCGGCGTGGCGATCGATGTCGGCGCCAATGTCGGCACCTATGCGCTGGCGCTGGCGCGGCATGTCGGCGAAGGCGGCCGCGTCGTCGCCATCGAGCCGCATCCGGTGTCGCGCGCCCGCCTGGCCTTCAACGTCCGCGCCTCGCGGCTCGACAACGTCACGATTGTCGCGGCGGCGGCGGCCGATGTCGCCGGCGAACTCACGATCGAGACCGACGGCGACAATCTCGGCGCCAGCCATGTCAGCGATTCACCCTCGGCCACCGGCATCAAGGTGCCGGCGCTGCCACTGCTGAGCGTTCTGCACGAGGCCGGGATCACCCATATCGACGCCATGAAGATCGACATCGAGGGTTACGAGGACCGCGCGCTGACCAGCTTTTTCCGCGACGCGCCGCCCGAGCTGTGGCCGGGCGCGGTGGCGATCGAGCATCTGGAGCGCAAGACCTGGCGGCGCGATTGCATCGACGACATGCTGGTGCGCGGCTACACCCTGGCCGGCAAGACCCGCAGCAACACGTTGCTGGTCGGCCATCAACTGCCGCTGCTGCGCGCGCGAGCCGGCACACAGCGCGTCACCTGACGCGGATACGCGTCACTCAACGCCACGCCGGCAGCACGAAGATCGCGATATTGACCAGCAGGCCGAGCGTATAAACGATCGAGCGCGCCGTGCTGTAATTTCCGACATAGCAAAGCCCGTGCAGGATGCGCAGCACGAGATAGAGCAGCGCAAGGCCGTTCACGGCGGCGAGCGGCGCATCCGACGTCACCGCGATAATCACCGCCGCGGCGAAGAACGGAAAATTCTCGTAGGCATTCTGGTGCGCGGCATAGGCGCGACGCCGGTGCGGCGGCAGATCGCCGACCTCCTCGCGCGGATGGCGATTCGTGGTCGGCGCGCCCCATTTGGCGAGCGCCACCCAGATCAGCGGCAGCAGCGCCGCGACCAGAACGCACCAATAGGCAACGGGCATGCTCTCTCCCTGATCGAAGCCTCATATTTGTACATCATGTTTGCGGGCGGCGAGACCGCCGCGCTTGCAACACACGGAACACGTTCGCGATCCGCACGTTAGCAGCATTCGCGCAATCCGGCGCGAGACGATGATCACCGGCCATCAGCAAAGGTCCTGTCCCGATGGGAAAGCCACCGCAGCCACCGACGCCGCAGGAAGATCCGCCGATCCAGCCGGGACGTCCGACCGAACCCCCGCCGGAGCAGCCGCCGGGCAATCCGCAGCCGGATATTCCGCCACCGATGCACGAGCCCGACACGCCGCCCCCGCCGCAAGAGCTGCCCGGCAACACGCCTGACGAGACGCCGATGCGCGGGCCGAGCGGGCCGAGCGTACCCAATCCCGCCACCGACGCCGTGAATCGCAAGTGACAGTGCGATGACAAGCGCAGCGCGGATGCCATCACGCTGCGAACATCGTGAATCTGCCGCGTTCAGCGAATCTGCCGCGTTCAGACTGTGTTCAGCCGCAAGAGACGACGATTCGCTTGAAATGCGCGGTTTTGCGCGCGGCTTTGCCACACTCCCGCCGCACGGTTATCCGGAGATTGTGCAACTTCAACGTGACGCAACGCCATCGCGTCATGAATTCGCTGACCGGCCCGCTCTCACATAAGGTGATCATGAAACATTTCAGACCGCTCCTTCTTGCCACCACCGCGATCTCGGCGCTGTCGCTGTCGCAGCCTTCCGCAATTGCGGAGAGCGCGGCGCTGAACGCTGCGAACGCATTCGTCGTCGCGCAAGCCGCGCCCGATCAGAAGGAAGCGCCCAAGGCGCCGCCGAAAGCCGCACCCCCCGCGCCACCGAAGGTCGCGCCGCCACCGCCACCGCATGCTCCGCCGCCGGCCCCGCCGAAGGCACCGCCGCCGGCACCTCCCAGGGCCGCACCGGCGCCCGCACATCCCGCTCCGCCGCCGCCGCCCGCCGCACGGCCACCCGCGCCTCCGGCGGCTCCTCACGCCGCGCCGCCTGCCGCACCCAAGGCCGGACCGGCACCCCAGCAGCGTGCTCCCGAAGCTCCGAAGGCCGCTCCGGCCGCCCCTCCTGCCCCGCCAAAGGCTGCTCCCGCTGCGCCCCAGCAGCGCGCGCCCGAAGCTCCGAAGGCGGCACCCGGCGCACCGCCGCCGCCGGCTCCGCGCGGCGAGGCTCCGCGCCGTCCCGACAATGCGCCGCCGATTCCTCCGGGCGTACGCGATGTGACACCGCCGCGTCCGGCTCCGGGGGCGACGCCGCCCGCCGCACGCCCCGGCACTCCGCCCACGGCCCCGGCCGCGCCGTCAACTGCTCCCGGCGCGCCCAAGGCAGCCCCCAACGCCGTCACCACGCCGCCCGGCGCACAGCCGCTGCCCGGCGCGACACCGCCCGTCCCGAACGGCGCGAAGGCCCCGAACGCAGCGCCCGGCACTCCGCCGGCCCCCGGCGCCGCACCGGCCACGCCTCCGGCCGGACCCGGCGCGCGCAGCGAACGTCGCGGACCGCCTCCGGGCATGCCGGCCGGCACCCCGGCAGCGCCGGCGACCGCTCCGGTCGCAGCGCCCTTGCCGGCGGCCCCGGCCGTCACCGCCGCGCCGATCCCCGCCAACGCGCCGCCTGCAGGCGCCCGGCGGATGGAGGATTTCCGCAACCAGCGCCAGCAGACCACGGAAGGCGGACGCACCATCATCCGTGAGCCGGGCCGCGTCATCATCAAGGACCCGAACGGCCAGGCCTTCGTGCGTCACAACGACATCGACCGCTTCCGCTACGGCGCGCGCGATGTGCGCGTGAGCCGCGATGGCAACGACACCCGCACCGTCGTGGTGCGGCCGGACGGCTCGCAGATCATCACCATCAACGACGATCGCGGCGGCCTGCTGCGCCGAATTCGCCGCGACCGCGACGGCCGCGAGATCGTCATCATCGACAACCGGCGGCACGGCGGACCGGGCTTCGGCGCCGGCCTCGCCGCCGGCATGGTGGCTGGCGCCATCGGCGGCTATTTCGTCTCGCTGCCGCCGCCGGTGCTGCACATCCCGCAGGACCGCTACATCGTCGAAGCCGACGGCGCGCCGCCGGACCTGATCTACGACACGCTGGTCGCGCCGCCGGTGGATCGCCTCGAGCGCGCCTACTCGCTCGACGAAATCCGCTACAGCCCTTCGGTGCGCCAGCGTATGCCCAGCATCGATCTCGACACCATCAACTTCGAGACCGGATCGTGGGACATCCCGCCGGATCAGGCCGCCAAGCTGCAGGTGCTCGCCGACGGCATGAACCGCGCCATCCAGCGCAATCCGCAGACGGTGTTCCTGATCGAGGGCCACACCGACGCGGTCGGCAACGATGTCGACAACCTGTCGCTGTCGGACCGCCGCGCCGAGGCTGCCGCAACATTGCTGACCCAGCAGTTCGGCGTGCCGGCGGAGAACCTGACCGCGCAGGGCTATGGCGAACAGTATCTCAAGGTGCAGACCGATGGAGCGGAGCGGCGCAACCGCCGCGTCACCATTCGCAACATCACGCCGCTGCTCAATGGCGGCGAGGCCAACGCGGCGCCGCGCTGATCCGGCGCACCATGCAGAAAACAATGGCCGGGATGATTTCCCGGCCATTTTCGTATCCGGCCTCGTCGGGTAATTCGGACGCACGATGCGAGCCGCAGGAGTTTGCGATGAACGATATTGCCGGGCCGATCCATCACGCCGCCGCCAAGGGCTACACCAGCAAAGCCGAAATGTACGCGCGCGGCAGGCCCGATTATCCGCCGGAGATTCTGGACTGGCTGCGTGAGCGTCTTGGCCTTGAGGCCGGCAAGAGCGTCGTCGATCTCGGCGCCGGCACCGGCAAGTTCACCCGCTATCTCGCCCGCACCGGCGCGCGGGTGATCGCGGTCGAGCCGGTGCGGCAGATGCGCGAGCAACTCGCGAAGGCGCTGCCCGAGGTTGAGGTTCTTGAAGGCACCGCGACCGCGCTTCCCTTGCCCGACAATTCGGTGGACGCGCTGACCTGCGCGCAGTCCTTCCACTGGTTCGCCACCCGTGCGGCGCTGGCCGAAATCCATCGCGTGCTGAAGCCCGGCGGCCGTCTCGGCCTGATCTGGAACATGCGCGATGAAGATATCGAATGGATCGGGCGGCTGTCGGAAATCATCGCGCCCTATGAAGGCGACGCGCCGCGCTTCGCCAAGGGCACCTGGCGGCAGGTGTTTCCGTTCGAGGGGCTGACGCCGCTGCAGGAAGATCATTTCCACCATGCGCATACCGGCGCGCCGGAGGACGTGATCATCAACCGGCTGCGCTCGGTCAGCTTCATCGCCGCGCTGCCGGCCGACGAGGAAGCGAAAGTGGTCGCGAAAATGCGCGCGCTGATCGATGCGACGCCCGCGCTGGCCGGCAAGGACGAGATCAGCGTGCCTTACAGCACCGTGGCGTATTGGGCGGAGAAGATCGCGTAGGGCGATGACGCATCGGAAGTGTCATTGCCGGGCCTGACCCGGCAATCCATCTTCTTGAAAGATTTTCGCTGGATGGATGCGCGGGTCAAGCCCGCGCATGACAGTCCGTAGCAGGCGCTTCATGCCCAGCTTACGCTGCGCTCGTGCGTCTCAGCCCTTGTCGCTGTCGAGTCTCGGGATGTGAGAGCCCGGCTCGGCCGACAGCAGCCCCGTCTGCGTATAGAGATTGAGCTTGCGGCGCGTATCGGAAATATCGAGGTTGCGCATGGTGAGCTGGCCGATGCGATCGCCCGGCGTGAACGCCGCGTCCTCGACCTTCTCCATGCTGAGCCGCTCTGGCGCATAGGTCAGATTCGGGCTCTCGGTGTTGAGGATCGAGTAGTCGTTGCCGCGACGCAGCTCTAACGTCACCTCGCCGGTGATCGCGCGCGCCACCCAGCGCTGCGCCGTCTCGCGCAGCATCAAGGCCTGCGAATCGAACCACCGTCCCTGATAGAGCAGCCGTCCGAGCCGCATGCCGCTGATGCGGTATTGCTCGATGGTGTCTTCATTGTGGATGCCGGTGACGAGGCGCTCATAGGCAATGTGAAGCAGCGCCATGGCCGGCGCCTCGTAAATGCCGCGGCTCTTCGCCTCGATGATCCGGTTCTCGATCTGGTCGCTCATGCCGAGGCCGTGACGGCCGCCGATGGCATTGGCTTCGAGGAACAGCGCGACGGGATCTGCGAAGGTCTTGCCGTTCAGCGCGACCGGCTGGCCTTCCTCGAACCGCACCGAAACCTTCTCGGCCTTGACGGCGCAATCGTCACGCCAGAACGGCACGCCCATGATCGGATTGACGATCTTGATGCCGCTGTCGAGCTGTTCGAGATCCTTGGCCTCGTGCGTGGCGCCGAGGATGTTGCTGTCGGTCGAATACGCTTTTTCGGCGCTCATCTTGTAGGCGAAACCATGCGCGGTCATGAACGCCGACATCTCGGCGCGGCCGCCCAGCTCGTCGATGAATTGCTGATCGAGCCAGGGCTTGTAGATCCGCAGCTCCGGATTGGTCATCAGCCCGTAGCGGTAGAACCGCTCGATATCGTTGCCCTTGTAGGTCGAGCCGTCGCCCCAGATGTTGACGCCGTCTTCCTTCATGGCGGAGACCAGCATCGTGCCGGTGACGGCGCGGCCGAGCGGCGTCGTATTGAAATAGGCGATGCCGCCGGTCGAGACGTGGAACGCACCCGACTGAATGGCGGCGATGCCTTCGTGCACCAGTTGCGTCCGGCAATCCACCAGGCGCGCCTTCTCGGCGCCGAACTCCATCGCCTTGCGCGGAATCTCGTCGTAGTCGGCTTCGTCCGGCTGGCCCAGATTGGCGGTGTAGGCGAAGACGCGGGCGCCCTTCTGCTTCATCCACAGCAGCGCCGCGCTGGTGTCGAGCCCGCCCGAGAAAGCGATGCCGACATTTTCCCCTTTGGGAAGGTTTTTCAGAATCGTACTCATCGAACGTCCATTCAATAGGCCGCGGCCAGGATCGGCTTTCTATAGAAAGATTGGGAGGCGATGGGAAGGCCGGGCGCCGCACCACTTTTGGTCGTTCCGCCGAAGGCCGGGGCAACGCGGAAGCTTCTTACTCGGCCGTCCCCGGCCGGACCCGCGGCGAGGGGCCGACATCATGACCCAGCCGCTTCTGCATCCAGCGATAGCCCGGCCAGGCGAAGCGAGTGAGGGCCGCGTCGATGCCCTCGTCGGTCATTCGCGTCGAGGGCCAGCGATAGATCAGCGCATAGATCAGCCAGATCACCAGAAAGGTGACCAATCCCGAGAAGATCACGTCGGTGGCGAAATGGCCGCCGAAGGTCATGCGCAATCCGCCGGTGGCAAGGCCGAACGCGGTGGCGCCGACATAGGCCAGCGGGCGCCATTGCGGCGGCGCCAGCGCGGCGGGCGCATAGGTCCAGAACGCGGTCGCGCCCTCGCCCGAGAAGAACGAGCAGTTCTTTGGGCATTGACCGCGCGGGTCCCACCACGGCTTGAATTCGAGCCCGCCATTGAACTGCGTGACGCTGACCGGGCGCGGTCGGCCCCAATAGGTCTTGAAGGCGATGTTGGAGAGCACGATTGCCGACAGAAAGATCGTCAGCAGCAGGAACGCCATCTTGCGGCCGGACATCATCAGCGGCTTCACCGGCCGCAGCAGTTTGACCACCAGCGTGATCAGCGCCGGCAGCGCGAACGCCCACGCCACCCACATCGCCGCCTCGCGCGCGATGACCGCGGGCCAGTTCGCCTTCATCGGGAAGGTTTTTGCCGCGGCATCGTAGAACAGCGCCGCGATCTTCAGATCGAGTTCGGGATAAAGACCGAACAGCAATCCGAAACCGAGCGACAGCGCGAGCGCGATAGTGAGTCCGGTCCGGTTCATGGTGGGGCTGTCTAACCGAGGCTGGCGGCGAAGAAAAGCCGCATGACGCCGCTCACCGCCCGGGCGGGGCGGCCGGCGGCGGTGGCCGGGACGACGGCTCGCCGCGCCAGACGCCGGCATTGCGGCCCGCGATCACCCAGTAAACCACGCCGCCGAGAATGCCCGAGCCGACCATGATCTCCAGATGCCGCCGGATGATGCCGTCGAATGTCATGGTCGCGGGATCGAACGGAATGAAAGCGAGATAGCTGCACAACCCGGCCAGACCCCCGAGAATGGCATAGGCCAGGATGGTGCGGATCGAGAACGCTTCGGTGATCAGAATGAGAAACAGCGCCGGCACCAGCGCGAACCCGCTGACCAGCAGAAAGCCGAAACCGACCAGCACGTCGATCACGTCACCGTTCATGTCGCGCAGCGAGACGTCGGTCATTTCCGGAAACAGCAGCGCGACCACCGCCACCATGCCGGCGACGAAACACGCGGCAAAGAAGCCGAAGAAGATCGCGAACAACCGTCCGATCAGCGCCATAAGATCATTCCATCGTCTGTCACTCTCAAAGCTCGCCGAAGACGGCTCGCCTCAAGATGACGCAGTTGTTTCTACCTCATCCTGAGGAGCGGCCTCTGGCCGCGTCTCGAAGGATGAGGAGCATAAGCACCTCATGGTTCGAGACGGCGCAAGAGCGCCTCCTCACCATGAGGCTGCAGTGACGCAATCAATACTCAATCCGTCATCGCCATCGCGCGTAGCGCCTGCCGCTCGCGCGCCGATAGTTTCTCGGTCTCGGATTTGAGCTGGCCGCAGGCGGCGAGAATGTCGCGGCCGCGCGGCGTGCGCACCGGCGAGGAATAGCCGGCGTTGAATACATATTCGGAAAACTTCTCGATCTGCTCCCAGTCCGAACATTCGTATTGGGTGCCGGGCCAGGGATTGAACGGAATGAGATTGATCTTGGCCGGGATGCCCTTGAGCAGCTTCACCAGCAATTTCGCATCGTCGAGCGAATCGTTGACGCCCTTCAGCATCACATATTCGAAGGTGATGCGGCGCGCGTTCGACGAGCCGGGATAGTTGCGGCAGGCATCGAGCAGTTCGGCGATCGGATATTTGCGGTTGAGCGGCACCAGTTCGTTGCGCAGATCGTCGCGCACCGCGTGCAGCGAGATCGCCAGCATCACGCCGGTCTCCTCGCCGATCCGCCCGATGTTCGGCACCACGCCAGAGGTGGACAGCGTGATGCGGCGGCGCGACAGCGCGATGCCCTCGCCGTCGGAGATGATGAGCAGCGCATCGCGCACCGCGTCGAAATTATAGAGCGGCTCGCCCATGCCCATCAGCACCACATTGGTGACGAGCCGGTTGCCGTTCGGCGTCTCGCGATCCACCCAGTCGCCGAGACGATCGCGCGCCACCATCACCTGCCCGACGATCTCGCCGGCGGTGAGATTGCGCACCAGGCGCTGCGTGCCGGTGTGGCAGAACGAGCAGTTCAGCGTGCAGCCGACCTGCGAGGAGACGCACAGCGTGCCGCGGTCGGTCTCCGGAATATAGACGCACTCGACTTCGTGCGGCCGCTCGGCGGCGTGGCCCGACGGCAGCCGCAGCAGCCATTTGCGAGTGCCATCACTGGAAATCTGCTCGGCCACCACTTCGGGCCGCGCCAGGGTGAAATGCGCGGCCAGCGCGGTGCGCATTTCCTTGGAGACGTTGGTCATCTCCGAGAAATCCTGTGCCCCGCGCACATACATCCAGTGCCAGAGCTGCTGCACGCGCATCTTGCGCTGGCTCGCGGCCACGCCGATCTCGCCGAGGCGATCGGCAACCTCCTCGCGCGACAGGCCGATCAGCGAGGGCTGCGCCGGCGGCACATAGCTTTCGAGAGCTGTCTTTTCCAGAACGCTGGTCGCGTTGGCTGCGTCGGTCATGTCGATACAATCGGCTCGGGATGTCTCGCCGTCCGCCATGGCCGGACAAAGCGGGGCTTCAATATGCGCCCGCTATATAGGACGAAACTCCGCCGATGGCGACCGTTAACGCTTGCAATCCTGCGCCAGACGGTCGAGCGCCTGGGACAGCCCTTTCAGGGAAAACACGTCCGTGGTCTGGGTTCCCTTGGAGGAGACACCCTTCACCGTGGCATCGGCGCCCTTGCGCATGGCGTCGACCATGCGGTCTTCCTCGGCGGCGTTCTTGATCCAGAGCCCGTCGCCCTGGGAATACATCGCATAGTGCGCGTTGCCGATTTCCAGCGAGGCTTCCGCGCCCGGCTTGAGCTGATAGCCCATCATGACCGAGACCTCGTTGACCACCTTCTCGGCGGGCCGGGTCGAGATGAAGGCATAGGCCGGATCGCGCGGCCGGTTCGGCGGATTGGTCTTGGACGATGTCGGCTTGGCGAGCGCGAAGCAGACCTTCTTGCCGCCCGGCGAGGCAACATAGGCGCCCCACTGTCCGAACTGACCGACCAGCGTCGGCTCGGCGCTGCCGGCCGCAGCCGGCTTCGGCGCCGCATGGGCTTTCGGCGCGGCTTTCGGAGCCGCCTTCGCGCCTTTGGCCGGCGCGGTCTGTGCGGAGGCAGGATCCGTGAAGCCGCATGCCAGCATCATCATCGCGAGCATCGTCCACAGCCGCCGCACCAACATGAGAACCTCATTGCAGATCGAATCGGACGCCGCAGCGAGCAACCGCCGCGACTCTGATGGAATAACCAAGAAACGCCGGATTGAAAAGGCTGCCAGCCACTTAAGCGTTGGATGAGACCCATCGCACGCGCGCATGCACACAGAAGGAACCGCGACGGCGGCTCACGCCGCATCATTCGGCGCGAGGCCACGGCGCAGCGCCGCGCGCGCCGCCTCGCGATGATCGGAGCGGATGTGGCCCGCCACCATGCGGATGGTCGCCGCGAGCACGGCGGCATCGTCGGTAAAACCGAGCACCGGCAACATGTCGGGCGTGAAGTCGAACGGCAGGATGAAATAAGCGATCGCGCCGAGCAGCGCGACCTGCACATGTCGCGGGGTCTGGCGATCGAACGCGCAATAATACGCGGCGAGCAGATCCTCGGCGAACGGCAGCTGCGCGGCCACGCGCTTCATCTTCGCCCAGAAGCTCTTGCGGACCCGCTCAGGGTTCTTCACCAGCCTGTCGGCGGGATCGAAATGGAAAATGTGGTCGGTCGCCATCGCGGCACTCACCTCGCCAGATCCGATTCATGTTGCGCGGAAATCCCGATTCCGCGCTTCATGCGGCTTGATCTGGTGTCGACAGGGGCCCCGCGCAAGCCGGCGCGCGGATGCGCCGCAAGCCTCACGCGCGGCCGCGCCCGTCCGCGATCGCGTTCATCGCCCGCGCCAGCGCGAGGTCGCGCCGGGTGACGCCGCCGGCATCGTGGGTCGCGAGCACGACCTCAACGGTCTTGTAGACGTTGCGCCATTCGGGGTGATGATCGGCCTTCTCGGCCGCCAGCGCGACGCGCGCCATGAAGCCGAACGCCTCGTTGAAATCCGCGAACACGAAGGTCCGCGCGATCGCATCGCGTCCCGCTACCTCCGACCAGCCGGGCAGATCGGCCAGAGCCGTCCGCCGCGCCTCCGCCGTTAACCGCTCCGTCATCGTCGTCTCCTTGCCTGAATGAACCAACCCCGATCACGAGGTTCTTATTTTGGATTGGCCCCAATCCCGGACAGAGATGCATCCCGCCATTTTTCGGACCTGAATTCATGAATACCAGCCGCTCACCACGTTCCCTTTCGGGCGAGCGCCGGCAGCGGGCATCTGATAAGATTAACGCAAGGGCGCAGCCGAACTCCAGCACACGGTGATGAATGGCGCCGACGCACCAGGACCCGAGATCCGCCGTGATGATGTCCCCCCACGGGCAATATTCCTCGTCCAAATCGCGCGCCCGGGTCCGGATGTGGCTCTTGCTGCTCGCCGGCGTGCTCGGTCTCGGCGCGGCCATCGGCGGCATGGTGTATTACGTCACGCGGCCGGTGACGCTGCGCATCGCGGTCGGCCCGCCCAACAGCGACGACGTCAAGGTGGTGCAGGCGCTGAGCCAGGCATTCGCGCGCGACCATGCCAAAATCCGCCTGCGGCCCGTGATCACCGAAGGCGCCGCCGAAAGCGCCGCGAGCTTCAGTGCGGGAAAGGTCGATCTCGCCATCGTGCGCGCCGATGTCGATTTCCCGAAGAGCGCCGGCGCGGTCGCGTTCCTGCGCAAGAATTTCGTCACGCTGTGGGTGCCAGGCGGTGGGCCGAAGAAATCCCGGATCACCAGCATCAAGCAGCTTGCCGGCAAGACCATCGGCGTGGTCGGCCGCACCAAGGCCAACATCAATCTGCTCAACGTCATTCTCGATCAGTCGGGCGTCGCGCCTGACAGTGTCCACGTCATGCAGTTCCCGACCACCGGCATCTCCGAGGCGCTGCGCGGTCAGAAGCTGGACGCCTATCTTGCGGTCGGCCCGCTCAACAGCCGGATCACCGCCGAGGCGATCGCGGCGACCGCGCGCCATGGCGAGCCGACCTTCCTGTCGCTCGATACCGCCGAGGCGATCGCGCAGAAATTCGCGGCCTACGATTCCGGCGAAATTCCCGCCGGCTCCTTCAACGCCGCGCCGCCGCGCCCCGACGACACCGTCACCACCATCAGCTTCGGCCATCATTTCGTGGCGCAGCGCACGCTGTCCGACACCACGGTCGCCGCCTTCGCCCGGCAATTGTTCGCCGCGCGGCAGGCGGTGATCAACGAGTTCCCGCAGGCCGCCAAAATCGAGACCCCGGACACCGACAAGGATGCCGCGATCCCCGCGCATCCGGGCGCCGCCGCCTTCGTCGATGGCGAGGAAAAGAGCTTCCTCGACAAATACAGCGACTACATCTGGGGCGTCATCATGATCCTGTCGGTGATGGGTTCGGCGGGTGCCTGGTTCGCCGGTTTCGTGCGCCGCGACGAACGCACCACCAACACTTCGCTGCGCGAACGGCTGCTCGAAATGCTGCCGGAGGCACGCAAATCGACCTCGATCGAGGAGCTCGACGCGATGCAGGCCGAGGCCGATGTCATCATGAGCGAGACCCTGCACTGTTTCGAGGATGGCGCCATCGAGGAAGGCTCGCTCACCGCCTTCAGCATCGCGCTGGAACAGTTCCACAACGCGGTCGCCGACCGCAAGGCCTTCCTGATCACCCTGCCGGAACCCCAGCGGCCGCCACGACCGCATGTCGCCTAGACCCCGGGGGGCCTGAGGACATTGGGCCGGCGGACACCCGGCCGGCCCCGCGGCAATTCCGCAAAAATGCCCGATTCCGGGGCCGATTGCAGATTGTGTTCGGACCGGTTCTGATTATATTCCGCCGCAACGCGCCGGCTGCCCGGATTTGATCCCGGATTTGATTTGGCGAAGTGAGGCGCGCGTGCCCGGCATCCTGATGGACCGGGCCAGTTTTTTTGGCGTCCCCGTGACTGCCCGCGACGCCCAACCGGTGAAACATATGGATTTGCGAAATATCGCCATCATTGCCCATGTCGACCATGGCAAGACCACTCTCGTCGACAAGCTGCTGCAGCAGTCCGGCACCTACCGCGAAAACCAGCGCCAGGTCGAACGCGCCATGGACTCGAATGACATCGAGCGCGAACGCGGCATCACCATTCTGGCAAAATGCACGTCGGTGCATTGGGGAACCACCCAGATCAACATCGTCGACACGCCGGGCCACGCCGATTTCGGCGGCGAGGTCGAGCGCATCCTGTCGATGGTCGATGGCGTGATCGTCCTCGTCGACGCCGCCGAAGGCCCGATGCCGCAGACCAAGTTCGTGGTCGGCAAGGCGCTCAAGCTCGGCCTCAAGCCGATCGTCGCCATCAACAAGGTGGACCGCTCCGACGCCCGCACCACCGAGGTGCTCAACGAGGTGTTCGATCTGTTCGCCGCGCTCGACGCCACCGACGAGCAGCTCGATTTTCCGATCCTCTACGGCTCCGGCAAGAATGGCTGGATGGGCACCAGCCCCGACGAAAACGACAAGGGCATGACACCGCTGTTCGAGCTTGTGCTCAAGCACGTCGCGCCGCCGCAGGTCGAGGAAGGCCCGTTCCGTCTGCTCGGCACCATCCTGGAAGCCAACCCCTATCTCGGCCGGATCATCACCGGCCGCATCGCGTCGGGCAGCGTCAAGCCGAACCAGTCGGTGAAGGTGCTGTCGCGCGACGGCAAGACGGTCGAGACCGGACGCGTCTCGAAGATCCTCGCCTTCCGCGGTCTCGAACGCCAGCCGGTCGAACTGGCGGAAGCCGGCGACATCGTCGCCATCGCGGGCCTCACCAAGGGCACCGTCGCCGATACGTTCTGCGATCCCACCGTCGAGATACCGATCCAGGCCCAGCCGATCGATCCGCCGACCGTGTCGATGTCCTTCATCGTCAACAACTCGCCGCTCGCCGGCACCGAGGGCGACAAGGTGACCAGCCGCCTGATCCGCGACCGCCTGCTGCGCGAGGCCGAAGGCAACGTCGCGCTGCGCGTGGTCGAAGCCGCCGACAAGGATTCGATGGAAGTGTCGGGCCGCGGCGAATTGCAGCTCGCGATCCTGATCGAGAACATGCGCCGCGAAGGCTTCGAACTGTCGGTGTCGCGTCCGCGCGTCGTGCTGACCAAGGACGAAAGCGGTCAGTTGCAGGAGCCGATCGAGGAAGTGGTGATCGACGTCGACGAGGAGTTCTCGGGCGTCGTGGTGCAGAAGATGAGCGAGCGCAAGGCCGAGATGATCGAGATGCGCCCCTCCGGCGGCAATCGTCTGCGCCTCGTATTCTACGCGCCGACCCGCGGCCTGATCGGTTACCAGAGCGAACTGCTCACCGACACCCGCGGCACCGCGATCATGAACCGCCTGTTCCACGGCTATGCCGCCTACAAGGGCGATATCCAGGGCCGCCGCAACGGCGTCTTGATTTCCAACGACCAGGGCGAGGCGGTGGCCTACGCCATGTTCAAGCTGGAAGATCGCGGCCCGATGATGATCGAGCCCGGCTGGCGGGTCTATCGCGGCATGATCGTCGGCGAACACACCCGCGACAACGATCTCGAGATCAACGTACTCAAAGGCAAGCAGCTCACCAACATCCGTACCACCTCGAAGGATGAAGCGGTGCGCCTGACCCCGCCGATCCGCATGACGCTGGAAAAGGCGCTGGCCTATATCGAGGACGACGAACTGGTTGAGATCACGCCGAAGTCGATCCGGCTGCGCAAGCGCCATCTTGATCCGAACGAGCGCAAGCGCGCCGAAAAGAGCAAGGAAGCGCTGGCGAGCTGAGAAGCGTAGGTGATGCCGTCATGGCCGGGCTTGTCCCGGCCATGTAGCCGCGGGATCCCCGCTGAATCATCTTTGTCGTTGCGAGCCAACGGGTCCGCGCAAAGCGCAGCCCGATGACAGGCTCCGCGAAGCAATCCAGCGTTGGCATTTGCGACCGCAAGCAAGAACTGGGTTGCTTCGTCGCTTCGCTCCTCGCAATGACGGTTGTCTCCATGTCCCTTCCCTCCGACATCGATGTCGCCATCATCGGCGCTGGCGCGGCGGGGCTGGCGGCGGCGCGGACGCTGCAGCAGGCCGGCATTGCCGTGCTCGTGCTGGAAGGCCGCCACCGCCTCGGCGGTCGCAGCCACACCATCCACTACGCCGGCGACAACGTGCTGTTCGATCTCGGCTGCGAGTGGCTGCATTCCGCCGACAGGAATTCGTTCGTGCCGATCGCGCGCGAGCTTGGCTTCGCCATCGACGAGTCGCGGCCGAAATGGCGCGAGCAAAGCCTCGACCTCGGCTTTCCGCGCTCCGAGCACGACGCCTATCTGCAGGCGATGGACGCTTTCGAAGCGCGGCTCGAAGCCGCCTCCGACCGGCCGGAGGATTCCGCCGCCAGCCAATGGCTCGAGCCCGGCAACCGCTGGAATCCGCGGATCGATTCCATCAGCACCTATGTCAACGGCTGCGAACTCAACGCCGTGTCGGTCTATGACGTCGACGCCTATGAGGACACCGGCGTGAACTGGCGGGTGCGGCGCGGCTATGGCGCGCTGATCGCCGCCTACGGCGCGCCCTGTCCGGTGGCGCTGGGCACCCGCGTCACGCGGATCGACCATTCCGGCGCGGATGTGCGGATCGAGACCTCGCGCGGCGCCGTGCGCGCGCAAAAGGTGATCGTCACGGTGCCGACCGATCTGATCGCGAACGAGAGCATCCGCTTTCATCCCGCGCTGCCGGCGAAAGTCGCGGCGGCGGCGGGCCTGCCGCTCGGCCTTGCCGACAAGGTGATGCTGGCGCTCGACGAGCCGGAGGCGGTGCCGGTCGACGGCCATTTCTATGGCGCCTTCGACCGCGTCGGCACCGGCAGCTATCATCTGCGCCCGATGGGCCAGAATTGCATCGAGGGATTCTTCGGCGGCAGCTTCGCCCGCGACCTCGGCGATCAAAGCGAGGACGCGCTGGCGGCGCAGGCGATCGACGAACTGGTGGCGCTGCTCGGCGCGGACTTCCGCAGGAAAGTGCGGGTGCTCGGCGCATCGCGCTGGGCACATGACGAATTCGCGCAAGGCTCCTATTCGCACGCGCTGCCGGGCCACGCCGACGACCGCGCCGCGCTCGCGACACCGATCGATGACCGTCTGTTCTTCGCCGGCGAGGCGACCTCGCCGAACTTCTTCTCCACCGCCCATGGCGCGCAGGAAAGCGGCGTGCGCGCGGCCGGCGAGGTGCTGGCGGGCCTGACGACGCCGGCGTGATCAGCGCCGCTTTGTCTTCGGCGCAGCGTCGTTCAATTCCATATCGAGCAGACGACCCAGTTCGCTCGCGCTCGCGGCCTCCGCAAAGCCGTGACCATCGCTGCCGAACGACGGCAGCACCGCAAAGCTCACGCGATCCCTGCCCGTTGCGCGGAACGCATCGGCCATCTGCTTTGATAGCGACGGCGGAAAATAGCTGTCGTTCTCCGCCACCAGCCAATGCACCGGCACGCGCGCCTGTCTGCCGAAATTCGCCGCAGTCGCGATCAGCCGCTCCGGCGCGCAGACCTGCCCGGCGCGATCATCGGCACGGCCGCCGCGTCCGGGCGCGAAAGCGATGATCGCGGCGATCTCGCGCGGACTGCGATCCGCCAGCGCCAGCGCGCCCCAGCCGCCGGCCGAATGTCCGATAACGACGGCGCCTTCCTTCTTCGCGAACGGCTGCGCGCGGATGAAAGTCAGCGCGCGCCAGATCGCGTCGGCGGTGACAAGGCCGGCGCGGCGATAATCGGGGCCGGCGCAATCGCCCTGATCCTCGACATAGGCGCCGCCGGTCGCGCCGTGGCCCAGGCGCTGCGGGATCACGACCGCGAAGCCGCGCGTCACCAGCGCCGCGACCAGCGCGGGATAGTCCGGTTGCGGCATCTGCACGCGGCGGATTTCATTTTGTGTCGAAGCGTGCGCGATCAGCGCGACGCGAAACGGCCCCGCGCCCGGCGGACGAAACAGCCATGCATATGCCGGCGTGCGTTCATCCTGTGTCGGCACCAGCCACGCCTGCCGCCGATACGGCGCACCTTCGCCGTCCTGCGCGCCCGGATGGATCTGCACGGCAGCGCGCGGCGGCATCTGTGCCCAACCGTCGCCACAAAGGCCGGACGCCATCAACAAAATACAGGCTGTCGGAAATACATTCCGTCTCATGGTTCCGGATCATCGCCTGTTGGCATACTCAAGCCAAGCGCCCGCGCGAGCTGTCCTTTTTCGGCACAACCTGAAAGCGTCTGGTGCAAAAACCCCACACGTTAACCGATAATTAACGATGGAGCTTGAACAGCGCGCGGCGACTTGCTTTGATTGAGCCATGAGCACGATCCTGATCGAGGTCCGGCCGGCCAGAGCACCCGACGCTTCCGCGGTGGCGGAGACGCATGACGAGGCATGGCGCGCGGCCTATCAGGGCATCATTCCCGGCGCGGAGCTGGAGAAGCTGATCAACCGGCGCGGCCCGCAATGGTGGGACAGCGCCATCCGCAAGGGCAGCCGGGTCAGCGTGCTGTGCTTCGGCGACAAGATCGCGGGTTATGCCAATTACGGCCGCAACCGCGCGCGCAGCCTGCAATTCGAAGGCGAAATCTACGAGCTGTATCTGCGCCCGGAATTTCAGGGCCTCGGCTTCGGCCGCCGCCTGTTCAATGCCGCCAGGCGCGATCTCGCCCAGAGCGGCCTCAAGAGCATGGTGATCTGGGCGCTGTCCGACAACGAGTCGGCCGTGGGCTTCTACCGCAGCCTCGGCGGCCGCATGGTGGCGCGCTCCTCCGAGCAGTTCGGCGCCAAGTCGCTCGACAAGGTCGCCTTCGCCTGGGCCCAGTAAGGCCCTTTACCGCGCCGGTCGCCCGCCTCTCCGGCCGGCACCGGACCTCCTTCACCACACGTCCTTCACCGCCCGCCCGGATGCCGGCCGCGTGCACTTTTATGGCCGCGACGGCCGCGGTTCTGTTCCATCGCAACGCAAAAGCCGGTAAACCGGACCCAACGACATGCCGGCTGGTCGGATCGACCGCCGGGCAGTCCATTCCTGTCTCAAACCAAGGCCCATCATGAATATCGACGCCATTTCGCTTGGCCCCAATCCGCCGCATGAAGTCAATGTCGTCATCGAGGTCCCGGTCGGCGGCGAGCCGATCAAATACGAACTCGACAAGGCGGCGGGAACGCTGGTGGTGGACCGCTTCCTCTACACCGCGATGCGCTACCCCGGAAATTACGGCTTCATCCCGCACACCCTGTCCGAGGACGGCGATCCGTGCGACGTGCTGGTGGCGAGCACCCGCGCCATCGTGCCCGGCGCGGTGATGGCGGTGCGTCCGGTCGGCGTTTTGCTGATGGAAGACGAAGCCGGCGGCGATGAGAAAATCGTCGCGGTGCCGACCTCCAAGCTGACCAAGCGTTACGACCGCATCCAGAACTACAGCGACCTGCCGGAGATCACGCTGGAGCAGATCCAACACTTCTTCGAGCACTACAAGGATCTGGAGCCCAACAAATGGGTCAAGGTGCTGCGCTGGGAAGGCGCCGCCACCGCGCACAAGCTGATCCTCGACGGTATCGCGCGCGCCAAGGCCAAGAAGTAGGGAGCACTACGTGCGACCCTTTCGTCATTGCGAGCCAACGGGTCCGGCCAAAAGCGCGTTTACGCGCGTCTTCGACGCGCTACGGCCGGCCCGATGACAGGCTCCGCGAAGCAATCCAGAGTCTGAAAGACTGGATTGCTTCGTCGCAAATGCTTCTCGCAATGACAGATGCTTAGATCTCAAAGCAGCAACTAGACGCTCGGCGCGGGCAGCCCCTTGATCGCACAGGCGGCACGCAGCGTGTTGACCAGCAGGCACGCCACGGTCATCTGCCCGACGCCGCCCGGCACTGGCGTCACCGCGCCGGCCACCAGCATCGCTTCGTCATAGGCGACATCGCCGACCAGACGGTTCCTGCCGTCCGCGCCGGGAATGCGGTTGATGCCGACATCGATCACCGTCGCGCCCGGCTGCAGCCATCCGCCCCGGACCATCTCCGGACGACCGACCGCCGCGAACACCAGATCCGCCCGCCGGCACAGCGCGGGAAGATCGCGGGTGCGCGAATGCGCGATGGTGACCGTGGCGTTTTCATTGAGCAGCAATTGCACCAGCGGCCGGCCGACCAGATTGGAACGGCCGATCACGATGGCGTTCATGCCCTCGAGCGAGTCGTGCACGCTCTTGGCCAGAATGATGGAGCCGAGCGGCGTGCACGGCGTCAGCGCCGGCAGACCGCTGGCGAGCCGTCCGGCGTTGACCGGATGCAGGCCGTCGACATCCTTGGCCGGATCGATCGCGTTGACGATGGTGTTGGCGTCGAGCCCCTTGGGCAACGGCAATTGCACCAGAATGCCGTGCACCGAAGGATCGCGGTTGAGCCTGTCGACCAGCGCCAGCACCTCGGCCTGTGAAATCTCCGCCGGCAATTTGTGCTCGAACGACGCCATGCCGGCGGCCTCGGTCTGCTTCGCCTTGTTGCGGACATAGACCTCGGAGGCGGGATCGTTGCCGATCAGAACCACCGCAAGGCCGGGCAACAGGCCGTGCTCGCGTTTGACCCGCGCGACCTCGTCGGCCACCTTGGCGCGCAGCTCGGCCGCGATGAGTTTCCCGTCAATGATCTGCGCCGGCATCAGGCTTCCTTTCACATGTCCGTTTCGTCATCGCCGCGGCTCGCGGCGGCCACCGCCTTCAAGGATTCCGCGAGGCGCCTGGGATCGCCCTCGACCGCGATCTGCTTGAGGCGCGAGGTCGCGCCGGAGACGACGCGCACGCTGCCTTTCGGCACCTTGAGCGCCCGGGCCAGAAGCTCGGTCACGGCGCGATTGGCCTCGCCGCCTTCGGCGATCACGCGCACGCGCACCTTGAGCACGGCGCGGCCGTTCGCCAGCGTCTCAATGCCGTCGATCGCATCGCGACCGCCGCGCGGCGTCACCCGCACCGAAAGCAGGGCGCCCTGCGCGGAGAACCGCCATGGTTCCATCGCCGCCGGACCGGTGCGATCAGATCACGTTGGGGTAGATGTAATAAGCGATGACGCGCTGCAGGAACATGATGATCAGGATGACGATCACCGGCGAGATGTCGAGACCGCCGAAACTCGGCATCAGATTGCGGATCGGGCGCAGCACGGGTTCGGTGATCTTGTAGAGAAACTCGGCAACCGAGGCCACGAACGGGTTGCGCGTGTTGACCACGTTGAAGGCGATCAGCCAGGACAGGATGGCCGAGGCGATCAGCAGCCAGACATAGAGTTCGAGAATGATCGAAATGATATCGAGAATGGCGCGCATGGCTGTGGCTCGGGTTGATCCTGACGGCCCTCAATATCGATTCATCCGCGTCCAAACAAGGGATGTTCCCCCGCCGAACGAATGCCACAATCTTTCGGATACGGCATTTCCGGCGTTCTTGACTTGGCGCGGGCGGGGACTGTAAATGACGCCGTTCGCCGGGATCGCCAGTCGATCCGGCCGACGGGGCCATAGCTCAGCTGGGAGAGCGCGTCGTTCGCAATGACGAGGTCGGCGGTTCGATCCCGCCTGGCTCCACCAATTCCCTCCCGGACCCTTCCGTTCTTCAGCATCGCCGCGACCGGACACCGCCGACGCCCCGTGCGCCAAGCATGCGCCGCCGAACCCGTCAGCGCGAGCGCTGCACCTTCGCCACGGTGGACAGCACGAAGGCCCGCGGCGCGAACCGCAGCAAAAAGGGAATGACCCGGATGCCGAGGCCCGGCAGCACGACGCGCTTGTTGGCCATCAGGCCGCAATAGCCCGCCATCGCCACGTCCCGGGCCGAGACGTTGAGCAGGGTGGAATCCAACCCCGGCGCGAAGCCGGCCCGTTCCTGGAATTCGGTCGGCACCGGCCCCGGACACAGCGCCGTCACCCGCACGCCCTGCGGTCCGAGCTCGGCGCGCATCGCCTCGGTGAACGAGAGCACGAACGCCTTGCTGGCATAATAGACCGCCATGCCCGGCCCCGGCAGGAAGGCGGCGATCGAGGCGACGTTGAGCAGGCCGCCTTTGTTGCGCACCAGAGAGTCGGCAAAGCGCAGCGACAGATCGGTCAGCGCGCGGACATTGAGATCGACCATCGCAAGCTGGCTCTCGCGATCCATCTGCATGGCGCGGCCGAACAGACCGAAGCCGGCATTGTTGACCAGAATCCCGATGTCGAGATCGAGCGCGGTGAGCTCCGCCGCGAGAATATCGCAAGCTCCATTCGCCTGCAGATCGCACGCCAGCGTGATCGGCCGCTCGCCGCCGGCAGCCACGATCTCGTCAGCCAGCGCCGCAAGCCGGTCGAGGCGGCGGGCCACCAGCACGGTGCGATGGCCCCGCGCGGCGAAAATCCGGGCGAGATCGGCACCGATGCCGGAGGACGCGCCGGTGATCAGGGTCACAGCCTGTGTCATCGCAATGCCTTCGGGACGGCCGCCGCCGCACGCGCGGCGTGAGCGTCGGCCGGGCGGGCGCGCTCAAAGCGTCGGGTTGGAGTTGAGGCCGCCGGAAACGCGGCGCTTGAGATTGATGCGGTCGCGCTGCGAAATCCCGAGCAGATCGGCCGCGCGCCAGACCACATTGTCCTCGAACTCCGTGACATTGCCGTCAACATACACCAGTTCCCACATCATTTCGACGATCCGCAGGCGACCTTCCTCATTGACCGAGCGCATGATCACGCTGGTGAAATGATAGAGATCGACCGCCTCGCCTTCGACCAGCATCGCATCCCGGATCAAGGCGTCGGCGGTGCCGGGATCGAGATCGAAGCGATATTCGAGCAGGGTATGCAGCTTGCGCTTTTCCAGCGCCGAAGGCTCGCCGTCGAGCGAGATCAGATGGATCAGGAGCGCCGCGGCCGCGAGCCGATAATCATTGTCGTCGAACGCCCGCTGCGGCTGCGCGCCGGGGCCCACGATGTCGGAAATGAAGGTCCGCAATTTTTCGAGCATGAACAACCGCACTCAATCTGAACAAGCCTGTCATTGAAATAGTCCATCGCCCTGTCCGCTCCATGTCCGGAGAATGAAATTCCGGCAATGCAGCCCGGTTCCGCGATCAGGGAGATGTCGGCCGCAGCCGTCAGGACCCTGCGTCGAGTGACCGGTCGTCGATGGTGGAAATGGTGGTGCCGCAAACAGGACTCGAACCTGTGACCCCGTCATTACGAATGACGTGCTCTACCAACTGAGCTATTGCGGCGGCCGCGATGAAGCTCTGACGCTCCATTCTGTTCTGCGCACGTGATACCGGCGATGGCCCGGCTTGGCAAGGTTGCCGCACCCGGACCCGTGACCCTCACCCCACCAGCCGGGCGAGAAAACCGCGCCAGCCGCCGGGCTGGCCGGTCTCCGGCCGGTCCGGATCGTCGAATCCGTCTGCGGCGGCGACATCCGTCACGCCCGGATCGTCCGGCGCGCGCACCAGCGGGATCACCGCCGCCGCTGCAGCAGCCTGCTCGCTGGCCGGACGCGGCCGGAAGATCGGCGGCGGCATGGTCTCGCTGACGGCCGATGGCTTCGGTGCGGTGGCAGGCTGCGCGGCCGGCGCCTCGGATGGAGGAGGCTCCGGTTCCTCGGCATCCGGCTCGATTTCCTCATCCTTCACGGCCGGCGCAGGCTCGGTGGCGAGTTCGACCGGCGGCGGCGTGATCTCCTCCGGCTCGGAGGACGTGGCCGGCGCGGGCTCGGGCAGCCCCGCGGGCGGGGGCGGCAACGCCTCGTCCGCCGCCATGTCGTCGATCGCATTCTCGATGGACGCCCGGGTGTCCGATGGCAGCGCCGCGACCGGCGTCACCCACTGGAAGGCATCGAGACGCCCGGTGACCGGCGAGATCGGCCGCCAGCGATCCGACACATAACCGTCCGCCGTCCATGCCGGATCGTGCGCGGCACGCACCGCGCGCAGCATCCAGCTTCGCGCCCGGCCGTCATCGCCATGTTCGGCGCGCTCGAGTTCGGCCATCAACAGCGCGACACGCTGGGTCGGCGCGGCGACGAACGGCGCCAGCGCCTCGCGCGCGCGGGCAAACTCGCTGGCATCGATCGCGGCTCGCGCCAGCGCCAGACCGCTTTCGAGATGATCGGGCGCCTTCTTCGCCAATGTCTCGATCCGCGCCAGACGCTCGCGCGCCGCATCGCCGAGCCGGACATGGGCATAGGCGTCGGCGAGATCGGGATGCGGCTGCGCGACCCACGCCGCCTCGATGATGCGCATCGCGCGCCTGATCTGGTTGTCCTCGCTGAGAAACCGTGCGGCCAGCGCCGCCGCCGGCTCCAGCGTCGGCGCGAGCTTGACCGCTTCCATTGCGCTGGCGCGCGACAGGTCACGGTCGCTCTGCTCGGTCTCCAGCGCGCGCGCCGTCAGGAGCACGCCGCGCTGGCGGCGATAGGGCTCGGGATCGATCAGACCGGCGGCGAAATTGTTCTCGAGAATCGCGAGCGCGCCGTCCCAGTCGCCTTTGGCGCAGCGGAATCCGAGCACCGCGTGCGAGGCCCAGGGCGAGGCCGGCGCGATCTTCAGCGCCTCTTCCGCCATCGCGACGGCGGTATAGGGATCGTCGTTGCGCTGTGCCTCGACGAACAGGCCGCGCAGACCGAGCAGCCTTGTATCATCGCGCTCCGCCATCGCGCGGAAGGCGCGCTGCGCGCCCTGGCGGTCGCCGTCGAGCTGCGCGGTCTGGGCATTGAGCAGCAGCGTCAGCGGATCGTGATGCGCCAGCCGCCGCGCCGCGCCGGCATGACGGCGCGCGGCGAAATAATCGCCGGTGCCGACCGCGATCAGACCGCTGGTGATGGCCTCGCGCCCGCGCGCCGCGCGTCGGCGCTGCCGGAACTGCGAAAGCCGCGCCGGCGCGCGCCAGATGCCGCGCAGGATCGACCACGCCAGCATCGCCACGGCCAGCGCGATCGCGAACACCAGAATGAAAACCGGCAGCGAGGTCTCGACCCGCCACACGCCCCATGACAGCGCGATACCGCCGCCCTGCTCCGCGATCCAGGTGGCGCCGAGCGCCGCCGCCGCGATCAGGGCCAGAAAGAATACGATCCGAAGCATGATCCGACCTGCCGTTCTGATGGCTATTGCGAGGATCGCGGGGACGTCGCCTGCGCGAGCGATGCCATTGCCGCCTGGGCGAAACCATGCGCGGCGGCGAGCGCCGCCTCGCGCGCATCCAGTTTCGCGAACCAGTCGCGCAGACCGGCCCGCTCGCCTTCCGGCAATGTCATCAGCACGCGCCGCGCCTCGACGATATCGTCGCGCTGCGCCAGCGCGGAGACCCGCGCGATCAGCGCGGTACGCTCGGACGCGGCATCGTCAACACGGTGGACGCGGACCAGACCTGCCGCGCTGTGCTGCAGACGGTCGAGAATATTGCCGGACGCCGCAGCCGGCGCGGGCGCATCCTTCGTCCTGGCATCAGCCTTGGGCGCGAGCGCGGGCAGCAGCGCCAGCAGATCGCGGCTGAGCATCTTCGCAGTCGGCACGCCCTGCGCGGCGAACGGTTCGAGCGGCGCCAGCGCCGCCGGATCATCACTGAGCGACTTCGCCGTAGTCAGCGCCTCGGCAAACGGCGCGCCCTGACGCGCGGCCTGTTCGAGCCAGGTCGCGGCGGCGAGACGCGACCACGCCTTCTCGCCGGCCTGCGACGCCGCGCGCGAGGGGATTTCCGACTTCAACGCGGCGGTGGCGCGATCGAGTTGCGCAAGGCGTTGTTCGATGCCCGACAGATCCGGCGCGGGAGCCGGCGGCGTCAGAACCGCGCGCGGCGCGGCGGCGACGGCTTCAAGACGCGTGCGCGTCTCATCATTTTGCGCGCGGGTTTTGTCGAGATCGCCGCGCAGCTTGCCGAGCGCGGATTCCAGCGCGGCCAGGCGCGCGGTGAGTGCGGGATCGGGCGTGGCGGCAGCGGGGGCCTTGGCCGCGTTCGCCGCGTTCGATTCAAGACGATCGAGACGCGAGGCCAAAGCCTGCGTCGCGCTGCTGTCCGGTACCGGAACCTGCACCGTGCGTTCCGGCCCATCGAGCCAGCCGCCGACATAAGCGCCGCCCACCAGCAACGCGGCGGTCGCAGCGCCGGTCAACGCCGACAGCAGCAGCGATGCGACGCGCGAACCCGCGCGCGGCTGCCCGGCAGCCGGCGGCGTCTCGTTCTCGGGCGGCGCTGCCGTGGCCTCCTCCGGCGCGGAGGCAGGCTCGCTCACTTCGGAAACAGCCGGTTCGGAAATCTCGGTGGCCTCAAGATCGATGGTCGGCCCGGGCCGCTTGCGCCGGCCGGACGGCGAGCCCGGCGGCATATCGTTGCTGCTGTCACCGGGTTTGTCATCGTCCATGACCCTACTCCTGCCGACCTGTTCCGATCTGCGCCGGATCAACCTTAGCAGATTCTCTACGCCTGCTTCACCGCGGCGATGGTTTCAACGTCCGGTCCAGCGCATCGAACATAGCATCTTCATCCGGCGTCTGCGCCACCACCACGCGGCTCGCGCCCGCCTCGTGCAGCGTCGCGCCGACCGCCGGGGAAATACAGCAATGCGCCAGGGCCAGCGCCAGAATCTCCACGCCCGAGGATTGCGCCGCGCCGAGAAACGCCCGCGCGCTGCGCCGGGAGTAATGCAGCACCGCCTCGACTTCCTGCGCATTGATGCTGGCGACGGCCTCGTCCGGCAGCCGGCCCACCGGCGTCATGCGATAGGTCACATGCTTGATCACGGTAAAGCCGCGCTCGCGCAGCTCGCCGACGAGGTCGCGGGACAGGTCGGCCCCGGCGAGATAGCACAGCGTGCCTTTTTTCTTCATCGACCTGACGATGAGATCGCGCAGCGAGGCGCCGTCGCCCTCGGCGCTGGCAATCCTGGTGAAGCCGTGCTGCCGCGCAGCTTCGGCCGAAGCGCCGCCGACCGCGAACAATTTCAACTTGCGCAATCGCGCCAGCACCGGCTCGTCGGCGATCGCGCGCAGTGCATTGGCGCTGGTGACGATCACCGCGTCGTAGTCCGTCTCGTCATCTTGGTAAGGCTGCGGTTCGAAGCACAGCGCCGGCGACACCAGCGTCTCGTAACCCTTGGCGCGAAGCGCCGCCGCCGTTTTGGCACCGTCCGGACCGGGCCGCGTCACGAAAACTGCCATTCACTTCCCTCCGGCCGCGACATCGGCGCGGTTGTGGCACAGAACGGCGCGGCATGCGAGACGCAATGGCCCGGCCCGCCCGATTCCGGAACCCACTTTTGCCCCGCGCGCGCTCATGCTACGCCATCCTACGCTGCGAACGACAACAGAGCATCGATTTGGCGCAAGATACTTCCACGCTGGTGCTAGGCATCGAGACCACCTGCGACGAGACCGCTGCCGCGGTGGTCGAACGCCGGCCCGACGGCAGCGGCCGGATTCTGTCCAACATCATACGCTCGCAGATCGACGAGCACGCGCCGTTCGGCGGCGTGGTACCGGAGATCGCCGCGCGCGCCCATGTCGACATGCTGGACGGCATTGTCGCGACCGCGATGAAAGAAGCCGGCGTCGATTTTTCGCAGCTCTCCGGAGTTGCCGCCGCCGCCGGCCCCGGGCTGATCGGCGGCGTCATCGTCGGGCTGACCACCGCCAAGGCGATCGCGATGGTGCATGCGACTCCGTTGATCGCAGTCAATCATCTCGAGGCGCATGCGCTGACGCCGCGCCTCACCACGGCGCTGGCATTCCCCTATTGCCTGTTCCTCGCCTCCGGCGGTCACACCCAGATCGTCGCCGTGCTCGGCGTCGGCGATTATGTCCGTCTCGGCACCACCGTGGATGACGCCGTGGGCGAGGCCTTCGACAAGGTGGCGAAAATGCTCGACCTGCCCTATCCGGGCGGGCCGCAGGTCGAGCGCGCCGCGCAGAATGGCGATCCGAATCGCTTTGCCTTCCCGCGCCCGATGCTCGGCCGGCCCGACGCGAATTTCTCGCTGTCAGGATTGAAGACCGCGGTGCGCAGCGAAGCGCAGCGATTGATGCCGCTGGAGCCGCAGGATCTCGACGATCTGTGCGCGAGCTTCCAGGCCGCCGTGCTGGACTCCGTCGCCGACCGGATCGCGGTGGGATTGAAACTGTTTCGCGAGCAGTTCGGCCCGCCGCACGCGCTGGTGGCCGCCGGCGGCGTCGCGGCGAATCTGGCGATCCGCAACGCGCTGCAGAATGTCGCGGCGAATGCGCAGACCACGCTGATCGTGCCGCCGCCCCGGCTGTGCACCGACAATGGCGCGATGATCGCATGGGCCGGCGCCGAACGCCTCGCGCTCGGCCTGGTCGATCAGATGGATGCCCCGCCCCGCGCGCGCTGGAAACTCGATCAGGACACGGCGACACCGGCCGCGCTCCTCAACACCCGCGCGCGGCACTAGCAACGAAAGCCAAGGGGACAGAATGGCGTTGCACAACATCACGGTGATCGGCGCAGGCGCGTGGGGCACCGCCCTCGCCAACGCGGCGGCGCGCGCCGGACGCAAGGTGACGCTTTACGCCCGCGATCCGCGCGTGGCCGAAACCATCGCGGCGACACGCGAAGCGCCGCGCCTTGCCGGCCTGCGTGTCGAACCATCCATCGCCGTCACCGCCGATCTTGCCACCAGCGCCAAAACCGATGTCGTTCTGCTGGCCACACCGGCGCAGACCCTGCGCGGCGCGGCGCAGGCGCTGGCGCCGCATCTGGCGAAAGACACGCCGGTGGTGGTGTGCGCCAAGGGCATCGAGCGCGGCACGCATCGATTCATGACCGAGATCGTCGGCGAGGTGATACCGAACGCACGGCCGGCAATCCTGTCGGGGCCGAGCTTCGCCAGCGATGTCGCGCGCGGTCTGCCGACCGCCGTGACGCTCGCGGCGCGCGACGCGGAGCTTGCAACCGCGCTGGTGCATGCGCTGGGTTCGGCGACCTTCCGTCCCTATCACTCGACCGACGTGCGCGGCGTCGAAATCGGCGGCGCAGCCAAGAACGTGCTCGCCATCGCCGCCGGCATCGTGGTCGGCAAGGAGCTTGGCGCATCCGCGCTGGCGGCGCTGACGACGCGCGGTTTCGCCGAACTGATGCGGTTCGGCCTCGCCTGCGGCGCGCGCAGCGAAACCATCGCCGGACTGTCGGGGCTTGGCGATCTGATCCTGACCTGCTCCAGCACGCAGTCGCGCAATTTTTCCTATGGGCTTGCGCTCGGACGCGGCGGCAGACCCTCGCGCGAAATTCTCAGCGAGGGCGAGTTCACTGCGCCGGTGCTGGTGGAAATGGCCGAGCAGAAAAATATCGACATGCCGGTGGCGCGGGCGGTGGCCGCGGTGCTCGGCGGCGCGCTGACCGTCAACGAGGCGATCGAGACGCTGCTGACGCGGCCGTTCAAGGCGGAAGGATAGAACGGACCATGCAATACTGGCTGGTGAAATCAGAGCCCTCGGTCTGGTCGTGGGAGCAGCAGGTCGCCAAGGGCGCGAAGGGCGAAGCCTGGACCGGCGTGCGCAATCACACCGCCAAGCTCAACATGATGAAGATGAAGAAAGGCGACCTCGCTTTCTACTATCACTCCAACGAGGGCAAGGAGATCGTCGGCATCGCCGAGATCATCCGCGAACATTATCCAGATCCGACCGACATCACCGGCAAATTCGTCTGCGTCGACATCAAGGCGGTGAAGCCGCTGAAGACACCGGTGACGCTGGCGACGGTGAAAACGGAAGACAGGCTCGCCGACATGGAATTGCTGAAGTATTCGCGCCTGTCGGTGCAGAGCGTGACGCCCGCGCAGTGGAAGCTGGTCTGCAAGATGGGCGGGGTGTGAGTCGCCCATCCCTCGTCGTCCCGGCGCAGGCCGGGGCCCAGACTCCCTGTCGTATCGTCCCTCTGTAAAGGCGGAAACGAGCGACACGCCGATCCCGCACAATTCCTGAACTTTGTGATTAGGGGTCCCGGCCCGCGCCGGGACGACATCGAGGGTTGGACGAATGAATTCCGAACAACCTTCCATTACCGACAAAGCGGCCTTCATCCGCGCCAACACGCGGCTCGGCCCGGTGCCGCTGATCCCCGAAATCATAATGTTTCTTGCCGACGAGGCGGTACCGCTCTGGCACAAGACCGAGCAGGAAATGGGCGAAAGCGGCCTGCCGCCGCCGTTCTGGGCCTTCGCCTGGGCGGGCGGTCAGGCGCTCGGCCGCCATCTGCTCGATCATCCGCATCTGGTGCGCGGCAAGAGCGTGCTCGATCTCGCCAGCGGCTCCGGCCTTGTCGCCATCGCCGCGCTGAAAGCCGGCGCGGCACAGGTCACGGTGGCGGATATCGACGGCTTCGCGCGGGCCGCCGCCGAACTCAACGCCCGGCAGAACGATGTGAACGTGTCGCTGATCGATACGGATCTTCTCACCGTACCGACCGACCGGCACTGGGACGTGGTGCTGGCCGGCGACATTTTCTACGAGCGCGATACCGCCGCACGCGCTTTCGATTTCCTGCAGCGTCAGTCGCTCGGGGGAGCGACGATTTTGATCGGCGATCCGGGCCGCAGCTATTTGCCCCAGAACAAACTGCGCAGGATCGCGGAATACGATGTGCCAGTGCTGCGCGACATCGAGGATGCCGCGATCAAACGAACTTCGGTCTGGACGCTGGAGGCCATGGAGACCGCGGCGAACCCTGCCTGACATGCAGGCGTCGCGATCCAAAAATCGATTTTTCAAATCGGTCCGACAAAAGTCCTAAGGAATGCGCCTTGTCGGCGCCCCCCGCACAAGCGCATAATCCGGCCCAATAAATATAAGGTGCCGGAAAGCCGTCCCGGCACAATGGTTGTGTGTGGAGGAAAATATGTCCGACAAGACTTTCGAGGTCACGCCCGAGTGGGCCAAGCGCGCTTATATCGACGCCGCGAAATACCGCGAGATGTACGACCGCTCGATCAACGACTCAACTGCTTTCTGGACGGAGCAGGCCAAGCGCGTCGACTGGATCAAGCCCTTCACCAAGGTCGAGAACGCCTCGTTCGAACTCGGCAAGGTCTCGATCAAATGGTTCGAGGACGGCGTCCTCAACGCGGCCTACAACTGCATCGACCGGCATCTGGCAACGCGCGGCGACCAGACCGCGATCATCTGGGAAGGCGACGATCCGTCGAAATCGCGCCACATCACCTATCGCGAGCTGCATGACGAAGTCTGCAAGATGGCCAACATCCTGCGGCTGCGCAACGTCAAGAAAGGCGACCGCGTCACCATCTATCTGCCGATGATTCCGGAGGCGGCCTACGCCATCCTGGCCTGCGCGCGAATCGGCGCGATCCACTCGGTGGTGTTCGGCGGCTTCTCGCCCGATTCGATCGCCGGCCGTCTGCACGACTGCGACTCGCGCGTCATCATCACCTCCGACGAGGGTCTGCGTGGCGGCCGCACCATCGCGATGAAGGCCAACGTCGATGCCGCGATCGAGAAGGTCGGCGGCGAGGTCGACTGGGTGATCGTGGTCAAGCACACCGGCGGCCCGGTCAACATGGATCCCAAGCGCGACGTCTGGTATCACGAAGCGGCCGCCGTGGTTGACAGCAACTGCCCGTGCGAGCCGATGAACGCGGAAGATCCGCTGTTCATCCTCTACACCTCGGGCTCGACCGGCAAGCCGAAGGGCGTGCTCCACACCACCGGCGGCTATCTCGTCTTCGTGTCGATGACGCATCAATACGTCTTCGACTATCACGACGGCGACATCTACTGGTGCACCGCCGACGTCGGCTGGGTCACCGGCCACAGCTACATTCTCTACGGACCGCTGTGCAACGGCGCCACCACGCTGATGTTCGAGGGCGTGCCGAACTATCCGGACAATTCGCGGTTCTGGAACGTGATCGACAAGCACAAGGTCAACATCTTCTACACCGCGCCGACCGCGATCCGCGCGCTGATGCAGGCCGGCGACGAGCCGGTGAAGAAGACCTCGCGCAAGTCGCTGCGCCTGCTCGGCTCGGTCGGCGAGCCGATCAATCCGGAAGCCTGGGAATGGTATCACCGCGTGGTCGGCGAGGACCGTTGCCCGGTGGTCGACACCTGGTGGCAGACCGAGACCGGCGGCATCATGATCTCGCCGCTGCCGGGCGCCATCGCGCAGAAGCCGGGCTCGGCGACGCTGCCGTTCTTCGGCGTGGTGCCGCAGATCGTCGATGCCGAGGGCAAGGAAATCGTCGGCGAGGGCAGCGGCAATCTGTGCATCGTCCGCTCCTGGCCGGCGCAGATCCGCACCGTCTACGGCGATCACGAGCGCTTCGAGCAGACCTACTTCTCGACCTACAAGGGCAAGTATTTCTCGGGCGACGGCTGCCGCCGCGACGCCGACGGCTATTACTGGATCACCGGCCGCGTCGACGACGTCATCAACGTGTCGGGTCACCGCATGGGCACCGCCGAGGTCGAAAGCTCGCTGGTCGCGCATGAGAAGGTCTCGGAAGCCGCCGTGGTCGGCTATCCGCACGACATCAAGGGTCAGGGCATCTACGCCTATGTCACCTTGATGGACGGCATCGAGCCGACCGAGGAACTGCGCAAGGAGCTGGTCGCCTGGGTCCGCAAGGACATCGGCCCGATCGCCTCGCCGGATCTGATCCAGTTCGCGCCGGGCCTGCCGAAAACCCGTTCCGGCAAGATCATGCGCCGCATCCTGCGCAAGATCGCCGAGGACGAACCCTCGAGCCTCGGCGACACCACGACGCTGGCCGATCCGGGCGTGGTCAACGACCTCGTCAGCAACCGGCAGAATCGCAAGACCGTACAGGCCTGAGCGACCCGACATTGAGGGTCTCGCCACGGCGGGACCCGGCCTTCCGAAACTCCCGATGCGGCGGCAATCACACGATTGTTAGCCGCATCTTTCGTTTGCGGGCCGGTTTCGTGCCGACTGTTGTTTTCCGGTCCTTTACTTGGCTGCGGTAATTTTCTTTTTAGGGACCGCCGCCGCTTCGTTCCGCGCGCCTGATGCAGGTCGTGGCGGCACGGAAAATCGCTGGAGATCAGAATGTCGGGAAAATGGATGGCCGCGCTCAGCGCGGCGCTGCTGGTGGGATCGATCTTCAACGCCCCGGCACAGGCCAGACCCGATCTCGTCGCCTCTCCGGCCGGCTATGCCCCCGGCACCATCGTGGTGAAGACCAAGGAGCGCCGCCTCTATCTGATCCTCGATGACCGCCATGCCGTGCGTTATCCGGTCGGCGTCGGCAAGCCCGGCAAGCAATGGGCCGGCGCCACCCGCATCAGCGGCAAATATCGCAATCCGGCCTGGGCGCCGCCCGCGGAGGTCAAACGCGACAAGCCTTCGATTCCCGATCTGATCGAAGGCGGCTCACCGCGCAATCCGATGGGCGTGGCGGCGATGACGCTGGCCGGCGGCGAGTACGCCATTCACGGCACCAACGTGCCGAATTCGGTCGGCGGCTACGTCTCCTATGGCTGCGTGCGGATGTATAATCAGGACATTACCGACCTCTACGAGCGCGTCTCGGTCGGCACGCCGGTGGTGGTCACCGCGCGCTGATTACACGCATTGCCGACATGACAAGCCCCGCAACGCGGGGCTTTTGTTCGGGTCGATCTTGCAACCTTTAACGACTGGCGATCGCGCACCAGCCGCCGCGACGTCCACCCTGATAGGGCCGCGCATGACCCGCCGCGAGCAGCGCCGCCGACACGTCCGGTGTCTGTGGCGTCTGCGCATCGGCGACGACCCGGCCGTGATATTTGTCGGGACCGACATTGAAGATCGCGACGTGACCTACGGCCAGCAGGGTCTCCAGCGCCTGGCGTGCCGCCTGCGCGCGATCGAACTCGTCCGCGCAGGCCGACTTCAATTCCGGCGCATCGATGCCGCGCAGCCGCACCCGCGTCGTCATTTCCAGTCCCGGCCAAAGCCGCACCCGCGCCTCGAAGGTGTCGCCGTCAATCACCCGCAACACCTCCGCGGACTGACGCAAGACGGTATCCGGTCCGCGCCGCAGGACGGGACGCGGCACGTCGTCTCTGATGGCGGAAACCGATGGCGGAGTCGGATGCCCTCCCGCACCGGGCCAGGACGCAGGCGAAGACGCGTGCCACGGCAGCAGCGCGCCGAGCGCAAGGCCACCGACGAACACAAAGCCGAGCAGCCACGGTTCGCGCAGGGAGCTGCGCCGACCTCTGCGCAAAACGACGATACGGCTGGCGTGATCTAGGAACATATACCTAGATAGCCGGAGTCCGTCCGCCTCCGCAAGCACAATCTATGGTTGCACCCCGAAAACCGGCCCAAACTAGAAATCCGAGACGATGCCTTTCCTCTCCCAGTCGCCATAGCGGGTCGGCTCCGGGCCTTCCGGCCCGGCGATCTCCTTCGCCGATGGCTGGCTATCGCGGGCGGCACGCCGGCGCGCCTCGGCTTCCGCGAGCGCGCGCTGTGCCGCCGCCGACAACGGCTTGCGCTGCACGGCGGCCGGGCCCGCCGGAGAGCGGGCCGGTCCGGATTTCAGCGGCGGTGCATCGTCTGTCATCGCAAAACACTCCTCGAGGCCGGATCATCTTACCGAATGCGATCGCGATCCACAGACCGGTTGTGAATTGGTGCGGAAAAACATCGACGCCCGCTGGCTCATTTCCATCGCGTCATGCAAGGAGGATTGATTCTTACATTTGGCATATTCACGTGTCACGACTCGAAATCTCGCCGCGACACCGTCGCTTTTTTTGATGTCTATTCCGGGATGTTTGCTCCTGATGAAGCCCTCACGTTTCGTCCCGCCGACCGAGGTACCCGGCCTCGCCGCGCGCCGGATCGCCGCTGACATTCTCGACGGCGTTCTGCACAAGCGCCGTACGCTCGATGACCAGCTCGAGGGCGCCGGCGCGCATCCCGGGCTGAAAACCCTGTCGGATCGCGATCGCGCGCTGATGCGCCGGCTCGTCGCCACCATTCTGCGCCGCCTCGGCATGCTCGGACATCTGCTGTCGCGGCTGCTCGACCGCGGCATCCCGACCGACGCGCCACGGGCGCAAAGCGCGCTTCTGATCGGCGCCGCGCAGATTCTCTGGATGGACGTGCCCGATCACGCCGCCGTCGACCTGTCGGTGCGTCTGGTGCAGGCGGACCGCCGCGCGGCGAAATATGCCGGGCTCGTCAACGCGGTGCTGCGGCGCTGCGCCCGCGAGGGTCAACCGCTGATCGCCGAAGCCGCGAACGACATGCTCGATCTGCCGCCCTGGCTGGTGGCGCGCTGGGTGGCTCATTACGGCGAGGACAATGCACGGGCGATGGCCGCCGCCGTCGCGCATGAGCCGCCGCTCGATCTCACGGTGAAATCCGATCCGCAGAGCTGGGCGAGCCGGCTGCACGGCGAGGTCCTGGCGTTCGGCACCGTCCGCACGCCGCTGCAGGGGTCGGTTACGATGCTGCCCGGCTTCAACGAGGGCCAATGGTGGGTGCAGGATGCCGCCGCCGCGCTGCCGGCCCGCCTGCTCGGCGATATCGCCGGCAAGGATGTCGCCGATCTGTGTGCCGCGCCGGGCGGCAAGACCGCGCAGCTCGCGCTCGCCGGCGCCAATGTCACCGCGATCGATCGATCGCCGGCACGCATCGCCCGTCTCAAGGATAATTTCACGCGTCTTGCATTCGAGGCGGCTACAGTGGTCGCGGACGCCACCGAATGGGAGGGCGGATCGTTCGACGCCGTCCTGCTCGATGCGCCGTGCACCGCCACCGGCACCATCCGCCGTCATCCCGACGTGGCCTGGCTGAAGGGCGAGAGCGACATCGGCGCGCTCACCGCTTTGCAGCGCCGCCTGCTGCAAAAGGGCGTGTCCCTGCTCAAACCCGGCGGGACGCTGGTGTACTGCACCTGTTCGCTCGAGCCGGAGGAGGGCGAGCAGGCCGTCGCCGCGCTGCTCGAGACCGATTCGAGCGTGAAACGCCGGCCGATCGAGGCCGGCGAGGTGGCCGGACTGTCGGAACTGATCTCGCCCGACGGCGATCTGCGCACCTTGCCCAGCTTCCTGCCCCATGCCGACCCGAAACTCGGCGGCCTCGACGGCTTCTATGCCGCCCGGCTGATCCGGGCGTAAGGTTTCCGCGGCGCGGGCCGAACCATCAACAGGCCAGCCCTGATCCGGCCCAAAATAGTGCCTTGCCGGCTTTTCCAGACTAAAAGGATGAGCAAGGATTCCCTTCTCACCTCAAGGCGCGCGTGTCGGTCGCTGGACAAAGACGCATCTCCGGACTTCTGCTGGGCCGCGCCGCGCGCAGCGTGATGGCGCGCGCCAGCAGCAATTCGGTGGCGCTGTCGCGGTTCTGGCCCGGCCGCACCGACCGTCTGCTGATCGCGCCGCACGACCTGCGCATCACCGATGCGACCCGCGCCGCCGAAATCTATTCCGGCCGCTTCGTCTTTGCCGGCAAGATCGTCACCTGCCACGGCCGCTCGGTGTTCGATCTCGCGCCGCCTTCGGAGGATTGGGAAGCCACCCTGCTCGGCTTCGGCTGGCTGCGCCATCTGCGCGCCGCCGATTCGGCGATCACCCGCGCCAACGCCCGCGCGCTGCTCGACGACTGGCTGTCGGGCACGCGCCGCCGCAATCCGCTCGGCCGCCGTCCCGACGTGCTGGCGCGGCGGGTGATCTCGTTCCTGTCGCAGGCGCCGCTGGTGCTGAACGATGCCGACAGCCGGTTCTACCGCCGCTTCCTGCGCCACATGACGCGCGAGATCCGCACCCTGCGCTACACCATGCTCGACATTCCGGACGGCGTGGCGCGGCTGCAGGTGCTGATCGCGCTGTGCTACGCCTCGCTCTGCCTCGCCAATCAGGCCAAGCACATCCGTGGGGCCACACGGCGGTTGTCGGAGGAATTGCAGCGCCAGATCCTGCCCGACGGCGGCCACATCTCGCGCAATCCCGGCGCGCTGATCGAATTGCTGCTCGATCTCTTGCCGCTGCGCCAGACCTTCGCGGCGCGCAACATCGCGCCGCCGCCGGCGCTGCTCAACGCGATCGACCGCATCATGCCGATGATGCGCTTCTTCCGGCACGGCGACGGCAGCTTCGCGCTGTTCAACGGCATGAGCGCAACGCCGTCCGGCGTGGTGGCGACGCTGCTCGCCTATGACGACGCTCACGGCACGCCGATGGCGCACATGCCGCATACCGGCTATCAGCGGCTCGACGCCGGTCCCAGCACCGTCATCGTCGACACCGGCCCGCCCCCGGCGCCACATGTCAGCCACGAGGCCCATGCCGGCTGTCTCGCTTTCGAATTGTCGTCCGGCACCAACCGCATCGTGGTCAATTGCGGAATTCCCACGACCGGCCGCGAGAACTGGCGCGGCTTTGCGCGCAGCACCGCGGCGCATTCGACGCTCACCTACAGCGAAACATCATCATGCCAGTTCGTCGAACTGTCGGCGGTGAAGAAACTGCTGCAGGGCGCGCCGATCGTCGGCGGACCGAGGCATGTCGAGTCCTACCGCGAGGCGACCGCGGACGGCATGATCCTGACCGCGTCGCATGACGGCTATCTCAGGCAATTCAACGTCACCCATCAGCGGGTTCTGACGCTCTCCACCGACGGCACCCGGCTGGGCGGCGAGGATGCCCTGGCCAAGGCCCACGGCGCGGCGTTTCGCGGCGCCGACGACTATGCGCTGCGTTTCCATCTGCATCCCGCGATCAAGGCAAGCCGGCTCAGCGACGGCCATGGCGTAATGCTGGTGCTGCCGAACCGCGAAGTCTGGACTTTCGAGGCGCCGGACCAGAAGGTCGAGCTCGAGGACAGCGTCTTTCTCGCCGGCTTCGACGGCCCGCGCCGCACTTCGCAGATCGTGATCCGCCAACAGGCCCGGCAGGTCGCCACCATCCGCTGGAGCTTTGCCCGCTCCACCGCCTCGCCCTCGGTCACCGCCGCCCGGCGCGAGGCGCGGCGCGAGCCGGAATTGCCGCTTTAGCTTTTGATCGGGCACGATCTTTCCCGAAGGCCGTTTCACGGCTTTCGGGATCGTGTTCTTAAGTCATCTGTCTGGTTTTGCGCGGCAGCAATTCGTGCTAGCGCGTAGGCCTCTCACAACCGGACTGCCTTCATGACCCTTGCTCCGCGCCGCGTGACCCGCGCACTGCTTTCCGTTTCCGACAAGACCGGCCTGATCGACTTCGCCCGCGCCCTCGCCGGCCACGGCGTCGATCTGGTCTCCACCGGCGGCACCGCCAAGGCGATCGCCGAGGCCGGGCTCAAGGTGAAAGACGTCTCCGAGCTCACCGGGTTTCCGGAGATGATGGACGGGCGGGTCAAGACGCTGCACCCCAAGGTGCATGGCGGCCTGCTGGCGATCCGCGACAACGCCGAACACGCAAAGTCGATGAAGGATCACGACATCGCGCCAATCGATCTGCTCGTGGTCAACCTCTATCCGTTCGAGGCGACCGTGAACAAGGGCGCCGGCGAAGAGGACTGCATCGAGAATATCGACATCGGCGGGCCGGCGATGATCCGCGCCGCGGCGAAAAATCATGACGACGTCGCCGTGGTGGTCGAGCCCGCCGACTATCAGGCCGTGCTCGATGAACTCGGCGCACATGGCGGCGCGACCACGCTGGCGCTGCGCAAGCGTCTCGCGGCCAAAGCCTATGCCCGCACCGCGGCCTATGACGCGGCGATCTCCAACTGGTTCGCCGACCGGCTCGAAATCGCGACGCCGGATTTCCGCGCCATCGGCGGTCGCCTCAGCGAGGCGCTGCGCTATGGCGAAAATCCGCATCAGAGCGCGGCGTTCTACGTCACCGCCGAGCAGCGGCCGGGGGTCGCCACCGCGCGGCAGGTCCAGGGCAAGCAGCTCTCCTACAACAACATCAACGACACCGACGCCGCTTATGAATGCATCGGCGAGTTCGATGCCGCGCGCACCGCGGCCTGCGTCATCGTCAAGCACGCCAACCCCTGCGGCGTCGCCGAAGGCTCCGATCTGGTCTCGGCCTATCGCAAGGCGCTGGCCTGCGATTCGACGTCGGCGTTCGGCGGCATCGTCGCGCTCAACCGCACCCTCGATGCGAACGCGGCGCGCGCCATCACCGAGATCTTCACCGAAGTGATCATCGCGCCCGACGCCACCGACGAGGCCATCGCCATCGTCGCGGCGAAGAAGAACCTGCGCCTGCTGCTGGCGGGCGGCCTGCCGGACCCGCGCGCGCGCGGCCTGACCGCCAAGACCGTGGCCGGCGGCCTGCTGGTGCAAAACCGCGACAACGCCGTGGTCGACGACATGATGCTGAAGACCGTGACGCAGCGCGCGCCGAGCGAAAAGGAGCTGGCCGACCTGCGCTTCGCCTTCCGCGTCGCCAAGCACGTCAAGTCGAACACCATCATCTATGCGAAAGATCTCGCCACCGTCGGCATCGGCGCCGGGCAGATGAGCCGGGTCGATTCGGCGCGCATCGCCGCGCGCAAGGCGCAGGATGCGGCGGCCGAGCTCAAGCTCGCCGCGCCGATGACCAAAGGCTCGGTGGTCGCCTCCGATGCGTTCTTCCCGTTCGCCGATGGTCTGCTGGTCGCGATCGAGGCCGGCGCCACCGCGGTGATCCAGCCCGGCGGCTCGGTGCGCGATGACGAAGTGATCGCGGCGGCGAACCAGCACGGCATCGCCATGGTGTTCACCGGCACGCGGCACTTCAAGCACTAAAGATCGCTCTCTCCCCTGCGCGTCGGGTCCTGCACCCGCGACAGCAAGGCGAGGCCGGCAAGAAAAAACAGCACCAGCATCGCCATCCCGGCTTTCTGGCTTGATGTGATCGCGGTGACGATACCGACCGCCAGCGGCGCAAGGAACGATGTCACCTTGCCCGACAGCGCGAACAGCCCGAAATATTGCGTGATGCGCTCGCGCGGCGCGAGCCGCACCAAGAGCGTGCGCGAGGCGGCCTGCAGCGGCCCCGCGGCCAGGCCGATGAAAAATCCGAGCAAAAGATAAGCCTGCTCGGCCGGCGCGGCGAACAACCCTTCGCCCGGCTCCGGCGGCGCGACCTTGATGACGAACAGCAGCGTCTCGCGATCGATCGACAGAATGAGAATGATCGCGGTGAGCAGGATCAGCATGCTGCCGGTGATCACCCTCTTCGGGCCGAAGCGGTCGTCGAGCTTGCCGCCGAGCCAGGCGCCGATGGTGCCGGAACATGCGAGCAGAATGCCGAAGCTGCCGATCTGGATGGTCTGCCAGCCGAACGTGCCGGCCGCGTAGATGCCGCCGAACGCGAACAGCGCGATCAGCGCGTCGGTATAGACCATGTTGGCGATCAGGAATGTCGCCATCACCGGCCGGCGCGGCAGCGATGTCAGGGTCTCGCGCAATTCGCGCAGGCCCTCGCGCACCGCGCCGAGCGCAGGTGCCTTGGCGGCGTGATCCGGCGTCAACAAAAACATCGGCAGCACGAAGATCACGAACCACAGTCCGGTCAGCGGCCCGGTGATGCGATCGCCCTGATGCGTCGCCGGATCGAGACCGAACAACGGCGAGAAGCCCAGCAAGGTCTTGTCGGTCTCGACATTGGCGGCGAGAAAACCCAGCACCAGAACGAGGCTGACGATGCCGCCGATATAGCCGGTGGCCCAGCCGGTGCCCGAGAGACGGCCGAGCTTTTCCGGCGGCACCAGTGTCGGCATCATCGCGTTGTTGAACACCGTGGCGAATTCGGCACCGATGGTGGCGACGCCGAACGCCAGCAGCACCGGCAGGATGATCGTGGGGTCGCCGGGCCGGCCGATCCACAGCAGCGCGGAGCCGATCACCAGGAGCGCACCGAACGCGGCGATCCACGGCTTGCGCCGACCGCCGGCATCGGCGACCGCGCCCAGCACCGGCGAGAGCAGCGCGATGATCAACCCGGCCGCCGCTGTGGCGAACCCCCACAGCGATTGTCCGGTGGCCGGATCGGGCGCAACGTGAGTCGCGAAATACGGCGCGAACACGAAGGTCGTGATCAGCGTGAAATAAGGCTGCGCCGCCCAGTCGAACAGCACCCAGCCGATCACCGCCGAGCGTGGCGGATAGGTGCTCCGCACCGCTCCGGCCGGCTCGTTCACGACAAGGTCATGTGCCAGGTTCGACGTCATTCTCATTCTCGCCCAATCAGCGGGGCAGATAGCCTGATGCTTGGTATCCGCTTATAGAACAATCCCACAAGAGCGAACGAATTTGGGCGAACGGAATTTGACCCGCCATTCGATGGGCCGGAGCAGCCGATGAGACGATCGGGCATGATGCGCGCGCTTCTGATCGTGGCCATTGGCCTGATCGGCCTTCATGGCGCTGCGGCGCAGGATTTTCGCGCAACGCCTTATGCGCCGCCAAGGCTCGAAACCGCCGCGCCGGTCGCCGCCCGGCACGGCATGGTGGTGGCGCAGGAGAAGCTTGCGGCGGAGATCGGCGCGGACGTTCTCAGGCGCGGCGGCAATGCGGTCGACGCCGCGGTCGCCACCGGCTTTGCCATGGCGGTGACCTATCCGCGCGCCGGCAATATCGGCGGCGGCGGCTTCATGGTGATCCATCTCGCCCGGACCGGACGCGACATCGCGCTGGACTACCGCGAGACCGCGCCGGCCGCCGCGACGCGCGAGATGTTCCTCGGCGCCGACGGCAAGCCGGACGCCGGCAAGTCGCGCGATCAGGCGCTCGGCATCGGCGTACCGGGCACCGTGGCAGGTCTTGCGCTGGCGCTGGAAAAATACGGCTCCGGCAAATTCACGCTGCGCGAACTCCTGCAGCCTGCGATCAAGCTGGCGCGCGACGGCTTCATCGTCACCGACGATATCGCCGATACGCTACCGGGCTGGTACAAGCGGCTGGCGCGATGGGAGGCAAGTCGCAAGATCTTCTCCCGCCCAGACGGCAGTTCGTTGCGCGAAGGCGACCGTCTGATCCAGAGCGATCTGGCCGCCACGCTGGAGGCCATCGCGGCGCAAGGTCCGCGCGGTTTCTATGAAGGCCGAGTGGCCGAGCAGCTTTCGGCAGGCATTCGTGACGCCGGCGGCCTGATCACGCCGGACGATCTGAAAGCCTACAAGGCAGTCGAGCGCGTACCGGTGCGCGGCCGCTATCGCGGCTATGACATCGTCTCGATGCCGCTGCCGTCCTCCGGCGGCGTGGTGCTGCTGGAGACGCTGAACATCCTCGAAGGATTCAAGCTGCGCGAGATGCCGGCGCGCTCGGCCGACACGCTGCATCTTCTGATCGAGGCGATGAAGCGCGGCTATGCCGATCGTGCGCGCTATCTCGGCGATCCGGCCTTCGTCAGCGCGCCGGTGACGCAGCTGCTGTCCAAGGAGTACGCCGCGAAACAGCGCGCCGGCATCGATCCCGCCACCGCGACGCCGTGGGCCGCGTTGTTCTCGGGCGTGCCGCAACGCGAAGGCACCAACACCACGCACTTCTCGGTGGTCGATCGCGACGGCAACGCCGTCAGCAACACCTACACCCTCAATTTCAGCTATGGCCTCGGCCTTGTCGCCGAGGGCACCGGCGTGCTGCTCAACAACGAGCTCGACGATTTCACCGCCGCGCCGGGCGCATCCAACGCCTACGGCCTGGTCGGTTTCGAGGCCAATTTGCCCGGCCCCGGCAAACGGCCGCTGTCGTCGATGACGCCGACCATCGTCTTGCAGGACGGCAAGGTGGTGCTGGTCACCGGCTCGCCCGGCGGCAGCCGCATCATCTCCACCGTGCTGCAGGTGATCGTCAACGTGCTCGACCATCGCATGGACGTCGCGAAGGCGGTGGCCGCGCCACGGCTGCATCACCAGTGGCAGCCGGACGAGGTGCGTGTCGAAGCCGGATTCTCCAACGCGATCCTCGACGCCCTGCGCGCCCGCGGGCATCACATCGCAACCCCGCTCGGCCAGACCTCGGCCAATTCGATCGCCGCCGGCGCGCGCGGCTGGCTCGGCGCGCCCGATCCGCGCACACGCGGCGCGACCGCCTCGGGCGACTGAACGGCGATCCGGCGCAGGATGCCCATTTCAACGAACGGAACGGACTCGTAATTTTCGGCTTCGCTTGCCGACCTGCGCAGGACAAAACCTGCGTGCGCACGCGGCTTTCTGGCAAAACCATCTTATTTGCCGGACCCGGGTAAAAGCGCGCATTTACCCGCTATATCAATGACTTCTCTCCTGCAACCCAACGCCGCAGACGGCCGTTGACGCAGACGGTGGCCGCGCCTTTCACGGCCTTTGCAGAGCCTGTGCCGCCTGACGGCGCACGGTGCTCGCGGCACGGATATGAAGACGATGAGCAAGCTCGAATTCGCCGGTCCCGGCCTGACCATCGAACAATGGGAGCAGATCAGCACGCTTGCCACCTCGCTGAAGCCGGGGCAGGCCTTGTGGCTGAGCGGCTATTTCGCCGGCCTCAATCATTCGACGCAGACTTCCGGCGATGTGGTCCGCTCTTCGCCGGTTTCCGATCTCGCCACTGCTGTGCCGGTGGCAGCCCGCACGCTGACGATTCTCTACGCGACCGAAACCGGCAACAGCGCCGGCCTTGCCAGGACGCTGGCGGAGGCGGCCCGCGAGAAGGGTCTCGATCCGGTCGTCTCCGACGTCGCCACCTACAAGACCCGCAAGCTCAAGGACGAGCAGGACGTGCTGCTGATCGCCAGCACCCATGGCGAGGGCGATCCGCCGCAATCGGCCAAGTCGTTCTTCGAATTCGTGGAAGGGCGCAAGGCGCCGAAGCTGCCGAACCTGCGTTTCGCGGTGCTCGCGCTCGGCGATTCCACCTACGAGCAATATTGCGGCGCCGGCAAGCGGCTCGACCAGCGCTTCGAGGAACTCGGCGCGCAGCGCATTGAGGCGCGGGTCGATTGCGATGTCGATTACGAAGAGATCGCGCCGAGCTGGATCGCCGCGATCGTCAACAGGCTCGCGCCCGAGCCGACCCTGCAGCCCGAACTCGCCGCTTCCACGCCTGCGCAAGTGGCAACACCCGCGGCTCCCGCCGGGACCGCCTATGACAAGAAGAATCCCTTCGCCGCCACGGTGATCGACAACATCGTGCTGACCGGACGCGGTTCCAGCAAGGAAACCCGTCACATCGAATTGTCGCTCGCCGAATCCGGACTGCTCTACGAGCCGGGCGATGCGCTCGGCATTGTGGCGCAGAACGACCCCGCCGTGGTCGACGCGCTGCTCGAGCGGCTGGCGCTGCCGGCCGACGCGCAGGTCACCGTGAAACAGCAGACCACCGGCCTGCGCGAGGCGCTGACGTCCGCTTTCGAGGTCACCGCCGCGACGCCGCGCTTCATCGAGCATTGGGCCGATATCACCGGTGCCCGGGAATTGCAGGGCCTGCGCGGCACCGATCAGGCCGAGGCGCGCACCGCGTTCCTGCGCAACAATCACGTGCTCGACATCGTCAATCAATTCGCCGCGCCCGGCATCGACGCCCAGACCTTCGTTGCCGGCCTGCGGCCGCTGCAACCCCGGCTCTATTCGATCGCGTCCAGCCTCGCGGCGTCTCCGGAGGAAGCGCACCTCACCGTCAGCACGGTGCGTTACGATCTCAACGGCCTTCCGCGCATGGGCGTCGCCTCCGGTCATCTGGCGCAGCGCGCCGAGCCCGACGCAACGCTGCCGGTCTACATCCAGACCAATTCGCATTTCCGTCTGCCCGAGGACGACACGCCGATCATCATGATCGGCGCCGGCACCGGCGTCGCGCCCTATCGCGCCTTTTTGCAGGAGCGCGAGGCGCGGGGCGCGCAAGGCCGCTCGTGGCTGGTGTTCGGTGAGCGCAATTTCCGCAGCGATTTCCTCTACCAGATCGAATGGCAGGGTTATCTCAAGGACGGCGTGCTGAGCCGGATGGATGTCGCGTTCTCGCGCGACGGCGCGCAGAAGGTCTATGTGCAGGATCGCCTGCGCGAACAGGGCCGCGACATCTATCGCTGGCTTGAGGACGGCGCGCATCTCTACGTCTGTGGTGATGCCACCCATCTCGCACCCGACGTGCATGCCGCGCTGACCGAGATCGTCGAGCGCCATGGCGGCCTCGATCGCGAAGCCGCCCACGACTATCTCGGCGGATTGCAGCGCGACCATCGCTATCAACTGGACGTTTATTGAGGCCGATCATGCCGGATGTCTCCAAACAACCCGATCGCAGCCGCGACCGCTCGCAGCCGCTCGACAAGCTCGGCCCCGACGAGACGCTGAAAGCCAACAGCGATCAGCTGCGCGGCACCATCGCCGAGAGCCTTGCCGATCCGCTGACCGGCAGCGTCCTGCCGAGCGACAACAAGCTGATGAAGTTTCACGGCATCTATCAGCAGGATGACCGCGACATCCGCGACGAGCGCCGCCATCAGAAGCTGGAGCCGGCCTATGGTTTCATGGCGCGTGTGCGCCTGCCCGGCGGCGTCTGCAGTCCGTCGCAATGGCTCAAGCTCGACGAGCTCGGCCGCGCCTATGGCGGCGAGACGCTGCGCCTGACCACGCGCCAGACCTTCCAGTTGCATCGCGTGCCGAAGCAGAGCCTGCGCACCGTCATCAAGGGCCTGCGCGAAGTGCTGCTCGACACCAAGGCGGCGTGCGGCGACGACGCGCGCGGCGTGATGGCGACCGTCAATCCGCAGCTCTCCCGCGCCCATGCCGAAGTCTTTGCGCTGGCGAAGCAGGCCAGCGATCACGCCATCCACCACACCGGCGCCTATCGCGAGATCTGGTATGAGGAGGAGCGCGATCCCAACGCGACCAATGAGGAGCCGTTTTACGGGCGGACCTACATGCCGCGCAAATTCAAGATCGGTTTCGCGATTCCGCCGAGCAACGACATCGACGTCTACTCGCAGGATCTCGGCTTCATCGCCATTGTCGAGAACGGCGAACTGAAAGGCTTCAACGTCGCGATCGGTGGCGGCATGGGCCGCACCGACAGTGCGCCGGAAACCTATCCGCGGCTCGCCGATGTGATCGGCTTTATCGACAAGACCAAGGTGATCGAAACCGTCGATGCGGTGATGACCGTACAGCGCGACTATGGCGACCGCGTCGAGCGCGCGCATGCCCGCTTCAAATACACCATCGACGACAAGGGGCTCGACTGGATCAAGGCGGAGATCGAGCGCCATCTCGGCTTCCCGCTGGCGCCGGCCACACCTTACACCTTCACCACCAACGGTGATCCGACAGGCTGGACCCGCGGCGAGGACGGCCGCGAGCACTGCACGCTGTTCATCCAGAACGGCCGCATCATCAACGAGCCGGGCCGCCCGATGATGGACGGTCTGCGCGAGATCGCGCGCATTCACACCGGCGCGTTCCGGATCACGCCGAACCAGAACCTGATCATCGCCGATGTCGAACCGAAGGCACGGCCCGCCATCGACAAACTGTTGAAGCAATACGGTCTCGACGGTTTCGATACCCTGAGCGGACTGCGACTCAACTCGATGGCCTGCGTCGCGCTGCCGACCTGCGGCCTCGCGATGGCCGAGAGCGAGCGCTATCTGCCGACGCTGGTCGGCAAGATCGAGGACATCCTGGCGCAGCATGGCCTGCGCGAGGAGCCGATCACCATTCGCATGACCGGCTGCCCCAATGGCTGCGCCCGGCCCTACATCGCCGAGATCGCGCTGACCGGCCGCGCGCCGGGAAAATACAATCTCTATCTCGGCGGCGGCTTCCACGGCCAGCGGCTCAACAAGATGCTGCTGGAGAATGTCGGCGAGAGCAAAATCCTCGCCACGCTGGAGAGGCTGATCGCCCATTACGCCCGCGAGCGGCAGGACGGCGAGCGCTTCGGCGATTTCACGATCCGCGCCGGCTATGTTCCCGAGGTGAAGGAAGGCCGCCATTTCAACGACGTGCTGGTCGGCGCCGATATTTAAAGCGCAAAGGCGGATTTAAGTCCGGCGGAAAATGCTCTACAGATCGGCATCCGTCAGGAACTGATCCTCATGTCGAAAACCATCAAGCCGGAGACGGTCGCGGCCGCCAACGGCATCGCCTCCGACAATAATTTCGGCGCGGTCACGCCGCCGATCTATCTGTCCAGCACCTTTGCCTTCGCCGGCTTCGAACGCGGCGGACCGCATGAATACACCCGCACCAGCAACCCGACCCGGGACATGCTGGCGCAGACGCTCGCCAGACTGGAAGGCGGCGCCGGCGCGGTGATCGTGTCCTCCGGCATGGCGGCGGTCGATCTGGTGCTGGCCCAGGTCGGGCGCGACGAGTTGATCGTCGCGCCGCACGATTGCTATGGCGGCACCCAGCGCCTGCTCGCGTCAAGGCACGAGCGCGGACATTTCAAACTTATCTTCATCGACCAGAGCGATCCGGCCGCGCTCGCCAGCGCGCTGAAACAGTCGCCGCGACTCGTGCTGCTGGAGACGCCGAGCAATCCGTTGATGCGGATTGTCGACATCAAGGCGATCGCCGCGCAGGCCAAGGCCGCCGGCGCGCAGACCGCGGTCGATAACACCTTCCTGTCGCCGGCATTGCAGCGTCCGATCGAGCTCGGCGCTGATTACGTCATCCACTCCACCACCAAATATCTCAACGGCCATTCCGACGTCGTCGGCGGCGCGGTGATCGCGGCGTCGCAGGCCGATGCCGACGCGCTGGCGCACTGGGCCAACGTCACCGGCACCATCGGCGCGACCTTCGATTCCTATCTGACGCTGCGCGGCCTGCGTACGCTGTTTCCACGCATCGAGCGGCAGCAGGCCAACGCGCAGGCGGTGGCGAACTTCCTGGCGCAGCATCCGCATGTCAGCGTCGTGCATTATCCCGGCCTGCTGTCGCATCCGGGTCATGCCCTCGCCAAGGCCCAGCAGACCGGCTTCGGCGCCATGCTCAGCTTCGAGCTGGCCGGCGGCGTCGATGCGGTCCGTATTTTCGTCGAGGCGGTGAAGGTCTTCACGCTCGCCGAATCGCTCGGCGGCGTCGAAAGCCTGATCGCGCATCCGGCCACCATGACCCATGCCAGCATGACGCCGCAGGCGCGACGCGCCGCCGGCATCACCGACGGGCTGCTGCGGCTGTCGGTCGGCCTCGAAGCCGAGTCCGATCTGATCGAAGGGCTGCAGGCCGGCTTTGCGGCGCTGCCGTCCGCCCATGGCTGACGCGGGCGAAGGACAGGCTCCGGTCTGTCCGGGGCCGCCGGCCGCGCAGCGCGGTGCCACACAGTTTCGCGTGCCGCGCGGCGCGGTCGATACCCATGCCCATGTGATCGGCGCGCCGCCGCGCTATCCGCTGGTCACGCCGCGCAGCTACACGCCGCCGCCGGCCGGCGCGCAGGCTTACCTCGCGATGCTCGACGACACCGGCATGGACTACGGCGTGCTGACCCAGATCAGCGTGCACGGCACCGACAATCGCCTGCTCGTTGAAACTCTGCGCGCGCACCGGCAACGGCTGCGCGGCATCGCGGTGATCGCGCCGGACTGCTCCGATCGCGAGCGCGCCGCGTTGGACGAGGCCGGCGTGGTCGGCCTGCGCATCAACATGATGTATCGCGGCGGCGGCATCGATTTCGACCAGATCGAAACCTATGGCGAGATCTGCCGCGAGTTGGGATGGCATCTGCAATTCCTGATCGATGCTGGCGATCTTCCGGCGCTCGCCACGCGGCTGGCAAAATTGCCGGTGCCGTTCCTGGTCGATCACATGGGTCACTTTCCGACCTCGCGCGGCGTCGATTGTCCCGGCTTCACAACGCTGCTGGCGCTGGTGCGGGACGGCGCCTGGGTGCGTCTGTCGGGCGCCTATCGCAACAGCGCGCAAAGCCCGAACTATTCCGACACCCTTCCGTTTGCGCAAAAGCTGATCGAGGCCGCGCCGCAGCGCTGCGTCTGGGGATCGGACTGGCCGCATGTCGCCAACTGGCATGCGATGCCGCAGGTGGCCGATTTGCTCGACCTGCTTGCCGACTGGGCGCCGGACGAGACAACGCGCAATTGCATTCTCACTGACAATCCGCAGCGCTTGTTCGGCTTTCCGCCAACGGCATAGTCACGACGAGGCCACCGCATGACCCCGCTCAAGGGCAAGACGCTGTTCATCTCCGGCGGCAGCCGCGGCATCGGTCTTGCGATCGCGCTGCGCGCCGCGCGCGACGGCGCCAATGTCGTGATCGCCGCCAAGACCACGACGCCGCAGCCGAAGCTCGAAGGCACGATCTTCACCGCCGCCGAGCAGATTCGCGACGCCGGCGGCAAGGCGCTCGCGGTCGCCTGCGACATCCGCGACGAGGCGCAGGTCGCTGCCGCGGTCGATCAGGCCGTTGCACAGTTCGGCGGCATCGACATCTGCATCAACAATGCCAGCGCAATCAGCCTGTCGCCGGTGCAGACGACCGACATGAAGCGGTTCGACCTGATGATGGCGATCAACACGCGTGGCACGTTTCTGGTCTCGAAGACCTGCATCCCGCATCTGAAGAAGGCCGCGAACCCGCACATCCTGATGCTGTCGCCGCCGCTCGACATGAAGACCAAATGGTTCGCGCCATCGACCGCCTACACCATCGCCAAATACGGCATGAGCATGTGCGTGCTCGGCCTTGCCGGCGAACTCAAGCGCGACGGCATCGCGGTCAACGCGCTGTGGCCGCGCACCACCATCGCCACCGCCGCGGTTGGCAATCTGCTGGGCGGCGACGCCATGATGCGCGCGAGCCGCACCCCGCAGATCGTGGCCGACGCCGCGCATGTCATCCTCACCCAGCCGGCGCGCGACTTCACCGGCCGCTTCTGCATCGACGACACGCTGCTGCATGCGCATGGCGTCACCGATTTCGAGCGCTACCGCGTCGATGCGTCGGTGGACTTGATGCCAGATTTCTTCGTGCCGGAGGACGATATCCCGCCGCCAGGCGTGAGGGTCGGGCCGTGGCCGGATAAATTACCCGGGTAATATTGACATAGTTATTTTACCCGGGTATATTATCACCTCACGAATTGAGGTGCGCCCATGTCTGCCACGACCGCCATCATCGCCTTCGAGGGCGACCGCTGCATCGCTTCCGGCGAACTCGCCGATGTCGCCCTGAAGGTGAAGAATTACCTCACCGCGCATGACGGAGCGACCATCCTGGCGTTCGATCGGGAGACCAGCCGGCCGGTCGAAATCGATATCCGTGGATCGCGCGACGAGGTGGCGGCGCGGCTGAAGGCGCAATTCTCCTCCGACGTTTCCCCGGCCGCCGAGGAAACCGCCCGGGGGCCGGGCCGCCCCAGACTGGGCGTCGTGGCGCGCGAGATCACCTTGCTGCCGCGCCATTGGGAATGGCTTGCGAGCCAACCCGGCGGCGCATCGGTGACGATCCGCAAGCTGGTCGATGATGCAAGACGCGCCAGCCTTGAGAAGGATCAGCTGCGCACGCGGCAGGAATCCGCCCACCGTTTCATGTCGGCGCTGGCGGGCGACAAGCCCTCTTACGAAGAGGCGTTGCGCGCGCTCTATGCGAAGGACGGCGCGCGGTTTCGCTCTCTCATCGCGAACTGGCCTGCGGACGTGCGCGGCCATGTCGAATATCTGACATCGGTTCTGTTCGACGCCGCGCCAGTCTGAACCTCATGACGAGGCCGTAGCGCCACCGATGTACTGCAGCACGATCTCGCGCCGATGCGGCCGGGCGCGATGCTCGATCAGATAAATGCCCTGCCAGGTGCCGAGCACCGGGACGCCGTCGATCACCGGAATCTGCAAGCTGCACGACGTCAGCATGCTTTTGATATGGGCCGGCATGTCGTCGGGGCCTTCGCTGTGGTGCCGCCAGCCGCCATCTTCCGGCGCAAGGCGATCCAGCACCTTCATGAGATCCGCCAGCACATCGGGATCGGCGTTTTCCTGAATGGTCAGCGACGCGGAGGTATGGCGCACGAACAGCGTCAGCGCGCCGGTGCCGGCCCGCGCCTCGCGCAGGAAGACCCGTGCGTCGCGGGTGATGTCGAAGAAGCCGGCACGCGGCGTGTCGATCCGCAGGGTCGAGGTCGCGATGGTATCGGCCCCCGTCATCACCACCGGCGTTTTTGTCATCGGCTCGGCCCCGCGTTGAATGTCGTGCGCTGCATGCGCGATCCGTCACAGCCGGGTCAAGGTCGCATCGTCGCGCGCGCCGCCAAAGTATTTTTCGAGCGCAGGCAGGAACGGAGCGTCGTCACCGCTGACCTCGGCGAACAGGGTCATCGAGGAATGGAATTTCATGTCGTCTGGATGGCCGAAAATGTCGTGCACCGACCGTCCCTCGACAGCGTTGACCAGCGCGGTGCATTCGCGCAACCGCGCGCCGAGCACCGGGTGCGCGAGATAGGCGGCGGCTTCCTGCCGCGAGGCGATGGCGTAGCGCTGCGCCGTCGCGCTGTGGCCGAGCCCCTCGATCTGCGGAAAGACGAACCAGATCCAGTGGGTCTGTTTACGCCCGGCATGCAATTCATCCAGTACCCGCGCGTAGACCGGCGCCTGGGCTTCGACAAAGCGCTGCAGATCGTCGTGTTCGCCCATCGGGTCCTCCTGCCGGAAGCCAACGCGCAAAACGCGAAATGGTTGGACGGTTCCATCTGCCACGGCGGCCGAAACGACAAAGCCGCCTTGCGGCGGCTTGTCAGAGTGCCAATTCTGGAGCGGGCGAAGGGATTCGAACCCTCGACCCCGACCTTGGCAAGGTCGTGCTCTACCCCTGAGCTACACCCGCATCGCAGAGAATTGGGGGCGCATGTCGCGCCGCCGGGCAAACCTATGCCAAAAGCGGCGCGGCAATGCAACAGCCGGACGGTAGCGAATCGCGCTCTATTTTCGGCCCCGCCCTCCCCGGATCCGGTGTTCCCGGGGCGGCCCAAGCGCCCGAACTCCGGGCAGCGATTGAAAATCGGGCGCCGGAGCGCCATTTATGATCTTGCCGTGCTAGAAACCGGCACCCCCACAGCCTGCAGGCGAGGATCCATTGACGATTATCGATGAAGCCAGCGGAGCGGCCGGCGGAACGCCGTCCGATCTGATCAAGGACACCACGACCCAGACCTTCGTGAAGGATGTGATCGAGGAATCGAAGCACCAGCCGGTGCTGATCGACTTCTGGGCGCCCTGGTGCGGCCCCTGCAAGCAATTAACACCGATCATCGAAAAAGCGGTCCGTGCCGCCAAGGGCCGGGTCAAGCTGGTCAAGATGAACATCGACGAGCACCCGGCGATTCCGGGCCAGATGGGCATCCAGTCGATCCCGGCGGTGATCGCCTTCGTCAACGGCCAGCCCGCCGACGGCTTCATGGGCGCGTTGCCGGAAGGCCAGATCAACGCCTTCATCGACAAGATCACCAAGGGCATGCCCGCCGCCGGCGAGACCGCCGACCTGATCGCGGAGGCCGAGGCCCTGCTGGCGGAAGGCGATGCCGCCAGCGCCGCCTCGATCTATGCCGAGGCCCTCAGCAATGACAGCGCCAGCATCCCGGCGATCGCCGGCCTCGCCCGCTGCTACGTAATGGCCGGGGCGCTCGAGCAGGCCAAGCAGACGCTGGCGATGGTGCCCGAATCCAAGCGCGGCGACGCCGCGGTCTCGGCGGCGCAGAGCATGCTCGATCTTGCCGAGCAGGCGAGCGCGGTCGGGCCGATCGAGGAACTGGAGAAGAAGGTCGCCGCCGACCCGCTCGACCATCAGGCCCGCTTCGATCTCGCCACCGCGCTCAACGCCAAGAACCGGCGCGAAGAAGCCGCCGGCCATCTGCTGGACATCGTCAAGCGCGACCGCAAATGGAATGACGACGGCGCGCGCAAGCAGCTCGTGCAGTTCTTCGAGGCGTGGGGGCCGAACGACGACGCCACCATCGAGGGCCGCAAGCGCCTGTCGACCATCCTGTTTTCCTGACGGCATTCAACCCGGAGCGCGAAGGAGCAGCGGATGCCGATCAACACCGAATATCGCGGTCCCGCCGATCTTCCGGAGGTGCTTCCGGTGTTTCCGCTCGCGGGCGCGCTGCTGCTGCCGCGCGGCCAGATGCCGCTCAACATCTTCGAGCCGCGCTATCTCGAAATGGTGGACGACGCCCTGCGCGATGGCCATCGCATGATCGGCATGATCCAGCCCGACACCGCGCATTCCCAGAGCGAAAATCATCCCGCCCTGTTCCGGGTCGGCTGCGTCGGACGCATCACCCAGTTCTCCGAAACCGGCGATGGCCGCTACATTCTGGAATTGACGGGCATCGCCCGCTTCAGGGTGATCGAGGAGCTGTCGGTGCTGACGCCCTACCGCCAGTGCAAGGTCGACTTCTTTGCCTTCGTCGACGATTTCGTCGCCCGCAAGGGCGAAGAAGACGTGGATCGCCAGGCGCTGCTCGATACCCTCACCGACTTCCTCAAGGCCAACGAGTTGAAGGTGGACTGGGAAGGCATCGACTCCGCGCCAAACGAGAAGCAGGCCATGCTAGAAGCACCCGACCTCAAGACCCGCGCCGAAATCCTGATCGCCATCACCCAGATGGACCTCGCCAGAAAGCAGACTTCAGGCGACCCGCCGGTGCAGTAGAATCCGGTTGCTCGCTCCGCGCCCGCCGCTCTATTTTCAGTCCTCCGATCTTCACGGGAACCAGAATGACCGACCTGCCTTCGCCCGCGAGCGAGCGCTCCGACATTGTCGATCCGAAGTTGCTCGAGATTCTGGTCTGTCCGCTGACCAAGAGCCGGCTTGAATATGACGCGGCGGCGCAGGAATTGATTTCACGCGCGGCCAAGCTCGCTTATCCGATCCGTGACGGCATTCCGATCATGCTGCCGGAAGAGGCGCGCAAGCTCGGCTGACGCCTAGAGCGCCTCGCCGCGCAGCAGTCGCGGTACCTCGCCGGTGAGACCGGCGGCCTGCCGGATGAACGCTTTCTTCAACGGCGGCACCCGATCGACCAGACCGAGACCGATGTCGCGCGCGCTGCGCAGCAGCGTCGACTCGTTGGAGAACAAACCGTTCAGCGCATTGGTGGCGACGCCCATCGCCATGGTGTCGAACCGCCGCCAGCGCTGATAGCGCTCCAGCACATCGGCCTGCCCGATATCGATGCCGAGCCGCGCCGCATCGACCACCGCCTCGGCCAGCGCCGCGATGTCCTTGAGGCCGAGATTGAGGCCCTGCCCGGCGATCGGATGAATCACATGCGCGGCATCGCCGACCAGCGCGAGGCGTTCGGCGATGAAGGAGCGGGCGACGAAATAGCCGAGTGGAAATGCGCGCGGTTGGTCGAGCGGCTTCACCTCGCCGAGATGCAGGCCGAACCGTTTCTCCAGCTCGGCTTTGAAGTCTTCGTCGGGCAGCGCGATGATGCGAGCGGCCTCGTCGCGCTTTTCCGTCCACACCAGCGACGAGCGCCGGCCCCTCAAGGGCAGAATCGCGAACGGACCGGCAGGCAGGAAATGCTCCTCCGCGCGGCCTTCATGATCGCGCTCATGACCGACCGTGACCACAATGCCCGATTGGTCGTAGTCCCAGCCATGGGTGGCGATGCCGGCGCGCTGGCGCAATTGCGAGCGCGCGCCGTCGGCCGCCACCAGCAGGGCGGCATCGACATGACCGCCATCGCTGAACGCGACGCGGATGCCGCCTTCGTTTGTCTCGAAACCGGAAACACCCAGCGGCCGCAACTCGACGCCCTCGGCGTCCGCGCGGCGCACCAGCGCATCGATCAGATGACGATTCTCTACCATATGCGCGAACGGCTCGCCCGGATCGACCTCGCCGCTGAACGTCAGAAACACCGGACGGGTCGCGTCCTCGACCTGGCTGTCGGTGATCACCATGTCGAGGATCGGCTGCGCGGTCTCGGCAACGTCGTCCCAGACGCCGAGCGCTTCGAACAGCCGGCGGCAGGCCGCGACGATGGCGGAGGCGCGCGGGTCGCGGCTCGGCCGCATCGCCAGCGCCGGATCCGCCACGATCACGGGCAGATCGCGGCCGAGGCCCTGACGCAGCGCCAGCGCCAGCGCCAGTCCGGCGAACGCGCCGCCACCGATCACGATTCCGCGTTGTGCCGTCATGGCGATCGACCTGCTCTACTCTTGCCTCGGACAGCCCGTTGTATCAGGGTTTGACGAGCAGCGAAAACCCGCATCGATCCATCCTTGCTGCATGTCTGAGAACACATTGCGCTGGAATGGTGGCATGTCGAGCAGCCTGATCGATCTGATTTCCGTCCTCGACCTTGAGCCGCTCGAAGTAAACCTGTTTCGCGGCATCAGCCCCAAAACCGAATGGCAGCGTGTGTTCGGCGGTCAGGTGATCGGTCAGGCCCTGGTGGCCGCCTGTCGCACGGTTACGGGGCGCATGCCCCATTCGCTGCATTGCTATTTCATCCTGCCGGGCGATCCGCGGGTGCCGATCATCTATCAGGTCGAACGGCTGCGCGACGGCAAGAGCTATTCGACCCGGCGCGTCACCGCGCTTCAGCACGGCAATGCGATCTTCTCCATGATGGTGTCGTTTCATGCCGAGGAAGAAAGCGTCTTCGATCACGAAGAGCGGATGCCCGACGTGCCCCCGCCGGAACGCCTCGCCTCCGACGACAGCGAATTGCTGCTTGAGCACATGCCGGATTTCATCCGCCGCTATTACGAATCCGAACGTCCGATCGAACTGCGCCCGGTCGAGTTCAAGCGCTATCTCGGCAAGAAGCTTCCGGACGGCCGCATGCATATCTGGATCAGGACAGCGGCGCGACTGCCCGACGATCCGGCGCTGCATTTGTGCGCACTGGCTTACGCTTCGGATTTTTCGCTGCTCGACGCCACCATGGCGCGCTATGGCCGCACCGTGTTCGACAAGTCGATCTCGGCCGCCAGTCTTGACCATGCGATGTGGTTTCACCGCCCGTTCCGCGCCGACGAATGGTTGCTCTACAGCCAGGACAGCCCGAGCGCACGGGCCGGACGCGGGCTGTCGCGCGGCCTGATCTTCAAGCCCGACGGCACGCTGGTTGCGTCAGTCGCCCAGGAAGGCTCGATCCGCGAGCGGCGGGAATAGGCCGGAGAAACAGGTCCTGCGCCGGCTCGCCAAGCGATGCCGACGTCGCCAAATATCGACCGCGATCAGACCCTCCGCCTTAATATTAAGCAGAAATATGTCGATTGCCTGTCGGTGATTATTTTGCAGGCAGCGCTGTCGCCAGTTTGGGCGTGACCTCTTGGCCACGTCCGCCCTGTGGCTTCTCCCGCGATAAAAGCTGAGACACCATAAGCGCTTAGCGTTTGTGGCGGTTTTGGCACGGCATTTGATTCCCTGAGTTCGGCGGGTGCCTCGCGACGTGTCTTCGCGCGGCGACCTGGAGTCGAAAGCGCCCGGCGTCCCGGGCCGAAGCGGGGAACAACCCATGAAAATCGTTACGGCCATCATCAAGCCATTCAAGCTGGAAGAGGTCCGCGATGCCCTGACCGCCATCGGCGTTCACGGTCTCACGGTGACGGAGGTGAAGGGCTACGGCCGGCAGAAGGGCCACACCGAAATCTATCGGGGCGCCGAATATGCGGTGAGCTTCCTGCCCAAGATCAAGCTCGAGGTCGCCGTCGCCGCAAGCCAAGTCGACAAGACCATCGAAGCCATCACCGGCGCGGCCAGGACCGGCCAGATCGGCGACGGCAAGATTTTCGTCATCAGCCTCGACCACGCCGTGCGCATCCGCACCGGCGAGGCCGACGACGCCGCGCTGTGATTTCGCGCTCACCCTCATTCCATCAGGAGCACACCAAATGACGTTCGCACGTCCTCTCGGCGCAGGATTGACAGCCTTCGCGTTCAGCCTGTTCACCGCGACCGCGGCCTTCGCCGCACCCACCATCAACAAGGGCGACAACGCCTGGATGATGACATCGACGGTCCTCGTGCTGTTGATGACGATTCCCGGCCTCGCGTTGTTCTATGGCGGACTGGTCCGTTCCAAGAACATGCTCTCGGTGCTGGCGCAGGTGTTCTACAGCGTCTGCATCGTCTGCATCATCTGGGCGCTGTACGGCTACAGCCTCACCTTCACCGGCGGCTCGCCCTATCTCGGCGGCTTCGCCAAGGCCTTCATGGCCGGTATCACGCCCGACTCGGCGGCAGGCACCTTCTCGGTCGACGTCAACATCTCGGAGCTGGTCTATTTCTGCTTCCAGATGACCTTCGCCGCGATCACGCCGGCGCTGATCGTCGGCGCATTCGCCGAGCGCATGCGCTTTGCCGCCGTGGCGCTGTTCGTGCCGCTGTGGGTGACGCTGATCTATTTCCCGATCGCGCACATGGTCTGGTACTGGGCCGGTCCCGATGCGATCAGCGATGCGGTGAAGGCGCTGGCGGCCGCAAGCGACGGCGCGGCCAAGACGGCGGCGCAGGCCAAGCTCGACGAGGCGATGGCCGATGGCGGCCAGATCTTCCTGTGGGGCGCGCTCGACTTCGCCGGCGGCACCGTGGTGCACATCAATGCGGGGATTGCCGGTCTGGTCGGCGCGATCCTGGTCGGCCGCCGCACCGGCTATGGCCGCGAATTGATGGCGCCGCATTCGCTGACCATGAGCATGATCGGCGCATCGCTGCTCTGGGTCGGCTGGTTCGGCTTCAACGCCGGCTCGGCGCTGGAAGCCTCGGGCGGCGCGGCGCTGGCGATGGCCAACACCTTCCTCGCCACCGCCGCAGCGGCGCTGTCGTGGATGTTCGCCGAATGGATCGTGCGCGGCCATCCCTCGCTGCTCGGCGCGCTGTCGGGCGCGGTGGCGGGTCTGGTCGCGGTGACGCCGGCGGCGGGTTTCTCCGGTCCGATGGGCGCGATCGTGCTTGGTCTTCTCGCCGGCGTGGTCTGCCTGTTCGCCTGCACCGTGCTGAAGAACGCGCTCGGCTATGACGACAGTCTCGACGTGTTCGGCGTGCATTGCGTCGGCGGCATTATCGGCGCGCTGGCCACCGGCATCCTGGTCAACCCGGCGCTCGGCGGCTCAGGCGTGATGGACTACGTCACCGGCAAGATCGCCGATTACGACATGGCGACGCAGATGCTGGCGCAGTGCAAGGCGGTGGCGACCACGCTGCTCTATTCGGGCATCGGCTCGGCGGTGCTCTACAAGATCGTCGATCTCGTGGTCGGCCTGCGCGCCAGCGTCGAGGTCGAGCGCGAGGGTCTCGATCTCACCGAACATACCGAGCGCGCCTACAACATGTGAGGGATGGCGACCGGGCGGAACACCCGGCTCTGGTCCGGTCGTCCGAAAGGCCCCAGCGCAAGCTGCGGGCCTTTCTCTTTGCCGGCAATCCGCATTCACGCCCGAAGACCAAAAACGGCTTGGTTAATCGGGTCTTAACCTCGCCGTACCTATGGTGAACCGATCCATTTGTCGCGCGATCCGTGATCGCATCCTTCTGCTCCAAAGTGCCGACGCCACGCATGGTCACGACCGCTTTCTCCCCTCCGGCATCGTCCGCATCCGCGAGCGGCGAGCGGTCGCCCTTTGCCCGCGTGGCCGACCTGCTGAAGCCCTATAAGCCCGGTAAGCCTTTGATAAACCTGTCACTTGGCGAGCCACAGCATCCCATCCCAGGCTTCGTCGGCGAGGTGCTGGCGCGGCACACCGCCGATTTCGGCCGTTATCCGATGTCGCGGGGCATCACGCCGTTCCGCGAGGCGGCCGCCGGCTGGATGACGCGGCGCTATGCGCTGCCGCGCGCGCTCGATCCGGAGACCGAAATCCTGACGCTGAACGGCAGCCGCGAGGGCCTGTTCTACGCCGCCGTCGCCGCCGCGCGCTATATCGCGCCGCGCGCCGGCACGCCCGCGATCCTGCTGCCGAACCCGTTCTATCCGGCCTATGCCGCCGGTGCCCGCGCGGCGGGCTGCGAGCCGGTGTTCCTGCCGACCGTGCGCGAGCACGGTTTCCTGCCCGATCTCGATTCGCTCGATGAGGCCCTGCTGGCGCGCACGGTGGCGTTCTATCTCGCCTCCCCCGCCAATCCGCAGGGCGCAGTCGCCACACCGGATTATTTCCGGCGCGTCAAGGCGCTCGCCGACCGTCACGGCTTCATCGTGTTCAGCGACGAATGCTATTCGGAGATCTACACCCGCAGCGCGCCGGGCAGCATGCTGGAAAATGCCGGCGCCGATTTCAGCAATGTCGTCGCCTTCCAGTCGCTGTCAAAACGCTCGAACCTGCCGGGCCTGCGCGTCGGCTTCGTCGCCGGCGACAAAAATTTTCTCGCGTATTTTCACGAGCTGCGCAACGTCGCGGCGCCGCAGGTGCCGGTGCCACTGCAGCATGTCGCCGTCGCCGCCTATCACGACGAAGCGCATGTCGACGAGAATCGCCGGCTCTACAAGATCAAGTTCGATCTCGCCGACCAGTTCATCGGCGAACGCTTCGGCTACAAGCGCCCCGGCGGCGGCTTCTGCATGTGGCTCGATGTCTCCGAACATGGCGGCGATGAAGCGGCGACCGTGAAGCTGTTCAGGGACGGCGGCGTCCGCGTGCTGCCCGGCAGCTATCTAGCGCGGCCGCAAGCGGACGGCAGCAATCCCGGCGCGGGCTATATCCGCGTCGCGCTGGTGCAGGACGAGGAAACAACGGCGGAAGCGCTGCAGCGCATGGTGCAGGTGCTTGACGGGCAGAGCTTGAACGAGCCGCGGGGCTAGGCGGGACATGGCATCGATCGAACGCGTCATTCCATTGGTCGGACAGATGTCCGATCCCATTCGCGAGATGCTGATGCGGCGGCTGCGCGAGCTCGCCGGCCTCGGCGTGCTGACGCTGTCCTGCCTCGCGGCGGCCGCGCTGATGACCTGGTCGGTGCAGGACCCGAGTCTGAGCCACGCCACATCGGGCCGGATCAGAAACATCATGGGCTGGCCCGGTGCGATCGGCTCCGATCTCTTGATGCAGATTCTCGGCCTCGGCGCGATCATGGTGATCCTACCGATCGCGGTGTGGGGCTGGCGTCTTTTGACCCATCGGCATTTCGATCGCGAGGCGATCCGCATCGGCTGCTGGATTCTGTGTGCAGCGATTGCGGCAGGCTTTGCAAGCTGCTGGCCGCATGGCGCGGCCTGGCCGCTGCCGACCGGGCTCGGCGGCGTGGTCGGCGACGCCATCGTGCGCGTGCCCGCCGTGGTGTTCGGCCCGCCCGGTTTTCTTTATCGTTCGGTGCTGGGCCTCGTGCTCGGCGTCGCGATGATTGCGACCTTCATCGTCGCCACAGGCGCGGGCTCGAAGGAAAAGATTGACGAGCGCGTGCCGGCTTTGCTCAACGACGAAGACGATGACCTCCGCGACGATGACGAAAGCGACCGCCGTTCGATTTCGCTGGGCTGGCTGGTGCATGCGGCGCTGAGCCTGAAGGCGCGGATCGGTCGGATGCTGGTGGCGCTGTTCGCGCTCGCCGTCGGCCGCGGCGACTCTGCGCGCGCCCGGCCCTTCGACCGTCTCGAACCTTCTCTCGGAACGCGCGCGAGCCCCTCGCTGGTCCCCGAGACCGACGAAGAGGACGAGGAGTACGAGGCCGAGGAAGACGCGGACGAGCAAGAGGACGAAGAAGAGGAAGAGGAAGAAGTCCGCCCGGCGCCGCGCAAGCGCGCCGCTGCCGCAAAGCCGGCCGTGCGCAAGGGCGTATTCGTGCTGCCGCCGCTGTCGGTGCTGGCCGCGCCGAAAGCCTCGGACCGCATGACCCTGAGCAAGGACGAGCTTGAGGAAAACTCGCGCGCGCTGGAAGGCGTGCTGCAGGATTTCGGCGTGCGCGGCGAGATCACCAACGCGCATCCCGGCCCGGTCGTCACGCTGTACGAACTCGAGCCCGCGCCCGGCATCAAGTCCTCGCGTGTGATCGGCCTTGCCGACGACATCGCCCGCTCGATGAGCGCAATCTCCGCGCGCGTCGCCGTGGTGCCCGGCCGCAACGCCATCGGCATCGAACTGCCGAACCAGCATCGCGAGAAGGTCTATCTGCGCGAATTGCTGGCGTCCAAGGATGCCGCCGAGTCGAACGCCAAGCTGCCGCTGTGCCTCGGCAAGACCATCGGTGGCGTGTCCACTATCGTCGATCTCGCCCGCATGCCGCATCTGTTGATCGCCGGCACCACCGGCTCGGGCAAATCGGTCGCCATCAACACCATGATCCTGTCGCTGGTCTATCGGCTGCGGCCAGATCAGTGCCGCCTGATCATGGTCGATCCGAAGATGCTCGAACTCTCGGTCTATGACGGCATCCCGCATCTGCTGACGCCGGTCGTCACCGATCCGAAGAAGGCCGTGGTCGCGCTGAAATGGGCGGTGCGCGAGATGGAGCAGCGCTACAAGAACATGGCCAAGCTCGGCGTCCGCAACATCGACGGCTACAACGCGCGCGTCGCCGAGGCGAAGGTCAAGGGCGAGGAGCTGACCCGCACGGTGCATACCGGCTTCGACAAGGACACCGGCAAGGCGATCTATGAGGAAGAGAAGCTCGAGCTCGAGCCGCTGCCCTATATCGTCATCATCGTGGACGAGATGGCCGACCTGATGATGGTCGCCGGCAAGGACATCGAAGGCGCGGTGCAGCGTCTGGCCCAGATGGCGCGCGCCGCCGGTCTGCATGTCATCCTTGCCACCCAGCGCCCCTCGGTCGACGTCATCACCGGCACCATCAAGGCCAACTTCCCGACCCGCATCTCCTTCCAGGTCACCTCGAAGATCGACAGCCGCACCATTCTCGGCGAGATGGGCGCCGAGCAACTGCTCGGCCAGGGCGACATGCTCTACATGGCGGGCGGCGGCCGCATCAGCCGCGTGCACGGCCCGTTCGTGTCCGACGAGGAGGTGGAGAAAATCGTTCGCCACCTCAAGACGCAGGGCCAGCCGGAGTATCTCGAAGCCGTCACCGCCGAGGAGGAAACCGACGAGGATGGCGCGGTGTTCGACGCCACCGGCATGGCCGGTCAGGGCGCGGAGGCCGACCTGTTCGCCCAGGCGGTGGCCATCGTCAAACGCGACCGCAAGGCCTCGACCAGCTATATCCAGCGCCGCCTGCAGATCGGCTACAACCGCGCCGCGACGCTGATGGAGCGGATGGAGGAAGAGGGCATCGTCGGCCAGCCGAACCACGCCGGAAAACGCGAAATTCTCGTGCCCGAAGAGGAAGATCGCTTCTGATCCGCCGCACGGTCAAACGGCCGGACAGGCCGCGAAATCGCCATAGCTTGCGGCTAACCGAAGCAGCATAATGCAGCCACCGCGCCGGCCCGGACAGCCGGCTTTTCGTGAATCGACGCAGCAGGACGGATCGTTGAGCAAAGACCTTCAGATTCAAGCTTCCGGCTCGCGCTTCCTGCCCCTGCCCGATGTGTTCCCGCGACGCCGCGCCGGACAATCCGTGCTCCGCCTTGCAGCAGCGGTCGGCGCTGCCGTCCTGATGACCTCCGCCGCGCTGGCGCAGACCGTTCCGCTGCCGAAAGCCGCGCCCAAGGCGCGCGGCGACTTCGTGACGTCCGAAGCGCCGATGCCGTCCGCGCCGGTCGCGGCCGCGCCGCGCCGCAGCGAGCCCACGCCGAACCCGCTGATTCCCGATCTGCGCAATCTGTTCGGCGGCGGCTCCGCCGCGCCTGCTCCGACATTCGACGCCAACCAGCGCATGCTCGCCGGCAAGGTCAGCACCTATCTGTCGTCGCTGCAGAACGTCTCCGGCAATTTCGTTCAAGTCGGGCCGGACGGCAGTCGCACCACCGGCGATCTGTATCTGCAGAAGCCTGGCAAGATTCGCTTTGAGTATGACGCGCCGAGCCCGATCGCGATCGTCGCCGACGGCACCAGCGTGATCGTGCGCGACCGCAAGCTCGCCACCCAGGACGTCTACCCGCTGTCGCAGACGCCACTGCGCTTTCTGCTGTCGGACCGGATCGATCTGCTCAAGGACACCAACGTGGTCGGGATTTCCGCCGACGACCTCTATGTCAGCGTCACCATCGAGGAAAAGCAGCCGATGGTCGGCACCAGCCGCCTGATGCTGATGGTCGGCGCCAAGGACAACAAGCTCAAGCAATGGACCGTGACCGATCCGCAGGGCTATGACACCACCGTCGCGGTCTACAATCTCGATACCACGAAGAAGCTCGATCCCGGCATGTTCAAGATCGATTACACCAACTATCAGGGCGGCTCCAACTAGCCGGCCAGCGCCCCGCCGGCGCCGATCTTCAAACTCGACTTCGCCGCGGCCTTCGCGCTACAACGCGCCCGATATCACGCACAGGCGACCCGCGCCTGTCCCGCCTTCGGATCGCGATGCGTTTTTCCGTCACCACCTGGAACATCAATTCGGTGCGCCTGCGCATCGAGCTTGTCGCCAAACTCCTGAAAAGCGCGCGGCCGGACGTGCTGTGCCTGCAGGAAACCAAGTGCCCCGACGACGCCTTCCCGCTCAAGCGGCTGAAGCAGCTCGGCTACGAGCACATCGCCATCAACGGCCAGAAGGGTTATCACGGCGTCGCCATCGCCTCGAAGCTGCCGTTCGACTCGAGCGACGTACGCACCTTCTGCGGCAAGGTGGATTCGCGTCACATCTCGGTGGCGTTCGGCGAAAAGGCCGGGCTTGGCGCGCCGCTGGTGCTGCATAATTTCTACGTGCCGGCGGGCGGCGACATTCCAGATCCGGTGGCCAATCCGAAATTCGAACACAAACTGTCCTTCCTCGACGAGATGCGGGACTGCGATCCGTTGCATCCGCGGAATGGAGAGCGTCACATCCTGGTCGGCGATCTCAACGTCGCGCCGTTCGAACATGACGTGTGGTCGCACAAGCAGCTTCTCAACGTGGTGTCGCACACGCCGATCGAATGCGAGAAACTGCTCGCGGTGAGGAATTCAGGCGACTGGATCGACATCGCACGGCAGCGCATTTCCGAATCCGAGAAGGTCTACACTTGGTGGAGCTACCGCGCCGCCGACTGGACGGTCGGCAATCGCGGCCGCCGGCTCGATCACATCTGGGCGTCGCAGGCGCTTGGCGACAAGATTGCCGACTTCAAGATCCTGCGCGACGCACGGAGCTGGGAGCGTCCCTCCGACCATGTGCCGGTGACCGCGACGTTCGATCTGTAAGATCCGGGAATTTCAGCTCAGCTTCGCGGCAAGGCGCGCGATCGCCGCGGTCGCGGCGTTGGTGCGGGCCTCGAGATCGTCGCGCACCCGTCGCGCCGCCTCGGGATGGCTTTCCAGCACGCGCTGATACAGCGTCCGCGACACCCGCACCACGGTCGATGGCTCCAGCGCGATCGCGGTCGCGGGCCGGCGCATCTCGACCATCAAGGCAAGCTCGCCGATCAGTTCGCCCGGGCCGGCAATCACCTCGCGCTCGCCCTCGCCCGAGGTGATACGAAACGAGCCGCGCCGCACCACATAGCCGGCATCGGCGATATCGCCATAGTGAAACAGCTTGTCGCCATGGCCGAGGTCGCGCTGTTCCGCGCCGATGGCGAGCACCTGCAGCGCCGCCATCCCGAGCAGATTCAGCGCCGGGACGCGCGCAAGCAACGCGATATCGTCGTCAATCGACATGATCGGGCGAGGCTAGCATGCCGCGCTTAATTTTTCGCGCGCATGGGTCATGGGACGAGCTTGTAGCCGCCCGATTCGGTCACCAGGATTTCGGGGCCGGCGGCGTCCTTTTCGATCTTCTGGCGCAGCCGGTAGATATGGGTCTCCAGCGTATGGGTGGTGACCCCGGAATTGTAGCCCCATACTTCCTGCAGCAGGGTTTCCCGCGTCACCGGCTGCTGGCCGGCGCGGTAGAGGAAGCGCAGGATCGCGGTCTCCTTCTCGGTGAGGCGGACCTTCTTGGCATTCGCCCCGGTCAGCATCTTGGAGCCGGGCCGGAAGCTGTAGGGGCCGACCGAGAACACCGCGTCCTCGCTGGCCTCGTGCTGGCGCAACTGGGCGCGGATCCGCGCCAGCAGCACCGCGAAGCGGAACGGCTTGGCCACATAGTCGTTGGCGCCCGATTCCAGGCCGAGGATGGTATCGGATTCGGTGTCGTGGCCGGTCAGCATGATGATCGGAGCCTTGAAGCCGTTCTTGCGCAGGCTGCGCACCGCTTCGCGGCCGTCGGTATCCGGCAGCCCGACATCCATCAGCACCAGGTCCGGCGAATGAGTCTTCGCGGCCAGCATTCCCTTGGCGCCGTTTTCGGCGGCCAGTGGTTCGAACTCCTCATGAAGCGACAATTGCTCCATCAGAGCGTCGCGCAGATCATTGTCGTCATCCACGATCAGGATCTTGCGGGCGTTGGCCATTACGTCCAATCCTTAATTTCTGCCTGAAATCGAAAGCGTTGCGAAACACTTGTCGAACCGTTGGTGCAGCAAGACAATGGCGAAATAGAGCATTTGGACGAAAAAGCGCAAGCAAGAGTTCCTGCAGCCGATGGCCCCTGCTTCCTCTCCCGACCCCGACCGGACAACACCTCGTGATCGACCCCTGTCCGTCATCCTGATCCGCGCCGCCGCCGGGCGGCCGCAGCAGGGCTGGCTGCTCGCCGGGCCCCAGACCATTCCGGTGGCGCTGGGGCGAGGCGGAATCCGCGCCGACAAGCGCGAGGGCGACGGCGGCACCCCCCGGGGCGTCTTCCATCCGGTGCGGCTATGGTGGCGGGCGGACCGCCACCCGCGCCCGCGCACCTTTCTGCCAACGCGGTCGATCCAGCCGGACGACGCCTGGTCGGAGGACCCAGCGCAGCGCCATTACAACCGGCCGGTCAAGCTCGGCGCGGACGCCTCGGGCGACCGGCTGACCCGCGCGGATCATCTCTACGACTTCATCATCGAGATCGACCACAACACCCGGCCGCGCATCCCGGGACGCGGCAGCGCCGTCTTCCTGCATCTGGCGCGCGAGGCGTTCGCGCCGACCGCCGGCTGCGTCGGCATGACCAGGACCGCGATGCTGCGTCTGCTGGAGCGCATCGGGCCGGCGACGCGGATCGTGATCGGCTGAATTCCGCGCGGTCGCGTGCGAAACTAGCGCTCTCCGAAAATCGCGGAGCCGACGCGGATATGCGTCGCGCCGAACTGGATGGCGGTGGCGAAGTCCGCGCTCATTCCCATCGACAGCAATTTGAGGCCGTTGCGCGCGGCGATCTTCGCGGTCAGAGCGAAATGCGGCCCCGGCGCTTCATCGACCGGCGGAATGCACATCAGTCCGGAAATGGTCAGGCCGTAGTCGTCGCGGCATTGCGCCAGAAACGCATCGACGTCCTGCGGCGCGACGCCGGCCTTCTGCGGCTCCTCGCCGGTGTTGACCTGCACGAACAACAGCGGCTGGCGCTGCTGCGTCTTGATCTCCTTGGCGAGCGCGGCACACAGGCTCGGCCGGTCGACGGAATGAATCGCATCGAACAGCGCCACCGCCTCCTTCGCCTTGTTGGATTGCAACGGCCCGATCAGGTGCAGCGTGAGGTCGGGAAGCGACGCGCGCAGCGGCAGCCATTTCGCCTTGGCTTCCTGCACCCGGTTCTCCCCGAATTGGCGCTGGCCCGCCGCGATCACCGGCGCGATGGTGGAGGCATGAAATGTCTTCGACACCACGATCAGCGTGACCGAGCTGCGTTCGCGGCCCGCCTGCTCGCAGGCCCGCGCGATCTCCTGCTCAACGGCAGCCAGGCCGCTTGGTAAACCGGACGTTACCGGAGAGGGCGTTTGCGTCGTCATTGGCATGCTCACCGCGGAATACTTTCAGGACGAATCCAATTTTAGCGAATTCAAGAAAAGGTTCTTGAGCCCTTTTTTCTAGTGTCGGCATGGGGGCTAAGGGGAATTTTCATGCCGGCTATCAGTTTCGGCTGCAAACCATTCAAACTCAAGTCGCTTGTCGGAATACGGGCGCGTCTCATCCTGCTCGCGCTGATTCTCGTTTTGCCGTTGATGTTCGATCGCGTGCGCGGCCTCGAGGAAACCCGCGCCGGGCAGATCGCGCTCGCCGGCAGCGAGCTTTCCGGGGTTGCGCGGCACGCCGCGGATGTCCAGCGCGATATCGTGTTGAGGGTGCAGGCCATTCTCAGGTCGACCGCCTATATCTACGGCGCCGCTCAGGACGCGGCCCAGGGCTGCGCCGTCCTGCGCGCCACCGCACGGGTCGATCTGCTCTGGATTCGCAGCCTGTCGGTGATCGATTCCGACGGCATCGTGCGCTGTTCGACCGCTTCCCACGTGATCGGACTCAATCTCGGCGACCGCGACTACTTCCGGCGCGCGCTCGACACCTCCACCTTCGTGATCAGCGACTACATCTTCAGCCGGGCGACGAACCAGCCGAGCGTGATGGCGGCCTATCCGACGACGAACCCGACCACCGGCAAAAAGGCCGTCGCGATCGCGGCGATCGACATGAACTGGATGTCGGAGTTGCTCAACCGGACCCTCAAGCGTCCGGGCATGTCGGCGGTTTTCGTCGACGGCGAAGGCACCGTTCTCGCGGCGAGCTCGAAAAACGCCGGCATGATCGGCAAGGCGCTGAAAGACACCACCTTGCTCGATGCGGTGGCCATACGCGAAGCCGAGCTCTCCGGCACATCCGGAACAATGAGCTTCACCACCGCCGGGGGCGAGAGTCAGATCGTCACCTTCGCCAGCGTCAAGGGCACCTCCGGACGGATGATTGCGAGCATCAACGAAGCCAAGATGCTTGGCGACATCGATCACAGCATCCGTGCCGCCTACGGCAAGTTTGCATTGATCATCATCTGTGCGCTGATCGGCGCATGGGTCGTCGCCGAGCGGCTGATTGTCCGCCCGATCAGCGTCATTACCGATATGGCCGAGCGCGTCGGCGCCGGCGACCTGTCGTCGCGCCCCCTCGCCACACCGCTGCCACGCGAGTTCAAGCCGCTGGCCCGCGCCTTCAACCGCATGGCGGCTCAGCTCGCCGAACGCGAGCGCGATCTGCTGGCGACCAACAACCGCCTCACCGTGATGGCTTCGGTCGACGTGATTTCAGGTCTTGCCAACCGCCGCGGCTTCCAGAGCCGGCTCGACTTCGAGTGGCTGAAAGCGGCGCAGACCGGCTGCGCGATGTCGATCGTCATGATCGACGTCGATCATTTCAAACTGTTCAACGACACTTACGGTCATCCGGAAGGCGATGTCTGTCTCGGCAAGGTCGGCGAAGTCCTGTCTGCCGTCGCGATGAAGACCTCGGGTTTCGCCGCGCGTTATGGCGGCGAGGAATTCTGCCTGCTGCTGCCGAATGTCGATGGCAAAAGCGCGCTCGAGATCGGCGAACTGGTCCGCTCCGAGGTCGAAATGCTGGCGCTCCCGCACAGCATGAGTGATTTCCGCCGTGTCACCATCAGCGGCGGGATCGCCTCGATCACGCCGAGCGAGGGCGCCCATCCGGAAACGCTGGTCGAGGCCGCCGACGCCGCGCTCTATGCCGCCAAGCACCGCGGCCGCAACACGGTTGTAGCCCACGCTTTGACCCGGTCCGAGTCGACGCCGCTGTCGCTGGCGAGCTGAATCCGGCCGCAGCCCTCGCGTCGCGGAGCCGGGGCCGGTTCAAAGCGCCAGGCACGCGCCATCGCGGCTTTTTGCGTTTTAAGGCGGATCGGCCAGTCCTTCCGCCGTCCGGCACGCCGGCCCGGCCCTTTCGCATGGTTTCCTCCCGCGCCGAAACCACGTATGAGTTGGCCGACCTTCCAACCGAGCAGACCCCGATTCCATGAGCACCGAACGTTACAACGCCCGCGAATCCGAACCGCGGTGGCAACAGAAATGGGATGAGCAGGGTATCTTCACGACCCGCAACGACGATTCCCGGCCGAAATACTACGTGCTCGAAATGTTCCCCTATCCGTCGGGGCGCATCCACATGGGTCACGTCCGCAATTACACCATGGGCGACGTGATCGCGCGCTACATGCGGGCGAAGGGCTACAACGTGCTGCATCCGATGGGCTGGGACGCTTTCGGCATGCCGGCGGAAAACGCCGCGATGCAGAACAAGACCCATCCGGCGAAATGGACCTACGCCAACATCGCCGCGATGAAGGCGCAGCTCAAGGCGATGGGCCTGTCGCTGGACTGGTCGCGCGAGATCGCGACCTGCGATCCGTCCTACTACAAGCATCAGCAGCGCATGTTCCTCGATTTCCTGAAAGCAGGGCTGGTCGAGCGAAAGCAATCCAAGGTGAACTGGGACCCGGTCGATCAGACCGTGCTCGCCAACGAGCAGGTGATCGACGGCCGCGGCTGGCGCTCCGGTGCGCTGGTCGAGCAACGCGAACTGACGCAGTGGTTCTTCAAGATCAGCGACTACGCCGACGATCTTCTGTCGGCCATCGACACGCTCGAGCGCTGGCCCGAGAAGGTGCGGCTGATGCAGCGCAACTGGATCGGCCGCTCCGAAGGCCTGCTGGTCCGCTTCGCGCTCGATGCCACGACCACGCCGGCCGGCGAAAGCGAGGTCGAGATCTTCACCACGCGGCCCGACACGCTGTTCGGCGCAAAATTCGTCGCGCTGTCGGCGGATCATCCGCTGGCCGCCGCCGCCGCGAAAAGCAATCCGGCGCTCGCCGCCTTCATCGAGGACTGCCGCCGCAGCGGCACCGCGCTGGCCGATATCGAGACCGCCGAAAAGATGGGCTTCGACACCGGCATCAAGGCGGTGCATCCGCTCGACCCGTCATGGCAGTTGCCGGTCTACGTCGCCAATTTTGTGCTGATGGATTACGGCACCGGCGCGATCTTCGGCTGTCCCGCGCACGACCAGCGCGACCTCGACTTCGTCAACAAATACGGCCTCGGCAATATTCCGGTGGTCTGCCCGGAGGGACAGGACCCTGCGAGCTTCGTCATCACCGACACCGCCTATGACGGCGACGGCCGCATGATCAATTCGCGCTTTCTCGACGGCATGACCATCGCGGACGCCAAGGAAGCGGTGGCGAAACGGCTGGAAGCGGCGATACTCGGCAATCGCGCCGTCGCCCAACGCCAGGTGAACTATCGCCTGCGCGACTGGGGTGTTTCGCGGCAGCGCTATTGGGGCTGCCCGATTCCGATCATCCATTGCGAGAGCTGCGGCATCGTTCCGGTGCCGATCAAGGATCTGCCGGTGAAATTGCCGGACGATGTCGAATTCGATCGCCCCGGCAATCCGCTCGACCGCCATCCGACATGGAAACATGTCGCCTGTCCGCAATGCGGCGGCAAGGCGCGGCGCGAGACCGACACCATGGACACCTTCGTGGATTCGTCGTGGTACTTCGCGCGCTTCACCGATCCGTGGAACGAGAACGCGCCGACCACGCGCAAGGTGGTGGATGCGATGATGCCGGTCGACCAGTATATCGGCGGCATCGAGCACGCGATCCTGCATCTTCTGTATTCGCGCTTCTTCACCCGCGCGATGAAGGCCACCGGCCATGTCGGTGTCGACGAGCCGTTCGCCGGCCTGTTTACACAGGGCATGGTGGTGCACGAGACCTACAAGAAGCCCGACGGAAGCTGGGCCGCGCCGAGCGAGATCGCGATCGAGGGCATGGGCGAACAGCGCCGCGCGACACTGCTTGGCACCGGCGAGCCGATCGAGATCGGCTCGATCGAGAAGATGTCGAAGTCCAAGCGTAACACCGTCGATCCCGACGACATCATCGGCAGCTACGGCGCCGACACCGCGCGCTGGTTCATGCTCTCCGACTCCCCGCCGGATCGCGACGTGATCTGGAGCGAGGAAGGCGTGCAGGGCGCCAACCGCTTCGTCCAGCGCATCTGGCGTCTGGTCAATGTCGCGGCGCCGCTGCTGCCGGCGCGCGCCGACATGGTGCTGGACAACGATCACGCCGCGGCGAAGGCGCTGCGTTCGGCGACGCACCGCGCCTTGGCCGACGTGTCGGCCGCGATCGAGCGGCTGCGCTTCAACACCGCGATCGCCAAGCTCTACGCCTTTGTCGGCACGCTGGCCGAGACCGTCGACGATCCCGTCAAAACGTTCACCAAGGAACCGGCGCTGGCCGGCGCGGTGCGCGAGGCCTTCGACGTGCTGGTGCGGCTGGTCTCGCCGATGATGCCGCATCTCGCCGAGGAATGCTGGAGCGTGCTCGGCGGCGAGGGACTGGTATCGGAGGCCAGCTGGCCGCAGGTCGAACCGGCTTTGCTGGTGGAGGACACCATGACCCTGCCGGTCCAGATCAACGGCAAGAAGCGCGGCGATGTCACGGTCGCCCGAAATGCCACGAATCCGGAAATTGAGGCTGCCGTTTTGGCGCTCGATGCGGTAAAAACCGCCCTGGCCGGGGCCCCGCCCCGCAAGATCATCGTGGTTCCGCAAAGGATCGTGAATGTCGTGGCTTAAGACCCGCATCGTCGCGCGGCTGGCAGTGGTGGCCGCTCTGGCCGCGCTCACCGCCGGCTGTTTTCAGCCGATGTATGCCGAACGCGGGCTCGATGGCGGACCGGGACTGCGCGACAAGCTCGCCGCGATCGAATTCCCGCCGGTCGCGGTACCGAACGGCTCGCGCGAGGCGCGGCTTGGCGTGGCCATCCGCAACGAGCTGATGTTCCGCGCCTATGGCGGCGCCACCGGTGCACCGCCGACCCACAAGCTGGTCCTCAATCTGCGCACCTCGCGTCTGTCGGTAATCGTCGATCCTGCCACCTCGCTGCCCAACATCGAGAACTACGGCATCGACGCGACCTACAGGCTCGTCGAGATCGCCACCGACAAGACGGTGATGACCGGCTCCTCGACCGCGCGCGTGTCCTACGACATTCCGGGACAGGAACAGCGCTTCGCGCGCCAGCGCGGCCTGCGTGACGCCGAGGATCGCGCCGCCAAGGTGATCGCCGAGGCGATCTCGACCCGGCTCGCCTCCTTCATGTACGCCGGCACCTGACCGGCGCTCGCGCGGGACGCCCGCCATGACAGCGCTGCGCGGCAAGGAGATCGACAGCTTTCTCGCGCGTCCCGATCCGGCGCGTCCGATTATCCTGCTCTACGGACCGGACGCCGGCCTCGTGCGCGAACGCGCCGACGCCCTGCTCGCCTCCGCGGTCGACGATCCGAACGATCCGTTCTCGATGGTGAAGATGGACGGCGACGATCTCGCCGCCGAGCCCTCGCGTCTGGTCGACGAAGCGATGACGGTGCCGCTGTTCGGTGGCCGCCGCGCCATCCGCATTCGCGCCGGCACGCGCAATTTCGCCAGCGGCATCGACACGCTGGCCGAGATGCCGCCGAAGGATTGTCGCATCGTGATCGAGGCCGGCGAGTTGCGACCCGACGCACCGCTGCGCAAGGCCTGCGAGCGCGCCAAGAATGCGGTGGCGATCGCCTGCTATGCCGATACCGAGCGCGATCTGGCCAAGCTGATCGACGACGAATTGCGCGCCTCGAACCTGCGCATCGCGCCGGATGCGCGCGCCGCACTCTCCGCTCTGCTCGGCGGCGACCGGCAGGCCTCGCGCAACGAGATCCGCAAGCTCGCGCTCTACGCCCACGGCGCGCGCGAGATCACGCTCGCCGACGTCGTCGCCATCGTCACCGATGCGTCAGGGCTCGCGCTCGATCCGATCATCGACGGTGCGTTCGCCGGCCGTGTCGCCGAGATGGAAACCGCTTTCGCCAAGGCGATGGCCGCCGGCACCTATCCCGGCATGATCATCGCCTCGGCGCAGCGCCAGGCCGCGCAACTGCACAAGGCGCGGCTCTTGATGGACGAGGGACGCAGCGCGACGGAAGCAATGGACAGCGGCTTTCCGCGGCTGCATTTTTCGCGCAAGACATTGGTGGAAACGGCGCTACGTCAGGCCAGCACCGAGCGATTGCTGAAAACCATCGCGCAGCTTGCCGAAGCCGCCTTCGACATGCGCAAACAATCGGACCTTGCGATCACCATCGCGCAGCGCGCGCTATTGTCGATCGCCGTCAATGCGCGGCGGCGTGGGTAAGCTCCGTCATTGCGAGCCAACGGGTCCGGCTTCGCCGGCCCGATGACGGGCTCCGCGAAGCAATCCCAGTTCCTCATGGTGAGGAGGCGCCATTAGCGCGTTTACGCGCGTCTTCCGACGCGCTCATGGCGCCATCTCGAACCATGAGGCCACAATCAGGAACCTCATCCTTCGAGACGCGATCCTTCGGATCGCTCCTCAGGATGAGGGGTCATCTGAAAATCTTGAGTAGGCCTAGCGCCCGCCTTCCAGCCGCCGCAGAATTTCGTCGAACTGTTCGAGATCGCGGTACTTGATCTGCACGGTGCCGCCGGGATCGCGGTGATCGACGCTGACTTTCAAGCCGAGCACGTCGCTGATGCGCTTTTCCAGTGCGATGGTGTCGGCGTCCTTCGGCGCGCGGCCGGCTTTCGCCCGCGCGGTCTGCGGACGCTCCGGCACGCCCTCCTCATGCGCCAGCGCCTCGACCTGACGCACGGTGAGGCCCTCAGTGATGATGCGCTGCGCCGCCGCGAGCGGATCGGGCACGTTGATCAGCGCGCGCGCATGACCTGCGGTGAGCTTGCCTTCGGAGATCAGCGCCTGCACTTCATCGGGAAGTTTCGTCAGCCGCATCATGTTGGCGACATGGCTGCGGCTCTTGCCGACGATCTTCGCGATGTCCTCGGCGCTGCGTTTGTAGTCGCTGGCGAGCGCGTGATAGCCCTGCGCCTCTTCCATCGCGTTGAGATCGGCGCGCTGCACGTTCTCGATGATCGCGATCTCCAGCGCATCGCTATCGCTGACATCGATGGTGACAATCGGCACCTCATGCAGACCGGCGCGCTGCGAGGCGCGCCAGCGCCGTTCGCCGGCGATGATCTCGTAGCGATCCTGCGCGCCCTTCACCGCACGCACCACGATCGGCTGGATCACGCCATGCTGCTTGATCGATGCGGAGAGTTCATCGAGTTCGGCGTCGGCAAACATCCGGCGCGGGTTGTGCGGATTGGCCTTGATGAATTCGATCGGCACCTTGCGCGGCGTGCGCGCGGGACGCTCGACATGCGCGGCTTCGCCGCCGACATCGCCGATCAGACTCGCAAGACCCCGTCCCAATCGCGAACGCCCTTCGTCGGCCATCGCCGTCTCCCTTGCACTCAACTCACGCACTCCACAGCTTCGAGCGCACCTCATCTTCGGAAGAAATTCGCGTCGTTTTGCGAAGATGAACTGCGTATTAAATCAACATGACCTGTAATGTTCGCTCGCGCGACGTGGTGATTAGTGCGTTCGCAACTCGCGCTCGCGCTGGATCACTTCGGTGGCGAGCTTGAGATAGGCTTCGCTCCCGACGCATTTCAGATCGTAGACCAGCACCGGCTTGCCGTAGGACGGCGCTTCCGACACGCGCACGTTGCGCGGGATCATGGTCTCGTAGACCTTGGCGCCCATGAACTCGCGCACGTCGGCGACAACCTGGTTCGACAGATTGTTGCGCGAGTCGAACATCGTCAGCACGATGCCGTGGATGGTCAGCGCCGGATTGAGCGTGGAGCGAACCTGCTCCACGGTCTGCAGCAGTTGCGACAGGCCTTCGAGCGCGAAGAACTCGCATTGCAGCGGCACCAGAATCGCGTGCGCCGCCGCCATCGCATTCACCGTGATCAGATTGAGCGAGGGCGGACAGTCGATCAGCACATAGGTGTAGTCGGTGTCCGGCGCGGCGTTCTTGTTGAGATCGGCGATGGCGTCGCGCAGCCGGAAGGCGCGGTCGCGCGTGGTGCCCAATTCCAGTTCGAGGCCGGACAGATCCATGGTGGAAGCGGCGATGTGCAGGCGCGGCACCGCGGTCGGCACGATGGCCTCGCGCAATTTGGCCTCGCCGACCAGCACGTCATAGGTCGAGCAGCTGCGGTTGCGGCGGTCGATGCCGAGGCCGGTGGAAGCATTGCCCTGCGGGTCGAGATCGACGATCAGCACCCGCTCGCCGATCGCGGCCAGCGCGGTGCCGAGATTGATCGCGGTGGTGGTCTTGCCGACGCCGCCCTTCTGGTTGGCCAGCGCCAGAATCCGCGGCTGGCCGGCCAGCTGCGCCGCCCCGCTGTCGCCGTTGAAAACTTCGTCAATTCCGTCCATGCGCCTGACCATGTCTGTTGGCGGCGGATGCCGGATCACGCCGCTCGATCCGCTCGACCTCGACCAGCCACCCGTCGCCGGTGCGGCTGGGATGAAGCCGAGGTTCAATTTTCCAGTATTTAGTGGCTTCCGTCAATTCCAACTCTACATCTTGACCCTTGAGGAAGATCGCTTTGGCACTACCCTGCACCAAGGGTTCCGCGAAGCCGAGCAGCATCTGTAGCGGAGCCAGCGCCCGGGCGGTGACGCAATCCACCGGGCCAGAGAAACTGTCCACGTAATCCCCGATATCCGCCAGGTGCACGGTGCCGCGCCCACCGGTGACCCGCAGCGCCTCGCGCAGGAAAGCGGCCTTCTTGGCGTTGCGCTCGACCAGATGGACCATCGCGCTCTCGTTCTGCGCCAGCACGCAGGCCAGCACAATTCCCGGAAAACCGCCGCCGCTGCCGAAATCGGCCCAAACCTTGGCGTTGGGCGCGAGGTCGAGCAGTTGCAGGGAATCGGCGATATGCCGGGTCCACAGATGCGGCAGGGTCGCCGGCGACACCAGATTGGTCTTGGCCTGCCACTGCAACAGCAGCGCGACATAGGCGTCGAGCCGCTGCGCCGTTTCACGTGAAACGGGCGTCAGCGCCAGAGCCCGCGCGCGGTCGCCGGCCAGATCGAGAATATCAGAATGCGCCAAGCGCCCCTCCTGAGGGCTGCGATTCGACTTTGTTTATTCTACCACGCCGAAATGGTGGGTTGTTTCACGTGAAACGGTGAAGACCCTAGCCGTTATTGCGAGGAGCGCCAGCGACGAGCAATCCGGAGTGGATTCGGCTGGATTGCTTCGCTTCGCTCGCAATGACGAAACGCGGGCGCTCCCTCCTCGTCATGGCCGGGCTTGACCCGGCCATCCACGTTTTCTCGGCCAAAAACCAGAAAGGCGTGGATCACCGGGCCAAGCCCGGTGATGACGACCGGAAGTGCCGCCGCCGCTTGCCTCCTAACCGGCCTTCGCCCGGGCCTGCCGGCGCAGATAGGCCGCCAGGATCGCCAAAGCCGCCGGGGTCATGGCCTCGATCCGCGCCGCCTGTCCGATGGTGCGCGGCCGCACCGCTTCCAGCTTGTGCCGGGCCTCGTTCGACAGGCCGGGCACCTGGGCATAGTCCACATCGGTGAGGATCAGGCTCTCGTCGCGGCGGAAGGCGCTGACATCGGCGGCCTGCCGGGCAAGATAGACGTCATATTTGGCGTCGATCTCCAGATGGGTCGCGATCACCGGGTCGATGGCCGCCAGTTCCGGCCAGATCGCCGCCACCTGTGGCCATTCGATCTCCGGATAGGCCAGCAATTCGAAGGCGGAACGGCGCTGGCCATCGCGATTGAGGGAAAGGCCGTGCTTCAGACCTTCATTCGGGGTGATGGCGAGCGATTTCGCCAGATCTTTCGCCGCCCCTAGCGCCGTCATCTTGGCGTCGTGATGCGCGGCGCGCTCCGGGCCGACACAGCCGAGCGCAATCCCCCGCGCCGTCAGCCGCTGATCGGCATTATCCGCCCGCAGGGTCAGGCGATATTCGGCCCGCGAGGTGAACATCCGATACGGCTCGGTGATGCCGCGGGTGACCAGATCGTCGATCAAGACGCCGAGATAGCCGTCGGCGCGGTCGAACACGACGCTCTCCCCGCCTCCCGCCTTCAAAGCGGCGTTGAGCCCGGCGACCAGGCCCTGCGCGCCCGCCTCTTCATAACCCGTGGTGCCGTTGATCTGGCCCGCCAGAAACAGCCCCGGAACCCGTTTGGTCTCCAGTGTCGGCTCCAGTTCACGCGGATCGACATGGTCGTACTCGATGGCGTAACCGGGCCGGATGATATGGGCGCGCTCCAGACCCGGAATCGTGGTCAGGATCGCCTGCTGCACCTCTTCCGGCAGTGAGGTCGAGATACCGTTGGGGTAGACCGTGGTGTCGTCGAGCCCCTCCGGCTCCAGAAAGATCTGGTGGCCGTCGCGGTCGCCGAAGCGGACGATCTTGTCCTCGATCGAGGGGCAATAACGCGGCCCGATGCTGGTGATCTGGCCGGAATACATCGGCGAGCGATGCACATTGGCCCGGACGATGTCGTGGGTCGCCGGCGTGGTGCGGGTGATGCCGCATTCTACCTGCGGCGTGGTGATTTCGCTGGTCAGCACCGAAAACGGCTCGGCCGGATCGTCGCCGGGCTGCATTTCCACCGCCGCCCAGTCGATGGTGCTGCCATCGAGCCGCGCCGGGGTGCCGGTCTTGAGGCGGCCGAGGGTGAAACCGGCCCGTTCAAAGGATTTCGACAGGCCGAGCGCCGAGGCCTCGCCGATCCGCCCGGCCGGCCAGTTCTTTTCGCCCAGATGAATGAGGCCGCGTAGAAAGGTGCCGGTGGTGATGACCACGGCGCCGGTGGAGAAGCAGCGGCCGTCGGCCAGCCGAATACCGGCGATCTTGCCGTCCTGAAGCAGCAGATCGTCGGCCTCGCCCTCGATCACGGTCAGATTGGCGGTCTCGCGGATCGCGGCCTGCATGGCGCGGGCATAAAGCTTGCGGTCGATCTGGGCACGGGGACCGCGCACCGCCGGACCCTTGCGACGGTTGAGCACCCGGAACTGGATGCCGCCGGCATCGGCGATCCCGCCCATCAGGCCGTCCAGCGCGTCGATCTCGCGGACCAGATGGCCCTTACCGAGGCCGCCGATGGCCGGATTGCACGACATCGCGCCGATGGTGGCGAAGCGGTGGGTGACCAGCGCCGTCGCGGCGCCCATCCGCGCCGCCGCCGCTGCGGCCTCGCAGCCGGCGTGACCTCCGCCAATTACAATGACATCGAACGATGCGCGCATTGCTGCCTTTTATCGCGCGGCGAGGAAAGCGGAAAGACGATTCGTGAGGGGCGACGCACGGACCAGGCGCGCGAAGACGGATGCGCCCACCGAACACGCGATCCCCACCCTGAGGAGCGGCCTTGGCCGCGTCTCGAAGGATGAGGCCATCACTGGTAAGGGCTCTCCGTGGCCTCATGGTTCGAGACGGCGCGAACGCGCCTCCTCACCATGAGGACAAGACGCTGCAATATTCTCAGTCGTCATCACCGGGCTTGTCCCGGTGATCCACGTCTTACGGAAGCTGCGGGAAAGCGTGGATGGCCGGGGTCAAGCGCACCATGACGGCGTTGAGATTCGTCGGCTCGATTTCTCACATTCCGTCATTGCGAGGAGCGTTAGCGACGAAGCAATCCAGGTTCTTCGGATCGCGCTGGATCGTTTCGCGGAGCCTGTCATCGGGTCGCGCTTTGCACGGACCCGTTGGCTCGCAATGACGGCCGGACCTGTGTCACGTAAAACGGAGATCGCTTGGGTATCGTGGTCGTTTCACGTGAAACAACCAGCCGGCCCTATCCTAGCGTGTTTCACGTGAAACAATAAAAGGCCTCCAAATACCTTTATTCTATTTTCCGATGCAGAATTCACGAAATATAACGTCAAGGATATCCTCGACATCCACCCGGCCGGTCAATCGGCCCAAAGAATGAATTGCAATTCGAAGTTCTTCGGCCAGCAGCTCCTCGCCCCGATCCACCGCCGCCTCCGCCCGGCCCAGCGCCTCGACCGTGGCGCGCAGCATATCGCGGTGCCGGGCCCGGCTGACCAAAGCCGCCTCGCCCGCGCCGAAATATTCCTGCGCGAACGCGACCAGCGCCGCGATCAGCTCGGGCAGCCCCTCGCCGGTCGCCGCCGAAATCGCGAATCGTGCCGCGCCCTGATTCGCCGCGCCGCGCGCCAGATCGACCTTGTTGCGCAGGGTCCAGACCGGCGCGCCGGTGGTGGTCAGATCGGCCGGCGGCCGATCGCCGCCCTGCTTCGCCGCCTCGCTCAGCCAGAGAACCAGATCGGCCTGACGGGCGCGGTCGCGCGCGCGGCGCACGCCCTCCTGCTCCACCGGATCGTCGGTGTCGCGCATGCCGGCGGTGTCGAGCAGCGTCACCGGATAACCATCGAGATCGAGATGCACTTCGATCACGTCGCGCGTGGTGCCGGCGTGCGGCGAGACGATCGCCACCTCGCGCCGCGCCAGACGATTGAGCAAGGTCGATTTGCCGGCGTTCGGCGGACCGGCAATCGCGACAATGAGTCCGTCGCGCAGACGCTCGCCGCGCCCCGCAAATTGCAGGGTTTCCGCGATTTCCGCTTTCAGCGCGGCAATCCTTTGTAATGCTGGCGTGAGCAACTCCTGCTGCACGTCGCCCTCGTCGGAAAAATCGATGCCGGCTTCGATCAGCGCTGAGGCCTCGATGATCTGGCGTCGCCAGTCCTCGGCCCTGGCGCCGAGCAGTCCTTTGAGATGCCGCAGCGCCTGTCTGCGCTGACGGTCGGTGTCGGCGTGAATGAGATCGTCGAGGCCTTCGGCTTCGGTAAGATCGAGCTTGCCGTTCTCGAAGGCGCGGCGGGTGAATTCGCCGGGCTCGGCCGGGCGTAGCCCCTCAATTGCGGCGAGCGCATCGAACAGCGCCGCGACCACGGCGCGGCCGCCATGGACCTGGAACTCGGCGACGTCCTCGCCGGTTGCCGAATGCGGGCCGGGAAACCACAGCGCCACGCTTTCGTCGATCGGCTCGCCATCGCCGGCGCGCAGGGTGGCCAGCGTGGCGACACGCGGGGCCGGCACCCGGCCGCACAGCGTCTCCAGCGCGAGACCGGCCTGCGGCCCGGACAGCCGGACCACGGCGATCGCCGAAGGCGGGCGGCCGGAGGCGAGGGCGTAGATGGTTTGCGCGTGCGACAGCATGGTCTATTTGTTCAACAGCATTTGCCCGGGCAATGAAAATCGTGCCAGTGAACGGGTTCCAGACCCCAAAAGGGCGCTGAACGTTCTTTGTGCAGCGCAATATCCTGCAACAGGACCGCAACATGACCGATGCTGCAACGCACAAAAACCGGCTGGCGGACGAAACCAGCCCCTATCTTCTGCAGCATCAGCACAATCCGGTGGACTGGTGGCCGTGGGGACCCCAGGCGCTGGCCGAGGCCCAGCGCACCGGCAAGCCGATCCTGCTCTCGGTCGGCTACGCCGCCTGCCACTGGTGCCATGTCATGGCCCATGAAAGCTTCGAGGATCCAGCCACCGCGGCGGTGATGAACGAGCTGTTCGTCAACATCAAGGTCGACCGCGAGGAGCGGCCGGACATCGACCAGATCTACATGCACGCGCTGCATGCGCTGGGCCAGCAGGGCGGCTGGCCGCTGACCATGTTCCTGACGCCGGAGGGCGGGCCGGTGTGGGGCGGCACCTATTTTCCGAAGGAAGCGCAATACGGCCGCGCCGCGTTTACGGACGTGCTGCGCAATGTCGCGCAGGTGTTCCGCGACCAGCCGGACAAGATCGCGCAGAACCACATCGCGATCGTCGAGCGACTGTCCGAGCGCAACACCGGTAGCCTGACCACGCTCGGCTACACCGAACTCAACACCGCGGCGCAGTCGATCCTGCGCGCCAGCGATCCGGTCAATGGCGGGCTGGAAGGCGCGCCGAAATTCCCGCAATGCGCGATGCTCGAATTCCTCTGGCGCGCCGGCGCGCGCACCGGCGACGAGCGCTTTTTTGAGGGCACGGCGCTGGCGCTGACCCGGATCAGCCAGGGCGGCATCTACGATCATCTCGGCGGCGGCTACACACGCTATTCGGTCGACGATAAATGGCTGGTGCCGCATTTCGAGAAGATGCTGTACGACAACGCGCAGATCCTCGACATGCTGGCGCTGGACTACGCGCGCAAGCCCGATCCGCTCTATCGCCAGCGCGCGATTGAGACGGTGGCGTGGCTGCGCCGCGAGATGCGCACCGCCGATGGCGGCTTCGCATCGTCGCTCGATGCGGATTCCGAAGGCGAGGAGGGCAAGTTCTACGTCTGGTCGCAGAGCGAGATCGAACGCCTGCTCGGCACCGACGATGCGACGTTCTTCGCCGCCAAATACGATGTCACCGCCGACGGCAATTTCGAGGGCCACAACATCCTCAATCGCCTGAACAGCGGCGACGACACGGCGCTGGAAGCCGAACAGCTCGCGGCGATGCGCGCCGTGCTGATGCAGGCGCGCGACAAGCGGGTGCGTCCCGGCCTCGACGACAAGGTGCTGGCCGACTGGAACGGCCTTGCGATCACGGCGCTGGCGCATGCGGCGAACGCATTCGACGAGCCGGACTGGCTGACGCTGGCCTGCACCACGTTCGGGTTTGTCGCCACCAAGATGTCCCGCAACGGCCGGCTCGGCCATTCCTGGCGCGCCGGCAAGCTGCTGCTGCCGGGCCTTGCCTCCGACTACGCGACGATGATCCGCGCCGCGCTGGCGCTTTACGAGGCGACCGGCGATACGCCGTTCCTGACCCAGGCGATCGCCTGGCAGGATGCGCTCGACACGCATTACGCCGACGCCAAGCATGGCGGCTATTATCTCACCGCCGACGATGCCGAGGCCCTGATCGTCCGGCCGCATTCCACCACCGACGACGCGGTCCCCAATCACACCGGCCTGATCGCGCAGAATCTGGTGCGGCTCGCGGCGCTGACCGGCGAGGAACGCTGGCGGCGCAAGATCACCACGCTGTTCGCCGCCACGCTGGCGGAAGCGGCGCAGAACATGTTCGGCCATCTGTCGCTGCTCAACGCGCTCGATCTGTATCTGGTCGGCGCCGAAGTGGTGGTGGTCGGGAAGGGGGAGGCGGCCGACGCGCTGCTCGCCGCCGCCCGCCGGCTGCCGCATGCCAACATGACGGTGCTGCACGCACCGGATGCGGACGCCGTGCCAAACAGTCATCCGGCGCAGGCGCAGCTCGATGCCGCCGGCGGCCGCGCCGCGGCGTTCGTCTGCCGCGGACAAACCTGCTCGCTACCGGTCACGACGCCGGAGGCGCTGGTGGATCTGGTGAACAACACACAGGCCGAGGGCAACGCCTGAGCGCCATCATCCCTCGCGAGCCGCGGCGATCAGGTCGGACAGAGCCACGCGCTGACATCCGTCCCGAAAATTGCCGGGCGACAGCCATTGCTCATAGACCTGCTTCAGCCGCGGCCAATCGCTGTCGACAATGGCGAACCACGCGGTATCGCGGCTGTGTCCCTTGATCACCATGTGCTGACGGAAGATGCCCTCGAACACAAAACCGAGCCGCTGCGCGGCCCGCCGCGACGGCGCGTTGAAGCCGTCGCACTTCCACTCGTAGCGGCGATAGCCCAGATCGTCGAACGCATGACGCATCATCAGGAACATCGCCTCGGTGGCGGCGCGGGTTCGTTTCAATCCGTCTGAATAGTGGATGTTGCCGACCTCGATGACGCCATGGCCCGGTTCGATCCGCATGTAGGACGCCATGCCGGTAGTCCGTCCGGTGGCCAGATCGATCAGCGCATAGGGGACTTCGTGCGTCCGCGCCGCCACCTCGGCAAGCCAGTGCCGGCAATCGGCGTCATTCGCAAACGGTCCGGCCAACAGGTAGCGCCAGGACTCTAGATCGGTATCGCGAAAAGCCGCCACCAGATCATCGCCATGCAGGTCGAGATCGAGAGGCTCAAGCCGGCAGGCTTCGCCTTCGAGAATCCGGCGCGGCGGCAACGAACGCGGCGACCAGTCCGGCAATGCCGGACCGAGTGGGCGTCCGGACGAAGACCGTGGATCCGAAGTCATCAGGTGCACTCACGCAATGTCGTCGCGATCGCGGTGACATACAAAAATGCCCGGCGCAAGGCCGGGCACTTTATTGAGAACCTTTAGCGCCGTGCGTCAGGTGTTCATCGATTCGAAGAACTCGGCGTTGTTCTTGGTGTTGCGCAGCTTGTCGAGCAGGAAGTCGATCGCATCCATCGTGCCCATCGGGTTGAGGATACGGCGCAGCACATACATCTTCTTGAGCACCTGCGGATCGGTGATCAGTTCTTCCTTGCGGGTTCCGGAGCGCGCGATGTCGATCGCCGGGAAGGTGCGCTTGTCGGCGACCTTGCGGTCGAGGATCAGCTCGGAGTTGCCGGTGCCCTTGAACTCTTCGAAAATCACTTCGTCCATGCGGCTGCCGGTATCGACCAGCGCGGTGGCAATGATGGTCAGCGAACCGCCTTCCTCGATGTTGCGCGCCGCGCCGAAGAAGCGCTTGGGCCGCTGCAGCGCGTTGGCGTCGACACCGCCGGTCAGCACCTTGCCGGAGGAGGGGACCACGGTGTTGTAGGCGCGGCCGAGGCGGGTGATCGAATCGAGCAGGATCACCACGTCGCGACCGTGCTCGACCAGACGTTTGGCCTTCTCGATCACCATTTCGGCGACCTGGACGTGACGCACCGCCGGCTCGTCGAAGGTGGACGACACCACCTCGCCCTTCACCGAGCGCTGCATGTCGGTGACTTCTTCCGGACGCTCGTCGATCAGGAGCACGATCAGATAGCATTCCGGATGATTGGCGGTGATCGAATGCGCGATGTTCTGCATCAGCACGGTCTTGCCGGTGCGCGGCGGCGCGACGATCAGCGCACGCTGGCCCTTGCCGATCGGCGCGACGATATCGATCACGCGCGGCGACAGATCCTTGCGGGTCGGATCGTCGATCTCAAGCCGGAAACGCTCGTCCGGGAACAGCGGGGTCAGATTGTCAAAATTGACCTTGTGCTTGGACTTCTCCGGATCCTCGAAATTCAGCGTGTTGACCTTGAGCAGCGCGAAATAACGCTCGCCTTCCTTCGGCGAGCGGATATGGCCCTCGATGGTGTCGCCGGTACGCAGGCCGAAACGGCGGATCTGCGAGGGCGAGACGTAGATGTCATCCGGCCCGGGGAGATAATTCGCATCGGACGAGCGCAGGAAGCCGAAGCCGTCCGGCAGGATCTCGACCACGCCTTCGCCGATGATGTCGGTTTCCTGGATCGCAAGCTGTTTGAGAATGGCGAACATCAGCTCCTGCTTGCGCATGGTGCTGGCGTTTTCGACCCCGAGCTCCTCGGCGAACGAGACAAGCTCGGCCGGAGTCTTGGCCTTGAGGTCCTGAAGTTTCATTTCCCGCATGGGAGTGTCCTGTAACGAAGTCGGAAAAAAGAGGGAGTGAGAGGGGTGCGGTCTGCAAAAAACGCGCGGACAAGTAGCTCGTGGTGTGTGCAGGTCTTGAGTGAAGGTGCCGGGAGGCTTTGAACCTGACGTGACGGCCGGTCCGATGGAACCGGAGCTCAACCACATCTGCCTGCGTTCGAGAGGATGGCCGAACTATAGAAAATCACCGCCAGCGGCGCAAGAAAATCATTGATGAATTTGTCCGCCTAGAACGGCTTGACGATCACCAGGATGACGATGCCGACCATCAGAATCGCAGGTACTTCATTGATAATACGATATAATTTCTTTGATCGGGTATTCCGGTCGAGCCGGAAATCGCGCGTCCGGCTGGTCAGCCAGCCATGCACGCCCGACAGGATCAGCACCAGCACCAGTTTGGCGTGAAACCAGCCCGAAAGATACCAGCCGCCCTGCCAGACCAGCCAGCCGCCGGCCAGCCAGGCGACGATCATGGCCGGGTTGATGATGAATTTCAGCATCCGATATTCCATCACCTTGAAGGTCTCGGACTGCACCGAGCCGCGCTCGGCGTCGCAGTGATAGACGAACAGCCGCGGCAGATAGAGCATGCCCGCCATCCATGAGATGACGGCGATCACATGCAGCGCCTTGATCCATTCATACATCGATACGGTCACGCGGATGGGAGAGCGGGAAGCGGTCCCGATATCGCCGAAACCGGACCACGCCGCAAGGCGATTCGTTCATGCCGAAACACGTCGCGCGATTCCCGAGGAAAGAACCATGCAAACACCATGCGAGATGGATCCGTCGCGATGGCCTGCGGAACATCGCGCCAGGATGAAGGTTCACCCCTGCAGGCCTGTCCGGGCGTGCCATATGGCACGATGGTGCGGCTCCACAGCCCTTCTCATAACCTTTTAGATTCTAAGGTTAGAGTTTGCGTAACCGTGAATAGCGCCGGCACAATGTCGTCCCGCTTTCATCCGGTGCTTGTCCACATCGCGAAAATTTATTCAGGACATCCACGACGCATTCTCGCGCGCCGGAAACGGCGACGGTATCAAGGGCTTGCGCCGCGCGGCGATGGGATTATCCCAAGACAAATCCACATAACCCCGATAGACTTTCGCGAGCCGTTTGAACGATCTCCCGCTGATGGCGGTGTGAACAACCCGGCGGGTTATACAGTCGGCGCGTCCGTCTGATGCCGGCGGGCTATTCTGCCCACAGGGATTCACACCGATACACAGCGGGTCCGGGGATCGCGGCGAGCCGGAGACGCAGCGGAGCGAGCGGAGGCAAGGTGCCTGGAAGCGGCAGCTATTTCCATCTTCACATGATCTCGGACTCCACCGGCGAGACCCTGATCACGGTCGCGCGCGCGGTCGCCGCGCAATATGCCAATGTCACGCCGGTCGAACATGTCTATCCCTTGGTGCGCAGCCAGAAGCAGCTCGACCGCGTGCTGGCCGAGATCGAGGAAGCGCCCGGCATCGTGCTGTTCACGTTGCTGGAGAAGGATCTGGTCGAGCGACTCGAATCCAAATGCAGGGAGATCAACATCCCGAGCCTGTCGATCATCGGGCCGGTGATGCAGCTGTTCCGCGCCTATCTCGGCCGCGAGACCACCCAGCGGGTCGGCGCCCAGCACACGCTGAACGCGGATTATTTCAAGCGGATCGACGCGCTGAACTACACCATGATGCATGACGACGGCCAGCATGTCGAAGGGCTGGAGGACGCCGACATCGTGCTGGTCGGGGTGTCGCGCACCTCGAAAACGCCGACCTCGATTTATCTCGCCAATCGCGGCGTGCGCACCGCCAACGTGCCGCTGGTGCCGGGAATTCCGATTCCGCCGCAGCTCGAGACGCTGAAAAACCCGCTGGTGGTCAGCCTGCATGCCTCGCCCGAACGGCTGGTGCAGGTGCGGCAGAATCGTCTGCTCGGCATGGGCGCGAAGGCGAGCGAGGATGCCTACACCGACCGGCAGGCGGTAACCGAAGAGGTGCTGTTCTCCCGCAAGCTCAGCGCCAAATACGACTGGCCGCTGCTCGACGTCACCCGCCGCTCGATCGAGGAGACCGCGGCGGCGGTGATGAAGCTTTATGCCGACCGGCAACGACAGCGGATGTGATGCGCGCATGGACGCCATGAACCATCCGTCCGCCGTGATTCTCGCCTCGCAAAGCAGCGCGCGGCAGGCTTTGCTGCGCAATGCCGGCGTCGATTTCGTCGCGCTGGCCGCAGAGCTCGACGAGCGCGCGATCGAGGCGGCGTCCGGCCTGTCGGCGCCGGAACAGATCGCCGAACTGCTGGCGCGGGAGAAGGCGCTGCATATCGCGCGGCAGCAGCCGGGCCGCATCGTGATCGGCGCCGACCAGACCTTGGCGCTCGGCGCGCGGCGGTTCTCCAAGCCGGCCGGCCGCGCCGCCGCCGCCCGGCAGTTGCGGGCGCTGGCCGGCAACACCCACCATCTCAACTCCGCGGTGGTGGTGGCGCAGGACGACGAGGTGCTGTTTGCGCACGTCGCGGTGGCGCGGATGACCATGCGCCCGCTCGGTGACGACGACATCGCGCATTATCTCGACCGCGCCGGGGCCAAGGTCATCGCCAGCGTCGGCGCCTATCAGCTCGAGAGCGTCGGCGTGCATCTGTTCGATCAGATCGAAGGCGATTATTTCACCATCCTCGGTCTGCCGCTGCTGCCGCTGCTCGGCTTTCTGCGCAGTATCGGCCGCACTCCGCTCTAGATCATGACCTCACGCGATCACCAGAAGACACCGATGTTCGTGCTCGGCCTCACCGGCTCGATCGGCATGGGCAAATCGACCACGGCGAAATTGTTCATGGAGGTCGGCGTGCCGGTCTACGATGCCGACGCCACCGTGCACGCGATCTATGAGAGCGAGGCGGGGCCGGCGGTCGAGGCGGCGTTTCCCGGCAGCACGGTCGATGGCCGGGTCGACCGGCAGAAACTGTCCGGCCATGTGGTCGGCAACGCGGCGGCGATGACGCGGCTTGAATCCATCGTGCATCCGATGCTGCGGGCGCATGAGCAGGCGTTTCTGCGCGAGGTGGAAGAAAGCGGCGCGCCGGTCGCGGTGCTCGACATTCCTTTGTTGTACGAGACCGGCGCCGACAGCCGCGTCGATGCCGTGGCGGTGGTGACCACGACGCCGCAGATCCAGCGCGAGCGTATCCTGGCGCGGCAGACCATGACGCCCGACAAGCTGGAGGCGATCCTGGCGCGGCAATTGCCCGATGCCGAAAAGCGCCGCCGCGCCGATTTCGTGGTGGATACCGGGGACGGGCTGGAACCGGTGCGGCAACAGATTGCCGATATCCTCGGCAAAGTCGCTACCATGCCGACACGCCGACGCTGATTCGGCGGGCCGTTTTTCTCTGCAAGATGCTGGATCGCCATGCGTGAAATCGTTCTCGATACCGAAACCACCGGCCTCGATCCGCTGCGCGGCGATCGTCTGGTCGAGATCGGCTGTGTCGAGATGTTCAACCACATGCCGACCGGGCAGAGCTATCACGTCTATCTCAATCCCGAGCGCGACATGCCGGCGGAAGCATTCGCGGTTCACGGCCTCTCCACCGAGTTCCTCGCCGACAAGCCGCTGTTCGCCGCCGTGGTGGACGACTTCCTCGCCTTTCTCGGCGATGCGCCGCTGATCATCCACAACGCCTCGTTCGACATCGGCTTCATCAATGCCGAGCTCGACAAGATCAAGCGCAAGGCGATCGCCAAAGAGCGCCTGGTCGATACGCTGCTGCTGGCGCGGCGCAAGCATCCCGGCGTGTCCAACCGGCTCGACGATCTGTGCTCGCGCTACGCCATCGACAATTCCAAGCGCACCAAGCACGGCGCGCTGCTCGACGCCGAACTGCTCGCCGAGGTCTATATCGACCTGATCGGGGCGCGGCAGTCTTCGCTGATTCTGGCGGAAACCGGCCGGGGCGTCCGCGGCGGCGCCATCGAGGTGGTGCGGCGGGTGCGCGAACAGCCGCTCGCGCCGCGCGGCAGCGATGCGGAACGCGAGGCGCACCGCGCCTTCGTCGCCACGCTGGGCGACAAGGCGATCTGGCGCGACTATCTGGAAAATTAGGCGCGTTGCATTGCTGCGCTGAAGCCGACCCTCATCCTGAGGAGCGATCCGCAGGATCGCGTCTCGAAGGATGAGCCGCAAGCGGCTCATTGCGCCTCATGGTTCGAGACGCGAGGCTATGCCTCGCTCCTCACCATGAGGAGCGGTTGGTCGCGGTTCGGTCTGGACGGGCGCCACTCTCTTTGCGGTCGTCCCGGCGCAGGCCGGGACCCATCACCCCTGTCGATGATTGGGAAATGACAGGCGCGACGCCTTCATCTCAAGTGAACTCGAGAAGCTGGTGGGTATGGATCCCGGCCTGCGCCGGGACGACACACGATGGTGTGAAAGCTCAGCTCGGTTTGATCTGCTCGGCCTGCCGCGCCATGTTCTGGCGGTACAGCCCGACGAAATCGACCGGATCGAGCATCAAGGGCGGGAAGCCGCCATTGCGGGTCGCGGTCGAGATGATTTCACGCGCGAACGGGAACAACAGGCGCGGGCATTCGATCATCACCAGCGGGTGCATGTTCTCCTGCGCCACGTTCTGGACGCGGAAGACGCCGGCATAGACCAGCTCGAAGGCGAACATCACCGAGCCGGCGCCTTCGGCCTTGCCCTCGATGGTCAGCGCCACCTCGTAGTCCTGTTCGCCGACGTTGCTGGCGCCGACATTGATCTGGATGCCGATCGAGGGCTGGGCCTGCTGCGGCGCCAGCGAGGTCGGCGCGTTCGGATTCTCGAACGAGAAGTCCTTGATATATTGCGCGAGGACGGAGAGCTGCGGAGGGGCGTCCTGGTCGGTCGGCGCGCCATTGCCATTGGTCATCGGTCTCTCCTGCAGGTGTTTCGCGTCAAAAGGGTCGTGTCGGGGCGAGTGGCTAACATAGCCCTGCCGCATTCGACAAGGACGATGGCCCGGCGCGGCGGCAAAAGTCGGCCCGCCCGGTTGGATCGCCCGCGCGAATGGGGTAGAATCGCCATAATCGACTGCAATCGAACGATTTTAACCCTGTTTGGTCGGCAGTCCGGTCCCCGGCCGGGCGCGTCAAAAGGTAATGTTGGCCTTGCCGGATTTCGTGCCTACATGAATGTCGCGCCCGTTGCGCGCGCGAGGAAGGCCGTCGCTGAAACCCGATCTGCCGTCAGTCATTGATCTGACGGCGCTTCGAGTTGCCGCAAGGGACGGGCAGCATGGACCGGCGACGGCACCGACCAGAAAGTGAATCGACGTGGACATTTACACCATAATTTTCCTGGCGCTGGCCGTCTTCATTTTCCTGCGGCTGCGCAATGTGCTGGGCCAGCGCAGCGGCGCCGAGCGCCCGCCTTTCGACCGCGCGGCGCGCGATATGGCGCGCGGCGGCAACGACAATGTGGTGCCGCTTCCCGGCCCCGCCACCATCGATCAGACCGCGCGCGCCCCCGCCGCCGAGCCGGAAGCCGCGCCCGATCGCTGGAAGGGCATTGCCGAGCCGGGCAGCGCGCTGGCCATCGGCCTCGATCAGGTCGCCGCGAGCGATGCGTCCTTCAATGCCCAGCACTTCATCTCCGGCGCCAAGAGCGCTTACGAGATGATCGTGCTGGCCTTCGCCAATGGCGACCGCCGGGCGCTGAAGGATCTGTTGTCGTCCGAGGTCTATGACGGTTTCGAGGCCGCGATTCGCGGCCGCGAGCAGCGCGGCGAGAAAGTGGAAACCCGCTTTGCCTCGATCGACAAGGCCGACATCGTCAGCGCCGGCGTGCGCGACCGCGCGGCCCATATTACGGTCCGATTTGTGTCGCAGATGATTTCGGTCACGCGCGACAAGGACGGCGCGGTGATCGACGGCAACTCGGAAAAGCTGACCGATGTCACAGACGTCTGGACGTTCTCGCGCGACGTCACTTCCCGTGATCCGAACTGGAAGCTGGTTGGCACGGAAAGCGGGCAGTAGCGCGCGGCGCGTCTGGCTCTGGGCCGGCGGCGCCGGCCTGCTTGCGGCGGCCTCGCTGGCCGTCGCGGTTTCGGTCGATGCGCGCTCGCGCCACAAGACGCCGCCGGAGCCTGAGCCGGTCCGGCACCGCCCCTCGCCGCACAGCATCCACTGGCCGCTGGAGATTCCCGGCGTACAATATCTGCCGCGCGCCTGGGGCGACATCGCCGGCTGGGCCGAGGACGATCAGCTCGCCGCTTTCAAGACTTTCCGCAACAGTTGCGCGCCGATTCTCGCGCAGCGCACGCCGCCGCCGGATGACAAGTTTCTCGGTGCATCGCTGCGCGAGCCGTGCCGCGCCGCCCGAGGCGCGAAGGTCCACGATAGTGCGGCGGCCCGGGAGTTCTTCGAACGTCATTTCGTGCCGGTGGAGATTTCCCGGCTCGGCGAGGAGCAGGGCTTCGTCACCGGCTATTACGAGCCGGTGGTGGAGGGCTCGCGCATCCGCACCGATGTCTTCACCGTACCGGTGTATCGACGGCCGTCCAATCTGTTCGTGCGCGGCTTCAATCAGGCCTCGCCGAGCATGCCGAACAAGGGCGAGGTCTTCCGCAAGATCGGCCGCCGCAAGCTGGTGCCGTATTACGACCGCGCCGCCATCGAAGATGGCGCGATCGCCGGGCGCGGCCTCGAAGTGGTGTGGCTGAAGAGCCAGACCGATCTGCTGTTCATCCAGATTCAGGGTTCGGCGCGGATCAAGCTGGCCGACGGCTCCGTTGTGCGGATCAACTACGACGCGCATAACGGCTATCCCTATACGCCGGTGGGGCGCATCCTGATCGAGCGCAACATCATCCCGCGAGAGCAGATGTCGATGCAGCGCATCCGCGAATACATGGAGCAGAATCCGGGCGCGGCCGACGAATTGCGCCGCCAGAACAAGTCCTATGTGTTCTTCCGCGAGGTGACGCTCGGCGAGAAGGACGAACCGCTTGGTGCGCAGGGCGTGCCGCTGACGCCGTGGCGCTCGATCGCGGTGGACAAGGGACTGCACCTTTACGGCACGCCGTTTTTCATCGATGCCACGCTGCCGATCGAGGGCGACAATTCCAACACGCCGTTCCGCCGCCTGATGGTGGCGCAGGACACCGGCTCGGCCATCATCGGCCCGGCGCGCGCCGACCTTTATTTCGGCGCGGGGACGGAGGCGGGCCGCATCGCCGGCCGCATCAAGAACGCCGCGCGCTTCGCGTTGCTGCTGCCGAAATCGCTCGATCCTCTGGCGCATGGCCGCACCGTTCCGCTGCCCGATCCGCGGCCGCAGGAAAAAGCGCCGGCCTCGCGCAAACGCAGCCGCGAGTCGAAATGAAACGCGCGCCGCCCGCCGCCGATGCACCGCCGCCCCGCCGCCGCCGCGGGCTGAGCAGCGAGGAGTTGCTGCTGTGGGAAAGCGTCGCCAAAAGCATCAAGCCGCTGCGCAGGAAACCGCGCGTGACGAAGGCGGCGGTCGAGATTGAACCCGTGGTGGAAAAGGCGCGGGTGAGGGCGAAGCCGGAGAAACATCCGCCGCCGATCGTTGCGCCGAAAATTGTGAAAGCGCCGGCATCGCCGCCGCCGCTGGCGCCGCTCGGGCGACGCGAGCGCGCCAAGCTGTCACGCGGCCGCAGCGAGATCGAGGCGCGGCTCGATCTGCACGGCATGACCCAGGCCCGCGCGCATCGCGCGCTGATGAATTTCCTGCGCGGCGCCAGCGAGGACGGGCTGACCTTCGTGCTGGTGATCACTGGCAAGGGCCGCAGCGGCGCGGCGGACAGCGAGCGCGGCGTGCTGCGCCGGCAGGTGCCGGAATGGCTGGCGCTGCCGGAATTCCGCAGCCTGGTGGTCGGCTTCGAGGAGGCGCATATCGGCCATGGCGGCGGCGGCGCGCTCTATGTCCGGGTGCGGCGGGGGAGATAGCGCCTTTCCCCTCTCCCCTTGTGGGAGAGGGTGCTGAGCGGCGAAGCCGCGAAGCGGGTGAGGGGTTTTTCGGGTGATGGGACATTTCCCCTCACCCGGCTCGAACTCGCTACGCTCATTCTCGCCACCCTCTCCCGCAAGGGGAGAGGGGAAAGCAGTTACAAAATGAACCGGCTGAGATCCGTATTCTTCGCCAGATCGCCGATGTGTTTCTGCACGTAAGCGGCGTCGATGGTGACGGTCTGTCCGTTGATGTCGGGAGCATGGAACGAGGTCTCGTCCAGCACGCGCTCCATCACGGTTTGCAGGCGGCGCGCGCCGATATTCTCGACACTGGCGTTCACCGCCACCGCGACATCGGCCAGCGCATCGATGGCATCGTCGGTGATGTCGAGCGTGACGCCCTCGGTCTGCAGCAGCGCGACATACTGCTTGATCAGCGAGGCTTCCGGCTCGGTCAGGATGCGGCGCATATCGTCGCGGGTCAGCGCCTGCAATTCGACGCGGATCGGCAGGCGGCCCTGCAATTCCGGCAACAGGTCGGAGGGCTTGGCGATGTGGAACGCGCCGGAGGCGATGAACAGGATGTGGTCGGTCTTGACCTGACCGTGCTTGGTGGACACCGTGGTGCCTTCGATCAGCGGCAGCAGGTCGCGCTGCACGCCCTCGCGCGAGACGTCGCCGGTGCGCGCTCCCTCGCGCACGCAGATCTTGTCGATCTCGTCGAGGAACACGATGCCGTTGTTCTCGACCAGCTGAATCGCTTCCAGCGTGAGCTGGTCGTCGTCGAGCAGCTTGTCGGATTCCTCGTTGACCAGCACCTCGTGCGAATCGGCGACCGAGAGCCGCCGCGTCTTGGTGCGCCCGCCCATCTTGCCGAAAATGTCGCCGATCGAAATCGCGCCGACCTGCGAGCCCGGCATGCCGGGAATCTCGAACATCGGCGCGCCGCCCGCGCTCTGGGTCTCGATCTCGATTTCCTTGTCGTTGAGCTCGCCCGCGCGCAGCTTGCGGCGGAAGGAATCCCGCGTCGCCGCGCTGGAATTGGCGCCGACCAGGGCGTCGAGCACGCGCTCCTCGGCGGCGAGCTGCGCCCGCGCCCTGACGTCCTTGCGCTTCTTCTCGCGCATCTGGGTGATGCCGACCTCGAGGAGGTCGCGCACGATCTGCTCGACATCGCGGCCGACATAGCCGACCTCGGTGAATTTGGTGGCTTCCACCTTGATGAACGGCGCGGCCGCGAGCCTGGCGAGGCGGCGCGCGATCTCGGTCTTGCCGACGCCGGTCGGCCCGATCATCAGGATGTTTTTCGGCAGCACCTCCTCGCGCAGCGATCCGGTGAGCTGCAACCGCCGCCAGCGGTTGCGCAGCGCGATGGCGACGGCGCGCTTGGCGTCGTTCTGGCCAACGATGAAGCGGTCGAGTTCGGAGACGATTTCGCGGGGGGAAAAGTCGGTCATGATTTTCATCTTCTTTCCCTCTCCCCTTGTGGGAGAGGGTGGTTTCGAGCGTGAGCGAGAAACCGGGTGAGGGGTGGTGAGAGAAAACCCCTCACCCGCTTCGCGGCTGTGCCGCTCAGCACCCTCTCCCGCAAGGGGAGAGGGAAGGAAAGCATCAACCCGCCGACAATGTTTCCAGCGTCAGGTTGCGGTTGGTGTAGACGCAGATGTCGGCGGCGATGTCGAGCGCGCGGCGCACGATGGTCTCGGCGTCGTGCTCCGAATCGGCCAGCGCCCGCGCCGCCGCCAGCGCGTAATTGCCGCCGGAGCCGATCGCCATCACGCCGGCTTCCGGCTCCAGCACGTCGCCGGTGCCGGTCAGCACCAGCGAGACGTCCTTGTCGGCGACGATCATCATCGCCTCCAGCCGCCGCAGATAGCGGTCGGTGCGCCAGTCCTTGGCGAGCTCGACGCAGGCGCGGGTGAGCTGCCCCGGATATTGCTCGAGCTTGGCCTCCAGCCGCTCGAACAGCGTGAAGGCGTCGGCGGTGGCGCCGGCGAAACCGCCGATCACGTCGCCCTTGCCGAGCTTGCGGACCTTGCGGGCGTTGGACTTGATCACGGTCTGGCCGATCGAAACCTGGCCGTCGCCGCCGATCACAACCTTGCCGGCCTTGCGGACGGTGAGGATGGTGGTGCCGTGCCAGATTTCTGGCTGTGAACCTTGCATGAGAGACCCCTTGATGCCGCCTGATTTAGGGATGGTGGGGCAGGGATGCAAATCGCGGCGGGCTGAACCGCCGATTTTGGTCACCATAGAAGCAGGATCGGCCGAATCGGGCCCCTCCCGCAGTAGCGAAGCCGTCACCGGCCTGTTAAAAGGCGGCCGGATATCCTTTGGCGCGTCTTTCCGGCGGCAAACCGCCGTGGTTTCGGGGAGATGCGCGAGCTGCGGAGCGAGTTTTGATGCGCACGGCGACGATCAAGCGCAAGACCAAGGAAACCGACATCGCGGTGTCGGTCAATCTGGACGGCACCGGCGTGTCCGATGTCGCGACCGGGATCGGTTTCTTCGACCACATGCTTGATCTTCTGGCGCGGCATTCGCGTATCGACATCATGGTGAAGGCCGACGGCGACCTGCATGTCGATCATCACCACACCACCGAGGATGTCGGCATCGCGCTCGGCCAGGCGGTGAAGCAGGCGCTCGGCGACATGCGCGGCATCACCCGCTATGCCGGCGTGCACATGCCGATGGATGAGACGCTGTCGCGCGTCGTCATCGACATTTCCGGCCGTCCGGTGCTGGTGTTCAAGGTCGATTTCCCGCGCGACAAGGTTGGCGCATTCGACACCGAGCTGGTGCGCGAATGGTTCAACGCCTTCGCCATCAATGCCGGCATCACGCTGCATGTCGAGACGCTGTATGGCGAGAACAGCCATCACATCGCCGAGTCCTGCTTCAAGGGTCTTGCCCGGGCGCTGCGCGCCGCGGTGGCGATCGATCCGGCGGCGCGGGGCGAGGTGCCCTCGACCAAGGGCCAGCTCGGCGGCTGAAAACGGTCCGGCCTTGCGGTTGATCCGCAAAGGCCGCGCCGCATTTTGCGGAGAACACATCATGGCGGTCTACACAGTGCATGCGCCGTCAGGCTTCGGCGTCGATGTCCGCACCTCGCCGGACAAGATCGTGTTCGTCCGCGACGGCTTTCATTTCTGGGCGTTCGTCGCGGGGCTGCTGTGGCTGATCTGGCACCGGCTGTGGCTGGCGCTGATCGGTTATCTCGTGGTTTCGGCGGCGCTCGAAGGCGTGCTGTGGGCGATCGGCGCCGGCGCCTCGACCCGGATGTGGGCGATGGCGGTGGTGGCGCTGTTCATGGGCTTCGAGGCGTCGTCGTTGCGGCGCTGGACACTGTCGCGCCGCAAATGGCGGCAGATCGGTCTTGTGGTGGCCGACGACGAGCAAGAGGCCGAGCGCAAGTTCTTCGCGCGCTGGGACGGCGCGGTGCCTGCGCCGGCGCCCGCCCGCGGCAATCCGGCGCTGCATCCGCTGCCGCATTCCTCGCTGGCGGAGGACGCCGCCGGATTCTTCCCCGCGCCGGGAGCCTCGCGGTGAGCGTCGCCATCATCGATTACGGCTCGGGCAATCTGCACTCGGCGGCGAAAGCCTTCGAGCGCGCCGCGCGCGCGCTGGAGCAGCCGCAGACCATCACGGTGACGCGCGATCCGGAGATCGTCTATCGCGCCGACCGCATCGTGCTGCCCGGCGTCGGCGCCTTCGCCGATTGCCGCAAGGGGCTCGATGCGCTCGACGGCATGGTCGAGGCGATGACGCAGGCGGTGCGGGACAAGGCGCGGCCGTTCTTTGGCATCTGCGTCGGCATGCAGCTGATGGCGACGCAGGGCAAGGAACACGTCACCACGCCCGGCCTGAACTGGATCGCCGGCGATGTCGAGAAGATCGCGCCGCGCGACGAAAGCCTGAAGATCCCGCATATGGGCTGGAACACGCTCGACCTGGTGCGCGAGCACGCGGTGCTGGCCGGCCTGCCGTTGGGCGAGGCCGGCCGCCACGCTTATTTCGTGCACTCCTATCATCTTGCCGCCGCGAACGAGAACGACGTGGTGGCGCGCGCTGATTACGGCGGACCGCTCACCGCGATCGTTGCGAAAGACACCGCGATCGGCACCCAGTTTCATCCCGAGAAGAGTCAGCGTTTCGGGCTGGCGCTGATCGCCAATTTTCTCAAGTGGAAGCCGTGATTCTCTTTCCCGCCATCGATCTGAAGAACGGCCAGTGCGTCCGCCTCGAGCAGGGCGACATGGCGCGCGCCACCGTGTTCAACCTCGATCCCGCCGCGCAGGCCCGCAGTTTCCAGGAGCAGGGCTTTACGTATCTGCATGTCGTCGATCTCGACGGCGCGTTCGCCGGCAAGCCGATCAACGCGCAGGCGGTGGAGGCGATGCTCAAGACCGTCACCATGCCGGTGCAGCTCGGCGGCGGCATTCGCGACATGGCCACTCTCGAGGCCTGGCTCGACAAGGGCATCACCCGCGTCATCATCGGCACCGCCGCGGTGCGCGATCCGGCGTTCGTGAAAGAGGCGGCGAAAAAATATCCCGGCCGCGTCGCGGTCGGCCTCGACGCGCGCGACGGCAAGGTCGCGGTGGAGGGCTGGGCCGAGACCTCGACCGTCACCGCGCTCGATATCGCGCGACGTTTCGAGGATGCCGGCGTCGCCGCCATCATCTTCACCGACATCGCCCGCGATGGCCTGCTCAAGGGTCTCAATCTCGACGCCACCATCGCGCTGGCCGACGCCATCTCGATTCCGGTGATCGCCTCCGGTGGCCTCGCCTCGATCGACGATGTGAAGGCGATGCTCGCGCCGCGCGCGCAGCGTCTCGAAGGCGCGATCTCCGGCCGCGCGCTCTATGACGGCCGGATCGATCCGGCCGAGGCGCTGGCGCTGATCAAAGCGGCGAAGGCAGGCTGATGTTCAAGGTTCGCGTCATTCCCTGTCTCGACGTGAAGGACGGCCGCGTGGTCAAGGGCGTCAATTTTGTCGATCTGCGCGATGCTGGCGATCCGGTGGAGGCGGCGATTGCCTATGACGCCGCCGGAGCGGACGAGCTGTGTTTTCTCGACATCACCGCGACGCATGAGAACCGCGGCACCATCCTCGACGTGGTGCGGCGGACGGCGGAAGCCTGCTTCATGCCGCTGACCGTCGGCGGCGGCGTGCGCGAGGTTTCCGATATCCGCACGCTGCTCAATTACGGCGCCGACAAGGTGTCGATCAATTCGGCGGCGGTCAGCCGCCGCGAGTTCGTCAAGGAGGCGGCGGAGAAATTCGGCAACCAGTGCATCGTGGTCGCGATCGACGCCAAGCGGGTGCAGCGCTCCGGCGGCGAGCGCTGGGAGATCTTCACCCATGGCGGGCGCAAGGAAACCGGCATCGACGCCATCGAATACGCACAGGAAGTGGTGGCGCTCGGCGCCGGCGAAATCCTTTTGACCTCGATGGACCGCGACGGCACGAGACAGGGCTTCGACATTCCGTTGACCCGCGCCATCGCCGACAGCATCAACGTGCCGGTGATCGCCTCCGGCGGCGTCGGCAATCTCGATCATCTGGTCGCTGGTATCCGGGAAGGGCACGCCACCGCGGTGCTGGCGGCCTCGATCTTCCATTTCGGGGAATTTTCGGTGCGTCAGGCCAAGGAGCACATGCTCCGCGCCGGGCTGCCGATGCGCCTCGATCCCTGATCGTGACGATTTTGTCGCCGTCACCCTGTCCCCAATGCTAGATTGACCGTCATGAGCCGTTTCACCATCCACGATCTCGTATCGATTATCGAGGCCCGCGCCGCGTCCGGCGGCGAGGCGTCCTACACGCGCAAGCTACTCGACAGGGGCACCGAGCATTGCGCCAAGAAGTTCGGGGAAGAGGCGGTCGAGACCGTGATCGCGGCGGTCGAGAACGACCGCGACCACCTGATCGCCGAAAGCGCCGATCTGCTGTTTCACCTTCTGGTGCTGCTGAAGTCGCGCGGAGTTGCGCTGGCCGATGTCGAGGAGGCGCTGGAGCGCCGCACCGTCATGTCGGGGCTGGAGGAGAAAGCCGCGCGCAAGCGCGACTGAGGTTGTTGTGAGGACGGCGCCGTTTAAGTCGGGCGTAGGCAGGCGGGGGCTTCCACGCATGCTTTTCCGGACGGGCCGAAGGAAGGATGCGGGCTCATGGAAATGAGAACCGACCATAATCAGTACGATCCCTACCGGACGTTCTCGCGCGCCGACTGGGCGAAGCTGCGCGACGACACGCCGATGACGCTGACGCCGGACGAAGTGTCCCGGATGCGCTCGATGCACGACCGGCTCGACATGACGGAGGTGGAGCAGATCTATCTGCCGCTGTCGCGCCTGCTGTCGGACTATGTCACGGCGGCGCAGCGCCTGTTCGTGTTGCAGCGGCGCTTTCTCGGCATTCGCGATCGCAAGATGCCTTACATCATCGGCGTCGCCGGTTCGGTCGCGGTCGGCAAATCCACCACCGCGCGCGTGCTCCAGGCGCTGCTGGCGCGCTGGTCGCCGCGGCCGCGGGTCGATCTCGTCACCACCGACGGCTTTCTCTATCCCAACGCGGTGCTCGAGCGCGAAGGCCTGATGCAGAAGAAGGGCTTTCCCGAAAGCTATGATCTGCGGGCGGTGTTGCAGTTCCTGAGCGAGGTCAAGGCCGGTCGCGAGCATGTGCGCGCGCCGGTCTATTCGCATCTGACCTATGACATCGTGCCCGACCAGTGGATCGAGGTGCATCAGCCCGACATCCTGATCGTGGAAGGGCTGAACGTGCTGCAGACCGGCCGCCTGCCGGCCGATGGCAAGGCGGTGCCGTTCGTCTCCGACTTCTTCGACTTCTCGGTCTATATCGACGCTGACGAAGCGGTGCTGCAGGACTGGTACGTGCAACGTTTCCTCACCTTGCGCGGCACCGCGTTCGCCGATCCGCGGTCCTATTTCCATCGCTACGCCACGCTGTCGGACAAGGACGCGGTGAACAAGGCGCTGTCGATCTGGAACACCACCAACGTGGTGAACCTGCGCGAGAACATTCTGCCGACGCGGCCGCGCGCCACGTTGATCCTCAAGAAGAGCGGCGATCACGTGGTCGAGACGGTGTCGCTGCGGCGGCTGTGACACGGCGTCATTGCGAGAAGCGAAAGCTCCGAAGCAATCCAGCCTTTGTTTTCTTTCCCTTGCACAGAGCGATTGGGGCGAGGGTTTCTGGGTTGCTTCGCTTCGCCCGCAATGACGGGGGAGGCCGGGACTTCGTTTCGCTTCTCACTACGAGGACCGGAATCCGGGCCGACAGGGCTACACGACGTGGCGGCCGGCATTGCCGCCGAAATGTTCGATATAGCGGTCCGCGATTGCCGACACCGGCATCACCACCAGCACGTCGATGGTGCCGAACTGGTGATCGATCACCGCGCCGTCGCCGATGACGGCGCCGACCCGCAGATAGCCCTTGATCAGCGGCGGCAGCTCGCGCAGCGCCGCCTTGGCGTCGATCGCTTCTTTCGCCATGCGATTCATCTCGACATAACGCGAGCCATGAGCGCTGGCGCGCCAGGCCTGCGGGGCGCGGGCGAAGTGATGCAGGAACGACAATTGCAGCGCCAGCCGGTCCGGATCGGTGCCCTGCAGGCTGGCGCAGCCGATCATCACATCCATGCGGTGCCGCCGCACATAGCTCCAGATGCCGTGCCAGAGCAGCTCCATGGTGCGCTTGGTGCGATAGGGCGGCAGCACGCAGGAGCGGCCGAGTTCGAGAAAGCGAAGCTGCGCATGCCGGTCGGTCAGCGTCGCGATGTCGAATTCGTTTTCGCTGTAAAATCCGCCACGCGTCTCGGCGATGTCCTGCCGCAGCAGCCGATAGGTGCCGACCACCGGCTGCCGGCCGCGCATCGAGGGTTTCGCCGCATGATCGACCACCAGAAGATGATCGCAGACCTTGTCGAACGCATCCTTGTCGCGGCGCGCCAGCAGCGTCGCGGCATCGGCGATGGCATCGCCGTCGCGGTAGAACACCTTGTAGCGCAGCTTTTGCGCGCGCTTGATGTCGGAGGACTTTGCGGCAAGCCGCACTTCGAGCGGACCGATCCGGCCGAGCGAAAGCTCCGGCGCGGCGATCCGCTGCGGCGGCCTGAACGGCAACCCCGCGCTCGGCGCGAGACGCAGCGCCTGCGGCGTCAGCCATTGCTGCATCAGTCCCGGCCTGAAGCCGGATCGTCCGTCGCCGCGCATGAGCCCTTGCGGCCGCTGTCCTTGAGTCGAATCGAAGCGGCTTTCAGGGTCTCACTAAGCATGGGCGTCATACGGTTTTATGACACCCCGCGTGCGGTTGCGCGATCTGTCAGGCGGCGACGCCGGAGGCGGGGACCAGACCGTCGAGCGCCTCGATCAGCTTGTCGCGATCGAGCGGCTTGATCAGGAAGCCGTCCATGCCGGCTTCGAAACAGGCATAGCGGTCTTCCACCAGCGTGTTGGCGGTGAGCGCGAGAATCCTGGTATGGGTCAGGCTGCGATCGGCTTCGCGGGCGCGGATCAGCCGCGTCGCCTCGATCCCGTCGAGCTCGGGCATCTGCACGTCCATCAGCACGACGTCGTAGGGCGTGCCGGCGGTTTGCGCCGCGAGCCATGATTCGAACGCCTCGCGGCCGTTCACCGAGATCACCGGGCGGTGGCCGAGCCGCGTCAGCAGCGAGCGCATCAACAGCGCGTTGATCTCGTTATCCTCGGCCACCAGGATCGACAGGCCCTTCGCGGCCCTGGCCGGCGCGGCGACCGCGTTGCTCTCGTCTTCCACATCCGGCACCAGCGGCGCGGTGTCGGCGGTGAGGCGCGCAGCCAGCGAGGCGGCGCGCAGCGGTTTCACCAGATAGCCGTTGAAAGCGTTCATCGCGGCGGGCTGCAGGTCGTGCCGCTCCGCCGGGGTAAACATCGCGATGCGATGCACGGCGTGGTGCTGCGCGGCCTCGCCGAGCGCCTGCACGTCACTGGCGCCGAAGGCGTGATCGACGATCACCGCGTGCCAGTTGCGCTCCGGCAGCAGCGCGCGCGCTGCGGATGCATCCGCGACCATGCAGGTCGGCGCGCCCCAGCGCTCCAGCCGCCGCGCCACCAGCGAGGCTTCGATGGTTTGCGGCGCCACCAGCATCACGGGCTTGCCGGTCATGTCCGGCGCGGCAAGCACCGGCATGGCGGTGTCGGAGGATTTCAGCGGGATCGAGACCTCGAAGGTCGCGCCTTCGCCCGGCGCGCTCTGCAGCGCGATGCGGCCGCCCATGCGGCGCACCAGACGTTCGCTGATCGACAGGCCAAGACCGGTGCCGCCGTAATTTCTGGCGATGCGATCGTCGGCCTGCTCGAATTCGCGGAAAATCCGCTGCTGCGCTTCGGGCGCGATGCCGATGCCGGTGTCGCGCACCAGAAAGCTGATCTCGCCCGGCCAGATGCCCGGCTCGACGATCAGCGCGACGCCGCCGACCGAGGTGAACTTGATGGCGTTGCCAGCCAGGTTGAGCAGCACCTGACGCAGCCGTGCGGCATCGCCGACCACCTCGCGCGGCAGCCGCTCGTCGATATAGCAGGCGATCTCGATCTGGCGGGCCTGCGCGCGCGGCGCCAGCAGTTCGGTGATCTCCTCGATCAGCGGCGCGAGCTCGAAGGGGCGCTGCTCCAGATCGATCTTGCCGGCCTCGATCTTGGAGAAGTCGAGCAATTCCTCGATCAGCGACAGCAGCGATTCGCCGGAGGTTCTCACCGCCTTGGCGTAGGTCGCCTGCTCGGGGGTCAGCGGGGTGTCGAGCAGAAGCCCGCTCATGCCGATGATGCCGTTCAACGGCGTGCGGATCTCGTGCGAGGCCATCGCCAGGAAGCGCGATTTGGCGCGGTTGGCGGCATTGGCATGATCGCGGGCATCGCCGAGCGCGCGCTCGGTCTCGGTGCGGTCGGTGACGTCACGGCCGACGCATTGCAGTTCGGCGGGCCGGTCTGCGTCGGGGCGCACCAGACTTTCGCGCCAGGCGATCCAGCGCGGACCCGTCGCGCTCTCGACGCGCTGGTCGTGAACGCGCGTGCCGTTCGTCTCGGTCGCGGCCTCGCCCTGCTCGATCACCGGCAGCGTGAAATCGGAGCCGAGCAGTTCGGCGCGGGATTTGTGCGTGAAGGCGCAGAACGCCTCGTTGGCATAGGTGATGCGGCCCTGCCAATCGCGCAGCACGATCAGGTCGCTCTGCGATTCGAACAGGCTGCGGGCGCGCTCCTCGGCTTCCTTCAATTCCCAGTTGCGGTCGATCAGCGCTTCGTTGTGCGCGGCGATCTTGCGCATCTTGTGGCGCAGCCAGCGCATGCGCATGCTCAGCATCGCCAGCGCGACGCAGGCCAGCGCGAACAGGAAGCTCGCGCCGATCGCGAACGCATGCGGATCGTAGGTCGAGGCGCTGGAGCGGGTGCCGGCGAGAAAACCGTAGGCGCCGCCGAAGGTCGCCGAAAAGATCAGGAACGAGCGGATCGTGAAATTGATGCGCGGATAGCGCCGCGCCAGCCGGCGGATTCGGGTTTTGAGGCGCAGGTGAACCATGAGTCACTCCGGTCGGCGATCGCGCAAGATCAACGAGGCCCGCAGAGTGCTGCGCCGATCGTTGCGAAGTGCTTGAAGCGAAGGCGCGTCGCCGGCGGCGATGCGGATATGATTAACCGGCTGTAAAGCGGATTTTACAGCGCGGCGGCAAGGCGCGCAGGCGCGGGCGGCGTCAGCGCGGCGCCGACGATCAGCGCCGCGGCGTCCTGCACGGTGGCGCTCTTCGACTGCACGAAAACGCGATAGTCCGCGCCCGGCTCGGTGGTGAGGTAAATCACCGGCTCGGCGGCGGATGCATGCGGCGCGACGCTGACATAACGCGGCGTGGTGCCTTCGCCGCAGCTTGCGGCATCGGGCGTGGCGACGTCGTCGACGATGGCGAAATCGGCAAGCTCGGGACTGTCGACGATCTGCACCCGCACCGTCGCTTGGTTGGGGTCGGTGGTGAAGGAGACGTGGTGCTGGTTCTGCCAGGGCGTGGTGCCGAGCCACACCGAGACGCCGTCGAGCGGGATGCAGGGCCGCGGGCTTGCGACGATATGCCCGCCGGCGAACGCGCTCGCGATCAACACCGGGACGGCCGACGCCCAAATCCTCATCCGCAACATGGTACGCTACTCGATACTTGCATAGCCCCGCACCGTGCGGACTATGGTTCTCAAAGCGTAAAGAGGATGCGTTACCGTCCGGTTTACGGTGCGCGATTTGTGATGCGAAACGGCACAGATGGCGTGAAAATTCAGGCGGCGCGCTTCTGCTCCTCGGCCAGCACGCGGTAGGACAGCGCCTCGGCGAGGTGGCGGTGGCCGATCTTCGCGGAGTTGTCGAGATCGGCCAGCGTGCGCGCCACCCGCAGCACACGATGATAGCCCCGCGCCGACAGCCGCATGGTCTCGGCAGCTTCGCGCAGCAGCGCGAGGCTTTGCGAATCCGGCTGCGCGATATCGTCGAGCACGGCGGCGGGAGCTTCCGCATTGGTGCGGATTCGTGGCAGGCCGATCGCGGCGTAGCGCGCGGCCTGGATCTTCCGGGCCGCTGCGACGCGCGTGGCGACCTCCGCCGAACCCTCGGCTGGCGGCGGCAGGATCAGGTCGGAAGCGGTCACCGCCGGCACCTCGATGCGCAGGTCGATGCGGTCGAGCAGCGGGCCGGAAATCCGGCTCTGGTAATCGGCACTGCAGCGTTCGACGCGGTTGCGCTTGCAGGCGTAGCCCGGCTCGTAGGCCCGTCCGCAGCGGCAGGGATTCATCGCCGCGACCAGCATGAAGCGTGCCGGATAGGTGACGCGGTGATTGGCGCGCGACACCGCGACCTCGCCATTCTCCAAAGGCTGACGCAGCGAATCGAGCACGCGCGGATCGAATTCCGGCAGTTCGTCGAGAAACAGCACGCCGTGATGCGCCAGCGAGATTTCGCCGGGCCGGGCGCGCAGGCCGCCGCCGGTCAGCGCGGCCATGCTGGCGGAATGATGCGGCGCGCGGAACGGACGGCGCGAGGTCAGCGCGCCGCCTTCGATCGCGCCGGCCACCGAGGCGATCATCGACACCTCCAGCAGCTCGGACGGCGACAGCGGCGGCAGGATCGAGGGCAGCCGCGCCGCCAGCATCGATTTGCCGGCGCCGGGCGATCCGATCATCATGAGATGATGACCACCGGCGGCGGCGATCTCGAGTGCGCGCTTGGCGCTTTCCTGCCCCTTGATGTCGCGCAGGTCGAGCGTGGCAGCAGTGGCGGCCGCCATTTTCGGTTCGGGACGCGAGAGCACCTGCGTGCCCTTGAAGTGATTGGCGATCTGGATCAGCGAGGCGGCGGCGACGATCTGGCTGTCAGGACTGGCCCACGCCGCCTCGGCGCCGCACGCGGCCGGACAGATCAGACCCTCGTCGCGGGAATTGGCGCCGATCGCCGCCGGCAGCACCCCGGCCACCGGCGCGATCGAGCCGTCGAGGCCGAGCTCGCCGAGCACGGTGAAGCCGGCCAGGGCGTCGGGCGGAATCGCCCCGATCGCCGCCATCAAACCGAGCGCGATCGGCAGATCGTAGTGGCTGCCTTCCTTGGGCAGGTCGGCGGGAGCGAGATTGACGGTGATGCGCCGCGCCGGCAGCGCGAGGCCGGAGGCGATCAGCGCGGCGCGAACCCGTTCGCGCGCTTCCGACACCGCCTTGTCGGGCAGGCCGACAATGGTGAAAGCCGGCAGGCCGGGCGCGACCTGAACCTGAACATCGACCGCGCGGGCCTCGATGCCTTCGAACGCCACCGTCGAGACGTGCTGAACCATGGCCCCACCCCGGACGTCCGTCCGTCCCCGACAACCGGCGCGGGCCGGCCGATCTGTCAGGGCGCGCAAACGCCTGCGGGAACTCTAGCAGTTTCGCGGATCATCGCAAGAACATTTGATGAACATTTCGCGACGGATGAGACTCCGTGAAAACAAACCGGCCGCCGCCCCATGCGGGACAGCGGCCAGTTTATTGCATCAGTCTGGTTGTACGGGGCTGGTTGCGCGATGCCTCAGGCGGCGCGGATGGTGGCCAGGAATCTGTCGACCTCCGCCTTCAGCCGTGCGCTGTCGTTCGAGAGCATTCGCGCCGAGGCCAGCACCTGGCTCGATGCCGCGCCGGTTTCGTTCGCCCCGTCCTTCACGCTGACGATGTTGGTCGCCACCTGATGGGTGCCTTCGGCCGACTGCATGATGTTGCGTGAAATCTCCTGCGTCGCCGCGCCCTGTTCTTCGACCGCGGAGGCGATCGCCGAGGAGATTTCCGAAATCCGGCTGATCGTGCCGCTGATCTCCCGGATGGCGACCACCGACTCCTCGGTCGCGGCCTGAATCCCGGTGACCTGATGGATGATCTCGCCGGTCGCCTGGGCGGTCTGCTGGGCGAGCGCCTTGACCTCGGAGGCGACCACCGCGAAGCCGCGGCCGGCGTCGCCGGCCCGCGCCGCTTCGATCGTGGCATTCAGCGCCAGCAGATTGGTCTGCCCCGCGATGGTGTTGATCAGTTCGACCACGTCGCCGATCCGTCCGGCGGCCTGCGACAGCTTGTTGACGCGATCGTTGGTGGTGTCGGCCTGGCTGACCGCGGCGCCCGCGATCCTCGCGGCTTCCTGCACCTGACGGCCGATCTCATTCACCGACGACGTCATCTCGTTCGACGCCGAGGCGACGCTCTGCACGCTGACCGACGCCTGTTCGGAGGCTTCCGCGACTGTCGCCGACAGACGCTGCGTCGTCTCCGCCGTGCTGGTCAACGTGCCGGCCGCCGCTTCCAGTTCGCTCGAGGCCAGCGAGACCGTTTCGACGATGTCGCCGACGGCTTGTTCGAAGGAATCGGCGAGCTGCATCATCGCCTGCTTGCGTTCGAGCGCCACCGCACGATCGGCTTCTGTCTTCGCCTGCGCTTCATGCTCGACCTTCTCGGTCATCTTGACTTTGAACGCCTCGACCGCGCCGGCGATTTCGCCGATCTCGTCCTTACGGTTGAGACCCGGCAGAACGATCGAGAAATCACCGTCGGCAAGCTGTCGCATTGCATTCGTCGAAGCCTTCAACGCCGCCGACGTCCGCCGGGCGATGAAAATCGCCAGCGCACCCGAGATGAGCGTGATTACGCCGGTGATGACGAGGGCACGGCGGATCATGTTCCAGATTTGCGTTTGCAGGTCGTCGACATAGACGCCGGTTCCGACGATCCAGCCCCACGGCGCGAAACCCACGACATGCGAAAGCTTCGGCTGCGGCTTGTCCATTCCGGGCTTCGGCCATTCGTAGGGCACGAAGCCTGCACCGCCGCGCTTGACGACATCGATCATCTCCATGAACAGCGGCTTGCCGTTCGGGTCCTTGTTCTCGGTCAGATCTTTGCCGTTCAGCTCCGGGCGCATCGGATGCATGATCATCCGCGGGTGCATGTCGTTGATCCAGAAATAGTCGCCCTGGCCATAGCGCAACGCGGCAACCCGTGCGGCCGCGCGCTTCTGAGCTTCCTCAGTCGATATCGTGTTCTTCGCCGCGGCTGCGTATTCTTCTTCAATGATGCCGTAGGCGAGCTCGGTCAGATGCTTCAGCTCGATTCGCTTTTGCCCTTCCAGCCCGCTGCGCGCATCGCTGAAAGTGAGGCCGGTCGCCACGACGGAGCCAACGACTGCGATGAAAATAATCGCGTAGATCTTGCTGCCGATAGACAGATGAAAAAATTTCATAGGTATTTCCGTATGCCTAAACTTAACTGTCGAAGCGATCCTGCTGCTCCGACGAAGCCGGTTCAGCAGCATGCGGTTAAAGGTACTAGACATTCGTAGGTAGTTTTTCTTAATGGCCTGTATATTGGTTCCAATAATATGAGGATCATCATTGAATTTATCGATTATTCAAACCAAAAGCCGTTGAGAGCCGTCAGTGATTTTCGATGTGGTATCAGGTGCAGGCGATCTTCGTTTATGCGCGTGCTTGATCCATCGGACAGTCTGAACAGCGCATCGCAATCTCATCTGCGCATTCTGCGGATACGAATGCGACAATCAGGCGTCCCCGATTTTTTCGCCGCAAATTTCCGGATAGGGCAATTCGTGGCGGGACATCCGGTGTCGGCATCAAGCCAAAACCGGACGTCCTTCAGGATTGATGTGCGAGAGTGCGCGTGAAGAGATTTTGGCGCTCGATGTCGCGACGGATCGCGTCCGGTGATGTGTCGAAACGAAACCGCCGGCAACTTCCGTAGCCGGCGGTTGCGCGATGCCTCAGGCGGCGCGGACGTTGGCCAGGAATCTGTCGACTTCTACCTTCAGCCGTGCACTGTCCTTCGAGAGCATCTGCGCCGAGGCCAGCACCTGGCTCGATGCCGCGCCGGTTTCGTTCGCCCCGTCCTTCACGCTGACGATGTTGGCCGCCACCTGATGGGTGCCTTCGGCCGACTGCATGATGTTGCGCGAAATCTCCTGCGTCGCCGCGCCCTGTTCTTCGACCGCGGAGGCGATCGCCGAGGAGATTTCCGAAATCCGTCCGATCGTGCCGCTGATCTCCCGAATGGCGGTGACCGACTCCTCGGTCGCGGCCTGAATCCCGGTGATCTGATGGATGATCTCGCCGGTCGCCTTTGCCGTTTGCTGGGCCAGCGTCTTGACCTCGGAGGCGACCACCGCGAAGCCGCGGCCGGCGTCGCCGGCCCGCGCCGCCTCGATCGTGGCATTCAGCGCCAGCAGATTGGTCTGCCCCGCGATGGTGTTGATCAGTTCGACCACGTCGCCGATCCGTCCGGCCGCTTGCGACAGCTTGTTGACGCGATCGTTGGTTGTGTCGGCCTGGCTGACCGCGGCGCTCGCGATCCTTGCAGCTTCCTGCACCTGACGGCCAATCTCGGTCACCGATGACGTCAGTTCTTCGGTGGCGGATGCGACCGACTGAACATTGGTCGAGGCTTCCTCCGACGCGGCGGAGACGATGGTGGAAAGATGCTGGGTGTTCTCGGCGGTTCTGGTCAATGTCTGCGCCGCCGCTTCGAGCTCCGTCGAGGATGACGACAACGTCTCGACAATCTCACCGACGGCGCCTTCGAACTGGCCGGCGAAGCGATCCATCTCGGCCTTGCGCATGGCCGCCGCGCGGGCATCGGCTTCGGTCTGTTCCGCCCGCAGACGATTGGTTTCGATCATGTTGTCCTTGAAGACCCGGACGGCGTTGGCCATCTCGCCGATTTCGTCGGCACGTCCTATTCCCGGAATGGTGAGCGATGTATCGCCACCCGCGAGTTTGACCATGGCTGTCGTCATGCCCTGAACCGGGCCTGCGATCGCGCGTGCGGTGATCAGCGCGATGGCGAGGCCGAGGCTGAGGCCCACCGCGAGCAGGATCCACAACACCAGATTGAGCGAAACGATACTCGCTTCGGTTTCCTGCGCTTCCGCGGCGAGCGAGTGCTGCTGATCCGTCTTGATGCCGCCGGAACGCGCGCCATCGGGGGTCTTGGCGCCTTCAAGCAGATTGAGAATCTTTTCCGCGTGCGGCGCCGCTTCGGTGACCAGAATATGAACCGGCGCATTCCAGTTCGCGGACTCGCGCAGCGCGAAGATGTTAGCGTATAGCTGCGCAAACTCATCGCGCGCCTTTTTGATTTTCTCGAACGAGGCCGCCTGCGACGCCGTGAGCAGGCTCTTCTTGGCGTTCACCCCGGCATAGCCCTTCTCAAACAGATCCCACGGTTTGAAGAACCTGTCCTTGTCGGCCTTGTCTCCCGAGAGCAAATAGGCGCGAAGCTGCGCCGACGCCGCTGCGAAATTGCCCCTCGTGTCGGCCATGGCCTTGAGCAGTCTCTTGCGCTCTTCCGTCGCCTCCAGGTTCTCCTCCTCGTTGATCATCGCGGTGATCTGCGACAGGACGGTCTCGATGCGCGGGGTTGCGTCGGTGATCAGAAGTTTTGTCGCCGGATACGCATCGGGCGTAAACGCGACGGCTTCCGCCTTCTCCTGAGCCGCGCGGAATTCGCCGAGCAGCGATTTGACTTCGGCCCACTTCCGCGCGTTCTCCGGATTGGTGAATTGTGTCGTCTTGGCATCGAACGCGGCGACCGTCGCGTCCATCTCCTTCCACTTCGCCGCCCGGTCGAACTTGCCTTGTGGATTGCCGGTCAAGAGATAGCCACGCAGGGTTGCCAGCGTGGAGTACAGGTTTCCGACGAGCTCGGTGCTCGTGAGCGCGACGGGCGTGCGCAATTGCACCATTCTCTGCACGGTCGCGGAAATTCCGCTGACCGCCGTTACGGTGTAGCCGACTGAAAGCGCGATGATCGCGCAGACGGCGAGAAATCCCAGAATTAACCGGCCACGAAGCCGAATTTTGAAGTTGAGTGACATAGCGAGTGTTCCTGCAGGTCATTGGACCTGCAGCAGTTCGTAGGAATAATTCATTAAATTTGAATAATGAGTGCAATTGCATAGATACATTGCGCCAAACGCAGATACGGCGCGCGTCGGAAAATCGGGCAATAATGCCGGTACCCTATTATTCTCGATCGCTGTCGTTGATCCAGATCATCCAGCGCGAAAAATAAAAAATCCCGGCTTCGCCGGTTTTGGCTGCTCCAATGACGCGGCCAGACGCCGGTGCATGCGCGCCGGCGGCGCGCGTCTGTCGGGGCGATCCCGCGAAAATCAGCGGCGGCGGGCTTCGATCCGGTCCCAGATCAGCGCGGCGACATCGGGGCCGCCGACCTTGGCGACGGCGCGGATGCCGGTCGGCGAGGTGACGTTGATCTCGGTGAGTTGATCGTCGATCACGTCGATGCCGACGAACAGGAGACCGCGCTCGCGCAACGCCGGGCCAAGCCGCTCGCAGATCTCGCGTTCGCGCGGCGTCAGATCGGTGGCCTGCGCCGCGCCGCCGCGCACCATGTTGGAGCGTAGATCGTCCGGTGCGGGCACGCGGTTGATGGCGCCGGCGAACACGCCGTCGACCAGCAGGATGCGCTTGTCGCCGTGCTTGACGCCGGGGATGAATTTCTGAATCACCCACGGCTCGCGGAAGGTGGTCGAGAACAGATCGTAGAGTGAGCCGAAATTCATGTCCTTCGGGCCGATATGGAAGACGGCGGCGCCGCCGTGGCCGTAGAGCGGCTTGAACACCACCTCGCCATGCGCGGCGCGGAACAGATTGATCTCGTCCTTGTCGCGCGAGATCAGCGTCGGCGGCATCAGGTCGGCGAAGTCCATCACGAAGACCTTTTCCGGCGCGTCGCGCACGCCGGCCGGATCGTTCACCACCAGCGTGTTCGGGTGGATGCGCTCGAGCAGATGCGTCGTGGTGATGTAGGCAAGGTCGAACGGCGGATCCTGCCGCAGCAGCACCACGTCGTAATTCGCAAGATGCTCGCGCTTCGTCTCGCCGAGCGTGAAGTGGTCGCCCTCCTGATCGCGCACCGTCAGCGGCCGCGCGCTCGCCACCACGTCATTGCCGGACAGCGACAGTTGCTCCGGCGTGTAATAGGACAGCGCGTGGCCGCGCTTCTGCGCCTCCAGCAGCAGCGCGAAGGTCGAATCGCCGCGAACGTTGATCTTTGCGATCGGGTCCATCTGGACGGCGACTTTGAGCTTCATGACAGGTCCACGGCAGTTGGCGGGAAGGGCGAAGAACGGCGGAGACGGCCGGCAATCAGCTTTCGCTGTCGAAGGCCGCTTTCAGATGGCGCGGAAAACGCTTCGGTGCAATCAGAATGACGTCGAACCGGCAGTCCAGATTTGCATGATCGGGATGCGTCATCAACCAGGCCTGCGCCGCGGCGGCGATGCGCCCGCGCTGGCGCGGCGTCACCGAATAGGCAGCCTCGTCGAGGCTGGCGCGGGCTTTCACCTCGACGAACACCAGGGTCGTGCCGCGCCGCGCCACCACGTCGATCTCGCCCTGCGGCGTGCGATGGCGCCGCGCCAGAATGCGATAGCCCTTGGCGAGCAGATAGACGCAGGCGCGGGTCTCGGCGGACAGGCCAGTGCGGTGCGCGGCGATCCGCGCCGGATCGGCGTCTTGCGGTGACGGCTCACGTCTCGCCATCGTGTTTCGACAGTTCGAGCGCGCGCGCATAGATCTCGCGCCGCGGCCGGCCGGATAGTTCGACCGCATGCGCCACCGCGTCCTTGACGCTGCCTTGCGTCAGCGCCGTGCGCAGCAGCGCGTCGAGCGCGTCGTCGTCGAGCTTGCCGCCATCGGCCGATGGCGGGCCGATCACCAGCACGAATTCGCCGCGCGTCTCCAGCGTGTCTGCTGTCACGGCAAGTTCATCGAGCGGGGCGCGGCGGATCTCCTCGTGCAGCTTGGTCAGTTCGCGGCAGATCGCGGCATCGCGCGCCCCGAGAATGTCGGTGAGGTCGCGCAGCGAATCGGCGAGCCGCGCGCCGGTCTCGAACATCACCAGCGTGGCGTCGATCCGCGCGAGCTCGGTGAGGCGCGCGCGTCGTCCTGTCTGCTTCGGCGGCAGAAAACCCTCGAAGAAGAAACGGTCGGTCGGCAGCGCGGCGAGGCTGAGCGCGGCCAGCACCGAGGACGGCCCCGGCAACGCGGTGACCGTATGGCCGGCGGCGCAGACCTCGCGGACCAGCTTGAAGCCGGGATCGGAGATCAGCGGTGTACCGGCATCCGACACCAGCGCGATCGACGCGCCTTGCGCCAGCTCGGCCAGCAGCCGTGGCCGCGCCGCGGCGGCGTTGTGTTCATGATAGGGCGTGAGCGAGGCCTTGATGCCGTAGCGCTCGAGCAGCCGATGCGTCATCCGCGTGTCCTCGCAGGCGACGATGTCGGCGCCGGCGAGGGTCTCCAGCGCGCGCAGCGTGATGTCGCCGAGATTGCCGATCGGCGTCGCGACGAGATAGAGGCCGGCGGTAATTTTCGGCGCACTCACTTGCTGTCCGGCGACGATGAACGAGGCCTCGTGTGCGGCGGGTGCATGTTTGGTGCGTGGTATATGAACGGACATCGGCTCGATCGGGCGGTAAACCGTGGCGCAATGGCGACAACCCGCAGTATTGCATATAAGCGCGTCATAAATCTTTTGTTTGACGCCGTCTTGGCCGACAATATGCCGGAAATTCCGGCTGCGATCGTCTCGCCGGTCCGGACAATCGCCGTCACGACATTGCCAAGGTACACTTGACCGCACCATGACCGATTCCTCCCGACACAATTCTGGCCGATCCGGAACGAGCCGCCGCGCCGCGGTCGGCCTGATCCTGACTGCGCCGTGGGTCGCGGGCTGCGCCGGCCTCGGCTCCAATCCGTTCTCCAGCAGCGAGCAGCCGCCGGGCCCGTCCGGTCCGGAGCAACAGGGCACCGCTCTGGGCAGCGGCCAGGTCAAGGTGGGAATGATTCTGCCGCTGTCGGGCGCGGGCAATGCCGGGGTCGCCGGCACTGCGATGAAGAACGCCGCCGAGATGGCGCTCGCCGAATTTCACAATCCCGACATCCAGCTTCTGGTCAAGGACGACGGCGGCACGCCGCAGCGCGCCCAGCAGATGGCGCAGCAGGCGGTGGACGAGGGCGCGCAGATCATTCTCGGGCCGCTGTTCGGCCTTTCGGTGCCCGGCGTGGCGCAGGTCGCGCGTGGCCGCAACGTGCCGGTGGTGGCGTATTCGACCGATTCGAGCGTCGCCGGGCGCGGCGTCTATCTGCTCAGCTTCCTGCCGGAATCCGATGTGACGCGGATCGTCGACTACGCCGCCGGCACCGGCAAGCGCTCGTTCGCCGCGCTATTGCCGGAGAACGCCTACGGCAATGTGGTCGAGGTCGCGTTCAAGCAGGCGGTGGCGCGCAAGGGCGGCCGCGTGGTGGCGTTCGAGAAATACGGCACCGACGCTGCGCAGATGCAGGGCGCGGCGCACAATATCGCGCAGGCGCTGCCGTCCGCCGATGCGCTGCTGCTGGCCGATGACGGCGACGTGCTGGTGCGCGTGTCCGAAACGCTGCGCGCGAGCGGCGCGGATCTGAAGCGCGTGCAACTGCTCGGCACCGGCCTGTGGGACAGCCCGCGTGTGTTCGGCGACGCCGCGCTGCAAGGCGGCGTCTATGCCGCGCCCGATCCGTCCGGCTACCGTGCTTTCGCCAAGCGCTACCGCGCCAAATACGGCCAGGACCCGGTGCGCACCGCGACGCTGGCGTATGATTCGGTGGCGCTGGTCGCGGCGCTGGCCAAGCAAAGCGGCCAGCGTTTCTCGCCCGAGGTGCTGACCAATCCGTCGGGCTTCACCGGCATCGACGGGCTGTTTCGTTTCAAGGCCGACGGCACCAACGAGCGCGGTCTCGCGGTGCTGCGCGTCACCGCCGGCGGCGGTCAGATCGTATCGGGCTCGCCGAAGAGTTTCGGGGCGTAGAGCTATCGAAGCTCTGATGAAGCGTCATGCCCGGGCTTGACCCGGGCATCCATCAAACAAGTGAGTTTTTCAGATGATGGATTGCCGGGTCGAGCCCGGCAATGACAGGCTCGTTGCGATGTCGCGCAAATGCACTCTTATAACTTCCCGGGTTTACGCCGCGAGATCGGCGACCACGGCGTCGAGCAGCGGGAATCCGTCCAGGGTAACGCGCAGCCGTCCGTCGGCGCCGACGCTGATCGCGCCCTCGTCCTTCAGCGTCGCGATGCGGTGCGGATCGAGCGTGCGACCGGCAAGCGCGGCGTAGCGCTGCGGATCGATGCCCTCGCTGAGTCGCAATCCCATCAGCAGATATTCGTCGGCGCGCTCCTCGCTGGAAAGAACGTCGTCGCTGGTGACGCCGTGGCCCTGCGCCTCGACATGCAGCAGCCAGCTCTCCGGGCGTTTCTCGGTGGCGGTGGCATGGCGGCGGCCGTCGATGTCGAGCCGGCCATGCGCGCCGGGGCCGATGCCGGCATATTCCTGGCCGCGCCAATAGACGAGGTTGTGCCGGCACTCCGCGCCGGGGCGCGCGTGGTTGGAGATTTCGTAAGCCGGCAGGCCGTGTCTGGCGCAGACCTCCTGCGTCACGTCATAGAGCGTGCGCGCCAGCGCCTCGTCCGGCGTTTTCAATTTGCCCGCCGCATGCAGGCCGTAGAACGGCGTATCCGGCTCGATGGTGAGCTGATAGAGCGACAGATGCTCGGCGGCTTCCGAGATCGCGTAGGACAATTCCTCGGTCCAGGCCTGCGGGGTCTGGTCGGGCCGCGCATAGATCAGGTCGAACGAGTAACGGTCGAACGCCGCGCGTGCGATCGCCACCGCGTCGAGCGCCTCGCGCGCGCTATGCAGGCGGCCGAGCGATTTCAGCGAGGCGTCGTCGAGCGCCTGCACGCCGAGCGAGACGCGGTTGACGCCGGCTGCGCGATAGCCGCGAAAGCGCGTGGCTTCCACGCTGGTCGGGTTGGCTTCGAGCGAGATCTCGACATCGGGCGCGACGCTCCAGTGTTTCGCAATGGCGTCGAGAATGGCGCCGACGGTTTGCGGCTGCATCAGCGAGGGCGTGCCGCCGCCGAGAAAGATCGAGGTGACAATGCGGCCCGGCACGCGCGCGGCGGTGGTTGCGATCTCGCGGGCGAAGGCGCGGGCGAAGCGCTCCTCGTCGATCGCGGCATGCCGGACATGGCTGTTGAAGTCGCAATACGGACACTTCGACAGGCAAAACGGCCAGTGCACATAGACGCCGAAAGCGCTTTTAGTATCGCGTCCCAGCGGGTTTTTCTTTTCCCCCTCCCCCGCTTGCGGGGGAGGGTTGGGGAGGGGGTTCATCGCAGCGCCCCCTCCCGGCGCGCAAGACGCGCCGACCTCCCCCGCTTGCGGGGGAGGCGAAAAGCACGATGGGCGCGCTCACCGCTCAAGGCAGATCTCCGCGAGTTTCACGAAGGCCTTGGCGCGATGCGACAGGCCGAGCCCGTGCGGCGGCAGGCCGTGCTTCTCGATGCTGGTCATCTCGCCGAAGGTACGCTCATGGCCGTTCGGCAGGAAGGCCGGATCGTAGCCGAAGCCGGCGCTGCCGCGCGGCGGCCACACCAGCGTGCCATCGACCTTGGCTTCCACTTCTTCGATATGATCGTCGGGCCAGGCCACGCATAGCGCGGAGACGAAATGCGCGCCGCGCTGCGCGGGCTCCGTCGCGCCGCGTTCCTGCAACAGCCGTTCGATCCGCGTCATCGCCGCGTTGAAATCCTTCGACGGCCCGGCCCAGCGCGCCGAGAGGATTCCCGGCTGACCGGCGAGTGCATCGACCGCGAGACCGGAATCGTCGGCGAAGGCCGGCAGCTTGGCGGCCCTCGCCGCGGCGAGCGCCTTGATCCGCGCGTTGGCGGCAAAGGTGGTGCCGGTCTCCTCCGGCTCGGGCAAGTCGAGATCGCCCGCCGACACTGCGTCGATGCCGTAGGGCGCCAGGAGTTCGCGCATCTCGGCGAGCTTGCCGGGATTGTGGGTCGCGATCACGAGGCGGCCGGTGATTTTGCGGTGCATGTTGATTCTGTCGTGGTTCGTTCGTTTGGGAACAGACGTCATTGCGAGCGCAGCGAAGCAATCCAGTTCTTACGCAACCAGTTCTTCTGTACGCAAAAGAACCGGATGGCTTCGTCGCTGACGCTCCTCGCAATGACGCCGCTTATATTGTTAAGCCATCGCGATCTTCTGCAATTCCACCAGCCGTCCGATGCCCTTGCCGGCCAGCGCCATCATCCTGAGAAACTCGTCCTGCGAGAACGGCGTGCGTTCGGCGGTGCCCTGCACTTCGACCAGCCGGCCATCGCCGGTCATGACGAAATTGGCGTCGGTCTCCGCTTCGGAGTCCTCGGCGTAATCGAGATCGAGCACCGGCGTGCCGTTGTAGATGCCGCACGACACCGCGGCGACGTTGTCGCGCAGCACATTGTCGGCTTTCAGCATGTTGCGCGCCTTCATCCATTGCAGGCAGTCGGCGAGCGCGACCCACGCGCCAGTGATCGAGGCGGTGCGGGTGCCGCCATCGGCCTGGATGACGTCGCAATCCACCGTGATCTGACGCTCGCCGAGCGCCACGAGATCGACGGTGGTGCGCAGCGCGCGGCCGATCAGACGCTGGATCTCGACGGTGCGCCCGCTTTGCTTGCCGGCGGAAGCCTCGCGGCGGGTGCGATCATGGGTGGCACGCGGCAGCATGCCGTATTCGGCGGTGACCCAGCCGCGGCCCTGGCCCTTGAGCCACGGCGGCAGCCGCTCTTCCAGCGTCGCGGTGACCAGCACATGGGTGTCGCCGAACTTCACCATGCAGGAGCCTTCGGCATATTTGACCACGCCGCGCTCCAGCGAGACGGAACGCAATTCATCGGGCGCGCGACGGCTGGGCCGCATATCGATCCTCCGGGGATATGACAATCTTGCGGTGCTTTTAGGAGGGTGGGCCTGCCGCGGCAAGGCCCGCGCCCAAGGGGTCCGCGGCGGATTTGCACGGTTCGGGAAACCCTTTGGAAAGGCTCCGGAAAAACGGCTTGTCATGAGCCCCTGCGATGGACACATTGAGGCAGGCGTCGCAGCCGGCAGGAAAGGTCGCCGCACAAGGCGCACGGAGCATCCCTTGTCCCATCACGATCCGATCAGTCCTCTCATCACGCCGAAAGCCGGCGCGGGTCTCGCGCAGCTCAACGAGCGCTCGCGCGATATTTTCCGGCAGATCGTCGAAAACTATCTCGCCACCGGCGAGCCGGTCGGCTCGCGCAACATCTCGCGCCTGATCTCGATGCCGCTGTCGCCGGCCTCGGTGCGCAATGTGATGTCGGATCTGGAGCAGCTCGGCCTGATCTACGCGCCGCACACCTCGGCGGGAAGGCTGCCGACCGAACTCGGGCTGCGCTTTTTCGTCGACGCGCTGATGCAGGTCGGCGATCTCACCGAAACGGAGCGGCAGTCGATCCAGACGCAACTGGCGGCGATCGGACGCGGGCAGTCGGTCGAGGCCGCGCTCAGCGAAGCGCTGACGCGACTGTCCGGCCTGACGCGCACCGCGACCGTGGTGCTGACCGCGAAATCCAACGCGCGGCTCAAACATATCGAATTCGTCCGGCTCGAACCCGAGCAGGCCCTGGTGGTGCTGGTCGCCGAAGACGGCCAGGTCGAGAACCGCGTGCTGAAATTGCCGCCGGGCGTGCCGATCTCGGCGCTGACCGAAGCGGGCAATTTTCTCAATGCGCGGATTCGCGGCCGCACGCTGGCCGAAGCACGCGCCGAGCTCGAGGTCGCCTTGCAGCAAAGCCGCACCGAACTCGATCAGTTGACCCAGAAGGTGATCGCCGCCGGCATCGCGAGCTGGTCGGGCGGCGGCGGCGAGGAGCGGCAGCTTATCGTGCGCGGCCATGCCAACCTGCTCGAAGATCTGCACGCGATGGAGGATCTGGAGCGGGTGCGGCTGCTGTTCGACGATCTCGAAACCAAGAAGGGCGTGATCGACCTGCTCGGCCTCGCCGAACAGGCCGAAGGCGTGCGGATTTTCATCGGCTCGGAAAACAAGCTGTTTTCGCTGTCCGGTTCCTCGACCATCATCTCGCCCTATCGTGACAGCGCAGGCCAGATCGTCGGCGTGCTCGGGGTGATCGGACCGACCCGCTTGAACTATGCGCGCGTCATCCCGATGGTCGATTATGCCGCCCGCATCGTCAGCCAGATGCTCGGCAAATAAGGTCCGGCCAATAGGTATCCGGCGCGGCGGCGCTTGATTTTTCACGCCCGAACGCCGATATGCCAGCCAGCAGCTTCAATCCGCCAATTCAATCAGCAAGATCAATCAGACAGTGGATGCGTGATGACCGAAAACGACGGGCAGAAGGATTTTTCCGAGAAAGCAGCGGAGGATGCGGGCGGCAAGCCGGCTGAGCCGCGCGTCTCCAAGCCCTACATCATGCCGGACGAGCCGGAAGAGACGCCGTCCGAGGCGTTGGTCAAGGAGGCCGCCGAGGCCAAGGACCGGATGCTGCGCACGCTGGCGGAGATGGAGAATCTGCGCAAGCGGACCCAGCGCGAGGTCGCCGACGCGCGCAGCTACGGCATCGCCGGATTCGCGCGCGACATTCTGGAAATCGCCGACAATCTGCAGCGCGCCATCGATGCGGTGCCGGCCGAGGCGAAGGAAACCGCCGATGCCGGCTTCAAGGGTCTGATCGAGGGCGTCGAGATCACCGAGCGCTCGCTGCACCGGACGCTGGAAAAGAACGGCGTGCAGAAGTTCGATCCGATCGGCGAGAAGTTCGATCCCAACGTGCAGCAGGCGATGTACGAGGTGCCGGACGCCTCGGTGCCGACCGGCACCGTGGTGCAGGTGATTCAGGCCGGTTACATGATCGGCGAGCGGGTGCTGCGTCCGGCGATGGTCGCGGTCTCCAAGGCGCCGCCGAAAGCGGGTTAGGGCCGGCGGGGTCTCCCGTCGTCCCGGCGCAGGCCGGGACCTAATACCCGCAGGCGTTTCAAGAAGGATGCCGGGCTTGCAACTTCAAAATCACCGACAGGGATGATGGGTCCCGGCCTGCGCCGGGACGACCAGGACAATGATCTGGCGACAGATCATTCCTTCTCGCGCGAGCCGATGCCGTCGCGCACCGCGCGAAAGCGCGGGAACGCCTTCGACCATTCATCCTTCGGCGTGCTGCCGACAATCCGCATCACCGTGTTGTTGCCGCCGAAGCGCAGCCACTGCACGATCATCACCGGCGTGTCGTTCTTGCCGCTGACCGCCTCGATCCGCGTCTCGTAGCCGGGCGTGCCTTCGATCCGGATCGGCTCGTTGGAGGTGATGCGGGCGCTGCGCAGGCCGGGAATGGTGGTCGCCATCTGCTCGGCGAAACGGCCGCGGTCCTCCGATTGTCCCGGATTGCCCTGCCACAGACCGATCATCATATAGGGCGTGCTGTCGAGCGTGGCGTCGGCATCACCGTCGACCAGCAGCACCGCCGAGCGCGGCGCGATGGTGCGCACGGTCTTGAAGCCGGCCAGATCGCCGACCTTGAAACTGAGCAGGCGAAGCTGCTCCTCGATCGGCACCTCGCTGCGCAGCACCGTGGTGGCGAACATCTTGCGGATCGCCTCTTCCGAAAAACCCGGTTCGGCGCCCTCGCGGACCTGCGCGATCACATAGCCGGCGAATTTGTCGCCGGGCAGGATCAGCGAGTAGGTCGTGATCGCGCTGGTGCCCTCCTTGCCGCTTTCGATGGTGAAATAGCCCTTGCGGGTCGGGGTCTCGAACGGCTCGGCCTTCGGCCCTTGCGGCGGCGTCCGGCCTTCCTTGATGGCGCTGTCGATCGCCGTGTAGGCGGCCTCCGGCAATTCGGTGATGCCGACTTTCACTTTCTGGTCGGCGGAGACGAAGCCGACGAAATCCGTGGCGAGGGCAAGCCCCGTCATCGGCACGAGGCCGACCCGCGCGCCGTTCGGATAGACGGCGTCGGCGGTCTGCGCCGGGATCGCGAAGCCGGCCCCGGCCACTGCGAAAGTCAGCGCGGCGGCAATGATGCGGATGACGTGTTTCATGAATCCTGACTGCTGTCTCAATAAGGCTGTTCGATGGTCGGACGCTCGATGGCCGGACAAAGCTTCGTGTCTGGCGCGGCGGTCATGCCGGTCGATGCAGAACCGGAGCGGTGCCAGCTTAGTGGAGGCCTGCGACCGGTTCTAGCCCTGCCGGCTGTCGCCCGGTTTGGACGGCCCGCCGCCGTCCGCCGCCGCGCCCCGCGCGGCTCTTGCCCTTTCGCAAAAGAATCGGCTTTTCATGCGACGGACACCGGTCCGGTCCTTGCGGCCCCGACCCCCGGTCCTATATGAGGCGGAGCGTCGCAGATCGCGCGTTTCAGCTATGGGGGCTGGGATTTGGTGTGCCGTAAGGGCCCGGCCAGCCTGCCGCAAAAAGAAGGATAGACAGACCATGGGAAAGGTCATCGGGATCGATCTTGGCACCACCAACTCGTGTGTTGCCGTCATGGATGGCAAATCGCCGAGAGTTATCGAAAATGCCGAAGGCATGCGCACCACACCGTCGATTGTCGCACTGACCGACGACGATGAGCGCCTGGTCGGCCAGCCGGCCAAACGTCAGGCCGTCACCAATCCGGAAAACACCATTTTCGCCGTCAAGCGCCTGATCGGCCGCCGCTACGACGACCCGACGGTGGAGAAGGACAAGAAGCTTGTCCCCTACAAGATCGTCAAGGCATCGAACGGCGACGCCTGGGTCGAGGCCGACGGCAAGACCTATTCGCCCTCGCAGGTCTCCGCCTTCATCCTGCAGAAGATGAAGGAGACCGCGGAAGCCCATCTCGGCCAGAAGGTCGATCAGGCGGTCATCACCGTTCCGGCTTATTTCAACGACGCCCAGCGTCAGGCCACCAAGGACGCCGGCAAGATCGCCGGCCTTGAAGTGCTGCGCATCATCAACGAGCCGACCGCGGCTGCGCTGGCCTACGGTCTCGACAAGTCGAAGCAGGGCACCATCGCGGTCTACGACCTCGGCGGCGGCACCTTCGACGTTTCGATTCTGGAAATCGGCGACGGCGTGTTCGAGGTGAAGTCGACCAACGGCGATACTTTCCTCGGCGGCGAGGATTTCGACATGCGTCTGGTCGGCTATCTCGCCGATGAATTCCAGAAGGAGCAGGGCATCAACCTGCGCAACGACAAGCTTGCTTTGCAGCGCCTCAAGGAAGCTGCGGAAAAGGCCAAGATCGAGCTGTCGTCGACCACGCAGACCGAAATCAACCTGCCGTTCATTACCGCGGATGCGAGCGGTCCGAAGCATCTGACCATGAAGCTCACCCGCGCCAAGTTCGAGGCACTGGTCGAGGATCTGGTGGAGAAGACCATCGAGCCGTGCCGCAAGGCACTGAAGGACGCCGGCCTCACCGCCGGCGAGATCGGCGAAGTGGTGCTGGTCGGCGGCATGACCCGCATGCCGAAGATCCAGGAAGTCGTGAAGCAGTTCTTCGGCAAGGATCCGCACAAGGGCGTCAACCCCGACGAGGTGGTGGCGATCGGTGCGGCGATTCAGGCCGGCGTGCTGCAGGGCGATGTCAAGGACGTGCTGCTGCTCGACGTGACCCCGCTGTCGCTCGGCATCGAGACGCTGGGCGGCGTGTTCACCCGCATCATCGAGCGCAACACCACGATTCCGACCAAGAAGAGCCAGGTGTTCTCGACCGCGGAAGACAATCAGAACGCGGTGACCATCCGCGTCTTCCAGGGCGAGCGCGAGATGGCGGCGGACAACAAGGCGCTCGGTCAGTTCGACCTGATGGGCATTCCGCCGGCGCCGCGCGGCATGCCGCAGATTGAGGTCACCTTCGACATCGACGCCAACGGCATCGTCAACGTCTCGGCCAAGGACAAGGCCACCGGCAAGGAGCAGCAGATCCGCATCCAGGCCTCCGGTGGTTTGTCGGAAGCCGACATCGAGAAGATGGTCAAGGACGCCGAGGCCAACGCGGCCGAGGACAAGAAGCGTCGCGAGGCGGTCGACGCCAAGAACCATGCCGACGCGCTGGTGCATTCCACCGAGAAGGCGCTGGCCGAGCATGGCTCCAAGGTCGGTGAGCCCGAGCGCAAGGCCATCGAGGATGCGCTGGCCGATCTCAAGGAAGCCTTGAAGGGCGACGATGCCGAAGCCATCAAGAGCAAGAGCAACACGCTGGCGCAGGCTTCGATGAAGCTCGGCGAGGCGATGTATCAGCAGCAGGCCGAAAGCGATGCGGCCCGTGACGCGGCGAAGGACGCCGCCAAGGATGACGTCGTCGACGCCGAGTTCACCGAAGTCGACGACGACAAGAACAGCAAGAAGTCGGCCTGACGGCCATGCGCCGGCCTGCCGTCTTGCGATCCGCTCCGGCGGGGGAGGGCGTTCTGTGACGCCCGCCCAGCCGGGGCGACGCTGGGGCGAGACCGCCCGCAGCCTGTTTCGCCGCTTCGGCCGCAAGGCCGAAGTCGCTGGCGATATCGAGCAGGTCTTCACCGACGTCTACACTCGCAATCGCTGGAAGAGTGCGGAATCCCGCTCCGGCACCGGATCGGCGCTGGGCCAGACCGAGACCGTGCGTGCGGGGGTTGCGGACGTCATCCGCGATTTCGGCATCCGCTCCATCCTCGATGCGCCGTGCGGCGACTTCAACTGGATGCAGCATGTCGATCTGTCCGGGCTGGAATACACCGGCGCCGATATCGTCGAGGCCGTGGTCGCGCGCAATCAGGCGCAGCATCAGCGCGCCAATCTCCGTTTCACCAAGCTCGACATCACCGTTGACGCACTGCCGGCCGCCGATCTCGTGCTGTGCCGCGACTGTCTGGTGCACCTTTCTTATGCCGATGCGTTCGCCGCGCTGCGTAACATGATCGCCAGCGGTTCGACCTATCTGATGACCACGACGTTTGCGGATCGCGCCGCCAATACCGATATCAAGACCGGCGGCTGGCGTGTCCTCAATCTGGCGCGGCCGCCGTTCTCGCTGCCGCCGCCGCTGCGGCTGCTCAACGAGAACTGCACCGAGAAAAAAGGTATCTACAGGGACAAGTCGCTGGGCCTCTGGAAGCTGGATGATATCCGCGACCGGCTCGCCGGCGATGGCGCGATGACGGACGCGAGGCTATGACCAAGACCTGCTACTACGAGACGCTGGAAGTCGAACGCACGGTTGACGAGGCCGGCCTCAAATCCGCCTTCCGCAAGCTCGCGATGAAGTGGCACCCGGACAAGAATCCGGGCGATCCGTCCTGCGAGCACAAGTTCAAGGAAATCTCCGAGGCCTACGAGATCCTCAAGGACAGCAACAAGCGCGCCGCCTACGACCGCTACGGTCACGCCGCCTTCGAGCAGGGCAATGGCGGCGGCCACGGCTTCGGCGCGGGCTTCGCCTCGTCCTTCTCCGACATCTTCGAGGATCTGTTCGGCATGTCCGGGCGTTCGCGCGGCGGCCGCGAGCGTGGCGCGGACCTGCGCTACAACATGGAGATCACGCTCGAGGAAGCCTTCACCGGCAAGACCGCGCAGATCAACATTCCGGTCGCGGTGACCTGCGAGGCCTGCACGGGCACTGGCGCCAAGGCCGGCACCAAGCCGAAAATCTGCGCCACCTGCGGTGGCGCCGGCCGTGTCCGCCAGGCCCAGGGTTTCTTCACGCTGGAGCGGACCTGCCCGACCTGTCAGGGCCGCGGCCAGAGCATCGACACGCCGTGCCCGTCCTGCGCGGGTCAGGGCCGCGTGCAGAAAGAGCGCTCGCTGTCGGTCAATATTCCGCCGGGCGTCGAGGACGGAACCCGGATCCGCCTGGGCGGCGAGGGCGAGGCCGGGGTGCAGGGCGGCCCGGCGGGCGACCTCTATATTTTCCTCTCGCTGGCCTCGCACCAGTTCTTCCAGCGCGACGGCGCCGACCTGCATTGCCGGGCGCCGGTCTCGATGGTGACGGCGGCGATGGGCGGCGAATTCGAGGTGCCGACCATCGACAAGGGCAAGACCCGGGTCAAGGTGCCGGGTGGCACCCAGTCCGGCCGCCGTTTCCGCATCGCCGGCAAGGGTATGCCGGTGCTCCGCTCCCGCCAGACCGGCGACATGTATGTCCAGGTGGTGGTGGAAACCCCCCAGAACCTGACCAAGCGGCAAAAAGAGCTGCTGGCCGAGTTCGAAAAACTGTCGTCCGGTGAAACCCAGCCGGAAGCTTCGGGTTTCTTCAAGACGGTCAAGGACTTCTTCGGATCGCGCAGTGCTGCGTCCTGAGACGGAACTTGACCGTGCGCGCTCGCGCGCTGTATCCATTTGTGAAGACATTTAAAAGGCCCGCTCTCACGTCGGGTCCGGTTGGTACCGCCATGGCTTTGCAATCCGCGCGCGCGCTCAAGAAGCCGCTTCGTCTCGACGATGAGGTCCGTTTTCTTCGCTCGTGGATCGAAAAGCCGCTGCACATGGGCGCGGTGATGCCCTCGGGCAAGATTCTCGCCCGCACCATCGCGCAATATGTCGATCTCGAATCCAAAGGACCGGTCGTCGAACTTGGGCCGGGCACCGGCGCGATCACCGACGCCCTGATCGCGCATGGTGTCGATCAGTCGCGTCTCGTGCTGGTCGAATACGATCCGGGCTTCTGCGCGCTGCTGCGCGAACGCTATCCGCAGGCGAACGTCATCCAGGGCGACGCCTACCATCTCGACACCACACTGGCCGTGCTGAAAGATTCGGTCGCCGCTGTCGTGTCCGGTCTGCCGCTGGTCACCAAGCCGATGCTGACCCGGCTCAAGCTGTTGCGCGACTCCTTTCTCCGGCTGTCGCCGGGCGCGCCCTTCATCCAGTTCACCTATTCCGTCGCCCCGCCGATTCCGAAATCGCTGCCGGGCGTCAAGACCCAGGCCTCCGAGCGGATCTGGATGAATCTGCCGCCGGCGCGGGTGTGGGTCTATCGCAAGGGCTGATTTTTTCAGATCAGCCGATGCCCAAGGGCATCCTTGCAAAGCTCATTGGTCTTGCCGTCATTGCGAGCGAAGCGAAGAAATCCAGCCTTGATTTGAATCGCGCAAAAGCACTGGATTGCTTCGGAGCTTACGCTCCTCGCAATGACGATGGTGCGAGTTGGCTGCATGCACGGGCCGATCTACCCGTTCAAAGACGTGGATGGCCGGAACAAAGCCCGGCCATGACGACAATAACAATTCAACCGTTCTCCATCCTGCGCTAATGCTGCCGCATGGCTGCGCTGAAGATCCTCGTCATTCCCGGCTCGATCCGGAGCGGCTCGCTCAACGCGAGGCTGGCCGCCGCCGTGACCAAGGAGCTTGCGCTCGCCGATGTCGAGGCGACGCGCATCTCGCTCGAGGATTTTCCGCTGCCGATCTACGATGCCGACCTGGAAGCCAAGGCCGGCGTGCCGGAGGCGGCGCGCAACCTCAAGCGCATGATCGGCATCCATCACGGCGTCTTCATCGCCACGCCCGAATACAACGCCTCGGTGCCGCCGCTGCTGAAGAACGCGATCGACTGGATCAGCCGCGCCCGCGAGCGCAGCGAGGCGGCAGGCTCTGCGCTGCGCGATCGCGTGGTGGCGATCGGCGCGGCGTCGGAACGGCCTTGCGGCGGGCTCGCCGCACTGCAGGCGCTGCGGCAGATCCTGGCACAGGGCTGCGGCGCGCATGTGATCCCGCAACAGATCGCGCTGCCATCCGCCGATCGCGCCTTCGACGAGATGGACCGCCTCAAGGAGGCGCGCGATGCCGAGATGCTGCGCGCCACGGTGCGGCAATTGATCGATGTGTCCCAACGCATGATGTGAGGTTGAGAGTGCCGAGACAGACAATTCCGCCGCGCGATCGCATGATCGTCGCCCTCGATGTGCCGGACATGGCTGCCGCGCGCGATATCGTCAACACGCTCGGCGACAGCGCGACGTTCTACAAGATCGGCTATCAGCTCGCTTATGCCGGCGGTCTTGCGCTGGTCGGCGACCTCGTGCGCGACGGCAAGAAGGTGTTCGTCGATCTCAAGCTGCACGACATCGGCAACACCGTGGCGAGCGGCGTGACCAGCCTCGCCAAACTTGGCGCGACCTTTCTCACCGTCCATGCCTATCCGCAGACCATGAAGGCGGCGGTCGAAGCCGCAAAGGGTTCGGACCTGCAGATCCTCGCCGTCACCGTGCTGACCTCCTACGACAATGCCGATCTGGAGGAGGCCGGCTACCGGCTCGGCGTCACCGAACTGGTCGAGATGCGGGCCCGGCAGGCGCAGGCGATCGGCATCGACGGCCTGGTCTGCTCGGCGGAGGAGGCGGCCCATCTGCGCGCCATCATCGATCCGGCGATGCGGCTGGTGACGCCGGGCATCCGTCCCGCCGGCAGCGAGACGGGCGATCAGAAGCGGATCATGACCCCGGCGCGGGCGATCGCCGCCGGCGCGGACTATCTCGTGGTCGGCCGGCCGATCATCGCCGCCGCCGACCCCAAGGCCGCCGCCGACGCCATCGCCGCCGAGATCGCTGCCAGCGCCTCCTGACGGCGCGCGCAAGACCGGGTTCGCATGCACCCATGCGAGGAGGGCCGGGCGGCGAAAGTGGACGCCGCTTCCCCGCGCCGCTATACCCGCAGGATTATTCTCAAGAGGCGCACCATGTCCGATATGCGATTGATCGTGGCGGGAGCCGGCGGCCGGATGGGCCGCACGCTCATTCGCGCGCTGGCGGAGACGAACGGCGCGGTGCTGACCGGGGCGCTGGAAGCACCGGGCTCCGAGCTGCTCGGTCAGGACGCCGGCGTGCTCGCCGGCCTGCCCGCCAACGGCATCGAATTGTCGGCCGATCTGTGGTCGCTGTCCAAGAACGCCGACGGCATCGTCGATTTCACCGTGCCGGCGGCGACCATCGCCAATGTCGCGATCGCGGCCGAGCGTGGCCTTGTCCACGTCATCGGCACCACCGGCCTGTCGGCGTCCGACAACGCCGTGATCAAGAGCGTGACCACGCGCGCCATCGTGGTGCAGTCCGGCAATATGAGTCTCGGCGTCAACCTGCTCGCCGCTCTGGTGAAGCAGGTGGCCAAATCGCTCGATCAGGATTTCGACATCGAGGTGCTGGAAATGCACCATCGCGCCAAGGTCGATGCGCCCTCCGGCACCGCCTACATGCTGGGCCAGGCGGCGGCGGAAGGCCGCGGCATTGATCTCACCCAGAATTCGGTGCGCGCCCGCGACGGCTATACCGGCGCGCGCCGCGTCGGCGACATCGGTTTCGCAACGCTGCGCGGCGGCACCGTCACCGGCGATCACACCGTGATCTTCGCCGGGCCCTATGAGCGGATCGAACTCGCGCACAAGTCCGAGGATCGCAAGATCTTCGCCCATGGCGCGATCAAGGCCGCGATATGGGCGCATGGCCGCAAGCCCGGCCTTTACTCGATGGCCGACGTGCTGGGGCTCGGAGCGTGAGGGCTCTCCAAAAGTAGGATGTCATTGTCGGGCGTGATCCGGCAATTCATCCGCTCAAAGGATGGATGTCCGGGTCGGGCTCGGACATGACGGAGGGAGATATTGTGGCGGGCGAACAGGATCGAAGCTGGAATCTGAAATGACCGATCGTCTTCTCGTGCTGGTGCGTCACGGCCAGAGCGAATGGAATTTGAAAAACGTCTTCACCGGCTGGCGCGATCCGGACATCACCGAGAAAGGTGTCGCCGAGGCGCGCGACGCCGGCCGCCGCCTCAAGGCCAAGGGGCTGTCTTTCGAGGCGGCCTTCACCTCGCAGCTCATTCGCGCCCGGCACACGCTCGATCTTGCGCTCGCCGAACTCGGTCAGCCGCAGCTCGCGGTGACCAGCCATCTGGCGCTGAACGAGCGCGACTATGGCGATCTGTCAGGCCTCAACAAGGACGAGGCGCGCAAGAAATGGGGCGACGAGCAGGTCCATGCGTGGCGCCGGTCCTACGACGTCGCGCCGCCCGGCGGCGAAAGCCTCAGGGACACGCTGGCGCGCACGCTGCCTTATTACGTGCAGGAGATTTTGCCCGGCGTGCTGCGCGGCGAGCGCACCCTGGTGGTGGCGCATGGCAATTCGCTGCGCGCGCTGATCATGGTGCTGGAGAAGCTGACGCCCGAGGGCATCCTCAAGCGCGAGGTCGGCACCGGCCTGCCGATCATCTATCGCCTCAACGCCGATTCCACGGTGGCGTCGAAGGAAGATCTGGCGGAGTAACTTTTCTATTTCGATGCCGTCCCGGCGCAGGCCGGGACCCATATGCTCTGGACTGTCGCTCAGTCCGCGAGTCGACAAGACGTGATTGAGATCTAGCGGACCACTGCGAATGCTGTGGTGATGGGTCCCGGCCTGCGCCGGGACGACGTGCGGGTTGATTAGGACCCCGCCCGCCCGCTTTCCCAGCCCAGCATCGCGCGCTTGCGCGTCAGGCCCCAGTGATAGCCGGTGAGCGCGCCGCTCTTGCCGAGCACGCGGTGGCACGGCACCACGAAGGAGATCGGATTGCGGCCGACCGCGGCGCCGACCGCGCGCGAGGCTTTCGGCGCGTTGATCTTGCGCGCGACGTCCGAATAGGTGGTGGCGCCGCCCATCGGAATCTTCAGCAGCGTCTCCCACACCCGCACCTCGAAATCGGTGCCGATCAGCACCACGCGCAGCGGTTGCTCCGCGCACCAATGCGCCGGATCGAAAATCCGTTGCGCCAGCGCGCCGGTCATCGCGGCGTCCTCGATATAGGTCGCCAGCGGCCAGCGCTGCTGCATGTCGATCAATGCCGCCCGCTCCTCGCCCTCGTCGGCGAAGGCGAGGCCGGCGAGGCCGCGCTCGCTGGCGATGACCGCCGCGATGCCGAACGGCGAGGGATGGAAGCCGTAATGCAGCGTCATGCCGGCGCCGCCCTTCTTCCACTCGCCGGGCGACATCGCTTCATGGGTGACGAACAGATCGTGCAGCCGCGCCGGACTCGACAGGCCGGAGTCATAGGTGACGTCAAGCACGCTGGCGGAATCGCGCAGCAGCCGCTTGGCGCTGTCGAGCGTCAGCGCCTGCACGAAGGCTTTCGGCGTCAGTCCGGCCCAGCGCCGGAACAGATGATGCAATTCGTCCGGCGTGACGCTGACCGCGTCCGCCATTTCCTCGGTGGTCGGCTGGCCTCGCCAGTGCTCGGAGATGAAGGCGATGGCGCGGCGCACGGTGTCGTAGTCGCGCAGCGCGTCAGACGGCAACGCGCCGTGCGCGATGCGCTCGGAGACGGTGGCGAACGAAGCCGGTTCAGGGATCATGGGCATGGTCATGATGCAGATTTAAGCCGGACCGGCGGGTATCTCCACCCGATTTCCGATTCCGGCGTGTGCCGGCATCAGGTCACCGGATTATAGGTCGGGCCGCGTTTGGCAGTCTGCAAGGCGACCATTAACGCCTTGGCAAAACTGGCTTTTTCCTCCGGTCCGAGGAAGTTGCCGATCGACACCCGGCGGCCGCGCGCGGCGAGATAGATCTTCTCGACGCCGAATTCGTCGTCAATCTGCTGGTCGAGCCGCACCCACAGCGGATTGAAACTCCATTCCATCACGTGACCGCGATGGCTGACCCGCCTCACATGCAGTTCCACCGGCGTGATGCTGATTTCCTCGCGCGCGCCGGCGCGGGCGAAGTTGATCCGGAACGCCCAGTAGATCAGCAGCACGTCGAGGCCGAAGAAGCCGAACACCGGCCAGGCGCCCATCAGCCAGAACACCATGCCGGCCGCGAAGCTGATCGCCGCGATCACCATCATGAAGATGGTGAAGCCGCGCCGGCTCAGCGAGCGATGCGGCGTCAGCTCGGCGGAAAACAGGATCGGCTGCGGGCCGGGACCGCTGTCAAAATCATTGTCGCTGGTCATGGGGCTTCGGTATACCGGGATCATGGCAAAAAACACGGGCGCGAGAACCACGAGCACAGCCGCGAAGGCGCGCAAATCCCGCAGCGCCATTCCGAAAGGCAAGGGGCGCAAAGTCAAGACCGGATCCAGTCAAACAGTCATGCCGCGCCGCAAGACCGGCTCTGCGGCGAAGGCGAAATCGAAGGCCGCTGCCAGGCCGTGGAGCGCGGCGGAGGTCTACGAGGCGTTCTCGCGTTTTCGCGCCGCCAATCCCGAGCCAAAGGGCGAACTGGAACATCTCAATGCCTACACTTTGCTGGTCGCGGTGGTGCTGTCGGCGCAGGCCACCGACGTCGGAGTCAACAGGGCGACGCGCCATCTGTTCCCGGTCGCCGACACGCCGCAGAAGATGATCGCGCTCGGCGAGGACAAGCTGCGCGAGTATATCAAGACGATCGGGCTCTACCGCACCAAGGCGAAGAACGTCATCGCGCTGTCGGAGCAGTTGATCGCGCTGCATGGCGGCCAGGTGCCACGCGACCGCGCCGCGCTGGAGGCGTTGCCGGGCGTCGGCCGCAAGACCGCGAACGTGGTGCTCAACATCGCCTTCGGCGAGCCGACCATCGCGGTCGACACCCATCTGTTCCGGGTCGGCAACCGCACCGGGCTTGCGCCGGGCAAGACGCCGCTCGAAGTCGAATTGAATTTGCTCGAAGTGGTGCCGGACGAATTCATGCGCCACGCCCATCATTGGCTGATCCTGCACGGCCGCTACACCTGCGTGGCGCGGCGGCCGTTGTGCGAGACATGCATTATCAACGACCTGTGCCGCTGGCCGGAAAAGACCGTGTTTCTCGCCGCGCCATGATTGCGCGGCAGAACGCAAGCGCGCGTCAGCCGAAGGTGAAGGCGTAGGCCTGCGCGCCGGGGTCGAGGAATTCGATTCGGAAAGTGCGATCGGCGATTGCGTCTTTTTGCCGAACCAGCTGATAGAGCCGCTGCCCGGTGATGGTGCCATAGCCTTGCGCGTCGGTGTCGGTGCCGTGATTGTCGCCGGGCGCCGCGCCGTCGAGCGTGACGCGGAAGCGCACCGACTTGCCGTCCGCTGCGGGCCCGAGCACCAGATGCAGGTCGCGCGCATGGAAGCGATAGACGATGCCGCCGTCCTTCGTATTGAGCGCGGCATGCTCCTCGCCCACGGTCCAGTCGCCGGTGAGGCCCCATTCGTTCAGCTTCGGCGTCTCGTCGACGCGGTAGACATGCGCTGCGCCCTGCACCGCGCCGCCGGCGGAGATGAAATTCTCGGCACGGTCGTAACCGACATAGGTTTCCGGCGAGCGCACGTCGCCCTTGCTCGGTGCGGCTTCGGTGCCCGAACCGCTAACGCTGACCAGCGGCATCGACGGCGCGCTGCCTTTGCCGGCCTCCGCGAGCAGTTGCTGGATCACGCGCTCGGATTCGTCGTATTGGCCCTCGCCGGCATGCATGTGGCGGATGAAGCCCTTGGCGTCGATGAAGTAATGCGCCGGCCAGTACTGGTTATGAAAGGCGCGCCAGATCGCATAGTCGTTGTCGATCGCAACCGGATAATTCACCTTCAGATCGACGGTGGCCTGCTTCACATTGTCGAGCTTCTTTTCGAAGGCGAATTCCGGCGTGTGCACGCCGATCACCACGAGGCCCTGATCCTTGTACTTCTCGGCCCAGGCGCGGACGTAAGGCAGCGTGCGCAGGCAGTTGATGCAGGAGTAGGTCCAGAAATCGACCAGCACCACCTTGCCCTTGAGATCGGCGTTGGTCAGCGGCGGCGAGTTCAGCCATGCGGTGGCTTTGGGCAGCGTCGGCATCTCGCCTTCGATCGGCAGGGCGCTGTGGCCCGCATCGGGCTTGGTCTGCATCATCGCGGTGTTGTCGCGCGGGGTAGAGTGGAAGCGGTCGAGCAGATTCTGTTCGAGCGATGCGGTGCTGGCGAGCGACAGCCGCGTCAGAAGGCCGGTGTCGAGGCCGAGCGCGATCGCGGCGACCGCCGCCAGCACGGCGACACCGAGGCCGCGTCTGATCCATTCGCCGGCGCCGATCGAGCGTTTCATCGCCGCGAACAGGCGTCCGCCGATCAACAGCGCCAGCGCGAGCGAGGTCGCGGCTCCCGCGGCATAGGCGGCGAGCAGCAGCGAGGTCTGCAGATTGGCGCCATGCAGCGCCGCGCCGGTGAGAATGAGGCCGAGCACCGGACCCGCGCACGGCGCCCATAACAGACCGGTGGCGATGCCGAGCAGCAGCGAGGGCACGATCGACGCACCGCCGGAATCCTGCGCCGATTGCGACAGCCGTGCGCCGAGCGCGACCAGCGGCCGCGTCATCCAGTCCGACAGCGCCGGAAACAGCAGCATCAGGCCGAACAGCGCCAGCAGGGCGATAGCGGCGAGGCGGCCATACTGATTGGCTTCCACCGCCCAGCTGCCGCCCACGGCGGCGAGCGTCGCGATCAGCGCGAAGGTCAGCGCCATGCCGATCAGCATCGGCAGGCCGCTGCGCAGGAAGGGACGGTCGGCGCGCGCGAACACGAAAGGCAGCACCGGCAGAATGCAGGGACTGATGATGGTCAGCACGCCGCCGAGATAGGCCAGCACGAACAACGTCATTTCCGGATCTTTCCGTTCATCCGCCGCGCCGCGCGGCGTCATCCGGTGTTACGGAGAAGAACGCCGTTTCGTTACGGATTTAACCCGCCGGAACACCGGATTTACGCGCCGGCTCGATCAACTCCGCGCGAGGTCCGCCGGACAACCGTTTGTGCATATGGACCATGAAGGCCATGCCGAACAGCGGCGTCGCCAGATTGACGATCGGGATCGAGACGAAGGCGGCGATGACGAGGCCGGCGGTGAACACCTGCGCGGCGTTCTGCCGGCGCATCGCTTTCGCCTCGGCTGGCGAGCGGAAGCGCATCGCCGCGAGCTCGAAATATTCGCGCCCGAGCAGCCATGCGGTGGCGAAGAAGAACACGATGACGCCGACACCGGCGAAGAACACGAAGGGCAGCGCCACCAGATAGACCAGAATGGTCAGCGCCGCGGTCTTGGTGCCCTCGATCAGCGCCCGGCCGATCGGCAGCGCCTGTCCCGGCCGCTCCGCCGGATAGTGCTCGCGCTCGACAATGTCGGCGACGTCGTCGACGAACACGCTGGCGACCAGCGAGGTGATGGCGGGCATCAGGAATACCGCGCCGAGCACGATGCCGAGGCCGGCGGCGATCGAGATGAACCACGACAGCACGAGGAGCGGCGTATGGAAGCCCGGTCCGAGCGCGGTCTCCGCCCACACTTCGCCGGAGCCGGCGAACCAGCTCAGCGCCCGTTGCAGCGAGATGGCGACCACCACGATCAGGATCACGGCAAGGCCGACCGATTTCCACAGAATCGCGCGCATCGGCGGCGACAGGATCTGGGACAGCGCCTTGACGGCCGCGTCGAGCATGGGCGTTCCTCCGTTATGCCAACGCAGATTTAGATATCGGAGCAAAGCCGGACAAGAGCGGCGCAGCGGATTGTCAGATCGCGTGCGCCGCAATCCGCTCCGGTTCTGCCGTTTGCCGCGCGGCGACCGGCAGTTCGCCATCGGCATCAGCGAGCTCGGGCACTAGACCAGGTGCTTCGAAGACTCCCTCTGGAAAGGGATCGTCTTCCTCCGCCACCTCCCGGGGCGGTTTGGGCGTGTCGGCCCAGTGCAGTTTCGTGTAGTCGAAGCCACGTTCGATGGTCGGCTTGACGATCTCGAAATAGGGCGAGATGTCAAAATCGCGCGGCATGTAGAGCGAGGAATCGCGGATATGCAGAATCTCGCGCCGCGCCTGTCGGCTGCCGGCCAGCGTGACGCGCGGCAAAATCGGATAACGCACCGCGCCGAACGCCTGTGCGATCAACGCCGAGCAGATGATCTTGGTCGGATCGCCCGAACCCAGCGCGATCATGCGCCGCCGCCAGCGCTGCGGAATCGGCAGCGGAATGAGAAAGCGCATCAGATCGATGATGTTCTTGGTGTCGTAGCCGAAGCCGACGCGGTTGATGGCGTAGCGGCACACGGTGTTGCGGTCCTCGAAGGACAGGCCGACCGGCCGGCAGACGCGGGTGTGATAAGCGAGATATTTCGACAGCGGCGCGGTCTCGACGCCTTCGCCGACATTGGCCTCGATCAGGACATGCGGCTCGCCATTCGGCTCGCTCGCGCCGTCGATCGGCCCGACATAGAGCGCGGAATGCGACCATGTCGATTGCGTCAGATATTTGATGATGCCGGAGACGCGGTTGTTGCCCTCGACCAGCAGCACGTCGCCCTGCTGAAGCAGGCTGCGCAACCGTTCCGGATCGCTGGGCGTGAAGGGTTCATAGCCCGGCACCTCCTTCTGGAGGTAGCGCGCGATCAGTTTGCCGACCGTATCGAGCACAAAGCCCATGATGGTCTTCCCCGGCGCGGACGCATTCAGGCCGCCCCTGTTCTTGCCTCAAATTTTGGTCGAAAGCGATTGCAACTTCGTTCACGGCGCTGTCAGCGTGATTACCGGATATTCACCATGACCGTTGCGAAGGGCCAGTCATTCCGGCAAGTTCGCAGAGTGTTCTGGTCTGCGGTTGAAGCTTCGGAAACCATGAAATGACAATCACGCGCCGCGATTTTCTCGCCGGCTCGGCGGCGATGGTGCTGCCGGCCTTCACCCCGGCATGGGCCGCGCCGCTGCCGCGCGAGACCGAGGTGGCGGTGATCGGGGCTGGCGCAGCCGGCATCGCGGCGGCGCGACGTTTGGTCGCCGCGGGTCGCAAGGTGGTCGTGATCGAGGCGTCCGGCGCAATCGGGGGCCGCTGCGCCACCGATCACGCGATGTTCGAGACGCCGTTCGAGCGCGGCGCGCGCTGGCTCTACAATTTCGACATCAGCCCGCTACCGGCGTTGGCGCGGCAGGCAGGCCTGCGCGTCGCGCCGGCGCAGCGCGGCCAGAAGATCCGCATCGGCCGGCGCAACGCTCGCGCCGGCGAGGCCGAGGATTTTCTCGCGCTCTTGGTGCGCGCCAATCGCGCTATCGGCGAGGCGGCGCGCGGCCGCGCCGATGTCGCCGCCGCATCGGCGCTGCCGAAGGATTTGCGCGAATGGGCCGGCACCACCGATTTCGTGCTGGGGCCGCTCGCCACCGGCTGCGATCTTGCCGATCTGTCGGCGGTCGATCTTGCCGCCATGATGCCGCGCGATCCGGTCGCGGCCTGCGATCAGGGGCTCGGCACGTTGATCGCGAAACTCGGCGAGGGCCTGCCGATCGCATTGTCGACGCCGGTGACCAAGATCGTCTGGAGCAATCGCGACGCGAAGATCGAGACCGGCGCCGGCGCGCTGAGCGCGCGGGCCGTGATCGTCACGGTTTCCACCGGGGTGCTCGCCGCCGGCCGGATCAAGTTCGCGCCGGATCTGCCCAAGCGCCAGCAGGATGCGGTGATGAAGCTGCCGCTCGGCAGTTTCGATCACATCGCGCTGGAGCTGCCGGGCAATCCGCTCGGTCTCGGCCATGACGACGTGTTTATCGAACAGAGCAGCGACAATCGCACCGGCTGCCTGATCGCCAATGTCGGCGGCTCCGCGCTGTGTCAGGTCGATGTTGCCGGCGCGTTCGGCCGCGATCTGGCGGCGAGGGGCGAAGCGGCGATGGTGGCGTTCGGGGTCGAATGGCTGAAGAAGCTGTTCGGCGGCGATATCGAGAAGGGGATGGCGCGCACCACCGCGACGCGCTGGAACGACATGCCGCATGTGCTGGGCGCGATGTCGGCGGCGCAGCCGGGCGGCGCGCCGGCACGCAGGATTCTCGCAGAGCCGCTGGGCAGTGTGTTCTTTGCCGGCGAGGCGACGCATGAGACGCAATGGGGCACGGTGGGCGGCGCCTGGACGTCCGGCGAGCGCGCCGCCGACGCGGTACTGAAGAGGCTCAGCGGCAAAAGCGAAGCGGCGGCGAAGCCGGCGCGGCGCAAGGCTCCGGCGCGGCGTCATTCCGCGCCACCGCCGCCGCGCGGGTTCTCATGGCCGGGCTCGCGTTAGGCCTGATGATGAGAGGGTGATGATTGTTATCGTCATGGCCGGGCTTGTCCCGGCCATCCGCGCCTTTTAATCCGCAGCCTTTGCAAGACGTGGATGCCCGGCATAAAGCCGGGCATGACGGCTCAGCTTCAGCGTATTCCGCTATGGAGTTTCTTGGCTTCTATACGCCAACTCACACCCGCAGCGTACCGCCGGTGCGCTTGGTGACTTCGCCGACGATCTTTGCCGCCACCGCCTCGATTTCCTGATCGGTCAGCGTCTTGTCGCGCGGCTGCAGCGTCACGGCGATGGCGACCGACTTCTTGGTCTCGTCGATGCCCTTGCCGGCATAGACGTCGAACACCGTGACATGGGTGATCAGCTTGCGGTCGGCGCTCTGCGCGGCGCGCACGATGTCCGCCGCCTTGATGTCGCGATCGACCACGAACGCGAAATCGCGCGACACCGGCTGGAACGGCGAGAGCTCGAGCAGCGGCTTGGCGCGCGTGGCTTTTGCCTTCGCCTCGGGAATGCGGTCGAGGATCACCTCGAACGCGACCACCGGGCCGTCCGCTTTCAGCGCCGCGAGCGCGCGCGGATGCAGTTCGCCGAAATGGCCGAGCACGTTCTGCGGTCCGATCTGGATCGCGCCGGAGCGGCCGGGATGCAGCCAGGCCGGTGCGTTCTTCGCGTCCGAACACGGCACGATCTGCAAGCCCTGCGTCGGTGCGCCAGCCGCCGCCAGTACCGCGAGCGCGTCGGCCTTGGCGTCGAACGCATCGGGCGCGGCATTGCCGGCCCATGAACGTCCCATGCCTTGCGCGGAGGCGAGGCCACGGCGCACGCCGCTCGCCGCGATGAACTGGTCTTCCGGGCGGTCGCCGCGGAAAACCTGTCCGACCTCGAACAGCGCGATATCCGGATAGCCGCGATCGACATTGGCCTGCGCGGCGGCGATCAGGCCCGCGACCAGCGAGGGCCGCATGTCGGACAGATCGGACGCGATCGGATTGGCGAGCGCGAGCGCGGCAGCGCCGCCGCCGAACAATTCGGCCTGCGTTTTGGAGACGAACGACCAGGTCACCGCCTCCATCATGCCGCGCGCCGCCAGCGCGCGCTTGGCGCGGCGGGTGCGAAGCTGCAACGGCGTCAGCACCGGCTTGCGCGGCGCCTCGCCGCGATCGAACGGCGTCAGCGGCACGCGATCGACGCCGATCATGCGCACGATCTCCTCGACGATGTCGGCCTTGCCGTGCACGTCGGCGCGCCATGACGGCACCGCGATCTTCACCACCGGGCCCTGACCCGCGACCATGAAGCCGAGATGACTGAGGATGCGGCGGATATCGGGCAGCGGCACCTCGATGCCGGCGAGCCGCTTCACCTCGTCGATCGGAAAATCGACGATGCGATCCTCGCCATGGCTGTTGCCGGCCACCGTGATCTGCGAGGGCGTGCCGCCGCAAAGGTCGAGCACCAGTTTGGTCGCAAGTTCGAGGCCCGGCACCATGAAGGCCGGATCAACGCCGCGCTCGAAGCGGTAGCGCGCGTCGGAATTGATGCCGAGCTTGCGGCCGGTCTGGGCGATGTTGATCTCGTTCCACAGCGCCGATTCGATCAGTACATCGGTGGTGGTCTCGTCGCAGCCGGTGGTCTCGCCGCCCATGATGCCGGCGAGCGATTCCGCGCCGCTCTCGTCGGCGATCACGCACATCGCGGGATCGAGCGTGTAGGTCTTGCCGTCAAGGGCGACCAACTGCTCGCCGTCCGTGGCATGACGGATCACGAGATTGCCCTTCACCTTCTTGGCGTCGAACACATGCAGCGGACGGCCGCGGTCGAAGGTCATGAAGTTGGTGATGTCGACCAGCGCGTTGATCGGGCGCAGGCCGATCGAGGTCAGGCGACGCTGCAGCCACTCCGGCGAGGGACCGTTTTTGACGCCGCGCACCAGACGCAGCGCGAAACCGGAACACAGCGCGGGATCTTCGATGGTCACGCTGACCGGGCAGGGGAATTCGCCCTTGATCTGCTTCGGCGCGGGATCCTTGAACTTACCGATGTCGGCGGCGCCAAGATCGCGCGCGATACCATGCACGCCGGTGCAGTCGGCGCGGTTCGGCGTGAGATTAATTTCAATAACCGGATCGCCGAGGCTGGCCCACTCCGCATAGGCCTTGCCGAGCGGCGCATCGGCCGGCAATTCGATGATGCCGTCATGGTCCTCGGAGATTTCAAGCTCGGCGGCCGAGCATAGCATGCCGCGGCTTTCGACGCCGCGGATGGTCCCCACTCCTAACGTAATGTCCTTGCCGGGAATGTAGGTGCCGGGCGGCGAGAACACGCTGACCAGACCCTCGCGCGCGTTGGGCGCGCCGCAGACCACCTGTACGGGCGCGCCGCCATCGCCGGTGTCGACCATGCACACCCGCAGACGATCCGCGTTCGGGTGCTGCTGCGCCGAGATCACCCTGGCGATGGTGAAGGGCGCGAGCGCTTTTGCCTTGTCCTCGAGATGCTCGACCTCGAGCCCGATCATGGTGAGGGTGTCGGCGATCTTCTCGAGCGGCTCGTCGGTGTCGAGATGCTCTTTCAGCCAGGAGAGAGTGAATTTCATGATTTGTCTCCGCCCTCTTCTCCTCCCCCGCTTGCGGGGGAGGTCGGGAGGGGGTTCTTTTTTCTGACAAGAAACAGGATTGCTTCGAGAACTCCAGGCAGGTTGGTCAGCACGTCGATATTGCTGAAACGCAAAACGTCGAAGCCTTTGGCTTTCAGATAGGCGTCGCGTGCGGCATCGGCGACGAGGCCGGGAGTTTCGTAGTGTTGGCCGCCATCGATCTCGATGACGAGACGTGCGGCATGGCAGACGAAGTCAACGATGAAGGGCCCGACAGGAATTTGACGGCGGAAGCTCATGCCATCGAGGCGATGGGCGCGCAGCTCTTTCCAGATCAATCGCTCGGCATCGGTCGAGTCGCGGCGAAGGCGACGCGCGTTGTCGCGTGTCGTGGCACGGACATGCCAGACCGGCCGCTTCGGCTCGTCGACCATCGCCCCCTCCCTGACCCTCCCCCGCAAGCGGGGGAGGGAACACGCCGTCCCTCTCACGAACTCAACCCTCCCGCCAGCGTCGGCACGTCGAGCGGCTTGAATCCGTAATGGTTGATCCAGCGCACGTCGCTTTCGAACATCTGGCGCAGGTCGTTGATGCCGTATTTCAGCATCGCGATACGGTCGATGCCCATGCCCCAGGCAAAGCCTTGATAGACGTCAGGGTCGATGCCGCAGGCGCGCAGCACGTTGGGATGCACCATGCCGCAGCCGAGAATCTCCAGCCAGTCATTGCCCTCGCCGAAGCGGATCTCGCCCTTCTCGCGGCGGCACTGGATATCGACTTCCAGCGACGGCTCGGTGAAGGGGAAGAACGAGGGACGGAATTTCATGTTGACGTTGTCGACCTCGAAGAACGCCTTGCAGAATTCGGCGAGGATCCATTTCAGGTGGCCGAGATGCGAGCCCTTGTCGATCACAAGGCCCTCGACCTGATGGAATTGCGGCGTGTGGGTGGCGTCGCTGTCGATGCGATAGGTGCGGCCCGGACAAATCACCCGGATCGGCGGCTTCTGGCTCAGCATGGTGCGCACCTGCACCGGCGAGGTGTGGGTGCGTAGCAGCGGGCGCTCGCCATCTTCCTTGCGATTGAAGAAGAAGGTGTCGTGCATCTCCCGCGCCGGGTGGCCTTCGGGGAAATTCAGCTTGGTGAAATTGTAATCGTCGGTCTCGATGTCCGGACCTTCGGCGATCGAGAAGCCCATGTCGGCGAAGATCGCGGTGAGCTCGTCCATCACCTGCGACAGCGGATGGATGCGGCCGGTCTCCGCGGGCGTCTCGCGGGTCGGCAGCGTGACGTCAATGGTCTCGGAGGCGAGGCGGGCATCGAGCGCGGCATTCTTGAGAATGTCGCGCCGCGCGGTGAGCGCCTGGGTGATGGCGTCCTTGGCAGCGTTGATCGCGGCGCCTTCGGTCTTGCGCTCGTCCGGCGACATCTTGCCGAGGGTGGCAAGCAGCGCGGAGACCGATCCCTTTTTGCCGAGCGCGGCAACGCGCACCGCTTCGAGCGCGGCTTCGTCGGGGGCCGCGCCGATCTGGCTAAGAATTTCGGATTCGAGTTTGGCGAGGTCAGACATCACAAGCCCCAGCGGAACGGTTTCATCGGGAACCGTCCGGCAGGGGTTTGATGAGCCCAGCCGAACGGAGCGGGGCGGTTACGCCCCGGTCGTCTCGGCCTCGTTCAAGAGGGGCAAGCTTAAGCCGCGAGCGCGGCCTTGGCCTTTTCCGCGATCGCCTGGAACGCCGCCGGCTCGTGGATCGCGAGATCGGACAGCACCTTGCGGTCGACCACCACGCCCGACTTGGCGAGGCCGTCGATAAATCGGCTGTAGGTCAGGCCGAACGGACGCACGGCGGCGTTGAGGCGCTGGATCCACAGAGCGCGGAAGGTGCGCTTCTTCAGCTTGCGGCCGATAAAGGCATACTGCCCGGCCTTGTCCACGGCCGCCTTGGCGGCGCGGATGGTGTTCTTGCGGCGGCCACGGAAACCCTTGGCGGCCTTGTAGACTTTCTTGTGCTTGGCATGAGCCGTCACACCGCGTTTGACGCGAGCCATGACCGATCTCCTTCATCTGAAAATTGAAATAGTGACAGAGCGCCGCGTCTCCGCGGCAGGCGATCAGTCGTTCGGCAGGAAGTACTGCTTGATGTTATCGCCGTCGGTCTTGAACAGGATCCGCGTGCCGCGAAGCTGACGAATCTGCTTCTTGGTGCGCTTGATCATGCCGTGACGCTTGCCGGCATGGGCGGATACCACTTTGCCGGTTCCGGTGATTTTGAAGCGCTTTTTGGCGCCCGACTTGGTCTTCAACTTGGGCATTTGGCTCTCCTATGGCCGTGTCGAAGGCGGCCCCGAAAGGCACCTCGCCGGCAAATTGCTCGCTAGAGCGTTGATAATGCTCGACTTATCTCCATTTGGAGACAGTCGGCATGAGACATCGCCACGGCAGCCCTTGATCAGCCGGGCGATGAAGGTCCGGCTTATGGCAGAGCGGCGGCAAAATGGCAACGATGAAAGGGGCTTCCGCCCGCCCAAAGCGCGCCGGAAGGGGCTCTCCGGCGGGCGGCGGATCGGGGCGGCGGCGCGAGGCCTGCAGGATCGCCGGGGCCTTATGCTGCGCTGCACTAGCCGAATCATGCGCTTTGGCTCATATCTGGCGCATCATTTCATGCCGAGGATCTCCATGGCCCGCTCTGCCAAAGTTCAGGCTGTCGCCGTTTCCGCCCGTTCCGTGGGCATTGCCCTGTCGTTCGCCGGTTCGTTGCTGGCGGCATCGGCCCTGCTGGCGACCGGCTTCGACGACGGCGCCAAGGCCGGCGCCGCGTTCGACGGAACCTGGAAGGTCGTGATCATCACCCAGTCCGGCGCCTGCGATCCGGCCTACACCTATCCGGTGCGGGTCAGCGGCGGCCGCGTCAGCTATGCCGGCGAGGGCGGTTTCGAGATTTCCGGCCATGTCGCCGATGGCGGTGGGGTCAATGTCGCGATCGCGCATGGCGAGCAGCGCGCCAGCGCCAGCGGCAGGCTGACCGCGAGCTCCGGCTCGGGCCAGTGGAACGGCAAGTCGTCCGCCACCGCCTGCTCGGGCCGCTGGGAAGCCAGCCGGACCTCGTAAGGCGTCTCATTCTTCAGTCGCTTTTTTGCGTTGGCGCTGCACCGTACCCGTCACCGACTCCCTCTCCCTTGCGGGGGAGGGTTGGGGTGAGGGCGCTAAATCGTCGCGAAGATTGTACGCCCTCATCCGGCACGCTTCGCGTGCCGAAAATCGCGCACCTCTCAACAAAACAGCCCGCCAGATGATCTGACGGGCTGCAAAATCTGCGTCGCATGAATCAAATCAGCGCGGCGCCAGTACCATCACCACCTGACGGCCCTCGAACCTGGCGTCCTGTTCGACCTTGGCGACCTCGGCGACGGCGGCCTTCACCTTGTCGAGCAGCTTGGTGCCGATCTCCTGGTGGGCCATCTCGCGGCCGCGATAGCGCAGCGTGATCTTGACCTTGTCGCCTTCCTCGAAGAACCGCAGCATCGCGCGCATCTTCACGTCGTAGTCGTGATCGTCGATCATCGGGCGGAGCTTGATCTCCTTGATCTCGACCACTTTCTGCTTCTTACGGGCTTCGGCGGCCTTCTTCTGCGCCGAATATTTGTACTTCCCGTAGTCCATGATCTTGCAGACGGGAGGATTGTTGTTCGGCGAAATCTCGACGAGATCCATGCCGGCTTCCATCGCCATCTTCACCGCAGCAGCAGTCTCGACGGTGCCGTGGTTGAGCCCGGTCTGATCGATCAACTGAATGGTGAGGTTGCGGATTTCATCGTTGGTGCGCGGCCCGTCTTTGGCGACTGTGGGCGGGGCTCTGTTGGGACGGCGAATGGGACGGTCTCCGATATTGTGAAGGAAGGCTCTATTTTGAAGGATAAAGGGCGGCCCGGCAAGGATGTTGCGAGCATCCGGACGGCCATCCGGGCAGAAACCTCCCGGGGCGCGGTATTTCAGTCACGGCGCGCCGGTTTCGCGGCGTTCCGGCCGCCCGGACAGGACATTGACGCGACATTGCCGCTGCACCCATAACAGGCGCTTCGCCCGCCGTTCCGCTTTTGTGATGTGCCGATGACCGACGATCAAACCTCCCCGCCTGCCTTTATCGATGTCGGAACCGGGCCGGCCGGGCGGCGCATCGCCGTGCGCCGGCGTCCCGGCGCCTCCCCCGGCCTGGTCTGGCTCGGCGGGTTCAAGTCCGACATGAAGGGCACCAAGGCGGTCGCGCTCGATGCCTTCGCCGCCCAGGACAAGCGTGCCTGCCTGCGTTTCGATTATTCCGGCCACGGCGAATCGAGCGGCGATTTTGCCGATGGCACGATCGGGCAATGGCACGAGGAAAGCCTCGCGGTGTTCGATGCCTTCTGCGAGGGACCGCAGATCCTGATCGGCTCCTCGATGGGCGGCTGGATGGCGCTGCTGCTGGCGCGCGCGCTGGCGAGGCGTCGCGGCACCGCGCAGCGCGCGACGCTGGCGGGGCTGGTGCTGATCGCGCCGGCGCCGGACTTCACCGAAGAGCTGATGTGGAAGGCGTTCACGCCGGAAATCCGCGCCGAGATCGAGAGCAAGGGCGCCTGGTATCGTCCCTCCGAGTATGGCGATCCCTATCCGATCACGCGGGCCTTGATCGAAGAGGGCCGCAATCATCTTCTGCTCGGCGATACCATCGAGGTCGGCTGTCCGGTGCGCATCCTGCAGGGCGCCAAAGACGAGGACGTGCCATGGCAGCACGCTTTCACGCTGACGCATTGCCTGCCGAGCGACGATGTGGTGCTGACGCTGGTGCAGGACGGCGATCATCGCCTGTCGCGGCCGCAGGACATCGCGCGCATGCTCGCGGCGGTGAAGGAATTGTGCTGAAGCGCGTTCCGTCATTGCGAGGAGCGCAAGCTCCGAAGCAATCCAGCCCTTCTTCGTCGCTCTGGATTGCTTCGTGGAGCCTGTCATCGGGCCGCGCTTGCGCGGACCCGTCGGCTCGCAGTGACGAAAAAACGAGCCTTAATTTCGTCCTGCTCTAGAAATCCAGATCGATGTAATGCGCCGGGGCCGGCAGGCCGGCGAGCCATTCGTTCAGCAGCGGCCGGAACGCCGGGCGCGACTTGATGCGCACGTACCAGGCCTTGGCGGCGTCGTCCTCGCTCCACGGCACGTCGCCGAGATAGTCGATCGCCGACAGATGCGCGGCGGCGGCGAGATCGGCATAGGTCAGCCGGTCGCCGGCGAGGAAATTGCGGGTGCGGGCGAGCCAGCCGATATAGGCAAGGTGAAAGCGGGTGTTGGATTTCGCCGCGCGCAGCACTTCGGTGGACGGCGCGCCGCCGCCCTGCGAGGAACTCATGTGGCGCTTGTAGATCCGCTCGGTGACCAGCGGCCCGGACGCCTCCTCGTAGAACTTCTCGTTGAACCACGACATCAGGCGGCGCACCTCGATGCGCTCGGCCGCCTGCTGGGGCAGCAGCCGGTGCTCGCCCAGCGAGGCGCCATGGGTCTCGTCGAGATATTCGGCGATGATGCTGGCGCCGGGAATCGGCGGCATGCCCTCGGCGGTCATCACCGGGGTGGTGGCGGCCGGATTCATCACCAGGAAGGCTTCGCGCCGCTCCCAGACTTTCTCCTCGACCAGCCGCGAATCAAGGCCGTGCTCGCTGAGGGCGAGACGGACAAAGCGCGAGCGGGGACAGAAGGGGTGATGGAACAGGGTGAACATGCTGACCACAGATAGACCGGCGAAACTTAAGAAGAAGCTTAAGAAAAGCTCTCCGGCAAAAATGAGAACGAGCTCGGACTGGGTTTCGCGGGGTCGATCCTCGCGCCAACCTACCCAAGCCTCCGGCGCTGGCAACCGTCATTTCCGTTCTTTTCGCATTGCGGGGGGAGAACGAATAGGCGACAAGGGCGGCCGTTCGCACCCCATCCAGCCCCCCTGCGGATTCCTTTCATGCTGACCGATCTTTTCAAGGCCGTCATCCTCGGGATTGTCGAGGGGGTGACCGAGTTCCTGCCTGTTTCCTCGACCGGGCATCTGCTGCTGGTCGAACGCTTCATGGATCTCGACCAGCAGGATTTCTGGAAGACCTTCGCGGTGCTGATCCAGCTCGGCGCGATCCTCGCGATCCTGGCGATCTATTTCGGGCGGCTGTGGCGCATCGCGCTCGGCATGTTCTCGGATCCCGCCGCGCGGCGCTTCGTGATCGGCGTGCTGCTGGCGTTCTTTCCCGCGGTGGTGCTCGGTCTGTTGTTCGGCGGCTTCATCAAGAACGTGCTGTTCAATCCGTGGGTGGTGTGCTTCTCGCTGATCGCGGGCGGTGCGGTGCTGCTGTGGGTCGATCAGCAGGATTTCGATCCGCGGCACCACGACGCGACCACGTTTCCGCTGCCGATGTATCTGGGCATCGGCATCGCGCAATGCGCGGCGATGATCCCGGGCGTGTCGCGCTCCGGCGCCTCGATCGTGGCGGCGATGCTGTTCGGTGCGGACAAGCGGGCGGCGGCCGAGTTCTCGTTCTTCCTCGCGATCCCGACCATGCTCGGCGCGTTCGTCTACGACGTCTACAAAAGCCGCGGCGACATGACGATGGACCATTCGCTGATCATCGCGGTCGGCTTCGTGGTGTCGTTCATCACCGCGATCATCGTGGTGAAGACGTTCCTCAACTTCGTCACCCGCCACGGCTTCGCGTTTTTCGCCTGGTGGCGCGTGATCGTCGGCACGCTCGGTCTGATCGCGCTGGCGCTGGGGAAATAGCGCGAGATTTTCAGTGGAGTGTCCCGGTGAAGGCCGGGACCTATAATCCCCGGCTCCTCAGCCTTGGCGCGATGGTTGCACCATCGCTCCTTCGTCATCGCTATGCTCGGTGGTGATGGGTCCCGGCCTGCGCCGGGACGACGCGGGTTATATTTACGCGCCGTTCTGCGCGAACTGGCCGGTCTTGCGGAAGCGCCAGAGATAGGACGACAGCACCGCCGACATCGATTCGGGTTGCACGCCGAGGCCTTCCAGCGTCTGCCGCGCGGCCTTGGCCGTCTCCGACACCACGTTGTCGCTGCGCAATAGCTCGACCTGATCCGGCGTCAGCTTGAAGTCGCCCGGCGCGAAGCGCAGGAAATACGATTCGAATTTGGCGAGCGGGAAGGGCAGCGGCAGCAGCAGCGGGTCGCGGCCGGTGGTGGCGAGCACCAACTCGACGATCTGGCGCATCGTCATCACGTCCGGCCCGCCAAGCTCGTAAGTCGCGCCGGGCTGCGTCTTGCCGTCGACCGCATCGGCGACCGCGGTAGCGACATCGCCGACATAGACCGGCTGCATCCGCGTCTCCGCGCCGACCAGCGGCAGCACCGGCAGTATCCGCGCCAGCGCGGCGAAACGGTTGGTGAACTGATCTTCCGGCCCGAACACCACAGAGGGACGGATGATGGTGGCCGAGGGCACGGCGGCCCGCACCGCCTGTTCGCCGGCCGCCTTGGCGCGGGCGTAATGCGACGCCGAATCCGGATTGGCGCCGAGGGCCGAGACATGGACCACGCGGGCGCCGATCCGGCTGGCCGCCTCGGCGATCACCCGCGCGCCTTCGGCCTGCACCGCGTCGAAGGTCTGCGCGCCGCTCTCGGTCAGGATGCCGACCAGATTGACGACGACGCTGGCGCCGCGCATCGCGGCCTCGACCGAGGCCGGGTAGCGGATATTGGCCTGCACCGGGTTGATCTGGCTGACCTTGCCGAGCGGCTGCAGATGGCCGGCCAGTTCCGGCCGCCGCACCCCGACCCGGAGGCGGTAGTCGCGCTTGCACAGCGCCCGGACCACATGGCGGCCGAGAAAGCCCGATCCGCCGAAAACCGTGACGAGGGTGTCGAGGGGCGCTGTCATGAGGGATTCCTGCAATTGAACGGCCTAGAATAGCCGGCCGGCGCGCTGTGACCTTGATTTACGTCGCGATACGACATCGTTTCCGTACTGTACAGACCCTTGTCGGCCCGGCCCGGCGGCGGCCCATTTGAATTTGACAAGCGCGCGGCCGATCCGTACTAACCGCCCTCAAGCCCAGGTGGTGGAATTGGTAGACACGCAGGTTTCAGGTACCTGTGCTGCAAGGCGTGAAGGTTCGAGTCCTTTCCTGGGCACCATCCATTCAAGACGACTCGTCAGCCGGCATGATCGGCCCTGCGGGCCGTCTTCATCATTTCCCGTCGTAACGCAGAGGGATGGTTGGTGAGATATGCAGCCATAATCCTGGTCGCCTGCGGGGGCCTCTGGGGCGCGCCGGCCATTGCCGCGGACGAGCGGTTTCTGGCCAGCCTGAAGCGTCTCGACCCCGCGACCCGCCTCGAACAGGTCTGCGATCTCGAAGCGATGCGCCAGATCGCGCGCGATTCCACTCCCTACCGCCCCGATCGCGCCAAGAGCGACGTGATCTCCCATCCCCGGCATCTCGGCGACACCCTGAAGGGCAGCGGCGGAGCCTTCCGCAGCAAGGGCAAGTGGTACGCCTTCTCCTTCACCTGCAAGGGCACGCCCGACCATCTCAAGGTGCTGTCGTTCAGCTACAAGATCGGCCCGCCGATCCCCGAGACGAAATGGGCTTCCTATGGGCTGTGGCGGTAGCGGCCTTGCGATCCGCGCTCGCGCAGCGGCCCGTGCGCCGCTAATTTAAGCCGCATCGATTCGACGAGGCTATTTGCATGACCATCCGCCTGCATCGCGGCGATTTGCCGGACATTTCCCGCTACACCGATTCGGTGGCGATCGACACCGAGACGCTCGGTCTCAACCCGCATCGCGACCGGCTGTGCGTGGTGCAGCTCTCCAACGGCGACGGCAGCGCCGATGTGGTGCAGATTCCGGCAGGCCATACCGATGCGCCGAATCTGAAGAAGCTGCTGGCGGCTTCCGACATCACCAAGATCTTCCACTATGCGCGGTTCGATCTCGCGGTGCTCTATCACACGTTCGGCGTGATGCCGCAGCCGGTCTACTGCACCAAGATCGTCTCGCGCCTGGTGCGCACCTACACTGATCGCCATGGTCTCAAGGATCTTTCGCGCGAGGTGCTCGGTGTCGAACTGTCGAAGCAGCAGCAGTCGAGCGACTGGGGCGCGGCATCGCTGAGCGAAGCGCAATTGACCTATGCCGCCTCCGACGTGCTGCATCTGCATGCGTTGCGCGCGAAGCTCGATGCCATGCTGCTGCGCGAGGGCCGCACCGAGCTGGCCGAGGCGTGTTTCAGGTTCCTGCCGACCCGGGCGAAGCTCGATCTGCAGGGCTGGGAGAACGACGACATCTTCGCGCATTCGTAATGAACGAACCGCCGGTTCTGTTCATGCCGGCGCCCTGTTTCGGTCACACTCGTTGGCTCTTTGCGGGGGCCTGGACCGGCGAAAGCGGCTGCAAATCAGGCCGGTCCGGCGTAAAGTGAACTTTCCCGATCCGGCATGGCCGGAGCAGATCACGGCCTTAGGTCTCGGAGCGGCTGGTGCATTCGGTGGCAAGTCAAGGCTATCAGGCCGGAGCGGACGCGCGCTATCTTGTCGCCGTGCGCCACAGCCGCCGTGTGCGCTTTCTGCGCAAGGCGGTGCCGGTCGCGGTGGCCGGCGCGCTGTTGCTGATCGTCGCGGTCTCGCTGTTCAATCCGTTCCGCATTCTCGCCAAGCTGCCGCTCAGTATCGGCAACCTTGCGGTGTCCGGCACCAAGATCACGATGGATTCGCCGCATCTGGCCGGCTTCACGCCGGACCAGCGGCCCTATGAATTGTGGGCCAAGAGCGCGACGCAGGACGTCACCAACCCGACCAATGTCGAGCTCACCGAACTGCGCGCCAAGGTGCAGATGCAGGACAAGTCCGGCCTCACCATGGATGCGCGGCGCGGTCTGTTCGACACCAAGAGCCAGCTTCTGACCTTGCGGGAGGATATCTTCCTGCAATCGACCACCGGCTATGAGGCGCGGCTGACGCAGGCTGTAGTTGATATCGCGCGCGGCGCGGTGACGTCGGACGAGCCGGTGGCGGTCAAGCTTCTGAACGGCACGCTCGACGGGCAGCGGCTGGAAATCACCGAGAACGGCGCGCTGGTGCGGTTCGACGGCGGCGTTTCGATGATCCTGATCCGCGACGATGCGGCGAAGAAAAACAATGCGGCGGTGGATGTGCCCGCCGTGCACGATGCGGCGGCGCAATGACGATCCCGATGCGGTTGAACATGTTCCGATATGGCGCTTGCATCGGCGCGCTCGCCGCCATGCTGCTGGCGTCCGGCGCGGCGCAGGCGCAGAGCACGGTGCAGGGCGTGCCGAACGCGATGCAGGGCTTCTCGCAGAATCGCGACAAGCCGATCCAGATCGATGCCCAGTCGCTGGAGATGCGCGACAAGGACAAGGCCGCGACCTTTTCCGGCAACGTCAAGGTGGTGCAGGGCGACACCACGATGCGCTCCAAGACGCTGGTGGTGTTCTACGACAACGAGGACAAAAGCAGCGGCAAGGGCGCAGTGAAATCGGCGATGCCGGGGCCGGGCGGCTCCACCTCGATCCGGCGGCTCGAGGCGCGTGGCGGCGTGATCGTGACCCAGAAGGATCAGACCGTCACCGGCCAGACCGGCGTGTTCGACATGAAGGCCAACACGGTGACGATGCTCGGCGGCGTGGTGCTGACCAAGGACAAGAACGTGCTGCGCGGCGACCGCCTGGTGGTCGATATGACCACCGGCGTGTCGCGGGTCGAATCCGATGGCGGGCGCGGCGTGTCGGGCATGTTCCAGTCGTCCGGCTCCAGCGGCGGCTCCGGGCTCGGCGGCCTGACCGGCATGGAGAAAGAGAAAAAGTCCGGCGGCTCCCAGGCCCCCGGAAAGCCCTTGAAGCTCAACAGCATGCCGCATGAATCGCGGCCCCGAGGTTGAATCGGGGCTGGCGAATCTATATCAGGCGGCGGCGATGTCCCTCCGGCGCTCTCAAGTGCCGGTGATCCGGCGAGTCATCCCGAAAGGCTGATCGAAGCGAGCATGGTGGATTTCCTGCGCATTTTCCGCCGACGAACCCCGGTCCGGGGGCGGCAGGGTTTTGCGCGGTCGCCCGCCGACATCACCTCGCTGGGCGAACGGATGGGCGACATCTTCAACACCATTCGCGGCGTGCCGGCGGTGCGCGATGCGCCGGTGCCGCGCGAGGCGGCCCCGCCGCGTGCCGCGCAGTCCGACTATCCCGAATATGAAGGCGCGGTCACCGATCCGGCGCCTTACGATTCCGCGACGTACGGGGCGGCGGCCTACGATCCGGCTTCGTTCGAGCGTCACGCGCCGCCGATCCCGCGCGACGCGCCTTCGGGGCCGCCGCGCGCCGAACAGCGGCCGCTGGCCCGGCGCGAGGGTAATGGCGCTGCGCCCCCACGCGCCCGCACCGGCTACCTTGCGATCCACGGCATCGAAAAGAGTTTCGGCTCGCGCAAGGTGGTGCGCGGTGTCAGCATCTATGTCCGCCGCGGCGAGGCGGTCGGCCTGCTCGGTCCCAACGGCGCCGGCAAGACCACGGTGTTCTACATGATCACCGGCCTGATCAAGGCGGATCGCGGCCGCGTCGAGCTCGACGGTCACGATGTCACCGCGATGCCGATGTATCAGCGCGCGCGGCTCGGCATCGGCTATTTGCCGCAGGAAGCCTCGATCTTCCGCGGCCTCACGGTGGAAGACAACATCCGCGCCGTGCTCGAAGTGGTCGAGCCGGACCGCCGCAAGCGCGAGCAGGAATTGACCTCGCTGCTCGAGGAATTCCACATCACGCGGCTGCGCAAGTCGCCGGCGATCGCGCTGTCCGGCGGCGAGCGGCGCCGTGTCGAGATCGCGCGCGCGCTGGCCTCGCGTCCGAACTACATGCTGCTCGACGAGCCGTTCGCCGGCATCGACCCGATCGCGGTGGGCGACATCCAGCAACTGGTGCGTCACCTTACCAATCGCGGTATCGGCGTGTTGATCACCGACCACAATGTCCGCGAAACTCTCGGGCTGACCGACCGCGCCTATATCGTCTATGCCGGCGAGGTGCTGACCGAAGGTCACCCCGAGGAGATCGTCAACGATCCGGACGTCCGCCGCCTCTATCTCGGCGACGAGTTCCGCCTGTAGCGCGTGGCCGCGCCCGTATGCGTCGCCGACTCGCCCTGCTTCCGGGGGCTCTCTCCGGACTGAATTTCCGATCCGTCAAGCCGTGTACATTGCCGCGTAAATAAGCAAGAATCGGACCAGTTCCGACCGGGTCCTGGCTTATGGCGATCACGCAACGTTTGGAGTTCCGCCAGTCGCAGTCGCTGGTGATGACGCCGCAGCTGATGCAGGCGATCAAGCTGCTGCAACTGTCGAACCTCGATCTGGTCGCCTTCGTCGAGGAGGAACTCGAACGCAATCCGTTGCTGGAACGGGCCGGCGACGACGAAGCGCCGGTGCGCGGCGAGGGGGACGCCGCCGCCGACCGTGCCGCGCTGTCGGTATCGGCGGATGGCGGCGAGGAGGATTCCGGCGACGGGTTCGGTGGCTCGTCGGCGTCCGAGGCCGACGGTCCGGGATCGCGCGAAGGCTTCGATGCGCCGGCGGAGGACTGGATCAACCGCGATCTCGGCAGCCGCGCCGAGATGGAACAGACCTTCGACAGCGGTCTCGACAACGTGTTTTCCGAGGAGCCCGCGGAGGCCGCCGCGCGCAACGCACAGGATGCGGCGCCGACCGCCTACACCGAATGGGGCGGTGGCGCCTCCAACGACGACGACTACAATCTGGAGGCGTTCGTCGCCGCCGAGCTGTCGCTGCGCGATCATCTCGCCGAACAGCTCGCGGTGTCGATCACCGATCCCTCGCAGCGCATGATCGGTCAGTACCTGATCGATCTGGTGGATGATGCCGGCTATCTGCCGGTTGATTTAGGACAAGCCGCGGAACGGCTCGGCGCGACGCAGGACGCGGTCGACGCCGTGCTAGCGGTGCTGCAGACGTTCGATCCGCCCGGCATCTGCGCGCGTTCGCTCAGCGAATGCCTTGCCCTTCAGCTTCGCGAGCGCGACCGTTTCGATCCGGCGATGCAGGCGCTGGTCGAACATCTCGATCTGCTCGCCAGACGCGACATTGCCGGCCTGCGCAAGATCTGCGGTGTCGATGACGAGGACATCGCCGAGATGATCGGTGAAATCCGCCATCTCGATCCCAAGCCCGGTCTGAAATTCGGATCGACGAGGACGCAGACCGTGGTGCCCGACGTGTATGTGCGTCCCGGCCCCGATGGCGGCTGGCTGGTCGAACTCAACAGCGACACCTTGCCGAAGGTGCTCGTCAACCAGAGCTATTATGCGGAGTTGTCGAAAACAACGCGCAAGGATGGCGAGAAATCCTATTTCACCGATTGCCTGCAGAATGCGACCTGGCTGGTGCGCGCGCTGGATCAGCGTGCCCGTACCATCCTGAAAGTGGCGTCGGAGATCGTGCGTCAGCAGGACGGTTTTTTCACGCAGGGCGTGGCATATTTGCGACCGCTCAATCTGAAAGCGGTCGCCGATGCTATCCAGATGCATGAATCGACCGTTTCGCGGGTGACCGCCAATAAATACATGGCGACCAGCCGCGGTATTTTTGAACTGAAATATTTCTTCACGGCGTCGATCGCATCGGCGGACGGCGGGGAGGCGCATTCCGCCGAATCGGTACGGCACCGCATCAAACAGCTGATCGACGCCGAAGACCCGGGTGCTATACTGTCGGACGATACGCTGGTGGAACGTCTGCGTGGTGACGGAATTGATATCGCCCGAAGAACGGTCGCGAAGTATCGTGAGGCCATGCGAATTCCGTCATCGGTGCAGCGTCGACGCGACAAGCAAAGTATGCTCGGCCATGCGCTCAACACAATGACGCCATCGTCATTATCATCATCATCGTCCACTGACCGATCCCGTGACACCGCCCCGGCTTGACCTTCGCGCGGCGTTTGGCGATCCTTGTGAACGGTCTGATCAAGGAGCGAGGAAGACATGACCCTCCGAGTTTCTGGAAAAAGTATCAGTGTTGGTGAAGCTCTGCGTGAACGCATCATCGCTCGCACCGAGGAAGTTCTCAGAAAATATTTTGACGGAAATTATTCAGGCCACATCACTCTCAGCAAGGATGGTTTTGGATTTCGCACCGATTGCGCGCTGCATCTTGATTCGGGAATCACGCTCGAAGCCGACGCGATGGCGGCGGATGCCTATGCCAGCGCCGATCAGTCCCTGATCCAGATCGAGAAGCGGCTGCGCCGCTACAAGAGCCGTCTGAAGGATCGCTCGGCGCGCAAGGCCCATGCGGCGTCCGCCGCGCTTGCCGCGCTCGACGGCGCGGCGATCTCCGCCTCGAGCTATGTCATCGAAGGCATGGATAACGATGCGGAGGGTGAAGTCACCGCGTTCAATCCGGTGATCATCGCCGAATCGACCGAATCGCTGCGGCGTTTTTCGGTCAGCGAGGCGGTGATGGAACTCGATCTGACCGGCGCCCCCGCGATGGTCTTCCAGCATGGCAGCAGCGGCCGAGTGAACGTGATTTACCGGCGCTCGGACGGCAATCTGGGCTGGGTTGATCCACCGGCTAGCAGCTAAAGGCGGCCGCCGGGCAGCTTGACGCCCTCCCGGACCGACAATATGGTCCCGCCGCCCTGACAGAGCGTAACCCCGGAGGGGCTCCGGGGCTGCCGGCTTGAATATGGCTTGACGCCACTCCACCTCCATAGCGGTCATTTTCTTTTAGCCGTCAAAACGGTTCAACTTCATCGGAACGGTCCATGACGATTACCGACCTTGTCGCGCCGGGGGCGATTCTCCCGGCGCTGAAAGTCAACAACAAGAAGCAGGCGCTGATGGAGTTGGCGGCGCATGCGGCTGGGCTGACCGGACAGAACGAGCGTGCGATCTTCGAGGTGCTGCTGCAGCGCGAGAAGCTCGGCACCACCGCGGTCGGTTACGGCATTGCGATTCCGCACGGCAAGCTGCCGAAGCTCGACAAGCTGTTCGGCATGTTCGCGCGGCTGGAGCGTCCGATCGATTTCGAGGCGATGGATGGCGAGCCGGTGGATCTGCTGTTTCTGCTGCTGGCGCCGGAAGGCGCGGGCGCCGATCATCTGAAAGCGCTGGCGCGGATCGCCCGTCTGCTGCGCGATCAGGACGTCGCCAAAAAGCTGCGCGCCTCGCGCGATGCGCAGGCGCTGTATTCGGTGCTGGCGATGCCGCCGGCGACTGCCGCCTGACCAAGGGACGGCCTCTGTCTTCGACCCGCGTCGTTCAGCGCCGCGGCTCCGCCGCCCAGTTCCTTTCCTTCAGCAAGGCCAGAAAGGCCTTTGTTCCGGCGCTGCGATAGCCGTCCCTGCGCAGGAGGGCCGATGTCGTTCGCGTCGCGAATGGCGGATCGAGCCGGATGGCGCTGAAACCGGGAAGATTCCGTGCGGTCGCCGCAGGCAGGATGGTGGCGAGCAAGGTGCTCTGCACGATGGCGACAAGGGCATCGACGGAATTCGATTCGAGGGCGATCCGCGGCTGCACCTTGTTGGCCTTGAGGTACTGGTTGATCGGCGCGCGTGTGACGAAAGCTCCGTCCAGCAGAGCGAGATCGAGACCGGACAGTTTCGCGGATGCGAGCTTCCGTCGCCCGGCCAGCGGATGGTCCTTGCCGACAACGACGCACAACTCCGTATCATGCAGCGGCTCCGTCGCGACATCCAGCGAGGCAAGATCGCCGAGGCCGACACCGACGTCGTATTGATCGTCCAGCAACGCCCGCTCCATGACGGCCTGAGGCAGAATGTCGATGGTGAGGTCGATGTCAGGATATCGCTTGCGGAAGGCTTGCACCACCGGGCCGACGAGATAGGTGGTGAACAGCGGAAGAAAGGCGACGCGGAGAACTCCGCTCGTCAGATTTCCGACATCGTGCACCGCGCGCTGCGCGGCATCGAGATTTTGCAGGGCCGCTTTCAGATGGCGGATATAAGCCTGGCCGGCATCGGTGGGCCTGACGGTCCGGCCGGAGCGGTCGAGCAGTTTGGCGCCGAGCGTGTCTTCGAGAAACCTGATCTGCTGCGACAGTGCGGGCTGCGATACGTTGAGCGTCTCCGCCGCGCGGGTGAAACTGCCGTGATCGATCACGGCGAGCAGATACCGGGCTGAGCGCATCATAAGGTTTTTCTTATCAATCTGATTGCCAATTGATCTTGGACATTATGCCCGCCAGCGCCGAAGTTTAAAGTGCATTCGAGGGGGGCCGGAATTAACGGCGCATCATGTCGGGTCCAGCCGGTTCTGAGAAAACGTCTCCGCGGCCGCTTGCGGCCGCCAATTTCAGCATGGTCCTGGGGCTGGCGGGACTGGGGCAGGCATGGCGCGCCGCCACGGCCCTGCTGCATGTCCCGCCGCTGATCGGCGAGGCCGTCATAGCTCTTGCGGCCGGAATCTGGGCGGCCTTGCTGCTGGGCTATCTTGCCAGTGCTTTTCGTGCGCCAGCGGCCATGCGCGAGGAGTTCAGGCACCCTGTTCAGGGGGCGACGCCCGCGCTGGTGGGAATTGCGACCTTGCTGATGGTGCCTGCGGTTCGGCCTTATTCGGAGGTGGCCGCCGGTATTCTTCTTGTCGCCGGCGTGTCCTGGCATCTGCTGTTTGCGATGTGGCATTCGGGGCTGGGCTGGCAGAGCGGCCGGGATCTTCACAGCCTCAGTCCGACCGTCTATCTGCCGACGGTGGCGGGCAATTTCACCAGCAGCGCAGCCTTCGGCGTGATGGGATGGTCCGACATCGGCTGGTGCTTCATGGGAGCCGGTTTCTTCTCGTGGCTCGCGCTGGAATCGGTCGTGCTGCAGCGGCTTTGGGATTCGTCCGGCTTTCCGTCCGCGCAGCGTTCGAGCATCGGCATTCACCTTGCGCCGCCTGCGGTTGCCGGAGCCTCGTGGCTGACGCTCGTGGCCGCGCCGGATCACTGGGTCATCATGCTCTGGGGCTATGGCCTGTTTCAGTTGGCGCTGGGATGCCGTCTGGTGGGCTGGCTTCGCGCGCAGCCGTTCTCGGTCGCCTACTGGTCGTACACCTTCGGCGTTTCCAGCACCGCGGCCATCGCCGTCAAACTCGCGCTCGCAGGTGTTCCGGTGGCGACGCATGTCGCCGCGCCGGTGCTGATCCTCGCCACCCTGTTCGAGGGCTATCTGCTGGCGCGCACCGTGCTGCAACTCGTCAGCGCGTTGTGGATGGCCGTGCGACCGGCCTGAACCGACACGCTCTCGAGCGGCTCATCGTGGCGCTATCTCGCGTAGCGAGCAGGCGGCAGTGCCAAGCGCTGCCGCCATGGTGTCATCCAGGATCAGTCGCGCACCACACGCACCGCGCCTTGCGCGGCGCTGGTGGCGAACGCCGCATAGGCCTTCAGCGCCATCGACACCTTGCGCGTCCGTTGCTTGGTGGGCTTCCACGCCGCTTCGCCACGCGCCTCCATTGCCGCGCGCCGCGCTGCGAGCTGCTCGTCGCTGATGGCCAGGTGTACCGAACGGTTCGGGATGTCAAATTCGATGATATCGCCTTCCTCGACCAGACCGATGGCGCCGCCTTCCGCCGCCTCGGGCGAGACATGGCCGATCGACAGGCCGGACGAGCCGCCCGAGAAGCGGCCGTCGGTGATCAGCGCGCATTGCTTGCCGAGGCCCTTCGATTTCAGATAGCTGGTCGGATACAGCATTTCCTGCATGCCAGGCCCGCCGCGCGGTCCTTCGTAGCGGATGAGAACCACGTCGCCGGCCTTGACCCGGTTGCCGAGAATGGCCTCGACCGCCGCGTCCTGACTTTCGAAGATGCGCGCGGGACCCTTGAATGTCAGGATGCTGTCATCGACGCCCGCGGTCTTCACGATGCAGCCGTCGCGCGCGATGTTGCCGTACAACACGGCGAGGCCGCCATCCTTGGAGAAGGCGTGTTCGGCGTTGCGGATGCAGCCCCTGGCGCGGTCGGCATCGAGCTCGTCGTAGCGTCTGTCCTGGCTGAACGCGACCTGGGTGGGCACGCCGCCCGGCGCCGCGCGATAGAAGGTCCGCACGCTTTCGCTCTTGCTGCGCACGATGTCCCAACGCTCCAACGCATCCTTCAGCGAGGCGCTGTGCACCGTCGGCAGGCTGGAGTCGATCAGGCCGGCGCGATCGAGCTCGCCGAGAATGGCCATGATGCCGCCGGCGCGGTGCACGTCTTCCAGATGCACGTCCGCGACCGAAGGTGCGACCTTGCACAGCACCGGCACGCGGCGCGACAGGCGGTCGATGTCCTTCATGGTAAACGGCACTTCGCCTTCATAGGCGGCGGCGAGCAGATGCAGCACGGTGTTGGTCGAGCCGCCCATCGAGATATCGAGGGTCATCGCATTCTCGAACGCCTTGAAGTTGGCGATGTTGCGCGGCAGGACGCTGGCGTCGTCCTGCTCGTAATAGCGGCGGGCGAGGTCGACGATCAGATGTCCGGCCTCGACGAACAGGCCCTTGCGGTCGGCGTGAGTGGCGAGCACCGAGCCGTTGCCGGGCAGAGAGAGGCCGAGCGCCTCGGTCAGGCAGTTCATCGAATTCGCCGTGAACATGCCCGAGCACGATCCGCAGGTCGGGCAGGCGGAGCGTTCGATCACCTCGACATCGGCGTCGCTCACCGTGTCGTCGGCCGCCGCCACCATGGCGTCGATCAGGTCGATCGACTGCACCTTGCCGTTGAGCGTGACCTTGCCCGATTCCATCGGGCCGCCCGAGACGAATACCGTCGGAATGTTGAGGCGCAGCGAGGCCATCAGCATGCCGGGAGTGATCTTGTCGCAATTGGAGATGCACACCATGGCGTCGGCGCAATGCGCGTTGACCATGTATTCGACGCTGTCGGCGATGATCTCGCGCGACGGCAGGCTGTAGAGCATGCCGTCATGGCCCATCGCGATGCCGTCATCGACCGCGATGGTGCTGAATTCCTTGGCGACGCCGCCGGCCTTCTCGATTTCCCGCGCCACCAGTTGGCCGAGGTCCTTGAGGTGGACGTGGCCCGGCACGAACTGGGTGAAGGAATTGACCACGGCGATGATCGGCTTGCCGAAATCCTCGTTCTTCATGCCTGTCGCGCGCCACAGGCCGCGGGCGCCGGCCATGTTGCGGCCGTGGGTGGAGGTGCGGGAGCGATAGGCTGGCATGACGGTGTCCGTGTCGAGGGTGGAAAGGTGGCGACCATACAAACCCGCCGGCCAAGATCAAATGGCGGGATGCGCATATCCGTCATTCGTCCGGTCGGCGCCGCAATGCAAGCAAAAAGCGGCAGCGCGAGGCCGCGCCGCCGCTTCGTCCGGTCAGTCTGTAGCGGACAACGCCTCAGTGGACGCTGACGGTCTCCAGCTCGTTGCTCCATGCGTTGGCGACCGCCGCTTCCCGGCTGTCGGTCAGCATGATCGGCGTGCCGTCGGCGGCATGAAGCGCGAACAGCTTCAGGCCCGGCGCGATCTGCGGCGCCTGCGGGAACAGGCCCGGCACATCCTCGGAGCGAATCTGTTTGACGTAGGCGATATGGCCTTCGCCCAGTGCGGCCAGCGCTTCCAGCGAAACGGCAGGCTCGAAGTGCAGTGTGGTGGCTTCAGTCATGTCCTCGACTCCTTCACAAGAGACAAGCGGTCGAGTCCGCTACCAAGTTGCATTATTCGTGTTCATTGATGGCTATCGTCTTAACGACCCGTTCCGGTTCCGGCCGGGCGAGGTCGATCGACAACAGTCCGTTCTTCAGATCCGCGCCGAGCACGTACATTCCGTCCGCCAGCACGAAAGTGCGCTGGAAGTGCCGCGCGGCGATGCCGCGATGAATGTATTGCCTGGCCTTGTCGTCCTGCTGGCGACCCCGGATCACAAGCTGGTTCTCCTCCGTGGTCACGTCGAGCTGGTCGCGGGTGAAGCCCGCCACCGCCAGCGTGATCCGCAATCGCTCGGGTTGACCGCTTTGGCGTTCGCACCGCTCGATGTTGTAGGGAGGATAGCCGTCTGCGCCCTTGACGACCCGATCGAGCGCACGCTCGATATCGTCGAATCCCAGAAGGAACGGACTGGACAACGAAGGAACACGAGACATCCCAAAGTCCTCTCGAAGCGACTTTGACGCGCGCCACCCGCAAAAGTGACAGCCGGTTTTGCCGGCACTCTGACGGATCTTGCGCCCAAGGGCCCTTGCGGCACCCTACCGGTGGCGTTCAGCCCGTCCGGATAACAACAATATGGAGAGGGAACCGGGGACGTTCAAGATCGTCCACCGCCGGATCGGGAAGTCCGGCCGGCTGAATAGTTTCGCGCGGTTGGGGATCCGGCGACCGCGGACGCTGTGATCGTATCCGGGATCGTTCCGGGCGGGCTGGACGTCCGAAGGGGAGGGTTGGTGGAGCCAGGCGGGATCGAACCGCCGACCTCTTGCATGCCATGCAAGCGCTCTCCCAGCTGAGCTATGGCCCCATCATCGCGGGGTTCGGCGCTGGTTTGGTCCGAACCCTCAAATCGTCACCGCCGGTGCGCCGGCGGCGAGGCCTGAACAATCACAGTTCAGGCCCGATCTCAAGTCTCTTCGTCACCCGAAACGTCACCAATGATGTCGGTGACGTCTTCGTCGTCTTCTTCCTCTTCCGGAATGAAGGTCGAATCGTCGTCATCGTCGTCGAGCGATTCGTCGACCTCGATGTCGTCTTCGGATTCGGGCACCTGGGCCTTGACCTTGCCGGTGTTCTCCTCGGCGTCGGCCTCCTCGAGCGACACCAACTCCTCCTCCGTCTCCACTTCCTGCGTATCGGCTGCGTTGGAAGCGCCGGAGGCGCGCGCGGTGGCGTCGGCGCGGCCGCGCGGCGGAGCCACGGGCGCGATCGGCACGATCTCGCCGGTATAGGGCGAAATCACCGGATTCTTGTTGAGGTCGTAGAACTTCTTGCCTGTCACCGGGCAGGTGCGTTTGGTTCCGAGATCGGCTTTGGCCACGGGCTGCGTCCTGGGGAGAGTTCTTGGAAAACGGTGCTTCACTTGGCTAGTTGCGCCGCCGCTGTCAATAGCGGTTCTTGTGCATCGTCACCGAGGCGTGACCTTGCCCGGGCCCCGTGGTAGGAGCCGGCTGTCCGCAGGAGCCGAAATTGTGACTGTTTCCGATCGCCAAACCCCGCTGGAAGCCCGCCGCAGCCCCGCCCTCAAGGGCCGGGTCCGGGTGCCCGGGGACAAGTCGATTTCCCACCGGGCGCTGATTCTGGGCGCGCTGGCGGTGGGAGAGACCCGGATTTCGGGGCTTCTGGAGGGCGAGGACGTTCTCAATACCGCCAAGGCGATGGCGGCGCTGGGCGCCAGGACAGAGCGCACCGGCGTCGCGGCCTGGTCGGTCCGCGGCGTCGGGGTCGGCGGCTTTGCCGCACCTGCCGCGCCGCTCGATTTCGGCAACAGCGGAACCGGGTGCCGCCTCGCCATGGGCGCGGTGGCGGGCTGTCCGATCGCGGCGACCTTCGACGGCGACGCCTCGCTGCGCTCGCGGCCGATGCGACGGATTCTCGATCCGCTCGAACTGATGGGCGCGCGCGTCACCGCGAGCGCCGGGGGTGGCCGGCTGCCTTTGACGCTGCAAGGCGCGCGCGACCCGATCCCGATGGTTTATCGCACCCCGGTCGCCTCGGCGCAGATCAAATCGGCGGTGCTGCTCGCCGGCCTGTCCGCGCCCGGCGTCACCACCGTGATCGAGCAGGAGGCGAGCCGCGATCACACTGAACTGATGCTGGCGCATTTCGGCGCCGACATCGTTTCCGCGCCGGAAGGCGCCCATGGCCGCCGGATTTCGCTGACCGGCCAGCCCGAACTGCACGGCGCGGAGGTCGTGGTGCCAGCCGATCCGTCCTCGGCGGCGTTTCCGCTGGTCGCGGCGCTGATCGTGCCGGGCTCTGATCTTGTGCTCACCGACGTGATGACCAATCCGCTGCGCACCGGCCTGTTCACGACCTTGCGCGAGATGGGCGCCGCGATCGAGGAGAGCGGGCAGCGCGGCGACGCCGGCGAGCCGATGGCGCAATTGCGGGTGCGGGCCTCGAAGCTGCGCGGCGTCGAGGTGCCGCCGGAGCGTGCGCCGTCGATGATCGACGAATATCTCGTGCTGGCGGTGGCCGCGGCCTTCGCCGAAGGCACCACCATCATGCGCGGCCTCAAGGAGTTGCGGGTCAAGGAATCCGATCGGCTCGAAGCCACCGCCGACATGCTGCGGGTCAACGGCGTCGCGGTGGAGATTTCCGGCGACGATCTGATCGTGGCGGGCAAGGGCCACGTGCCGGGCGGCGGCCTCGTCGCCACCCACATGGATCATCGCATCGCGATGTCGGCGCTGGTGATGGGGCTTGCCTCCGATGCGCCGGTCAAGGTTGACGATACCGCCTTCATCGCGACCAGCTTCCCCGATTTCGTGCCGATGATGCGCGGTCTCGGAGCGGAGTTCGCATGATCATCGCCATCGACGGGCCCGCCGCATCGGGAAAAGGCACGCTGGGCAAGCGTCTCGCCCATCATTACGGCTATCGCCATCTCGATACCGGGGTGATCTATCGCGCGGTGGCCAAGGCGCTGCTCGATGCCGGCGTCGATCTTGCCGACGAAGCGCGCGCGGTCGCGGCCGCGCTCGAGCTCGATCCTGAGAAATTCGGCGATCCGGTGCTCAAGACCCAGGAGATCGGCAACGCCGCCTCGGTGATCTCGGCGATTCCGCGGGTGCGTGAGGCGCTGGTGAATTTCCAGCGCCAGTTCGCCGCCGATCCGCCCGGCGCGGTGCTCGACGGCCGCGACATCGGAACGGTGATCTGCCCCGATGCCGACGTGAAGATTTTCGTCGTCGCCGATCCGAAGGTGCGGGCGCATCGCCGCACGATGGAAGCTCTGGCGCGCGGCGAGAGCGCCGACGAGGCTTTGGTGCTGGCCGATATCCTTCGCCGCGACGAACGCGACCGCAATCGTCCGGTGGCGCCGCTGCGGCCGGCGCCCGATGCCCATGTCCTCGACAATTCCAGCCTCGATATCGAGGGCGGGGTGCGGGCCGCCATCGCCATCGTGGAGACCGTGCGCGCCGGGCGCTGACGGCCGGGGATCCGGTCCGCGCGGCGAATCTGCGCAAGTCCTGCTTCCGACCCCGAAAAATCGCCGGAATATCGCTTTCGCCCAGGGGCTTATCGGCCGTTTGCAGCCGCCCGCCGGGCCCGCTTTGCGCCGCTTCGGCACTTGCCCCGCTGCGCTATGGCGGCTATATGCAGCGCGTCCGGATCTGCCATCGACATCATCGAGGCCGTCCGAGCGGGCCGGCGAGGGTTCCAAGCCTTCGCCGTGTTGGAGGAACGCCCGCTCCGCCGCCATCGAGGTCGATATTCGTCCCGGCTCCGGACGACTGTAAGACGCGCCTTGCGCGCGACATTCATCGTATCGCCCATACAGGCTTCCCGCCGGCCCGTTTGTGAATCCGCTGGATTTACACGACGGTCGTCAAAGTTTGCGGACCTTTGACACTGGATGCGCGATACGCCCTGCAACCATGCTGCCGGCACACCGCAATCTGGAGAACAAATGGCTTCGAGTGCTACCTCTTATAATCCGTCTCGCGAAGATTTCGCCGCGATGCTCGATGAGTCCTTTGCAGGTGGCAACCTGCAGGAAAGCTCCGTCATCAAGGGCAAGGTTGTTGCGATCGAGAAGGACATGGCCGTCATCGACGTCGGCCTGAAGACCGAAGGCCGCGTGGCGCTGCGCGAATTCAACGGCCCGGGCCGCGAGAACGACGTCAAGGTCGGCGACGAAGTCGAGGTGTTCCTCGACCGGATCGAGAATGCGCTCGGCGAAGCCGTGCTGTCGCGCGACAAGGCGCGCCGCGAAGAGAGCTGGGGCAAGCTGGAGAAGGCCTTCAACAACAACGAGAAGGTTCACGGCGTCATCTTCAATCAGGTCAAGGGTGGCTTCACCGTCGATCTCGACGGCGCGGTGGCGTTCCTGCCGCGCTCGCAGGTCGATATTCGCCCGATTCGCGATGTCGCGCCGCTGATGAACAATTCGCAGCCGTTCCAGATTCTCAAGATGGATCGCCGCCGCGGCAACATCGTCGTCTCCCGCCGCACCGTGCTCGAAGAGACCCGCGCCGAGCAGCGTCAGGAACTGGTGCAGAACCTCGAAGAGGGTCAGATCATCGACGGCGTGGTCAAGAACATCACCGATTACGGTGCGTTCGTTGATCTCGGCGGCATCGACGGCCTGCTGCACGTTACCGATATCGCCTGGCGCCGCGTCAACCACCCGACCGAGGTGCTGACCATCGGCCAGACGGTGAAGGTCAAGATCATCAAGATCAACCACGAGACCCACCGCATCTCGCTCGGCATGAAGCAGTTGCTGGACGATCCGTGGCAGGGCATCGAGGCGAAGTACCCGCTCAACGCGCGCTTCACCGGCCGCGTCACCAACATCACCGACTACGGCGCGTTCGTCGAGCTCGAGCCGGGCATCGAAGGCCTGATCCACGTCTCCGAGATGTCGTGGACCAAGAAGAACATGCACCCCGGCAAGATCGTCTCGACCTCGCAGGAAGTCGAAGTGCAGGTGCTCGAGGTGGATTCCGCCAAGCGCCGCATCTCGCTCGGCCTCAAGCAGACCATGCGCAATCCGTGGGAAGTGTTCGTCGAGAAATTCCCGGTCGGCTCGACCGTGGAAGGCGAAGTCAAGAACAAGACCGAATTCGGTCTGTTCCTCGGCCTCGACGGCGATGTCGACGGCATGGTGCATTTGTCCGACCTCGACTGGAAGCAGCCGGGCGAGCAGGTGATCGACAACTTCAAGAAGGGCGACATGGTCAAGGCCATCGTCCTCGACGTCGATGTCGAAAAGGAGCGCATCTCGCTCGGCATCAAGCAGCTCGAAGGCGACCCCTTCGCCGAGCCGGGCGATGTCAAGAAGGGCGCGGTCGTGACCTGCGAAATCCTCGAGGTCAAGGATACCGGTATCGAGGTGCAGATCACCGGCACCGACTTCGCTACCTTCATCAAGCGTTCGGAACTTGCGCGCGATCGCAACGACCAGCGCGCCGAGCGCTTCGCGGTCGGTGAGAAGGTCGACGCCCGCGTCATCCAGTTCGACAAGAAGGCCCGCAAGGTCCAGGTGTCGATCAAGGCGCTGGAAGTCGCCGAGGAGAAGGAAGCCATCGCGCAGTACGGCTCGTCCGATTCGGGCGCGACGCTGGGCGACATTCTCGGCAACGCGCTCAAGAAGCGCGAGAAGTAAGCAACAGAGCGACACCTCGTGTCGCAATGATCTGTCGCAACGATCAGGGCTCCGGATTTTCCGGAGCCCTTTTTGTTTGAGTTTTTTCGCTGCGTCGATTCGTGCAGCCGAATTGCGCGGATCGACAAATCGCATTGTGACGGTTGTTCGTCGCGCGCGTGGAACTCCTGCGCGCCCGCTTCTTCTATTTGCAGGACATTTGATGTATTGGAGTTACCTCCTATCAAGGACGTGCGGACGATAAGATGTCGCGCGCCGTGCCAAGCGGTGCAAAGTTTGTCGGGGGAATTTTCATGTCGCTTGATTCCGATCTGATCGTCGATCGCCGCCGGATCCGGCGCAAGCTCACCTTCTGGCGGGTGGTCGCCGCGCTTGCCGTGATCGTCGCGATCGCCGGGATCGGCGTGCTGGCGAGTCCGGCGGGCCGCAGCGCGCTGTCGGGCTCGGGCAACATCGCCCGCGTCAAGATCGATGGCCTGATCCGCAGCGATCAGACGCGCGTCGAGGCGCTGGAGCGTCTGGAGAAGTCGTCAGCCGCCGCCGTCATCGTGCATATCAATTCGCCCGGCGGCACCACGGCGGGCTCCGAACAGCTTTACGACGCCTTGACGCGTCTCAAGGCGAAAAAGCCACTGGTCGTGGTGGTCGAGGGCCTCGCGGCGTCGGGCGGCTATATCGCCGCGCTCGCCTCCGATCACATCGTCGCGCAGCAGAGTTCGCTGGTCGGTTCGATCGGCGTGCTGTTCCAGATTCCCAATGTGTCCGAATTGCTGAAGACCATCGGCGTCAAGATCGAGGAGGTGAAGTCCTCGCCACTGAAGGCCGCGCCGAACGGCTATGAGCCGACCTCGCCGGAAGCGCGCGCCGCGCTGGATGCACTGGTGAAGGATTCCTACGCCTGGTTTCGCGATCTGGTGAAGAGCCGGCGCGGCATGGACGACGCCAATCTGCAGACCGTGGCGGATGGTCGCGTGTTTACCGGCCGACAGGCGATCGGCCTCAAGCTGGTCGATCAGCTCGGCGATGAAAAGACCGCGGTGGCGTGGCTGGTGGCGAACAAGAAGATCAACTCGGAGCTGCCGGTGCGCGATTTCAAGCTGTCGCCGCGCTTGAGCGACATGACCTTCCTGCGCGCGAGTGTCGCCGTGGTGCTGGATTCGCTGGGTCTGTCGTCACTGGCGCGCAGCCTCGAGCAGAACGGGATGGTCGCGGCGGCGGATCGGCTCGGTCTCGAAGGTATGCTCGCGGTGTGGCAGCCGCCGGCGAGCCGTTGAGAATGACCCGTGAATGTCTGAATCCGCTTTCAGTTACCGTTCTGCAATCGGAGAGGCTCCAAAACGCCGAATATCGCGTCTTTTCGCGCCCTTCCGCTGGATTTAGCGACTTGACAGTTCAAGGCTTTTTCAAGGAAATGGTGCAGCAAAATTCAAGAGCGCCCAGGTAGATGATCAAATCCGAGCTGGTTCAGCGCATCGCCGAACATAATCCCCACCTCTATCAAAGAGACGTGGAGAACATTGTGAACGCGATTCTCGATGAAATCGTCGCCGCGCTTGCGCGCGGCGATCGGGTCGAGCTGCGTGGTTTTGGCGCGTTTTCAGTCAAGCATCGTCCGGCCCGCGCCGGACGCAATCCGCGGACCGGCGCGCATGTCCCGGTCGAGCAGAAGAGCGTGCCGTTCTTCAAGACCGGCAAGGAAATGCGCGAACGGCTCAACCGCGACAACGACGGCCAGGGCGATCTCGGCGCGAACTGATCCGCCGGGTCCGCGCATCGCTGCCTGCAGCGCAGAAGGATCGGGATGCGCAAGGTTCTCAATGCCATTGTGATCGTGCCGCTGGCGCTGATCTTTCTGGCCTTCGCGGTCGCCAACCGGCAGTTCGTCACGCTGTCGTTCGATCCGTTCAATTCCGGCAATCCCGCGGTGGCGCTGACCCTGCCGCTGTTCATCGTGATCATCGCGGTGGCGATGCTGGGCGTGGTGGCCGGCAGCGTGGCCACCTGGTTCGGCCAGCGCCACTGGCGCCGCGCCGCGCGGCGCCATGAGGCCGAGGCCCGCGAGGCGCGCCAGCAACTCGCCGATCTGCGGGCTCAGGGGGGTTATTCCACCCCGTCCAGGGACGGTTACGGGGCGACGCTGGTCCCGCCGGCCCGGTTGCCGCCGGCAGAGGCGCGCGGGGCGGCCCGGCCGCTGGCCATCGGGCAAGACAAGCCCGGCGTGACGTTGTAGAACCCGCCCCATCCTTATCCTTTCGTCGGAACGCCATGTCGCTGGTCGTGAAAATTTGTGGTCTGTCCACGCCCGAGACGCTTGAAGCGGCTCTGGGCGCGGGTGCCGACATGGTGGGATTCGTGTTCTTTCCGCTCTCGCCGCGTCATGTCGCGCTGGAGACGGCGCGCGAGCTCGGCCGGCTCGCGGCGGGCCGCGCGGCGAAGGTCGCGCTGACGGTGGATGCCGACGACACCACGCTTGCCAATATCGTCGAGACATTGCGGCCCGACTGGCTGCAACTGCATGGCCGCGAGAGCATTGCGCGCGTGCGCGACATCAAGCAGCGCTTCGGGCTTCCGGTGATGAAGGCGATCGCGGTGGAAAGCCGCACCGATCTTGGCGCCGTGCCGGGCTACGCGGCGGCGGCCGACCGCATCCTGTTCGATGCCCGCGCGCCGCAAGACGCCACGCGTCCCGGCGGTCTCGGCGTGCCGTTCGACTGGCATCTGCTCGATGCGATCGCGGGCGATCGCTCCTTCATGCTGTCCGGCGGCTTGAGCATCGCCAATGTCGCGGAAGCCATCGGCATCGCGCGCCCCGGCGGCGTCGATGTCTCGTCCGGCGTGGAGCGCGCGCCCGGCCTCAAGGATTCCGAGATGATCCGTGCTTTCATCCGCGCCGCGCGCGGAGCGGAAAGCGCGTTGCCACATACGAAAGTTGCGACTGCATGAGTCTGTCCAAACCCAATTCGTTTCGTTCCGGTCCTGACGAGCGCGGACATTTCGGCATTTTCGGCGGCCGCTTCGTCGCCGAGACGCTGATGCCGCTGATCCTCGATCTGGAGAAGGCCTATGCGGACGCCAAGGCCGATCCGGCGTTCCAGAAGGAGATGAACGGCTATCTCGCGCACTATGTCGGCCGGCCTTCGCCGCTGTACTTTGCCGAACGCCTCACCGAACATCTGGGCGGCGCGAAGATCTATCTGAAGCGCGAGGAGCTCAATCACACCGGCTCGCACAAGGTCAACAACGTGCTCGGCCAGATCATGGTCGCGCGCCGCATGGGCAAGAAGCGCATCATCGCCGAGACCGGCGCGGGCCAGCATGGCGTCGCCACTGCGACGCTGTGCGCGCGCTTCGGACTCGAATGCATCGTCTATATGGGCGCGGTCGATGTCGAGCGGCAGCAGCCCAACGTGATCCGCATGGAGATGCTCGGCGCCAAGGTGGTGCCGGTGCAGTCCGGCACCCGCACGCTGAAGGATGCGATGAACGACGCGCTGCGCGACTGGGTGACCAATGTCGCGACCACGTTCTACTGCATCGGCACGGTCGCCGGCCCGCATCCCTATCCGATGATGGTGCGCGATTTCCAGTCGGTGATCGGCACCGAGACCCGCGCGCAGATTCAGGAGCTCGAAGGCCGGCTGCCGGATTCGCTCGTCGCCTGCATCGGTGGCGGCTCCAACGCGATGGGCCTGTTCCATCCGTTCCTCGACGATCCGTCGGTGGAGATTTTCGGCGTCGAGGCGGCGGGCCATGGCCTGACGCAGCTTCACGCCGCCTCGATCGCGGGCGGCCGTCCCGGCGTGCTGCATGGCAATCGCACCTATCTGTTGATGGACGACGACGGCCAGATCCAGGACGCGCATTCGATTTCCGCCGGCCTCGATTATCCCGGCATCGGCCCGGAGCATTCCTGGCTGCACGAGACCGGCCGCGTGAACTATCTGTCAGCGACCGACGAGGAAGCGCTCGCGGCCTTCCAGTTGTTGTCGCGCCTTGAAGGCATCATTCCCGCGCTGGAGCCGGCGCACGCCATCGCCAAGGTGATGGAGCTGGCGCCGAAGCGGCCGCGCGATCATCTGATGGTGGTCAATCTGTCGGGCCGCGGCGACAAGGACGTGCCGCAGGTCGGCGATATCTTGAGAAGCAGGAAGACGACGTGACCACGCGCATCGACACCAAATTTGCCGAACTCGCCAAGCAAGGCCGCGCGGCGTTCGTCACCTTCCTGATGTGCGGCGATCCCGACCCCGCGACCTCGCTCGCCATCGTCAAGGCGTTGCCGAAGGCCGGCGCGGACGTCATCGAGCTCGGCATGCCGTTCACCGATCCGATGGCGGACGGTCCGGCGATTCAGGCCGCCGGCCTGCGCGCGCTCAAAGCCGGCATGACCCTGAAGAAGACGCTCGAACTGGTGCGCGATTTCCGCAAGGACGACAACGCCACGCCGATCGTGCTGATGGGCTATTACAACCCGATCTATATTTACGGCGTCGACCGCTTTCTGGTCGATGCGAAAGCCGCCGGCGTCGATGGGCTGATCGTGGTCGATCTGCCGCCGGAGGAAGATGCCGAATTGTGCCTGCCGGCGCTGAAGGCGGGATTGAACTTCATTCGCCTCGCGACCCCGACCACCGACGACAAGCGCCTGCCGGCGGTGCTCGCCAACACCTCGGGTTTTGTCTATTACGTCTCGATCACCGGCATCACCGGCTCGGCCAGCGCCAACGCCGGCGCGGTGTCGGACGCGGTGGCGCGGATCAAGCGTCATACACCGCTGCCGGTCTGCGTCGGGTTCGGCATCCGCACTCCGGAAGCCGCCCGCGGCATCGCGCAGGCGGCGGATGGCGCCGTTGTCGGCTCGGCGTTGGTCGATGCCTTGCGCGTCACGCTGGATGCGGAGGGACGCGCCACGGACAAGACCGTTCCGGCGGTGATCGATCTCGCGACGGCGCTGGCGCGGGGCGTGCACGGCGCGAAACAGGCCGCCGAATAGTTGTTCTTTCCCCTTGTGGGGAAGGGCGCCGAACCGCATCTATGCGGGGAGGCTCGTCTTGGTTAAAATCTCACCGGCAAGCGCCGCTATTTTGCGGAGCCCTGCCGGCCTCTCTTTTCAAAGAGAGTTTGGATCGTCGCCGCAAGATCGCGACGTCACGGAGCTTGAAACATGAACTGGTTGAACAGCGTCGTCCGGCCGAAGATCCGCAGCTTCCTCAAGCGCGAGACGCCGGAGAATTTGTGGATCAAGTGTCCGGATTCCGGCCAGCTCGTGTTTTACAAGGACGTCGAGGCGAACCAGTTCGTCATTCCCGGCTCAAACTATCATATGCGTATGGGCGCGACCGCGCGGCTCAAGTCGATCTTCGACAACGAGACCTGGTTCGACGTCGCGCTGCCGGACGTGATGGCCGATCCGCTGAAATTCCGCGACGAGCGCAAATATGTCGATCGCATCCGCGACGCTCGCGCCAAGACCGGCATGAACGACGCGCTCAAGGTCGGCTTCGGCCGGCTCGAAGGTACGCCCGCGGTGGTCGCGGTGCAGGATTTCGATTTCATGGGCGGCTCGCTTGGCATGGCGGCGGGCGAGGCGATCGTGCGCGGTCTTGAACTTGCGGTGGAGAAGAAAGCGCCGTTCATTATGTTCGCGGCTTCCGGCGGCGCGCGGATGCAGGAAGGCATCCTGTCGCTGATGCAGATGCCGCGCACCACGGTGGCGATCCAGTTGCTGCGCGAGGCGAAGCAGCCCTACATCGTGGTGCTGACCAACCCGACCACCGGCGGCGTCACCGCGTCCTATGCGATGCTGGGCGACGTGCAGATCGCCGAGCCCGGCGCGATGATCGGTTTTGCCGGCGCCCGCGTGATCGAGCAGACCATTCGCGAGAAGCTGCCGGAAGGCTTCCAGCGCGCCGAATATCTCAAAGACCATGGCATGGTCGATATGGTCGTGCATCGCCACGATCTGCGCCCGACGCTGGCGCGGCTGTGCCGCCTGCTGACCAAGGCGCCTGTCTCCGAGGTCGCGCAGACGATGGGCTCATCGCTGCCGCCGGATGTCGATATGACCGCGGACGCGTCGCCCGCGTGAGTGCGGACGCACCACGCCCGGCCGCGCTGGACGATTTGCTGGCGCGGCTCACCAGCCTGCATCCCAAGCGCATCGACCTGACGCTGGAGCGGATGTGGCGCATCCTCGATGCGCTGGATCATCCCGAGAAGAAGCTGCCGCCGGTGATTCACGTCGCCGGCACCAACGGCAAGGGTTCGACGGTGGCGTTCATGCGCGCCATTCTCGAAGCCGCCGGTCTGCGCGTTCATGTCTACACCTCGCCGCATCTGGTGCGATTCAATGAGCGCTTTCGTCTCGGCAAGGTTGGCGGCGGCGTGCTCGCGACCGACGAACAGCTGCGCGTCGCGCTGGACCGCTGCGAGCGCGCCAATGCCGGCGCGCCGATCACCGTGTTCGAGATCGAGACCGCGGCGGCGTTCTGTTTGTTTGCCGATCATCCCGCCGATGTGCTGCTGCTCGAAGTCGGCCTTGGCGGACGTCTCGACGCCACCAACGTGATCGAGACGCCGCTTGCCAGCGTGATCGCGCCGATCGGCATCGATCACACCGAATTTCTCGGCGAGTCACTGGCGCAGATCGCGAGCGAAAAAGCGGGCATCATCAAGAAACAGGTGCCGGTGATCTGCGCCGAGCAACTGCCGGATGCCATGGCGGTGATCGAGGTGGCGGCGCGCAGATTGCATGCGCCGCTGCATGCCGCGACCGAAGGCTGGCACGTCAATATCGAGCACGGCCGTCTGGTCTATCAGGATGAGCGCGGCCTGCTCGATCTCGCCGCGCCGCGGCTGTTCGGCCGGCATCAGTTCGACAATGCCGGTCTTGCGATCGCGGCGCTGCGCGCCATCGACACGCTTGATCTTGAGCCCGCCGCGTTTGAGCAGGGCATTGCCCGCGCCGAATGGCCGGCGCGGATGCAGCCGCTGACCTCGGGTCGTCTTCTCGCCATGGCGCCGAAGGATGCCGAGCTGTGGCTCGACGGCGGACACAATCCGGATGGCGGGCGCATCGTTGCCGCCGCGCTCGGCGATCTGGAAGAACGCGCGCCGCGCCCGCTGGTGATTGTCGCCGGCATGATGGGCAACAAGGATGCCGCGGGCTTTCTCGCCAATTTCGCCGGGCTGACGCGCCACATCATTGCGGTGCCGATTCCGGGTCATGACAATGCGATGCCGCCGGAAAAACTCGCCGATGCGGCGCGCGCGCTCGATATGCGCGTGGAGATCGCGGACAGCGTCGAGGCGGCGCTGCGCCGGATCGCGGCGCTGGCCTATGAAGTGCCGCCGCGCATTCTCGTCACCGGCTCGCTCTATCTCGCCGGTCATGTGCTGGCGGACAACGGCACGCCGCCCGCATAGCGCTTCGGCATCTGTTCCGCGATATGATCTCAATCGTCATGCCCGGCTTTATGCCGGGCATCCAAATCTAAAGGCGTGAAGAAAAACGTGGATGGCCGGGACGAGCCCGGCCATGACGATCGACTTTGTGTGTGATGACGAAACCAAAGCGGCCGGCGCTTGCGCACCGGCCGCTTCCTCAAATTTCGTCTCGCCGAAATTACACCGCGGCGCTGATCCACTGCTGCAGCTTCTGCTTCGGCGCCGCGCCGACCTGGCGCGAGGCCATCTCGCCGCCCTTGAAGATCATCAGGGTCGGGATCGACATCACGCCATACTTCGACGCGGTCTGCGGGCTCTCGTCGACATTGAGCTTGACGATCTTCACCTTGTCGCCCATCGCGCCGGCGATCTCGTCGAGGGCGGGTGCGATCATGCGGCAGGGGCCGCACCACTCCGCCCAGAAATCGACGACGACCGGACCTTCCGCCTTGAGAACCTCTGCCTCGAAGTCGGCGTCCGAAACCTTGCCCACGCTCATGATATGCCTCGTTGTTCGGGAAAAGCGCTCAATTCAGAATCGCGCTCGAATTTGTAGTGCCAACCTATGAACGGCCGGTTGCGGGGTCAAGGTTGGTCCCCATCAGATGATGCGGCCGCAGTTCGGCGTCAAGGGCAGCGGTAGAAAGTTCCACGATTTCAGGACGTTCGGTCCACAACAGGCAGCAGCGGACGGCGCGGTCGGGATACAGCCTGCCGAGCACGGCGCGATAAAGCGCCATCTGCCGCAGATAGGCGGGCGGGGTGTCGTCCGGACTTTGCGGCGGCGCCTGATTGGTCTTGTAATCGACGATCAGAATTTCGGTGTCGCTGACGACAAGACGATCGATCTGGCCGGAGATCAGGAGCGGCGAACCGTGGCGCCGTTGCAGCCGGCCGATGATCGGCACCTCGGCGCGGCTGCCGGGTGCGAACACCGCGGCGAATTGCGGATTATCAATCAGCTCCAGCACCTGTGTGGCCAGCGCGCCGCGCTCCGGCGGCGTCCAGCCATTGGTGTCGCGGGCGTTGCGCGTCAGAAATGCTGTCGCGGCATCCTTGCGTTGCGCCGCTGGAAGATTCGGCAGCGACTGCAGCAGGCGATGCACCAGCGTGCCGCGCTGCCGGGCACGGATGCGCGCTTCGGAGGATTGCGGCAGGCGTGGTGTGGTGTCGCGCTCGTCGAGCGGATCGGAGGGATGCAGCACGGTGTCCGCATCGCGCTCGCGCGCCGCCATGCTGTGCAGCCACGATGGCGCGGGTTCGGAAAACGTCGCCTGCGGCGCGGGGGCATCGGCGGTCGGCTGATCGAAATCCTCCGGGCGAGCATAGCGCCGCACCGGACCGTAAGCCGTCTCCACCGCCTGCATGTGCAGGCCGGAGCGCTCAAGCCCGTCGCGGATCAGGCAATACCACGAGGTCGGCAGCGGCTCCTTGCGGTTGCCGGGCAGCACGCCGCCGACGATCAGCCGGTCGGCGGCGCGCGTCATCGCCACATAGAGCAGCCGGCGGTATTCGTCGTCGGTCTCGCCGGTCATCGCCGCGCGCGCGTCGGCGACGGCGGGCGGATCGTCGGCCTTGCGGCCGGTCCAGACCACGACATTCGGCGCGCCGGGCGCGGCGTTGCCCTGCGGCAGCCGCACCAGCGACAGGCGCTGCGATTCGGTCGGCGAGCGCGTGGTGTCGATCAGGAACACCACGGCGGCTTCGAGGCCCTTGGCGCCATGCGCGGTCATCACCCGCACCTCGTCGCGGCGGATTTCCATGTCGCGCTTGATCTCGATGTCGGCCGAGCGCAGCCAGGCCATGAAACCCTGCAGCGACGCCGCCTCCTTGCGCTCGTAGCTCAGCGCGAGTTCGAGGAATTCGTCGAGCGCGTCGTTGGCTTCCGGGCCCAATCGGGCGAGAATCCGCGCGCGGCCGCCATCGCCGCCGAGCAGCCAGGAGTAGAACGAAAACGGTGTCTCCTGCGCGAAGCGGTGCTCGCACCGCTCCAGCCTCGTCAGCGCCTCGTGCAGCTTCGTGTTCTCCATCGCATGACGGGCCAGCGCCTCGCGCAGCGTTCCCTTGCGCTGCGGCGCGATCAGCAGCAGATCGTCGTCGTCGAGCCCGAACAGCGGACTCTTCAAGGCGACCGCGAGCGCCAGATCGTCGCGCGGCAGCAGCAGCGCGTCGGCAAGATTCATCAGATCGATGATCGCGATGTGCTCGGTCAGCTTCAGCCGGTCGGCGCCCGCCACCGGAATCCGCGCGTGTTTCAGCGCCTGGATCACCGCATCGAACGCGGTGCCGCGCCGGCGCACCAGAATGAGAATGTCGCCGTAGGATAGTGGCCGCCGCTTGCCGGCAGGGCCCGTCATCTCGCGCCGTGCGATCAGGTCGCCGATCGCGCGCTGCACGCGGTCCGCCAGCCGCACGTCCGGACTGGTTTCCGCCACCGCATCGAACGGCGCGCGCCAGCCTTCGATCTCTGGCCGCGCGTCCGCGACTTCGAGGTCCCACAATTCGACCATGGCGGGCGCAGCATCGGCGAGCGCCATATGCGGGGCCATGCCGCCGCTGTCGGTGGTGACGCTGCGGAAAATCTCCGGCGTGGCAAACGTCGCGGAAACCGATTGCAGCACGCTGACGCCGGAGCGGAACGAGTAATTGAACGACACCGACTCGAAGGCGAGCTGCGCCGCCTTGAAGCGGGCGCCGATGTCGCGCTTGCGCAGATCGAATTCGCGCGGCTCGGCGCCCTGGAACGAGAAGATCGACTGCTTCTCGTCGCCGACCGCGAACACCGTGCGCTTGACGCCGTCGCGCGCGCCTTGGCCGGCCGCGAATTCGGCGATGATGCGCTCGATGATGTCCCATTGCCGCGGGCTGGTGTCCTGCGCCTCGTCGATCAACACGTGGTCGACGCCGCGGTCGAGCTTGAAATGCACCCAGCCGGCGGAGACGTTGTCGAGCATCGCCAGCGTCTTGTCGATCAGGTCGTCATAATCAAGCACGCCGCGCACCTGCTTCTCACGGCGGTAATGCGCGGCGACGGCGCTGGCGATCACCAGTAGCGCATGAGTACGCTCGCGCGCGGCGATGGCGCGGCGCTTTTGCAGCAGCGCAAATACGCGCTCGCGCTCGCGCTCCAGACGTTGCGTGAAGTCCGGCCGGGCATCGCCGATCTTTTTTGTCGCAAGCGATTTGCGCGGCTCCATCTTGTCGGTCAGGAAGACGCCAAGATAACGGTCGACCTGCGCGCTGCCGGCTTCGGCCAGCGCCTGACGCAGCCGTAAGGCCTGATCGGCGTCGGTCTTGCTGCCGGTCTCGAATAGCGTGGCGGCAGTCTCCCATTCGGAGGACGGCAGATACGGTCCGTTGGCGATCTCGCGTTCGACATCCTCGAGCCGCTCGTCGGCACCGATGCCGAGCGTCTGCGCGAGCTGCGCCAATGCGGTTTGCGGATCGCCGGCCCGGTCGACCCAGGCCAGCATGTTCTGGCGGCTGAGGCAGGCCTCGCGCACTACGTCGCGGAAGGTGGCGTCGGCGGCATTGGCCATCGCGATTTCAAGCGCGCGGCCCTCGGCGCTGTCGGGGGCGGCGGACGCCGCCAGCAGCACCGCGATGTTGGCGCGCTCCATCATCTGCGCCTGATCGCGATCGTCGAGCACGGCGAAGCGCGCCGGCACGTTGGCTTCGAACGGAAACTGCTGCAGCAGGCGCGTGCACAGCGCGTGGATGGTCTGCACTTTCAGCCCGCCCGGCGTCTCCAGCGCGCAGGCGAACAGTTCGCGGGCGCGGCGGCGCTGCCGCGCGCTCGGCCGCGGCGCGCCGGTCTCGACGATGGCAGCATCGAGCGCGGCATCGTCGAGCGTCACCCAATGGCCCAGCGTGGTGAACACGCGCTCCGCCATGTTGGCGGCGGCAGCCTTGGTGAAAGTGATGCAGAGAATCTTTTCCGGCGTCACGCCGCTGAGCAGCAGGCGGATGACGCGGCTTGCCAGCACATGGGTTTTGCCGGAGCCGGCATTGGCGGTGACGAAAGCCGAGCCGTCCGGATCGGAGGCTTTCGCCTGCGCCTCGCGCACCGCCTGCGGGATATCCTGGCGCGGCCCGCTCATTCCTCGCCTCCGCCGGCGCCGCCGGTCGCGGACCATTCCTTGATGCGGGCGAGATCGTCATAGGTGCCGTAGCGGTTCGACCACATCGACAGGCTGAGCGAATTGTAGGGCTGTGCTTCGTTCTCGAAGCTGCGGATCAAGGCTTCCAGCTTCATCCGCGCCGCGAGCGCGGCATCGTCCGGCGCCTGCGCCTGATCGCCGCGATTGAGCTTGAGTTCGAGCAGGCGTTCTTCGCCCGCCGGCCTGTTGCCGCTCAGCCTGACATAGACGATCTCGCTGACCGAACTGCCGGCGGCAATGCCGGCAAAGCCGCCCTCGCGCAGGATCGCCGCTTCCAGCGTGAGCTGCGGCGACAGGCCGAGATAGACCTGCTTGCCGCTCGGCGGCTGGCCGGTCTTGTAATCGACGATGGCGAAGCTGCGGTCGCTGCGATGCTCGATGCGGTCGGCGCGGGCCGACAGCGTGAAGACGCGCCCGGCCTCCAGCGCAATCGCGATCTCGCCGCGAATTTCCGCCGCGACGCGCGCAACGTCGTCTCTGCGTCCGGTCTCCCAGCCGCCGAACCAGTTGGCGATGCGCAGAAAGCGCGGCCACCACAGCGCGCGCGCTTCGGGGCGCTCCATCAGCGGCGCGAAATGCTTCTCGCCGATCGCGATCAGCGCGCCGACCGGATCGTCAGGCAGATTGTCCGCAAACGTCTCGGTGAATTCGCCGAGCGCGGCATGGATCGCCGAGCCGCGATCCGCCGCCGACAGCGGCATGTCCACCGGATCGAACGGGGTCAGTTTGAGAATGCGTCTGGCATAGATCGTGTAGGGATCGCGCAGCCAGTCCTCGATCTCGGTCACCGACATTTTCAGCGGCCGCAACGCGCGCGGCGGCTTCGGCTGCGGCGGCGGTTGCGGCGTCACCGTCGCGGGATGGTCGAGTGCATCGGCATGGCGGACATAGACATCGCCGCGCATCTTCATCCCGTTCCAGCGCGCTTCGCCCGCGACGGCTTCAAGACGGTGCAAAAAGCGCGAGGCGACCGCCGGCGCACCGCCGATCTTGGCGGCATGAGTCAGGATCACCTCTTTGGTGCCGAGCAGTTGCGCGAAGTCGTGCGCGGACAGGCCGATGCGCCGTTCCGGCAGATCGAGGCCGAGATCGTGGCGCATCGGGCGGCTGAGCCACGGGTCGATGCGCGGCGCCGGCGGCCACACGCCCTCGACCAGTCCGCCGAGAATCACGCGGTCGCATTGGGTGAGGCGCGCTTCCAGCGGACCGTAAATGCGCAGCGTCGCGCCATCAGTCTGCGGCCGCCGCACCATGCGGTCGGCGAACAGGGTCTTGAAGGTTTCGGGATAATCGGCGCGGCTGACGGTGAGACCGCTGGGCGTATTCATCTCGGCAAGATCGTCGAAGGCCTTGGCAAGCGCCTCGCCATCCATGCTTTCAAATGCGCGCGCGGTGCCGTTCTCGTCGCGCGACAATGCTTCGAGCACCGCGCGATGTCGCTGCGCCACCGTGCTGAAATCCAGCGCTTCGTTGGCCTTGATGCCGGCGAGTGGTTGCAGCGCTTCGCACAGCCGGGCGGCAAACGTCCGCAGCACGGCAAGTCGGTCCGGCGGCAGCGCCGCGCGCGGCTCGGAGGGATGCAGCGAGGACAATTCGCCGCGTCGCAATTTTGCATGCTCGTCGCAGAATTGATCAAGGTCGCGCATCAGACCGGCACAGCCTGCGGAGGGGCGGGTGCCGCGATAGAGCGCGATTTCGAGATCGGCGATGGTTTCCGCGTCGGCGCCTTGCGCTGCGCCGAGGCGGAACAGCGGATGCTTGAGCAGCGCCAGCAGTGGCGCCGGTGCCAGATTCTCGGCAGCGGTCTGCGCGGCGAGCCGCGCGAACAATCCGGCCGGCGTGTCCATCAGGGAATCGCCGCCGGAATCGTCGTAGACCAGTTGCCAGCGCTCCAGCGCCGCCATCACCCGCCGCGCCAGCGCGCGATCCGGCGTCACCAGCGCCGCCGAAATGTCGTGCGCGCGCGCCTCGCGCATCGCCACCGCAATCGCCAGCGCTTCCATTTCCGGATTGGCGGCTTCGACAATAGTGAGATTCTGACAGGCCGTTGCGATCGCGGCCTCGACGGCAGGCTCGGCGAGGCGTTCGCGCCAGCGCGCACTGGCGCTGGCCGGCCGCATCAATTCCGAGGTCAGGATTTCGCGGCCTTGCGGCGCGGACGGCGCCAGCGTGACCACATCGCGGCGAAGGATGCCGAAGCGCGCGAGCAGGCCGTGCAGGGCGAATTGCGGATGGCTCGGCAGCGGTGCGTTGTTGCCGTCGCTCCGATCGCCGCCGATCGCCTTCCATGCGTCGTCATCGAGATCGGTGTCGAGACCGGGCAGGACCACTGCGCCATGCGGCAGCTTCGCGATGGCGTGGAGGAATTTCGCGGTGGCCGGCATCGAGCCGGTCGAGCCGGCGGCGATCACCGGACCTTTGTGATGTGCGGTGAGCCGCGCGGCCTCGGCCTCGATCAGGTGGTCGCGGCGCAGCGCCGGCTCGATGGTGCCGGTCGCGGCGAGAATCGTGGGCCAGGCGTCCTTGGCAATGCGCAAAAATTTCAGCGTCAGTTGCCAGTAGCGGTCGAGATCGTCGGGCACGAGCCCGTCGAGCGCGTTCCAGGCGATGCCGCGGGTCGCCATGTCGTCCATCAGGCGAGCGAGATCGTCGGCCAGCGCAAGGCTGGCGGCGGGTCCGCCCGTCACCAGCGGCGCGGCGGCGGGATCGCCGGGCGCGAGCTGTCTGGCCCATTGCGCCACGAGCTGCGTCAGCGCCAGCCGCCGTTCCAGCGGTCCGAGCGCGGGCGGAATTTCCAGCGCGGCGAATTCGTCGCCGGTTTCGGTCTGTGCGAATTCCAGTTCGTCCTCGTCGATGCCGCCGAGCGCGGCAATGCGCGGCAGCAGCACGGCATCGGTGCCGAGCACGTCGAGGAACACCTCGCGCGCCATGCGGCAGGCGCGTTGGGTCGGCAGATACAGCGCGGCGTCGGCCAGGCGCTCGGGATGCGCGCGCGCTTCGAAGCCCGCAATCAGCTCGCCGTCGATCAGGGCGGCGATGACCGTGCGCAGAAATGGCACCGAGGTGGGAATGTTGAAAACGCGCATGGAGATCCGATTCGATACGGACCCATCATGGCACGGTCAAGGACCGCTGCGACAGCGATCAGGCGACGCTGGCGAGCACGGCGTTTTCGGCGGCCTGCACCGCGTCCGGCGTGCCGACATGCATCCAGACGCCCTCGAGCCGCAGCCCGAACAGCCGGCCCCGTTCGGCGGCGGCGTCGAACAGCCGGGTCAGCGAGAATTCGCCCTGCGGCGCGCCCTTGAAGATCGCGGGCGAGAGGATGGCGACGCCGGCATAGACGAAGGGCGCGACCTGCTGCTCCTTGCGCTTGTGCAGTCGCCCGTCGGGGGTCATGGCGTAGTCGCCGGTGCCGTCATAGCCGATGCTGCTCGCGGTCGGCGCCATCAAGAGCAGGACATCCATTTGCGAAGGATCAAAGGCGGCGGCGAGCCGGTCGAGATTGGGCTGCACGCCGTCGATCCAGATGGTGTCGGCGTTGAGATGGAAGAACGGGTCGTCACCGAGCAGCGGCAGCGCCTTGACCACGCCGCCGCCGGTGCCGAGCACCACGTCGCGCTCGTCGGAAATCGTGACACGCGGGCGCTCGCGCTCCGCGACATGGGCGATGATCTGCTCGCCGAGATAATGGACGTTGACCACAGCCTTATCCACGCCGGCGTCGGCGAGACGGTCGAGCACATGATCGAGCAGGGTTTTGCCGGCGACGACGACGAGCGGTTTGGGTCGATGGTCGGTCAGCGGCCGCATGCGGGTGCCGAAACCGGCGGCAAGAACCATGGCGGTATGAGGTTTGGTCGGCATGCGTCTCCCCGGGGGGCCGATTGCGGCGAATCGCAAACAGCAAACTAGCAGCCGGCGCTGGCGCGCGCAGCCGTCCGGCAGGCTCTAGCGATTCAATATGACAGCGATGCGACCGTTCGGTCGGGTGGTGCTCAGACTTCCACGATGTCGGAGGACGCGCTCTTGCGATGGATGCGCTTCTTGGCGTCCGGCTTGAGGAAGGCGACGCCGATCTGCTCGCCATTGACCCAGGACAATTCGCAGCGGCGATAGGCAAGGCCGGTGGAGGAGAGCAGCAGGAAGAACTCCTTCAGCGCAAGACCGGTGACGGTGCCCTCGACGGTGAGCTTGGCGCCTGTCTCGGAAATATCCTCGATCAGGCAATTGCGCCGCCAGGTGCCGTCAATTCCCATCATGTGGGCGGCAAAACCGCGTTCGAAGATGACGCGTTCGCCGCTTTTCCGCTCCGCCACGATCGTATCTCCACGATTTCGCGAGCGCGTCCGCCGTCGCGCCCTTCCGGACCTAGCCGTCAAACTACCGGCGGCCGGCTAACAAGCGGTAAACCGTCGTTCTCAGGGGGTGCCGGCCGGCGGCGGAACATGGGCGAGGCACCAGTCCCGCACGCCGGCGAGCGCGGGGTGGGCGAAGGCGCGGTTGAGATAGGTCCAGATCCGCGGCTGGTGGCGCAGGTAATGCGGCTTGCCGTCGCGGCGGTTGAGCCGGGCGAAGGTGCCGAGCAGGCGGGTGTTCCGCTGCGCCGACATGATGGCGTATTGCTCGGCGAAGGCGGCCGGATCGAACGCCGCGTCGGCGGCGCGGCGGGCGCCGACATAGCGCGCCAGCATCGCGATCTCCAGCGAGTCCGGCACGTCGACCCGCGCGTCCTGCAGCAGCGAGACCAGATCGTAGCTTGTCGGCCCGACCACGGTGTCCTGGAAATCGATCACGCCGACGCGCTTGATGCCCTCGCGCTCTTCCAGCCAGATCAGATTTGGCGAATGGAAGTCGCGCAGCACCCAGGTCGCGGGCGCTGCGGCAAGTCTGCCGAGCAGCCGCCGCCACAGCACGATGAAGTCGGCATGCTCCGCGCCGGTCAGTTCGACCTGCCGGTCGGGCAGATACCATTCCAGCATCAGGCCGATCTCGACCATCATGGCCTCGAGATCGAATGGCGGAATCGCGTAGTCGCGATGCGGTGCGAGCGGCAGCGTCTGCGGCAGGTTCTCGCCATGCAAGGCCGCGAGCATGTCCACCGCGGCCTGATAGCGCTCGGGGATCGGCGCGGGCGGATCGCCGGCGACGAAAGCGGCGCTGCCGAGATCCTCGGTGATCAGAAAGCCGGAGCCGAGGTCCGCGTGCAGGATCGCGGGCGCGGAGAAGCCGTGCGCGCGCAGGCCGCTGGCGATCGCGACAAACGGGCTGACGTCTTCGGCCAGATGCACGGCGGCGCTGTAGGACTTGCCGTCGTAAAGCGCGGGTCCGTCGGGGCGCGGCGGCGCGTTCATCAGGATGGTTGAGGCACCGTTCGAAAGCAGCCGCGCATAAGAGCGGGTCGAGGCATCGCCCGGCATGCGCGTGCGATGCGCCGCGAGCGCGCCGGACAGTTCGAGAAACTGGCGCAGCGCCTGCAACCGCTCGACCTTGGCCGCGGCGCTGCCGAACCCCGTGATCTCGGCGGCGCGCGCCGAAGAGCCGAGCGAGGGGCGATGACTGAACAGGATGTCGATGCGGTCGGCCGGCATCAGATCGGACGCGCGCTCCGGCCATTCGATCAGCGACAGCGTGGCGTCGGGCAGCGGCGCAAGTCCGATCTCCTCGAGTTCGTCCGGATGGCCGATCCGGTAGAGGTCGGCGTGCAGCACCGGATAGGCCGGCAGATCGTAGGTCTGCGTCAGCGTGAAGGTCGGGCTCGGCACCTCGCATTCGTCATCGCCGGCGAGATAGCGGATCAGCGCGCGGGCGGCCGCGGTCTTGCCGGCGCCGAGATCGCCAGAAAGCGTGACGGTGTCGCCGGGCCCGATCAGCAGAGCGAGATCGGCCATCAATTGCGCGGTGGCCGCTTCGTTGGCGAGGGCAACCGAGAAGGTCGATGGCGCGGTCATTCGGCGGCGTTGCGATGCAAATTATGATCGGCCGGGAATTCGCAGGTCACAGTGGTGCCGCGGCCGGCCGCGGAATCCACCCGCACCTTGCCGCCGTGCAGTTCGACGAACGAGCGCACCAGCGACAGGCCGAGCCCGGCGCCGCGATGGCGCGAGCCGTTGGCGTGGCTTTCGAACCAGTCGAACACCTTGTCCTTGACCTCGGCGGGAATGCCGGGACCGGAATCGGACACCGAGAACATCACGCTGCCGTCGCTGCGCCAGGCGTTGATGGCGACCGTGCTGCTCGGCGGCGAGAAGCCGATGGCGTTGGCGAGCAGGTTGTAGAGCACCTGCACGATGCGGCGCTCGTCGGCCACGAAGCTGCCGAGCGAGGGATCGATCTCGACACGCAGCGCAATGCCCTCGCGCTCGAGCCGGTCCTGCAGGCCGGCGGTGGCTTCCGCGACGGTCTTGCGCAGATCGACCGGACCGAGATCGAGCGTCATCGCCCCGGCATCGATGGTGGCCAGATCGAGGATGTTGTTGATGATCGCGAGCAGCGCGTTGGTCGACGTGGTGATGTAGCCGAGATATTCGTTCTGCTTCTGCGTCATCGGTCCGGTGGCCGGATCGTTGAGGAAGTGCGCGAAGCCGATGATGGTGGTGAGCGGCGAGCGCAGCTCGTAGGAGACGTGATGGACGAAATCGACCTTCATCTGGTCGGCGGCTTCCAGCGCCTCGTTGCGCTCGCGTAGCGCGCGCTCGACGTTCACGCTGTCGGTCACGTCCTGGAAGGTCAGCATGGTGGCGCCGTCGGGCAGCGGTGTGGTCATGCAGTCGAGCACGCTGCCGTCGCGGCGTTCCAGCCGTAGCTGCACCGCCTTGCGGTTGTCGATGCCGGTGATCGCGGCGCGCATGGTTTGCCAGGCCGCGTCGTCGTCGAGCAGCGGCCGGCACCATTGCTCGATCGCTTCGATATGGGGCTGCTGCGCCAGCGCGTCCGGCGACAGTTTCCACATCTGCGCGAAAGAGGGATTGAACAGTTGCGCGCGGCCATTGCCGCCGAACACCGCGACCGCCTCGGCAAGATTGTCGAGCGTCTCGCGCTGGACGCGCAGGAGGCCGTCATGCTGGCGCTGCAGCTTCAGGCTTTCGGTGACATCGTCGAACAGGTAGGTGACGCCGCCTTCGGGGTTCGGTGCGGTGACAATGCTGATGGCGCGGCCGTCGGGCAGATACCAGGTGTCCTTGGCCGGTTCGACCGCGCGATAGGCCTCGTGCAGCTTGGCCTTCCAGGCTCGGAAATCCGGCTGCTCGGAGATCTTGCGCATCGCCCGCAGTTTTTCCAGCACGCTGGAATCGTCGGGATTGGAATCGAGGAAGGCGGGGTCGAGGTCCCACAGCCGCCGGTAGGAATCGTTGTAGAAGGCGAGGCGCTTGCCGGAGTCGAACACCGCGACGCCCGACGAGAGCTGGTCGAGCATGCGGCGGTGTGCATCCGCCATCCGCACCAGAGCGGCGGTGAGTTCGGCCGCCTCGCTGGCGTCGATCGCGACACCGGCGCTGCCGCCTTTGACGTTGAGCGCGTGGACGTCGAAGATGCGTCGCTGGCCGCCGATCGCCACCGGCACGCGGGCATTGTAGGCCTGACTCTGCGCCAGCGCGCGCGCCATGTCGGCGCGGTCGGCGCTGTCGAGCAGTTCGACGTTGCGTTCGATCGCCTCCCGCGGGCTCGCGGCTTCCGCCGCCTGCGCATAGGCCGCGTTGGCGAATGTCAGCGTACCGTCGTCGCGCCGCACCCACATTGGCTGCGGCATCGCGGCTGCGAAGGCGCGCAGCGCCTCGGTCTCCTCGATCAGTGCGCGGTGGCGCAGCGTCATGTCCGCCAGTTCCATGCGCACGCCGGACAATTCGCGGATCCGCACGATGGCCTGGCCGCCGATGGCGCGGCCCATCACCTCGAAGGTGCGGCCGTTGGCGGCTGTGAGGTTGAGCAGGAAGCTCTCGCCGGCCTCGCGCAGCGCATCGACCGCGTGATCCATCTGCAGCGCCTGTTCGGGATGAAGCCAGGTGCCGAAAGCGAGAATGCGCTGCTGCGGTTGCGCCGATTGACCCGGCGGCATCAGCAGTGCGACGTCGCCGCCGATCTCGGGCCGGTCCTCGCCCGCAGCCCAGGAGATCAGCACCTGCGGTTCGGCGAACAGCAGCGCGCGCAGCCGGTCGGTCTCGTTCTGCAGTGTCTGGTTCTCGGCGCGCAGGCCGCTTTCAATCGTCGCGGCGCGGATGCGGGTGCGCATCAGCAGGATCGCGGCCACCACCGAGAAGCCGAGCACCGAAGCGGCGACCATCAGCGCGGCGATTTCCTGCCGCTCGAGACTGCCAAGGATGGTGCCGATGTCGCCGAGTACGCCGCTCTCGGCCGCATGCGCCGGCCCGATCCCGGCAGCCACGCTGACGATGCCGCCATGCACGATCGCTGTGCATGACAAGACGGCTCGACGCATCGTCCCAAGGACGCCCGGCATGAAAAATCCCAACCACCCGCGAATCGAAAGACAATATCCCCAACGGGAGTCGGTGGGTAAGAGTCCAGACCGTGAACGTGAATCGCGGGGCAAAATTAACGGCGCAATGATGCGAAAAACCGTCGCGATGGGCCGATAATTACCGTCCGGTCGAGCCGAAGCCGCCGCTGCCGCGCGCGGTTGTCGTGAGTGCGGTGACGGCCACGAGTTCCGCCTGCGTTACCGCCGCGATCACCATCTGCGCGATACGCTCGCCGCGCCGGACCAAGAAGCCATTGGCGCCGTGATTGATCAGTGCGACCAGAATCTCGCCGCGATAGTCGGCGTCGATGGTTCCCGGCGCATTCAGCACGGTGACGCCGTGCTTGGCGGCGAGGCCGGAGCGCGGGCGTACCTGCGCTTCGAAGCCCGGCGGCAGCGCGATCGCAAGCCCGGTCGGCACCAGCGCGTATGTCCCTGCCGCGAGCGTTAGCGGCTGGTCCTGCGGAACCGCGGCCACGAGGTCGAGGCCGGCGGCATGGGCGGTCTGATAGGCCGGCAATGCCAGGCCCTCGCCGTGCGGCAGGTGCAGAACTTCGACAGGAATGGGCGCGGTCATGATGCGGTGGGCTCCGGGGCATTCAGCGCCTGCGCGATACGCGCCACCAGCGCCGTGGCGACGTCGTCCTTGGTCATCACCGGCCACGAATCGGGCTGATGATCCGGCGGATCGTCGCGGGTGATGAGATGGATGGTGTTGCGGTCGCCGCCCATCACGCCGCTGCCGGGTGAGACGTCGTTGGCGACGATCCAGTCGCAGCCCTTGCGCGCCAGCTTGGCGCGGGCATGGGCGATCAGATGCTCGGTCTCGGCGGCGAAGCCGACCACGAGGCGTGGCCTGTGATGCGTCAGCTTCGAGATGGTGGCGAGGATGTCGGGATTCTCGACAAGCTGTAGCGGCGGCATGCCGCCTTTCGTTTTCTTGATCTTCTGCTCGCCGGCATTGGCGACGCGCCAGTCGGCGACGGCGGCGGCGAAGATCGCGACATCGGCCGGCAAAGCCTGTTCCACCTGCGTCAGCATCGCGCGCGCCGAATCGATGCGGATCACGGTGACGCCCGCCGGATCGGGCAGGTTGACCGGGCCGGAGACCAGCGTCACCGCGGCGCCAGCGGCAGCGGCGGCCGCCGCGATCGCATAGCCCTGCTTGCCGGAGGAGCGGTTGGCGATGTAGCGCACCGGATCGATCGGCTCGTGAGTCGGGCCGGCGGTGATCAGCAATTTTCGGCCTTTGAGGATCTGCGTTTGCGGCGGACGCAGCAGCGCCTCGGCGCGGGCCGCGATCTCGAGCGGCTCGGCCATGCGGCCGATTCCGGCTTCGCCGGCTTCGGCCATCTCGCCGGCATTGGGGCCGATCAGGGCGACGCCGTCCCTGGCAAGCTGCGCGGCGTTGCGCCGGGTCGCAGCGTTGGACCACATCGCCGGATTCATCGCCGGCGCCAGCAGGATCGGCCTGTTGCTGGCGAGCAGGACGGCGCTGGCGAGGTCATCGGCATGGCCGTGCGCCATCTTCGCCATCAGATCGGCGGTGGCGGGCGCGACCACGATCAGATCGCAGTCGCGGGCGAGGCGGATGTGCCCGGCGTCGAACTCGCTCTGGGCGTCGAACAGGTCGGTGTAGCAACGCTCGTCGGCCAGCGCGCCGGCGGCGAGCGGGGTGACGAATTGCTGGGCGGCGCGGGTCAGCACGCAACGGACGTGGCAGCCGCGATCCTTCAGCCGCCGGATCAGGTCGAGCGCCTTGTAGGCGGCGATGCCGCCGCCGATGATCAGGGTGACACGGGGCCGGTCGCCCGCTGCCGTCCCAATGCGGCGCGGGGCGGCTGGGATGACGCTTGCGGCCGGAGGGGCCGATGTTCCGGACGGTGCGGCTGACGCCTGGGCGGCCTCGCGCAGGATCACCCGGACCTCATCCTCGACCGAGCGACCGCTGCGGGCGGCGCGCAGCTTCAGCGCGGTCTTGATGTCGTCGTCGAGCTTGCGGACGGTCAGGCTGGCCATGGCGTTTCCCTGGCGGCAAGGCTAGCAAATGATTGCGATGCAATCAAATTCAAATCCAGAATGATTGCAAATTAATCAGGCGGACCAGAGCAGTGCCAGCAAGGCCAGGGCAATGATCCACAGCGCGGCGCTTTGCCAGCGGCTCTTGCGGGCCTGCTGCTCGCCCAGCGCGGCGACGGTCTGCGGCGCCAGCACCAGGCCGTTGCGGGTCACCGCCTCGAACTGCTCCAGCGCCGCCAGTCCGCGCGAGGCCAGCGCCGGCAGGCCGAGCAGGATGCGGCCGAGATCGCCCGCGCCGCTGGCGGCGGCCTGGATCCGGCCGACCGGGCCGAGATTGCGCTCGATCCAGTCGCGCACCACCGGATCGGCGGTGCTCCAGATATCGAGCTTGGGATCGAAGGAGCGCGCCACGCCTTCCACCACCACCATGGTCTTTTGCAGCATGATCAGCTCGGGCCGCGTGCGCATGTCGAACAGGCCGGTGACTTCGAGCAGCAATGTCAGCAGTTTCGCCATCGAGATTTCGTCGGCGGCGCGGTTGTGGATCGGCTCGCCGATGGCGCGGATCGCCTGCGCGAAATTCTCCACCGAGTGATGCGAGGGCACGTAGCCGGCCTCGAAATGGACCTCGGCGACGCGGCGATAATCGCGGGTGATGAAGCCGAGCAGAATTTCGGCGAGGAATTGCCGCTCCTTCATGCCGAGCCGGCCCATGATGCCGAAATCGACCGCGATCAGATGGCCGGCATGATCGACGAACAGATTGCCCGGATGCATGTCGGCGTGAAAGAAGCCGTCGCGCAGCGCATGGCGCAGGAAGCTCTGGATCAAATTGCGGCCGAGCGCGGGCAGATCGATGCCGGACGCTTCCAGGCGCGCGCGATCGTTCAGCGCGATACCGTCGATCCATTCCATCGTCAGCACATTGTGGCTGGTGCGGTCCCAGTCCACCGTCGGAGTGCGGAAGTCGGGATCGTCGCGTGTGTTCTCCGCCATTTCGGAGAGCGCCGCCGCTTCCAGCCGCAGGTCCATCTCCATCGCCACCGAGCGCGCCAGCGTCTCGACGATCTCGACCAGGCGCAGCCGCCGCGCTTCGGAGGACAGGCCCTCCATCTTCTGTGCGGCGTAGCGGAAGGCGCTGAGGTCCTCGTTGAAACGCGCGCCGACATGCGGCCGCAGCACTTTCACCGCGACCGGCTTGCGGATGCCATCGGTCTCGATCTCGGCGCGGTGCACCTGCGCGATCGAGGCGGCAGCGACCGCTTCGCCGAACTGCGCGAAGATTTCCGACAACGGTTTCTCGAACGCGGTCTCGATAGTCGCGATCGCCTCCGTTTGCGGGAAGGGCGGCAGCCGATCCTGCAGGCTTTCGAGGTCGCGCGCCATCGCAACCCCGACCACATCGGGCCGGGTAGCGAGAAACTGGCCGAGCTTGACGTAAGTGGGGCCGAGCCGGGTCAATGCCCGCGACAGCCGCGCGCCGGATTTGGCGTCGCGGCGCTCGATCAGCCGCGCGATGCGGATCGCCGCCTGCGCCGGCGGCGGCAGCGGCGAGGGATCGACCAGTCCGAACACGCCTTCGCGCGCGAACACGAAGCCGGCGCGCGCAAGCCGCACGATATGGGACAGCGATGAGATCACAAACGCCAGCCCGAATGCAGTGCGACGATGCCGCCGGACATGATGTCGTATTTGACGCGGGAGAAGCCGGCGTCGCGGATCATGCCGGCGAAGGCGTCGGGCTTGGGAAAGCGCCGGATCGATTCGACGAGATAGCGGTAGGACTCCGCATCGCCGGTGACGGCCTGTCCGATCCGCGGAATGACGTTGAACGAGAACATGTCGTAGAGCTTGTCGAGACCCGGCATCGTGACGCTGGAAAATTCCAGGCAGAGAAAACGCGAGCCGGGCCGCAGCACCCGGTAGGCGTCCTTCAGCGCCAGCGGAATCCGCGGCACGTTGCGGATGCCGAACGCGATGGTATAGGCATCGAACTCGCCGTCGCCGAACGGCAACGCCTCGGCATTGCCCTCGATGAAACGGACGCGATCGTCGAGATGCTGCGCCTGGGCCCGCTCGCGGCCGACCGCCAGCATGTCGGTGTTGATGTCGCACACCGTGGCCTGGAAATTCGGGCCGGCCGCCTTGGCCGCCCGGAACGAGATATCGCCGGTGCCGCCGGCGACGTCGAGCAGCGCGAACGGCGCGTTGTCGCGCGGCGGGTTGAGCGCCGTGATCATCACGTCCTTCCAGACCCGGTGCAGGCCGCCGGACATCAGGTCGTTCATCAGGTCGTAGCGGCGCGCGACGCTGTGAAAGACGTCGTTGACCAGCGCCTGCTTGTCGCCCAGGGGCACATCCCTGTAGCCGAAATGAGTGTGTCCGTCGGGGCGTTCCATCTGTCGTCGTCTCTGGAGGGCTTTGTCGGCCGGGACCATAGCCTGTCGGGATCAGCCGCGCTACATAACTTGCCTGCGGCCGCCCCGTCATGGATTGATGTCAAGGTTAACGCGCCGCAGGCCCGGATGTTGCGAGAGAGCCCTCGATGCTGATCGAATTTGGCCGTGTCATTCCGACCTTGCGGATGTTCGACATCGCCAAGGCGCGGGAGTTCTATCTCGGTTATCTCGGCTTTACCGTCGATTTCGAGCACCGGTTCGAGCCCGAGCTGCCGCTGTTCATGCAGGTTTCCCGCGGCGAGGCCCGGCTTTATCTCAGCGAGCATCATGGCGACGGTACGCCCGGCACCCATGTCACCATCGAGATGTGCGGCGTCATCGCCTATCACGCCGAGCTCGCGTCGAAGACCTATCATTACATGCGGCCCGGCCTCGTCGAGCAGCCCTGGGGCGCGACCACGCTGACCGTGTACGATCCTTTCTCCAACTGGGTTATTTTCAGCGAGCCTTCGCCGAACTGATTCCGCAGGACCTGTCCGATGCCCGAACTGCCCGAGGTTGAAACCGTCCGCCGCGGCCTGCAGCCGGTGATGGAGGGGCGGATCATCCGGCAGGTCGAGCTACGGCGCGGCGATCTGCGCTTTCCGCTGCAGAAGGATTTCGTCGCCCGGCTGGAAGGGCAGAAGGTGATCGGCCTCGGCCGCCGCGCCAAATATCTGCTCGCCGATCTCGCCTCCGGCGACGTGCTGCTGATGCATCTGGGCATGTCCGGCTCGTTCCGGGTGATGCAGGATCGGGGCGAGCGGACGCCCGGCGAATTTCATTATCCGCGCAGCGAGAATCGCACCCACGATCATGTGGTGTTTCACATGGCCTCCGGCGCGGTGATCGCGTTCAACGATCCGCGCCGTTTCGGCTATATGAAGATCGTGCCGCGCAGCGAGCTTGCCATCGAACCGCTGCTGCGCGGGCTCGGTCCCGAGCCGCTCGGCAACGAATTCGACGCCGCGATGCTGGCGAGCGCCTGCGCCGGCAAGAAAACCTCGCTGAAAGCGGCGCTGCTCGACCAGCGCGTGGTGGCGGGGCTCGGCAACATCTATGTCTGCGAGGCGCTGTTTCGTGCGCATCTGTCGCCGAAGCGCGAAGCCTCGACGCTCGCCGCCCGCAACGGCACGCCGACCGATCATGCCAAACGGCTGGTGTCGGCGATTCACAGCGTGCTCAACGCCGCGATCGAGGCCGGCGGCTCGTCGCTGCGCGATCATCGCCAGACTTCCGGCGAGTTCGGCTATTTCCAGCATTCGTTTCAGGTCTATGACCGCGAAAGCGAGCCGTGCAAAACGCCGCGCTGCGGCGGCACCGTGAAACGCTTCACCCAGAACGGCCGCTCGACCTTCTGGTGCCCGAAATGTCAGAAGTGAGGTCGCGGCTATTTCCGCACGCAGATCACCCGCACCATCGCGGCTTTCGCATCCGCCGTGCCGCCCGATGGCGCGATCTTGTTGGCCTGCAGAAAGTCGCGCACCGTTGATGCGCTGACATAGGACGCCTGACCCGCCGGCGCGGCCGGGCCTGCGACCTGCGCCGGCCGCAGATGCACGGCGCCGAGGAATTTGCCCTCGCCGTCCGTCACCGCCGCGCCGGAGAAGCCGCTGGCCGGCGCGGGCGAGAGCGTGTTCTCGGGCGCCTGACCGGCGGTCGCGGCGACGCTGCTCACCGCATGGCCGCCATTCTGCATCTGCGGATCGGCGACGCCGGTGATGGTGACGGAGGGTTTGGCCGGGGCCGCATCGCCGATCGCCAGCGCCGGCATGGCCTGCACGCCGTAGAGCCGCAGCAATGCCAGATCGTGAATGTCGTCCTGCGCGATCCGGTCCGCATTGCCGAAGCCGGCGATCGCGATGGTGCCGCACCCGTCGATCGCATAACGGTCGGCGAGGATCGCGCCGTCCGGACCGACCACGATGCCGCTGGAATATTCCACCTTGCTGCGCGGCGGCGGAAAATCCTTTGACGAGGGAAACGGATTGAACGCGCTCGACATCGCCACCGTGACCGGGATCATGGTGCCTTCGGTCGCCTGATCGTACAGGACGGTGAGGATGCGCGCCTCGTTATTGCCGATCTGGCCGCGGATGTAGAATTTCTTCAGGTTCTGGGTGCCGGACAGCACGAAGAAATCCGGCTTCACCACGCTGTATTCGATCTTGCGCGCCGCGGCCTTGCGCTCCTGCTCGGCGACCGCCGCTATGGTGGTCGTGTTTGCGTCCTTGCGCCGCGTGAAAATGATCTGGATCGTGCCGGTGGACGAGGACCAGCGCGAGCCGTTCTGGTCGGCGGCGGTGCTCGGCACCAGTTTCGCGGGCAGGCCGATCCGGGCCCCGGTGGTCATTTCGGTGACGACCTTCCAGCCGACATTGTGCTGCGCCTTCTTCGCCGCCTCGGCCAGCGCGCCGCGCTCCTGCGGATTGAGCACGCCGGTGTCCTTGCCGCCATGATCCTTCTGGAAGGCCTTGATCGCGGCGATCATGCGCTCGCCGACCTCGCCATTGATCGCGCCGTTGTAATGACTGGTCCAGGCGAGGTCGGACTGGATCGCCAGCCGGTCGGCCTGCGCCATCGCCTTGGCGGTATCGGCGGGCGTTTGCAGTTTGGGCCGCGCCGCCGTAGCGCCATCGGAGCGCACCGGCAGCGGCTTGGGCCTGACCGTGGAAGCGGGCGAGGTGCCTTGCGCGGCCAGCGGGCCGGAGACGGCGATCATCGCGGCTCCGGCGGCCACGATGGAGAGCAACGGCACTTTCATGATCGATCCCGCGCAAGACATGAGGTCAAGCTAACCACACCTGCCGGATCGGCAAAAGCCGGGCGGAGCTTGCGGCGATGCGAGAACCATGTTGCCGCGCCGCCGCCGATGGCCCATATGTCAGGGCATGCTGACAGGCGAAGAACTCGAGCGCTATGCCCGCCACATCGTGCTGCGCGAAGTCGGCGGCCCCGGACAGGCGGCGCTGAAGGCCGCGCGCGTGCTGGTGATCGGCGCCGGCGGGCTCGGCGCGCCGGTGCTGATGTATCTTGCGGCGGCCGGCGTCGGCACGCTCGGCGTGGTCGATCACGACACCGTCTCGCTGTCGAACCTGCAGCGCCAGATCGTCCATGCCACGCCGGATGTCGGACGGCCCAAGGTCGAGAGCGCGGCGGAGCGGATCAAGGCGCTCAATCCACATGTCGCGTTCCGGACCCATCACGTGCGGCTCACCGCGGCGAACGCGCTGGAGATGATCGGCGGTTACGACATCGTGGTCGATGGCTCGGACAATTTCACCACGCGCTATCTGGTGTCGGATGCCTGCTATCTGGCCGGTGTCACGCTGGTCGCCGGCGCGCTCGGCGTGTTCGACGCTTCGCTGACCACGATCCGCGCCCATGGGAAGAACGCGGCCGGCGAATTCAATCCGACCTATCGCTGCCTGTTTCCGGAAGCGCCGCCGCCCGGCACCACGCCGACCTGCGAGGAGGCCGGCGTGCTCGGCGCGCTCGCCGGCGTGCTCGGCTCGATGATGGCGCTGGAGACCATCCGCGAGATTGTCGGTTTCGGCGAGAGCCTGGTCGGACGTCTGGTGATGATCGATGCGCGGGCGATGCGGTTCGAGACGCTGCGCTATGCGCGCGATCCGGCGAATCCGCTGAACGGCGATCATTCGACGATCAGGGATTTAAGTGCGCACAAATAGCGCGATGTCGGCTTGCGCAGTGTTGTCTTGAGGAACTGCCGTCCGGAAGTGGCCTGACGGATCAGAGCATGCTCGGCAGCACGCGGTCCGGCGGCTTGTGGCCGTCGAGGAAGGTGCGGATGTTGATGATCACCTTCTCGCCCATGTCGACGCGGCCTTCGATGGTGGCCGAGCCCATATGCGGCAGCAGCACCACCTTGCCGGCCTTGGCGAGGCGCAGCAGTTTCGGATTGACGGCAGGCTCGTGCTCGAACACGTCGAGCGCCGCGCCGGCGATCTCGCCGTCCTCGATCAATTTGGTCAGCGTGGTCTCGTCGATCACCTCGCCGCGCGCGGTGTTGACGACATAGGCGTCCTTGCGAATCAGTTTGAGCCGCCGCGCCGAGAGCAGATGGAAGGTAGCCGGCGTGTGCGGGCAGTTGATCGAGATGATGTCCATCCGCGCCAGCATCTGGTCGAGGCTGTCCCAGTAGGTGGCGTTGAGCTCGGCCTCGATCTGGGCGGCGACCGGGCGGCGGTTGTGGTAGTGGATCTGCATGCCGAAGGCCTGAGCGCGGCGCGCCAGCGCCTGGCCGATCCGGCCCATGCCGACGATGCCGAGCCGCTTGCCGCCGACGCGGTGGCCGAGCATCCAGGTCGGCGACCAGCCGCTCCAGTCCTTGCCCTCGGTCAGGATCGAGGCGCCCTCGATCAGGCGGCGCGGTACCGCCAGGATCAGCGCCATGGTCATGTCGGCGGTGTCCTCGGTCAGCACCTTCGGGGTGTTGGTGACGGTGATGCCGCGCGCCGCGGCGGCGGCGACGTCGAGATTGTCGACGCCGTTGCCGAAATGGGCGATCAGCCGCAGCTTGCTCTCGGGCTGGTTGAGGATCTCCGCGGTGATTTCATCGGTCACCGTCGGCACCAGCACGTCGGCGATGCGGACCGCCTCGGCAAGCTGGTGTGGCGCCAGCGGCTTGTCTTCGAGATTGAGGCGGGTGTCGAACAGCTCGCGCATGCGCGTCTCGGTGCTGTCCGGCAGCTTGCGGGTGACGACGACCAGAGGTTTTTTCTTGACCGACATTGCTCGCTCTCAGGACGCTTCCGCCGCTTGTTCAGTCCCCATTAACCCGCCTGTTCGAATGTACGATGTCGAAGCCGGTTTTCGCAGCCTCGGGGCGCGGGACTTTCGTCCTCTCTAGCAGAAGGCCGGGCCAAGACAAGAACCCAGCCGAACAACCCGGTGGGTGATGTTGGCGTCGATAAGGGCGCTGGCCGGCGCCCTGTCGGGGCTTCGACGAAAGACGCAAGACCAAGGATGGAACATGGCGGTGCAGGCATATCTCGGAGCGCTTTTTCTGACGGGAGCGCTGCTCGGCATGGCTGGAACAGGAGCGGCGGCGAAAGACACCGGCATCACCAGCGGTCTGCCGGTCCCGCGTTACGTCAGCCTGAAGTCCGACCACGTCAATGTCCGCGTCGGCCCGACCAAGGATCAGGACGTGAGCTGGATCTACACCCGCGCCGGCCTGCCGGTGGAGATCACGGCGGAGTTCGAGAACTGGCGGCGAGTGCGCGATTCCGAAGGCGCCGAGGGCTGGGTTTACCATTCTTTGTTGTCGGGCCGTCGCACCGCCGTCGTCACCATGAAGCAAAAGGACGACCTGGCCGCGCTCTATGACCGCCCCGATCCGGGCAGCGCGGTGGCGGCGCGGCTGCAGGCCGGCGTGGTGGCTCAGGTCAAGCGATGCAGCGGCGGCTGGTGCCGCATTCTCGGCAAGGGCTTCGATGGCTGGATCGAGCAGCAGCGGCTGTGGGGCGTCTATGCCGACGAGGTCTTGAACTGACGCGCCGACACGCGCGCCATCGCGCACATCAACCTTGTGTCTCGATAACCTTGTGTCTCGATCCGGGCGGAAACGGCTGGGCTTCAGCGCTTCTTGCGCAGGCGCACGACCATGTCGACGCGGCTGATCTCGTAGCCTTCCGGCACGTCCGGCATCGTCTGCAGCATCAGGTTCTGGTCGGGAATGTCGACCAGCTCGTGATTGCTCTCGAGATAGAAGTGATGATGCGAGGTGACGTTGGTGTCGAAATAGGTCTTGGTGCCGTCCACGCTGACTTGACGCAGCAGACCCACTTCGGTGAGCTGGTTCAGCGTGTTGTAGACGGTGGCGAGCGACACCGGAACCTTGGCGAGGGTGGCTTCCTCGTAGAGCATTTCGGCGGTCAGATGACGGTCGCCTTTGCCGAACAGCAACCAGCCGAGCGCCATGCGCTGCCGGGTCGGACGCAGGCCGACCGATTGCAACATCTCGTTGACGTCGTGCCACGGACAGCCGGTCAGGGTCGGCGGGTGATGGGCGCGATGGGCGGCGTCGCTACCGCCGTCCTGGGCATTCCGCGGGTCGAGATGACGCTGATCGGTGGTATCCATCGTGCTCATTTCTGGTCTGATCCGGCCTGACGCAAACTGGGAGTGTCGGGCCAATATCGCCACGACACGACCTCCCGCTGGCGACGGCTGGCGGGATGTCAGGGAAAATATAGAAAAGATGGCAAGCAGATGCAAGTTTTTCGCAACTGGCCATGACCGGATTGCAGTCCGAATCGTTCCCCGGGGCGGGGTGAGGGCGGGCCGATTCATGGTTAAAAGGCCGGTTTCCGACGCTTTGACGGAAGAAATCCCTATGTTAGAGGTCGGCCATGGGCTGCGTGATGCGGCAAGGGACATAAGGAATAGGCCGCATGCGCGAACGTCAGAACAGCTACGACTATGAGGAACTGCTGGCCTGTGGCCGCGGCGAGCTGTTCGGGCCGGGCAATGCCCAGTTGCCGCTGCCGCCGATGCTGATGTTCGACCGCATCGTCGAGATCACCGAGACCGGCGGCGAGTTCGGCAAGGGCGTGATCCGGGCCGAACTCGACGTGAAACCCGACCTCTGGTTCTTCGGCTGTCACTTCAAGGGCGATCCGGTGATGCCGGGCTGTCTCGGTCTCGACGCGCTGTGGCAGATGATCGGCTTCTTCCTCGGCTGGAGCGGTGGCGCCGGCCGCGGCCGTGCGCTCGGTCTCGGCGAGCTGAAATTCTCCGGGCAGGTTTTGCCGAACATCAAAAAGGTCGCGTACCATATCGATATGAAGCGCGTGATGCGCTCGAAGCTCGTTCTGGGCATCGGCGATGGATGGCTTTCGACCGACGGCGAGATTATCTATCGCGCCAAGGACCTGAAGGTCGGGTTATTCCAGCAGGACGCCGCATTGCAGCCCGGAACGTGATGCAAGGCTGACTGTCGGTTGTGTCGCATTCCCATGCGGCGCAACGCGGCCAATAACAACCAACATGCGGCAAACGAACGAGCAAAGGTGAGGCCATCATGAGGCGGGTTGTGGTTACCGGGATGGGGATCGTCTCGTCCATCGGAAACAACACTCAGGAAGTGCTGGGGAGTCTGTTCGAGGCGCGCTCCGGTATTTCGCGCGCGGAAGATTATGCCAAGCTCGGTTTCCGTTCGCAGGTGCACGGCGCGCCGAGTCTCGATCCGTCCGAGGTGGTCGATCGCCGCGCGATGCGTTTTCTCGCGCAGGGCGCGGCGTGGAATCACGTCGCGATGGAGCAGGCGATCCAGGATTCCGGTCTGGAGCCCACGGAGGTGTCCAACATCCGCACCGGCATCATCATGGGATCGGGCGGGCCGTCCGCCCGCACCATCGTCGAAGCGGCCGACACCACCCGCACCAAGGGCCCCAAGCGCGTCGGGCCGTTCGCGGTGCCGAAGGCGATGTCCTCGACCGCCTCGGCGACGCTTGCGACCTGGTTCAAGATCAAGGGTGTGAACTATTCGATCTCGTCGGCCTGCGCGACCTCGAATCACTGCATCGGCAACGCCTACGAGACCATCCAGTACGGCAAGCAGGACGTGGTGTTCGCCGGCGGCTGCGAGGAGCTCGACTGGTCGCTCTCGGTGCTGTTCGACGCGATGGGCGCGATGTCGTCGAAATACAACGACACGCCGGCCACCGCATCGCGCGCCTATGACGTCAATCGCGATGGCTTCGTCATCGCCGGCGGCGCCGGTGTTGTCGTGCTGGAAGAGCTCGAGCATGCCAAGGCGCGCGGTGCGCGGATTTACGGCGAGGTGGTCGGCTACGGCGCGACCTCCGACGGCTATGACATGGTGGCGCCGTCGGGCGAAGGCGCCGAGCGCTGCATGCGCATGGCGCTGTCCACCGTGAAGGGGCCGATCGACTACATTAATCCGCACGCGACCTCGACACCGGCGGGCGATCCGCCGGAAATCAACGCCATCCGCAAGGTGTTCGGCGCCGGCGACAAGTGCCCGCCGATCTCCGCCACCAAATCGCTGACCGGGCATTCGCTTGGCGCGACCGGCGTACAGGAGGCGATCTATTCGCTGCTCATGATGAACAACGGTTTCATCTGCGAGAGCGCGAACATTCAGGAGCTCGATCCGGTGTTCGCCGATATGCCGATCGTGCGCAAGCGCATCGACAACGCCAAGGTCGGCACCGTGCTTTCCAATTCGTTCGGCTTCGGCGGCACCAACGCGACGCTGGTGTTCAAGCGGCTGGACGCCTGATTTTCAGCCCGTCCGCCCGGACGGGTTTTTCATTTCGCAGGACGAACCGATGTCAGGACTGATGCAGGGCAAGCGCGGGCTCATCATGGGCGTCGCCAACGATCACTCGATCGCATGGGGTATCGCCAGGGCGCTCGCGGCGCAGGGCGCGGAGCTGGCCTTCACCTATCAGGGCGAGGCGCTTGGCAAGCGCGTGCGGCCGCTGGCTGAATCGCTCGGCGCCAAACTGGTTCTGCCTTGCGATGTCGAGGACATCGCCAGCGTCGATGCCACCTTCGATGCGATCAAACAGGCCTGGGGCAAGATGGATTTCCTGGTCCATGCCATCGGCTTCTCCGACAAGAACGAACTCAAGGGCCGTTATGCCGACACCACGCGCGCCAACTTCTCGCGCACCATGGTGATCTCCTGCTTCTCCTTCACCGAAGTGGCGACGCGCGCGGCGAAGCTGATGCCCGATGGCGGCGCGATGGTGACGTTGACGTTCGGCGGCTCGACGCGGGTGATGCCGAACTACAACGTGATGGGCGTCGCCAAGGCGGCGCTGGAAGCTTCGGTGCGCTACCTCGCCGCCGATTACGGACGGGACAAAATTCGCGTCAATGCGATCTCGGCGGGGCCGGTGCGCACGCTGGCCGGCGCCGGCATTGGCGATTCGCGCGCGATGTTCGCTTTCCAGCAGAAGCATTCGCCGCTCGGTCGCGGCGTGACGCTGGAGGAGCTCGGCGGCACGGCGGTCTATCTGTTGTCGGATCTGTCGGGCGGCGTCACCGGCGAAACTCATTTCGTCGATTCCGGCTACAACATCATTTCGATGCCGCATCCCGATGCGCTGAAGGATAATGGCGGCGCCGACTAAGCCTTACGCGACGAGCTTGGCGGCGGTCTGGAACGCGGGCCGCGCGGCGCAGGCGTCGAGATAGCGGTCGAAATTCGGCCGCGTCGGCACCATGTTGAACATGCGGATGGCGTAATTCATGCCCGCGCCGACGGCGACGTCGGCCGCCGTGAAGTCGTCGCCGAGCAGCCACGGGCCTGTCTCCAGCGCCCGATCGAGAACGTCGAAGGTTTGCGTGGTGCTGCCCCATGCGGCGGTGCTGGTCGGAATCTCGAACTTGAGATAGGCCTGCAGGATCGCGGGCTCGATGCAGCCCGTGGCGAAGAACAGCCATTGCAGATATTTGGCGCGGCGCGGGTCATCAAGGGCGGGTGCGAGCCTGGCTTGCGGATAACGATCCACGACGTAAGCGCAGATCGCCGCCGCTTCCGCCATCGTGACGTCGCCATCCACCAGCGCAGGCACCTTGCCCATCGGGTTGATCGCAAGATAGTCCGGGGTCTTGTTCGCGCCCGTGGAAATGTCGGTGAGCACGCGTTCGTAAGGTTGGCCCGTCTCCTCCATCAGCCACAACGTGGTGAAGGAGCGTGAGCGCGGCGACCAATAGAGCTTCATGCGAATCTCCCGAAGCGGAATTTGGCGAACGCTCTGACGTAATCATCGAAAAAGGGCAAGAGCGAGGGCGACGTTGAAACCGAAACCGTCTTGCCGTTCGATGTCCTTGCAAAGAAAAATTCCCGGCGAGCACGGCCCGCCGGGGATTTGTTCGTCGATGATCGGGACGAATGCCTAGCGCTCGCCCATGCCTTCCGCCGGCTGGGGCGCCGCTTTCGCACGCACCTTGTCTTCGATGCGCTGACCGACCTTGGCGTCGATTTTCTTCCAGTAGTCGATCGCGCGCGCCAGCACCTCGCCCTTGACGCCGCCCTGCAGGCTGCCGCTCACCTGGTCGACGAGACGGTCGCGCTGGGCATTGTCCATCACGTTGCGGACCAGAGCGCCCGGCTGGCTGAAGTCGTCGTCCTCGGCGTGCAGCGTGTAGGCCGCGCGCACCATCTCGCCATCGGCTTCCCAGCCGTTGTCGACCGGGCCGGTTTCGTCGGACCAGGGGCGGCCGCCGCTGTTCGGCGCATAGACCGGCGCGTTGCCGCTATGGTCGAAGGCCATGTGACCGTCGAACATGTAGGTTTTCACCGGCACCTTCGGGCGGTTCACCGGCAGTTGGTGGAAGTTCGCGCCGATCCGGTTGCGCTGCGCGTCGTTGTAGGCGAAGGCGCGGCCGAGCAGCATCTTGTCCGGCGACAGGCCGATGCCGGGCACGGTGTTGCCGGGCGAGAACGCCGCCTGTTCGATCTGGGCGAAGAAGTTCTCCGGGTTGCGGTTGAGCCGCATGGTGCCGACCCTCACCAGCGGATAATCCTCGTGCGACCAGGTCTTGGTCAGATCGAACGGGTTGAAGCGATACGACTTCGCCTCGTCGTAAGGCATGATCTGCACCGACAGCGTCCAGCTCGGATTCTTGCCGGCGGCGATCGCCTCGAACAGGTCGCGGCGGTGAAAGTCCGCATCGCTGCCCGCCATCGCGGCGGCTTCCTCGTTGGTGAAGAACTTCATGCCCTGGTCGGTGTGGAAGTGATACTTCACCCAGAACTTCTCGCCGCCCTTGTTGACCCACATGTAGGTGTGCGAGCCGTAGCCGTTCATGTGACGCCAGCTGCGCGGCAGGCCGCGGTCGCCCATGACATAGGTCACCTGGTGCGCGCTCTCGGGATTGAGCGTCCAGAAGTCCCACTGCATGTGATTGTCGCGCAGGCCCGAGTCGGGCAGGCGCTTCTGGCTGCGGATGAAGTGGGGAAACTTCATCGGGTCGCGCAGGAAGAACACCGGCGTGTTGTTGCCGACGAGATCGTAGTTGCCTTCGCTGGTGTAGAATTTGAGCGAGAAGCCGCGCACGTCGCGCCAGGTGTCAGGGCTGCCCATCTCGCCGGCGACGGTGGAGAAGCGCGCCAGCATCTCGGTGGCGGCGCCTTTCTGGAACATCGCGGCCTTGGTGAAGGCCGAGACATCCTCGGTGGTTTCGAACACGCCGAATGCGCCCGCGCCCTTGGCGTGCGGCTGGCGCTCCGGCACCTTCTCGCGGTTGAAGTGCGCCATCTGCTCCAGGAAGTGGACGTCATGAAGCAGGATCGGGCCGTTCGGGCCGATGCTGAGCGAGTTGCGGTCGCTGACCGCGGGCGCGCCTGCGCCAGTGGTCGAAGGCGGGTTGCCGGTTTTTAGAGCCATTGGAGATCCTCTCGTGAAAAGCGCATGTCGGCTGCTTTTCCCGAGTATGGCAGCCAGTTTTGATAAGGTCTAATCAGATTGGTTGCTGGTATCGATAAGCATATATTATCGTTGGAATGGCATGGCTTGGCCGCCGGGGGAAGGCGGCCGGTGGTCGCCGTCGCCAAAGAGACGTCCGGCAGGACACGGCATGCCACCAAAGCAAAAGGGCGGCCGCGCGGCCGCCCTTTGTGTTTCTCACATGCAGCGTTCAGAGCGTCAGCGTGCCGGCTTTGGCGGCGGCGTAGCGCTCGCCGATCTTCTGCCAGTTCACCACGTTCCACCACGCCTTGAGATAATCGGCGCGGCGGTTCTGGTAGTTCAGATAATAGGCGTGCTCCCACACGTCGTTGCCGAGCAGGACGCGCTTGCCATACATCAGCGGCGTGTCCTGGTTCGGCGTCGCCTCGATCGCGAGCTTGCCGTCCTTGGTCACGGTGACGAACACCCAGCCGGAGCCGAACTGGCCGGCGCCCGCGGTGTTGAAGGCGGCCTTCATCTTCTCGAGGCCGCCGAGATCGCGGTCGATCGCCGCCAGCACCTCGCCTTCCGGCTGGCCGCCGTTCGGCCCCATGATCTCCCAGAACATCGTGTGGTTGGCGTGGCCGCCGAGATTGTTGCGGACGCCGACGCGGATGCCGTCGGGCAGATTGACCAGATTGGCGAGGATGGTCTCGACCGGCGTCTGGCCGAGCTGCGGCGCGGTCTTGGCGAAATTGTTCATGTTGGCGACATAGGCGCCGTGATGCTTGTCATGGTGGATTTCCATGGTCCTGGCATCGATGTGCGGCTCGAGCGCGTTGGTCGCGTAGGGCAGTGGCGGGAGCTTGAACGGCCCTTCCGCCGCTGCGGGGGCTGGCGCGGCGGGAGCCGGGGCCGGCGCCTGCGCGAGCGTGATGCGGGGCAATGCGGTCGTGGCAACAAGACCGGCGGCACCCGTAAACAGGTGGCGGCGGGAAAGGCTGATCATACGAACATCTCCCTGATTGGTCGTGCGCAACCATCGTTGCGCAGTTTTCGACGCTACGCCAGCACGGTACGGGTCGTTTGCGGTCTCCTAAACGAAAAGGGGCGGCAAAATGCCGCCCCTTCGCAAAGTTGTGATCGATCGCCTTACTCGGCGGCCGGAGCGTTCTCGGCCTTCTGCTTGGCCTCGAGATCTTCGCCGGTCTGCTGATCGACCGCCTTCATCGACAGGCGGACCTTGCCGCGATCGTCGAGGCCGAGCAGCTTCACCTTGACCTTGTCGCCTTCCTTCACCACGTCCGAGCTCTTCTGCACGCGGTTGGCGGCGAGCTGGCTGATGTGAACGAGGCCGTCCTTCGGTCCGAAGAAGTTCACGAACGCGCCGAACTCCATCACCTTGACGACGGTGCCGTCGTAGATGTGGCCGACCTCCGGTTCGGAGGTGATCGACTTGATCCACTTGATCGCCGCGCGGATCGACTCGCCGTTGGCGGAGGCGACCTTCACGGTGCCGTCGTCCTCGATGTTGATCTTGGCGCCGGTCTTCTCGACGATCTCGCGGATGATCTTGCCGCCGGTGCCGATCACGTCGCGGATCTTGTCGGTCGGGATCTGCAGCACTTCGATGCGCGGCGCGTGCTCGCCGAGTTCGGCGCGCGCGGCGGTGAGGGCCTTGGCCATCTCGCCGAGAATGTGCAGGCGGCCGTCCTTGGCCTGGGTCAGCGCCACCTTCATGATCTCTTCGGTGATGCCGGCGATCTTGATGTCCATCTGCAGCGAGGTAACGCCCTTTTCGGTGCCCGCCACCTTGAAGTCCATGTCGCCGAGATGGTCCTCGTCGCCGAGGATGTCGGAGAGCACGGCGTAGCGCTGGTCCTCGAGGATGAGGCCCATCGCGATGCCCGCGGTCGGACGCTTCAGCGGCACGCCGGCATCCATCAGCGCCAGCGAGGAGCCGCACACCGTCGCCATCGACGACGAGCCGTTCGACTCGGTGATCTCCGAGACGACGCGCAGCGTGTACGGAAACTCGTGGTGCGCCGGCAGCACCGGATGGATCGCGCGCCAGGCAAGCTTGCCATGGCCGATCTCGCGGCGACCCGGCGAGCCGATGCGGCCGGTTTCACCGACCGAGAAGGGCGGGAAGTTGTAGTGCAGCAGGAAGGTTTCCTTGTAGGTGCCCGACAGCGCGTCGATGTACTGCTCGTCCTCGGCGGTGCCGAGCGTGGTGACGACCAGCGCCTGGGTTTCGCCGCGGGTGAACAGCGCCGAGCCGTGGGCGCGCGGCAGCACGCCGACTTCCGCCACGATCGGACGCACGGTCTTGACGTCGCGGCCGTCGATGCGGCGGCCGGTGTCGAGGATGTTCCAGCGGACGATCTTGGCTTCCAGTTCCTTGAACACGCCGGCGACGCGCAGTTTGTCGTATTTCGGCTCCTGCCCCTCGGGGAAGAAGTGCGCCATCACCTTGTTCTTGGCGGCGCCGACCGCGTTGTAGCGGTCCTGCTTCACCGGGATCGCATAGGCGGTGCGCAGCTCCTGCTCGATCAGGCCGAGCATCTCGTTTTCAATCGCGGCGTTGTCGATGGTGGTGACTTCGCGCGGCTCCTTGGCGGCCTTCTCGGCGAGATCGATGATCGCCTTGATCACCGGCTGGAAATGACGGTGACCGAACATCACGGCGCCGAGCATCACCTCTTCCGGCAATTCCTTGGCTTCCGACTCGACCATCAGCACGGCGTCGGCGGTGCCGGCGACCACGAGGTCGAGCTGGGTGTCGGCCATCTCGTCGAGGGTCGGATTGAGAATGAACTCGTTGTTGACGAAGGCGACGCGGGCGGCGCCGATCGGGCCCATGAACGGCGCGCCGGACAGCGTCAGCGCCGCGGAGGCGGCGACCATGGCGACGATGTCGGGATCGTTCTCCATGTCGTGCGACAGCGTGGTGACGATCACCTGGGTGTCGCAACGATAGCCCTTGATGAACAGCGGACGGATCGGGCGGTCGATCAGGCGGGAAACCAGCGTTTCCTTCTCGGAGGGACGGCCCTCGCGCTTGAAGTAGCCGCCGGGAATGCGGCCGGCCGCGAACGTCTTTTCCTGATAGTTCACGGTGAGCGGCAGGAAGTCGATGCCTTCCTTCGGCGTCTTGGCGGAGACGACGGTGGCGATCACCACGGTCTCGCCGTAGCTCGCGATCACCGCGCCGTCGGCCTGACGCGCGACCTTGCCGGTTTCGAGCTTGAGCGGACGCCCGCCCCAGTCGATCTCAACGGAATGGGTATTGAACATTGTGTCTGTCTTTCATGGTTTCACGAAAGCATGGACGTCGAAAAACAAAAACCATGCGCAAGATTGCGAGACGCTGATCGCGCACCTGTCGCGGCGTCAGCGTCCGGCGATCCTGCCATGGTTTCTGCAATTCGAATGGCGTCCATCCTTTCGATGGTACGGGCATCTGACCCGTCATCGCCCAGGAGCCGGATTGCTGCTGGACACGCCGCGTGGACTCCTTGGGAGGCCACGCGCTGGTAGAGCATGATCAGGATGAAAAAAACAAATGCCGGATCATGCGAAAACGCGCGCAAGGATGCGCGCGTGAATTCGTCAGCGGCGGATGTTGTGCTTCTCGAGCAGCGCCCGATAACGCGCCTCGTCCTTCTTCTTCACATAGTCGAGCAGCGAGCGGCGCGTGGAGACCAGCTTCAGGAGGCCGCGGCGCGAATGGTTGTCCTTGCCGTGGGTCTTGAAATGCTCGGTGAGGTTGGCGATGCGCTCCGACAGGATCGCGACCTGGACCTCTGGCGAGCCGGTGTCGCCGGCCTTCTTGGCGTTGCTCTTGATGACTTCCGCTTTGCGTTCCGCGGTAATCGACATCGTCACATATCCTTAATTGCGGTCCGGACTGGCAGTCAGCCCGGTGAGGTTGAACACGCGCTTGGGGATGAGTTCGCCATTGCCAAGCTCGGCGAGGGCCAGAAGCCTTCCTCCGACAGTGACATAGACTGTGCCGCTGGAATTGGGCGCATCCCGTCCGCGCAACAAAACCGCCTGGCCCCTGTGGAGCCTTGCGGCGTCAGCCCGTGTGACGGCCAGTGCCGGGATGTCGTCCAGCGCGGTCTCAACGGGCAAAAGCGCGTCGGCGAGGCTGCCCTCGCCAGACGCGGCTCTATCGCACAAAGCCTCCAATTCCGCCAGCGGAATCATATCGGTCTCGTCGAACGGGCCGCACTGGGTCCGGCGCAAGGCGCTGATATGGCCGTAGCAGCCGAGCAGGCGGCCCATGTCGCGGGCCAGCGCCCGCACATAGGTGCCCTTGCCGCACTCGGCCTCGAATACCGAATGGTCGCTATCCGGCTGTTCCGTAACGATTAATTCGTGAATCTCGACTGGGCGGGGCTGCAGCGCGACGGTCTCGCCGTCGCGGGCCAGGTCGTAGGCCCGCTCGCCGGCGATCTTGATGGCCGAGAATTGCGGCGGAGTCTGCAGGACGGTTCCGGTGAATTGCGGCAGCAGCGCCTGGATCGCCTCCGGGGTGGGGCGGGCCTCGCTGGTGGCGGTGACGCGGCCTTCGGTGTCGTCGGTGTCGCGTTCTTCGCCCCAGCGCACGGTGAACCGGTAGCGCTTGCGGCCATCCATCACGAACGGCACGGTCTTGGTCGCTTCACCAAGAGCAATGGGCAGCCCGCCGGAGGCGAGCGGATCGAGCGTGCCGGCATGGCCGACGCGCTTGGCGTTGAACAGGCGCTTGAGCACCGCCACCGCCTGGGTCGAGGTCATGCCGACCGGCTTGTCGAGAACGACCCAGCCATGGACGTCGCGGCGCTCGCGCTTTTGCTGACGCTGGCCCTTGTGCTGTTTGCCGCGCGGCTCCGTGTTCTCGCCGGAGCACCGCTCGGAAAAATTATTTTTGCCGGTGTCCGCCGGCTCGCCGGTTTGCGGCGCGTTGACGTGGTCGTGGCCGGTCGCGGTCATGCGTTGTCATCCGAATCGGAGGTGAGATCGCGCTGGACCGCAGGTGTTCGCAATAATTTCTCGATCCGTTCCGCTTCGTCGAATCGTTCGTCGACGCGGAAGCGAAGGTCAGGTGCGAATTTCAGGTTAACGCGATGCGCGACCTCGCCGCGCAGGAATTTCTTGTTGCGATCGAGCGCGGCGATGACGATGTCGGTGTCCTGTCCGCCGAGCGGCATCACATAGACGGTCGCGAGCTTGAGGTCCGGCGACATCCGCACTTCGGGCACGGTGATGATATGGCCGGCGAGGGTGTCGTCATGCACGCCACCTTGCGAAAGAATGTCGGAGACGGCGTGGCGCACCAGTTCGCCGACGCGGAGCTGGCGCTGCGAGCCGCCGCCCGGTGCCGATGATGATGGTTTGCCGCGTTGATGACGGGGCATGTTTCGTTCCTTGATACGGGAGAAGCGTCATGCCCGGGCTTGACCCGGGCATCCATCTTCTTTTTCGTTTTAAGCATCGCTTTCTTGGCGATGGATTGCCGGGTCAAGCCCGGCAATGACGAGGAGAATTCAGCGCACTCGTAAGACTTGGACTTACAGCGAGCGCTGGATGGTCTCCACGCGATAGCACTCGATCACGTCGCCAGGACGCATGTCCTGATAGCTCTCGAACGACATGCCGCATTCCTGGCCGGCGACGACTTCCTTGGCGTCGTCCTTGAAGCGCTTGAGCTGGGCCAGCTTGCCTTCGTGGATTACGACGTTGTCGCGGATCAGGCGCACGTTGGCGCCGCGTTCCACGGTGCCGTCGGTGACGCGGCAGCCGGCGATCTTGCCGACCTTCGAGATGTTGAACACCTCGAGGATCTCGGCATTGCCGAGCATGGTCTCGCGCAGCGTCGGCGCCAGCAGGCCCGACATCGCCTTCTTCACGTCATCCACGAGGTCGTAGATGATGTTGTAGTAGCGGATCTCGATGCCGTTGCGCTTGGCGAGCGCGGCCGCTTCCTTGTTGGCGCGGACCGAGAAGCCGATGATGGCGGCATTGAAGCCTTCCGCCAGCGTCACGTCGGATTCCGAGATGCCGCCGACACCCGCATGCAGGATGCGCGCGCCGACTTCCTCGGTGCCGAGCTTCTCCAGCGAGCCGATGATGGCTTCGAGCGAGCCCTGCACGTCGGCCTTCACGATCAGCGGGAATTCCTTGCGGCCGGCGGTCTTGAGCTGGCTCATCATCTGTTCCAGCGAACCGCGCATGCCGGCGGACATCGCGGCCGACTTCTCGCGCTTCTTGTGCGCGCGATATTCGGTGACCTGACGCGCGCGCGCTTCGTTCTCGACCACCGCGAGACGGTCGCCGGCTTCCGGCGGACCGTTGAAGCCGAGCACCTCGACCGGCACCGACGGGCCGGCCTCGGTCAGCGTCGCGCCCTGATCGGAGATCAGCGCACGGACGCGGCCCATTTCCGCGCCGGCGACGATGATGTCGCCGACCCGCAGCGTGCCGCGCTGAACGAGCACGGTGGCGACCGGGCCGCGGCCGCGATCGAGCTTGGCTTCGATCACGGTGCCTTCGGCCGGACGGTCCGGATTGGTCTTGAGTTCGAGCAGTTCGGCCTGCAGCGCGATCATCTCGAGCAGCTTGTCGAGGTTGATCTTGTTCTTGGCCGACACTTCGACGTCGACGACGTCGCCGCCGAAGGATTCGACCTGTACTTCGTGCTGCAACAGTTCGGTGCGCACGCGCTCGGGCTTGGCTTCCGGCTTGTCGATCTTGTTGATCGCAACGATGATCGGCACCCGCGCCGCCTTGGCGTGGTTGATCGCCTCGATGGTCTGCGGCATCACGCCGTCATCCGCCGCAACGACCAGCACGACGATGTCGGTGACCTTGGCGCCGCGAGCGCGCATCGCGGTGAACGCGGCGTGGCCGGGCGTGTCGATGAAGGTGATCTTCTTGCCGCTTTCGGGCGAGGTCACCTGATAGGCGCCGATATGCTGGGTGATGCCGCCGGCTTCGCCGGAGACCACGTTGGCGTGACGCAGCGCATCAAGCAGCGAGGTCTTGCCGTGGTCGACATGGCCCATCACGGTCACGACCGGTGGCCGCGGCGTGGTGTCGGAGGCGTGATCCTCGGCGACGTCGAACAGACCTTCCTCCACGTCGGCAGCGGCGACGCGCTTGACGGTGTGGCCGAGTTCCTCGGCGATGAGCTGCGCGGTATCGGCATCGACCACGTCGGTGATCTTGTGCATCGCGCCCTGCTTCATCAGCATGCGGATCACGTCCACCGCGCGCTCGGCCATGCGGTTGGCGAGCTCCTGAATGGTGATTGCTTCGGGAATGATCACCTCGCGAATGAGCTTTTCCTTCGGCTCGTTCGACTGGTGACCCTTCATCAGACGCTGGGTGCGGCGACGGAACGAGGCGATCGAGCGTTCGCGCACGTCGTCGGCGTTGAGCGCCGTCGAGAGCGTGAGACGGCCGCGCTGTTTCGCCGGGCCGGGCTTTGCGGTCGGCTTCGGCGCAACAACGGGGCGCGCGGGACCGCCGCCCGGACGGCGCACCATGCGCGGCGCTTCGTCTTCGTCGGAGCCGTCGGCGGCCACCGGCGCCGGACGCGCGGGCGTGGCGGCGGCGGGACGCTCGACCTTCGCCTTGGCTTCCTCGCCGAAGCGCTTCTTGGCTTCGCGTTCGGCCTTGGCCTTGGCTTCCTCTTCGACGCGGTGACGCTCTTCCTCGGCCTTCCTGCGGGCCTCGGCGGCTTCACGCTCCTGCTGTTCCTTGAATTCCTTGGTGTTGCGGCGCGCGGCTTCCGCCTCGGCGGCGCGGCGCTCTTCTTCCTCGCGAATCCGGGCATCGGCCAGCGCATGGGCGCGCGCGCTCTGCTCGTCTTCGGTCAGGGTCCGCAGCACGACGCCGGAGGGACGCGCGGGCGCGCGGGTGGCGGCCGGCGCGGGACGTCCCGGCGCAGGCTGCGCCGGTGCCGGTGCAGGAGTGGCGGTTTCGGCGGCCGGGGCCGGCTCGCCAGCCAGACGGCGCTTGGTTTTCTTCTCAACCACCACCGATTTGGTTCGGCCATGGCTGAAGCTCTGGCGCACCACGCCGGTCTCTGTCCGCGGCTTCAGCGACAGAGTCTTGGTCCCGACGCTCAGCGTCTTGTCGCCAGGGTTCTTGGTATCAGCCATTCAACAGTTCCACTCTCGTTCTGTGCACCTGAAGCTCAGGTGTTCGGGGTGTCCGCCCGCTTGCCGCCCGCGACCGTCGCGGCGAATTGCCGATAACGGGCAAGCTTTTGACAACGGGTCAGAAAAGTTCGGGTCGCTGGACCTGCAAGCAGGGCAGCATGTATCACATTTGACCGGCCCAGCGCCAAATCCAATTCGTCGCCGGTGAGGGCCTTTATGACCGGAAAATCCGCGGAATCGGCATTTTGCCCCCCGGTCCGGGCATGCCAGAGGGCGTCGAGCTTGCGGATTCCGTCAGCGGCGCCGTCGCTGGCGTGCATCAGGGCCACCGCCTGACCGCTCGTGATGGCTGCTTCCACCTTGGCAAAACCGGTCACCACCTGGCCGGCCTTGCCGACCATGGCCAGCGCCTCGCCGGCGCTGCGGGCCAGCAGGTCGGCCGTATCGGCGGCCAAAGCGGGCGAGGTTTTCACCCCGCATTTGAAGCCCTTGGCGAACAGGCCACGCTGCGCCGCCTCGGCCACCGCTGCCTGTGACAGCGACACCCAGAGCCCGCGTCCGGGCAGCTTGCGCTTGAGATCCGGCACGACCTCGCCCGCAGGCGAGAGCACGAACCGGATCAGATCATCGACCGGCTTGACCTGCCGGGTGACGACGCACATCCGCTCGGTCCCCGGTTTGGTCCGGGGGCCGCGATCGAGTTCCGCTGGATCGGCGAATGCGAGCATCGGCGGGCATGATCCTTATGCCGGATGGGTTTCGGCCGCTGCCTCGCCCTCGGCGGGCTTGTGCAGGTCGGCCTCGGTGATCCAGCCGGCGACGACGCGCGCCTGCATGATCAAGGTTTCGGCGTCCTCGCGCGAGATGTCGCCCGCATCGAGAATGCCCGGTTGCTTGACGGCTTCGCCGTCCTTGCGCTCGGTCCAGCCGACGAGATCGTCGGTGGCGCAACCGGCGAGATCCTCGACGGTCTTGATGTCGTTCTCGCCGAACTTCACCAGCATCTTCGAGGTGACGCCAGGCACGGTCTTCAGCGCGTCCTCGACGCCAAGCTCTTTGCGGCGGTCCTCGAACTGGGCCTCGAGCTGATCGAGATATTCACGCGCGCGGCTCTGCAATTCATTGGCGGTCTCCTCGTCGAAGCCCTCGATGCTCGCGAGCTCCCGCACATCGACCAGCGACAATTCCTCGACCGAGCTGAAGCCCTCGGAGGCGAGCAACTGGCCCACCACCTCGTCGACATTGAGCGCTTCCATGAAGACGCGCGTGGAGTTCTCGAAGTCGGCCTGACGGCGCTCCGATTCCTCCTGCTCTGTCAGAATGTCGATATCCCAGCCGGTGAGCTGCGAGGCCAGACGCACGTTCTGGCCGCGACGGCCGATCGCAAGAGACAGTTGGGTATCGGGAACCACAACTTCAATACGCTCGCGGTCTTCGTCGATCACCACCTTGGAAACTTCGGCCGGCGCAAGGCCGTTGACCACGAAGGTCGCGATATCGGGAGACCAGGGAATGATGTCGATCTTCTCGCCCTGCAGCTCGTTGACCACCGCCTGCACGCGCGAGCCGCGCATGCCGACGCAGGCGCCGACCGGATCGACCGAGGAATCGCGGGAAATCACGCCGATCTTGGCGCGCGAGCCCGGATCGCGGGCCACCGCCTTGATCTCGACGATGCCGTCGTAGATTTCCGGCACTTCCTGCGCGAACAGCTTCGCCATGAACTGCGGATGGGTGCGGGAGAGGAAAATCTGCGGGCCGCGGGTTTCGCGCCGCACGTCGAAGATATAGGCGCGGACGCGGTCGCCGTTGCGGAACAATTCGCGCGGCAGCATCTCGTCGCGGCGGATGATCGCTTCGCCACGGCCGAGATCGACGATCACGCTGCCGTATTCGACGCGCTTGACCACGCCGTTGACGATTTCGCCGATGCGGTCCTTGAATTCCTGATACTGGCGGTCGCGTTCGGCCTCGCGCACCTTCTGCACGATCACCTGCTTGGCGGACTGCGCGGCGATGCGGCCGTATTCCAGCGGCGGCAGCGTATCGGCGATGGTGTCGCCGACCTGCGCGGTGGGATTGGCGCGCTGCGCGTCGTGCAGCGAAATCTGGTTGGAGGCGCTCTCCACCTGCTCGACCACCAGCATGTGGCGGGTGAGCTGGAGCTGGCCGGTCTTGGGATGGATCTCGGCGTGCACGTCGGTCTCGCTGCCGTAACGGGCGCGGGCCGCCTTGGCGATGGCGTCTTCCATCGCGGCGATCACGATCGAACGGTCGATCGATTTCTCGCGCGCGACGGCGTCGGCGATCTGCAGCAGTTCGAGTCGGTTGGCGCTGACAGCGGCCATGGCTTAGTCTCCTTGGTGAGGATCGTTGTTGGCTGCACGCTTCTTGGCATCGGCGGCGAGCCGGTGGGCCTTGGTGTTTTTCGGTGCGGGCTTATTCGTCTTGTTTTTCGGCTTCGGCTGAAAGCTTTTCTTCAGATCACGCTTTTCGCGCGCGCGGCGCGCATGGGCTGGAGGTTCTGGAATCGCGCCGGACTGCTCGAGATGCTCGCGCTCGGCGTCCCGGCCGCGGCGCATGGATTCGGCAATCAGTGCGTCGGTCAGAACCAAATTGGCGTTGGCGATGTCCTCGATAGGAAGCAGAACTTCAGCTTCCTGCGCGCCTTTGTGATCCTTGGCGTCGTCACGCACGATGCGAACGCTGCCGCCTTCAAGGCCCTGAATAGCTCCGCGAAAGCGCTTGCGGCCCTCGTGCGGCACGGCCATCTCGATCTTCACCAGATGCCCTGTATAGCGCTCGAAGTCCGTGCGGCGGACCAGTGGACGGTCGATGCCGGGCGAAGAAATTTCGAGGCGATAGGCCCGCTGCACCGGGTCGGCGATATCCATCACCGGCGACAGCGCTTTCGAGATTGCCTCGCAATCCTCGATCTGCATGGTGCCGTCGGGCCGCTCGGCCATGATCTGCACGGTGCAGCCGGCCTCGCCCGAAATCTTGATGCGCACCAGGCGATAACCGAGCCCTTCCAGCACCGGCGTCGCGACCGCAGCCACGCGCGCGCCGACACCCGGCTCGACGACCAGGCGCGGTTCGTCCAGCAAGGCGTTGGTATCGGCAGGATCGGTCATGGTCGTGGTCAAGATCGGGTCCAATGGTCCGGCAACGAGGCCGGAAGCTGCAGGCGAATTCGGCGTGTCCGTCGCTGGACTGACAGCGCAGGACGTCCGGCCATCTGCTCGTTATTCGGGCCGGCGCGAACATGGCCGCGTTCAAGTAATAAAAAAGAGCGGGTCCCCGGGGGTCCCACTCTCCTACGCGACCGTATGAGAATTGATTTCAGTGCCGATATAGCGGTTCTGACCGGGTTCGGCAAGGGCGGAAGCCCCCATGGTCCAGGGGCGGAAACCCCGCGGCCAGGACGGGAACCCCTCTGGCACCCTTGTTTCACCCGCGCCGGGCCGGATCGCGCGCCCGCGGCGCGTCATTGCGCCGGTGATCTGCGAAAAATCAGATACGTCGCCTTGCGTCCCTCGCGCGTCGCCTTCGCGCCATAGCGCGTCATGGTGTAGCCGCCCCATGGCTTGCGCCAGTCGTCGGCGCGCGCCGCGGTCCAGACGAAATCGGGCGAGCGCAACATGTGGGCCAGCGTCCAGGCGGCGTAATCATCGATATCGCTGACGAACCGAAACTCGCCGTCGTCCGTGAGAACGCGCGACATCGCGGCGATGGTGGCGTCCTGCACGAAGCGGCGTTTCCAGTGCCGGCGTTTCGGCCACGGATCGGGGTGAATGAGATCGATCCGCGCCAGCGTCCGGGCCGGCAGCCAGGCGAGCAGCTCGGAGGCATCGCCGGCGAACAGGCGGATGTTGCCGATGTTGTGCGCCTCGATCTGCGCCAGGATTTTCGCCATGCCGTTGACGTAGGGCTCGCAGCCGATGAACCCGGTGTGCGGATGCGCCAGCGCCTCGGCGACCAGATGCTCGCCGCCGCCAAAACCGATTTCGAGGCGCATGTTTTGGATCTGCGGCGAAAATAGCGTCGTCGGTATGGCCGGCGCCGATTGACCGATGTCGATCGCAAGCCGTGGCAGGAGGTGATCGACCAGATCGGCATGGTGCGCGCGCAGCCGGTGTCCCTTGCGGCGCCCGAAGAACGAGCCGTGCGAATGGGCGATGGCGTCGTCGGCCTGACGGATGCCGGAAACTGTCTTGTCGGACGTCATGATGATCGATCAAATCCCGCAGCGTAGCGCCTACCTGTGCCGTCAAACCTGCCGGTTCGCAAGCACGGCCGCGGCGGCACGCATGGCTCGAGAGGGAAAGAGGAGGCCGCCAGGAGCGCCGGTTTGGCCTGGGGCGCGCTGGATCTGGGGCGAGGCTGTGGCCGGTCGGCTACGATTTGGACTCTTCGCGTGAGGCCATCTGCTCGACCAGATCGACGATGCTGCGCCGGAGCTTGGGGTCGGTGATCCGCATGAAAGCGCGGGTCAGCGTCAGCCCTTCGGTGGTTGCGAGAAAATCGGAAATATAGGTCGGGGAGGGTGCCTCGCTCAGGCCTTCCGGCACCGTCATGCCGCCGGTGGGGCCGCCCTCGAAGAAAAACGACACCGGCACCTGCAGCACTTCGCCGATCTGTTGCACACGGCTTGCGCCGATCCGGTTGGTGCCTTTTTCGTATTTCTGAATTTGCTGGAACGTCAGGCCGAGTGCTTCGCCGAGCTTTTCCTGACTCATGCCGAGCATGATACGTCGCATTCGTACGCGGCTACCGACGTATTTATCGATCGGATTCGGCGTCTTGGCTGACATCTCAACCTTCCTGTCCACACCGGGCGGATGCTGATCGACGGTCGAAATACGCTGTTTGTGACATGCTCGTCAAATGTTCCACGTGGCCGTTATGACTATTCCAAATCAACGCATGATGTCATTCACGAGGGGTGACCCCGGTGATATATTTCAAGTAAGTAAACCCTGAATTCATTCTCGAGGCGAGCGAAAACACACCTTGTTCAGGCGCGTGACCGGTCGTCAGGGTGTCGCCGCAGCCGTCTCCGGCTGACCATAAGAATTGAAATCGCCAGCATGATGGCCAGCGGCCAGTCGCCAATGCGGGAAAAGACCGAAGGGGGCAGCGCGGCCGGCAGCGGCGAATCCAGCACGCCTTCCTGGCCCAGCGGCAATTCGCCGATGAAACGGCCGAGCGGGTCGATCACCGCCGAAATACCGGTATTGGCGACACGCACGATCGGCAAGCCTTCCTCGATCGCGCGCAGTCGCGCCTGCTGCAGATGCTGATAAGGGCCGGTGGAAATGCCGAACCAGCCGTCGTTGGTCAGATTGACGATCCAGCCGGGTCTCTCGCCCGGCGGCACGATCTGGCCGGAGAATGCGACCTCATAGCAGATCAACGGCAGCGCCTTCGGCGCGCCCGGAATGGTCATGACGTTGCGCCGGGTGCCCGGAATGAAGCCGCCGATCACCCTGGTGAGCTGCATAATGCCGAGTTTTTCCATCGTCGACTGGAACGGCAGATATTCGCCGAACGGCACGAGGTGTAGCTTGTCGTAGATCGACAGCACGTTGCCGTCGCCATCGATGGCGTAGATCGAATTATAGGCGCGGCTGATTTTCACGCCCGGCGGCGCGTCGGGCGGGCGGACGGCGCCGGTGATAAGGGTGGTGCCGCGCGGCAGGAAGTCGGCGATCTGCGCCAGCACGTCCGGCTCGCGCGCGAGAAAGAACGGAAACGCCGATTCCGGCCAGATCAGGATGGTGGCGTCGCGCACGCCGCTCGATTGTGGTCCGGTGGCGCGGTCGGACAGCGCGAGATACTTCTCCATCACCTCTTTTTTGGCGCCGTAGTTGAACTTCACATCCTGCTGCAGGTTGGGCTGCATCAGCCGCAGCTTCACGCCGGGCACGAGTTGCGTGGCGTGTCGCGCCAGGCGCACCGTGCCATAGCCCCCCATGCAGAGCAGCACGGCGAGCGCGGCGGCAAGCGGCAGCCATGGCCGCCGGGTGACGGCACGGTCGTCGATCAGCACCGCGGGCGTGGCGAAGATCGCGAGCGTCAGGAAGGTGAGGCCCCAGATGCCGATCAGCGACGCGCTTTGCGCCAGCGCGAGCGGTTCGGTGATGGCGTACCCAAAAAGGTTCCACGGAAAGCCGGAAAGGATGTGGCCGCGCAGCCATTCGCTGGCGGTGATCGCGGTGGCGAACGACAGAATGCGGAAGGCATCACGGGTCCACAACAGCCGCGCCAGCGCGAAGCCGAGCGCCATGAACAGCGCCAGCACCGCAGGCAGTCCGGCCACCGCGATCGGCAGCAGCCAGGCGAACGTATCGGCGTCGACCAGAAAGGCGTAGCCGATCCAGTAAAGCCCTGCGATGAAATAGCCGAAGCCGAACCACCAGCCGGCGATGGCCGCCGCGGGGATGCCGTTGTGTTTGCCGGCCGCTGCGCCGTCGATCAGCCACAGCGCGACCGGCAGGGTGATGAACAGCACTGGCCAGAGATTGAACGGCGCCATCGCAAGCGCCGACAGCGCGCCGGCAAGACACGCGATCGTCGCGCGCTTCCAGCCCCAGGCCAGGATGACGTTGCGGCCGGCCGTGGCCAGAGCAGTCGATGCTGCGGTCATGCGGCGCCTGCGCCGTCATTGGGCCGAGAGGGAGAGTCACCGGGCGCGGTGCCGGGGGAATCGGGTGCCGCGTCGCGGCGGCGCGGCCGCAGGTTGGAGCGGTCCTTGCGCAGGCCGATGCGCATGCGCTTCACACGGCGCGGATCGGCGTCGAGCACCTCGATCTCGAAATCGCCGGGGCCGGAGATCACCTCGCCGCGCACCGGGAAGCGTCCGATCCGGTTGACCAGATAGCCGCCGAGAGTGTCGACGTCCTCGCCGGCTTCGCCGGTGTCGAACGCGTCGCCGATCTCCGCCTTGACCTCGTCGAGATGGGCGCGGCCGTCGACCAGGAAGGAGTTGTCGCTCTGCCGGATCACGGTCGGTGTTTCATCGCTGTCATGCTCGTCGTCGATCTCGCCGACGATCTGCTCGACGATGTCCTCGATCGAGACGAGGCCGTCGGTGCCGCCATACTCGTCGACCACCAGCGCCAGATGGATGCGCGTCGCCTGCATCTGCGCCAGCAGGTCGATCGCGGGCATCGACGGCGGCACGTACAGGAGCTTGCGGATCAGGTCGGCATCCGCCAGCGCCATGCCGAGATTGACCGAACGCAGATCGAGACCGGCGGGAAACGGCTTCTTGCGCTTGGCATTGGTGTCGGGATCGACCCGCGCCTTCGCCGCCATGAAGGCGATCAGGTCGCGGATGTGGACCATGCCGACCGGATCGTCGAGCGTGTCGTTGTAGACCACGAGGCGCGAATGTGCGGCGCTTTCGAACAGGCTCATCAATTCGCCGAGCGAGATGTCGCGCTTGACCGCGACGATGTCGCCGCGCGGTACCATCACGTCGGCGATGCGGCGGTCGTGCAGCGCCAGGATGTTGCGCAGCATGGTGCGCTCCACCGTGGTGAAGCTGGTCTCGCCCGGCGCGGTGGCGTCGAGCACCACCTGCAGGTCGGCGCGCGCCGAGCCGGCCTTCCAGCCGAACAGCGTGCGCAGCGCGCGCATCAGCCACATTTCCCGCGCGGGCCGCAGCACTTCGCCCTGCTTGACCGGGACCGGCAGGCGGGCGTCGGATGGCTGCGGTTGCGGGGCGTCGGCCGCGGCGCTGTCAGGTTCGGGCGTCACTCAATCCACCAAGTCTGGAGAAGCGTAGGGGTCGGGGATGCCGAGTCGCGCGAGGATATCACGTTCGAGCCCCTCCATGGCCGCCGCTTCGTCATCGGTCATGTGGTCGTAGCCGAGCAGATGCAGGAAGCCATGCACGGCAAGATGGCTGAGATGGTCGGCGAACGGCTTGCCCTCGCTCTCCGCCTCCCGCCGCGTGGTCTGGTAGGCGATGGCGATGTCGCCGAGCATCTGCGGCGCATCCGTCCCGGGCGCGGGCTCATCCTGCCAGGCGGCCGGAAACGACAGCACGTTGGTTGGCTTGTCGAGGCCGCGCCAGTCGCGATTCAGGGTCCGCACGCTGTCATCGTCGGTCAGCATGATGGCGACCTCGGTGGGACCCTCCGGCATCTCGATCATCGCCGCGGCGGCGGCGATGGCGCGCCGGACCACCGCCTCGGCCTCCTGCGCGTCCTGCCAGCAGGGCGCGGCGATCAGGATATCGGCTTCGGGGAAAGCGGCGGTCGGCATGGCGGAAATGTCGGTATGCGGCACGGGCACTGCAAGACGGCTCAGGGCCTGGCCTGGGTGGAGCGCTGCGGCGTTCCCTCATAGGCGGCGACGATGCGTGCGACCAGTTCGTGGCGGATCACGTCCTCGGCGGCGAAGCGAACCTGCGCGATGCCCTCGACGTTCTCGAGCAGCCTGCTGGCCTCGGCAAGGCCCGACGGCTGACCGTTCGGCAGGTCGACCTGGCTCGGATCGCCGGTGACGATCATGCGGCTGTTCTCGCCGAGGCGGGTCAGGAACATCTTCATCTGCATCGATGTCGTGTTTTGCGCCTCGTCGAGGATGATCGCGGCATTGGTCAGTGTACGCCCGCGCATGAAGGCGAGCGGCGCGATCTCGATCTCGCCGCTTTGCAGCGCGCGCTCGACGATGCGCGCATCCATCAGATCGTAGAGCGCGTCGTAGATCGGCCTCAAATAAGGATCGACCTTCTCGCGCATGTCGCCGGGCAGGAAGCCGAGCCGTTCGCCGGCCTCGACCGCGGGGCGGGTCAGGATGATGCGATCGACTTCCTTGCGCTCGAACAACTGACAGGCCCGCGCCACCGCAAGCCAGGTCTTGCCGGTACCGGCGGGGCCGACGCCGAACACCAGTTCGTTGCGCTTGAGCGCGCGGATGTAGGAATCCTGCGCCGCGGTGCGTGCGCGCACCGGACGCTTGCGCAGATTGATTTCCTCGAAGGCGGGTTTGGCCGCGCGCGGATCGAAATCGAACAGCGAGCCCTGCGCGAGAATGGCGCGGATCGCGCCCTCGACGTCGCCCTGCGCGATCTCGTGCTTGCCGACCGCCTGCTGGTAGAGCGTTTCGAGCACGCGCTGCGCGGCGTCGCAGCTGTCGCGGTTGCCTGCGATGTTGATGTGGTTGCCGCGCGAATCCGCCACCACGCCGAGCCTGCGTTCGATCAGCGCGAGGTGCTGGCCGTAAGGCCCGACCACCGCCGAGGCTGCGCGGTTGTCGTCGAAGGCAACGACGATCTGGGTTTCGGCTTGCGTGGGAGTGTCTCGGTCAGTCTTGCGGCCGGGAGCGAGGGTGGGCGAATCCGATGCGCTTTTCGGCAAGGGTTCAGGCTCCGGTGGGGAGGGATGACATGGACGATGACATGGGATCGGCCGGCAGCGATGTGTCGGCAAGCGCGCCGAGCAGGCTGTAGCGCTCAAGGCTTTCGATCGCGACGGGACGGACCTGTCCGATGATGTCGGGCGAGGCGATCACATGAGCCGGTTGCAGATAAGCGGTGCGGCCGACGATCTGGCCGGGATTGCGCGCGGGTCGCTCGAACAGCACGTCGACCGTGGTGCCGATCGCAGCCGCGTTGAAGGCTGCCTGCTGGCTGTCGATCAACTCCTGAAGCCGCGCCAGTCGCTGGTCCATCACCGAAGCCGTGACCATCCCCTCGAGCTCCGCCGCCGGGGTGCCGGGGCGGGGCGAATACTTGAACGAGTAGGCGCCAGCGTAGCTGATTTGTGTGACGAGCGCGAGGGTCGCCGAAAAGTCTTCCTCGGTCTCCCCCGGAAAACCGACGATGAAATCCGACGAAAATGCGATGTCTTCGCGCGCCTTGCGGAACTTCTCGACGCTGCGAAGGTAGTCGCGTGCGGTGTGCTTGCGGTTCATCGCGGCCAGAATCCGGTCCGAGCCCGACTGCACCGGCAGGTGCACGAACGGCATCACCGCGGGGATGTCGCGATGCGCCTCGATCAGCGCGTCGTCGACATCGCGCGGATGGCTGGTGGAATAGCGCAGCCGCGCGATGCCGGGAATGCCGGCAATGCGATGCAGCAGGCGGCCGAGCGACCACGTCGCGCCGTCTTCGCCTTCGCCGTGATAGGCGTTGACGTTCTGGCCGATCAGCGTGATCTCGCGCACACCGTTGTCGGCAAGGCGCGTGACGTCGTCGATGATGCGCGCGACCGGGCGCGAGACTTCCATGCCGCGTGTGTAGGGCACGACGCAGAAGGTGCAGAACTTGTCGCAACCTTCCTGCACGGTGACGAAAGAGGAAATGCCGCGGGCGCGGATCGCCGCGGGTCTGGGTTGCGGCAGCGCCGTGAATTTGTCCTCGATCGGAAATTCGGTTTCAACGGCGCGGCCATCCTGTGCGGCGCGGCGCAGCAGTTGCGGCAGATGATGATAGCTCTGCGGGCCGACCACGATATCGACCACCGGCGCGCGGCGGATGATCTCTTCGCCCTCGGCCTGCGCGACGCAGCCCGCCACCGCGATGCGCACCTCTTTGCCTTGCTTCGCCGCCTCTTCCTTGGCGAGGCGTAAGCGGCCGAGTTCCGAATAGACCTTCTCGGAGGCCTTCTCGCGGATATGGCAGGTGTTGAGGATGACGAGGTCGGCGTCTTCGGCGTTCGCGGTCTCGACGAATCCTTCCGGCGCCAGCGTGTCCACCATGCGCTGGGCATCGTAGACGTTCATCTGGCAGCCATAGGATTTGATGTGCAGCTTACGCGGCGCGGTCATGCGGTCGAGGATATCCTGATCGGGAGCGAACGAGGGTCAGATAGACCGGAAACGGGCTCGAATCCAGCGCGTCGGGCCGGCAAAAACCGCTGCGCGGCGCGAAAAGCTCAGGTTTTGTCCTCGTCGAGCGGAACGCAATACAGTTCCAGACGATGATCGACCAGTCGGAAACCGAGCTTGCGCGCGACCTCGGTCTGCAGTTTTTCGATGGCCTCGGAAGTGAATTCGATCACCGTGCCGTCGCGCAGATTGATGAGATGGTCGTGATGGCTGTCGCGCATCTGCTCGTAGCGGGCGCGGCCCTCGCGAAAATCATGACGTTCGATGATGCCAGCATCCTCGAACAGTTTCACGGTGCGGTACACCGTGGAAATCGAGATCTTGTCGTCGATGGCGACACAGCGTCGGTACAGCTCTTCGACATCGGGATGATCGGAAGCCTCGGCCAGCACCCGCGCGATCACGCGGCGCTGCTCGGTCATCCGCATGCCGGTGGCGGCACAGCGACGCTCGATGTCCGTTGACGGGGAAGAAGGCACGGGTTTCAGGGCTGTCATGGTTCCCATTTTGCCATCCGGCGCGGCCTACGACAAGCGGCGCTGCATCACAAGGGCATTCAATTCGCCGCCGCCGGCATCCTTGTAATAGCGCTCGCGGCGGCCGATCACGCCAAATCCGGCCTTCTCGTACAACGCCCGCGCCGGACGGTTGTTCTCCTCGACTTCGAGGAACACCTGCGCAAGTCCGAGCCCGGCGAGATAGCCCAGATGCGTGCGCAACAGACCGCGCGACAGGCCGTGGCCGCGATAGGTCTTGTCGATCGCGACGGAAAGAATCTCTGCCTCGTCGGCGGCGATGCGCGAGATGATGAAGCCGACAACCTTGCGGCCGATGCACAGGCGATGCGCCAGCGTGTTGCGCTCCACCAGCATCTGTTCGAATTCGTTTGCGCTCCAGCCGCGATGGAATGCGGCGCGATGCAGCCGCGACAGCGCCGGCGCGTCGCGCAGCGTGGCCGGCTCGACCACGGCGGGCCGGGTTCCGAACAACGCGGCGAGCCGCGCGAGGATGCCCATGGTTCAGCCCTGCGGCTGCATGCCGGCGTGGACGCCGGATTTGGCGGCCTGCGGCTTGGCGTCGGGTGCGCGCAGATAGAAAGGCCGCGCCGGCGCGGTCTCGGGCTGCGCGGCGGCGCCGATCCAGGCCACCCAGCCGATGTCGGGGCCGGGCCGGGTCTCGACCAGGAGCGGCGCCTCCGCCTGCGCGGACCAGCGCGCGGCCAAAATCTGCGCGGCGTTGCCGACCAGACGCGGCGCGCCGAAGCGTGCGGCGCGCAACGCCTCGTCGACCGGCATCACCGCCGGCTTGATCAGGGTGGCGCCGCGGCCGGAGAAGGTCTGGGTGTAGACGTGATCGTGCCGCGCATCGATCGCGACCACGATCGGCTCCTCGCCGCTGTCGTCGACCAGCGGCGCGGCATAGGCCGCCAGCGTGCTGACGCCGACCACCGGCTTGTCGGCGGCGAGCGCCAGGCCGCGCGCGGCGGAAATACCGACGCGCAGGCCGGTGAAGCTGCCGGGCCCGGTGGTGACGGCGATGCGGTCGAGTTCGGTGAAAGGCAATGCGGCGTCCGCCATCACCCGGGCGATCAGCGGCATCAGCGCTTCGGCATGACCGCGCTTCATCGCCTGGCTTTCGCGCGCCAGAAACTGTTCGCTGCCGGTATCGAGCACCGCGGCGGCGCAGAATTCCAGCGCGGTATCGATGGCAAGGACGAGCATGGGGCGGCCTGAAAGCAGTGACGAGGTGGCGGCACCCTGCCGCGCAAACGACGAAGGGGCAAGCGTTCGTGCGCCTACCCCCTGCGAATTTCGTCGAAAAGCTCGCGCGGCTTACATCGGCCGGACTTCGACCACGTCGGGCACGAAATGCTTCAACAGGTTCTGGATGCCGTGCTTCAGCGTCGCGGTGGAGGACGGGCAACCCGAGCACGAGCCCTTCATGTCGAGAAAGACGATGCCGTCCTTGAAGCCGCGGAAGGTGATGTCGCCGCCATCCTGCGCCACCGCCGGGCGGACGCGGGTCTCGATCAGATCCTTGATGATGGCGACCGTCTCGCTGTCGGCCTCGTTGAAGAATTCCTCGGCATGCGGGCCGTGATCGGGAGCAGCCCCATCGGCGAGCAGCGGCGCGCCGGACATGTAGTGCTCCATGATCACGCCGAGGATCGCGGGCTTGAGATGCTGCCAGTCGCTGCCGTCCTTGGTGACGGTGACGAAATCGGAACCGTAGAACACGCCGGTCACGCCCGGCACCTCGAACAGTCTGGTGGCGAGCGGCGAGCGCGCGGCGCTGTCGCGGTCGGCGAATTCCATGGTGCCGGCGTCGAGCACGGGACGGCCGGGAATGAATTTCAGCGTGGCGGGATTGGGGGTCGGTTCGGTCTGGATAAACATCGAAATCTCCGGCGCATCGCCGGTTCAAGGCCGGCGCGTTCGGTTAAAGATCACCGTTCCTAACAGATGGCGGTGAAAAAAGCACGATCAAGGGGTCATCTATTCGGTTCGCGAGGGGCTGCCGCCGTGCGGCATCCGCCGCAACCGGTTCAGGACAGCGCGTCGAGTTCGTCGTCGGTCAGGCTGCCCGGCACCACCGCCAGCGGGATCGGAAAGTTTCCGGCGGATTTGGCGAGGCTGGTGATGACCGGGCCGGGACCTTCGGCGCCGGTGCCGGCCGCGAGCACCAGCATGCAGATGTCGGCGTCCTCGGAGATCACATCGAGAAGCTGGGCGTTGATCTCGCCCTCGCGGATCACCCGCTGCGGCGTGATCGCGGCAACCGCATAGGCCTGACCGGCGGCAAGGTCGAGCGCGGCGTTGGCGCCTTCCTCGGCTTCGGCGCGCATGATGCTGGCGACGCCGAGCCATTGCTGGTTGAGATCGCCGGTCTCGATCACGCGCAGCATCACGACGTCGCCGCCGGCGCGGACCGCCCAGCGGCTCGCATAATAAACCGCGCGAGCGCATTCCGGCGTGTCGTCGACCAGCACGAGGCATTTGGGCCGATGACCGGATTCGTAACCGCGCCGCTTGCTGCCCATGCCTGCTCCCGGATCTGATGCGAACCGGCGGCATGCTGCCATGGCGCGCGCGGGTCCGACAAGGCGCGAGAGGACTTGCGAATCGCGGCGATGTGATGTTGGCGCCGCGTTATTTCTTGCGGATGAAGCCGACGATGTCCTTCACCGCATGCATGGTCTCGGCGGCGATGGCGCGCGCGCGATCGGCGCCGTCGACCAGCACCGCATCGACATAGCCGGGATCCTGCGTCAGGCGCTTCATCTCGGCGCCGATCGACCCGAGCTTGTCCACCGACAGATCGACCAGCGCCGATTTGAAGCTGGAGAATTGTCCGCCGCCGAAATCACGCAGCACGTCGGCCTTGCTGCGGCCCGACAGCGCGGCGTAGATGCCGACCAGATTGTCGGCTTCGGGACGCGCTTCCAGACCTTTTTCTTCCGAGGGCAGCGGCTCCGGGTCGGTCTTGGCCTTGCGCACCTTCTGCGCGATGGCGTCGGCGTCGTCCGACAGATTGATGCGCGAATAATCCGACGGATCGGACTTCGACATTTTCTTCGAGCCGTCGCGCAGGCTCATCACACGGGTCGCCGGGCCGGTGATCAAGGGCTCGGGCTGCGGGAAGAATTTCTCGTCAAGGCCGTGCGCGCGGATCGAGTCGGCGAAATCGTTGTTGAACTTCTGCGCGATATCGCGGGCGAGCTCGAGATGCTGTTTCTGATCCTCGCCGACCGGCACATGGGTGGCGCGATAGACCAGAATGTCCGCCGCCATCAGGTTGGGATAGGCGTAGAGACCGACCGAGGCGTTCTCGCGGTCCTTGCCGGCTTTCTCCTTGAACTGGGTCATGCGGTTGAGCCAGCCGAGCCGCGCCACGCAGTTCAGCACCCACGCCAGCTCGGCATGTTCGGCGACCTGGCTCTGGTTGAACACGATATGCTTCTTCGGATCGATGCCGCTGGCGATGAACGCGGCGGTGACCTCGCGGATGTTGCGCGTCAGTTCGGCCGGATCCTGCCACACCGTGATGGCGTGCAGATCGACCACGCAATAGATGCAGTTGTGAGTGTTCTGCAGTTTGACGAAATTGACGATGGCGCCAAGGTAATTGCCAAGATGCAGATTGCCGGTCGGCTGCACGCCTGAAAACACCCGCTCGATTGCCGCCATCGTTCTTCGTCCTGTGATTGCCTGCCGCGCCGGGCGGCTGTTGCGCCCGTCAATAACGCATCATTCTCCAAAGAGGAAACCGGATTTCGGCAAAGATCGTCCCGTTGGAGACAGGTGTGACCGCAGAGCCGCTCCGGATGGCCGTCAGGTCTGGCCGTTGCGGCCCCGCGCGCCGTTCTCGCGCAGGCCGACGATGGCCTCGCCCCAGCTCACCACGCCGAACAGATCGAGCAGCAGGCCGTAGAGCGAGATGCCGGCGGCGACAAAGCCGCCGAGGATGGTGAGGCGGGCGGTGAAACCCGCGCCTTCCATCACCGGGGCCACGAAGGTGTCCGAGCTCCACAGCATCGCGCCCATGATCGCGGCGCAGGCCGCGATGCGCGGCAGCCGCTTGCGCGCCAGGGCGTCGATGGAAAAGCCGAAGGTGGTGGCGCCGCGCCAGCCCAGCACCAGCGCGCCGCACCACGCGCCGAAGGTGATGCTGGCGGCGACTCCGGCGGCACCGAAACTGCGTCCGGCCAGAAGGCCGGCGATCACCGCGGCGGCGATGCCGGCGAGCGTGGCCAGCAGCGGCGTTCGGGTATCCTCGCGGGCGAAGAAAGCGGGCGAGAGCACTTTCATCAGCACGTGTGCCGGCAGGCCGAGCGCCAGCACCGACAGCGCCTGCGCGGTGGCGATGGTATCGGCCCTGGTGAAGGCGCCGTGTTCGAACAAGACGCCGATGATCGGCTGGCTGAGGAAGATCAGGCCGAGTGTCGCCGGCAGCGCGAGGCCGACGGCAAGTTCGAGGCCGCGCGACTCGGCTTGCGCCAATGCGGTGTGGTCGCCGCTCTGGATGGCGCGGGTCAATTCCGGCACCAGCACGGTGCCCATCGCGACGCCCACCATGCCAAGCGGCAGCTCGATCAGGCGGTTGGCGAAATACAGCCATGACACCGCCGACGGCGAGCTCGACGCGATGATGGCGCCGGCGACGATCAGGAATTGCGGGCCGGAATTGGCGAACATGCCAGGAATGCCCTTGCGGAAGAACGCCCGGATCTGCGGATCGAACGAGACCCGGATCGGCCGCGCGACGCCGTCGCGCCAGGGCCGGCGCTGAATCAGGATCAGCGTCTGCAGGCAGCCGGCGATGCCGACCGTGCCGGCGATGATATAGGCGCAGACCTGCGGTTCGTGCCGCCACATCAGCAGCAGCGCCAGCACCGCGATCAGCGTGATATTGAACAGCACCGGCGAGAACGCGGTGAGCACGAAGCGATGTTCGGCATTGAGTACGCCCATCATCACCGTGACCGGGCCGACAAAGGCGAAATACGGCATCATCAAGCGCGCGTCATCGACCGCGAGTTGCAGCGCGTCGCGCCCGGCAAAGCCCGGCGCGAGCAAAGAGATCACCAGCGGCATCAACGCCGTCAGCGCCAGCGCGATGCCGATCAGGATGACGCTAAGACTTCCGAGCACGCGCCCGGCGAACGCGGCGGCGGCCACCGCGCCCTCGCTCTCGCGCAGCCGCAGATAGCTTGGGATCAGAGCCGCGTTCAGCGTGCCCTCGTTGAGCGAGCGGCGGGTGACGTTGATGAACTGGAAGGCGACCAGAAAGGCGTCGGCCACCGCCCCGGCGCCGAGCAGCGCCGCGATCAGCGAGTCGCGCAGAAAGCCCAGCACACGCGAGGTGAGCGTTCCGCAGGACACTGTCAGGATATGGCGGATCATGGAGGTGTTCTGGACGCGGTTTCGAAGCTGCCTGCTTGCTGGCGCAGGGTTTGTCGTGATAGGTCGCCGGATCGTTCGATCCCGCATGACATATCAGTTTTTCGCTTCCTCGCCCCCCATCCCGCAGGATTAATCTTAATGACCACCGCTCAATACGACGTGCTCGGAATCGGCAACGCCATTTTCGACATTCTGGTCCAGGCGGACGACGCCTTCCTCGCCGCGCACGGCATGACCAAGGGATCGATGGCGTTGATCGACGAGGCGCGGGCGATAGCGGTGTATCGGGCGATGGGTCCGGCGACCGAAATGTCCGGCGGTTCCGCCGCCAATACCATTGTCGGCGTCGCCGATTTCGGGGCGCGCGCCGCCTATGTCGGCAAGGTCAAGGACGACCAGATCGGCCAGCTTTATACCCACGACATCCGCGCCGCTAAGGTGGCCTATGCGACCGCGCCGGCCAAGGACGGTCCCGCCACCGGCTGCTCCTATATCCTGGTGACGCCGGATGGCGAGCGCACCATGAACACCTATCTCGGCGCGGCGCAGGACCTGACGCCAGCCGACATCGATCCGGCGCAGATCGCGGCGGCGTCGATCGTCTATCTCGAAGGCTATCTGTGGGACCCGAAGAACGCCAAGGATGCGTTCGTGAAGGCCTCGAAGATCGCGCATGACAACAAGCGCAAAGTGGCGCTGACGCTGTCGGACGCCTTCTGCGTCGGGCGCTACCGCGACGAATTTCTCGGCCTGATGCGCGACAACACGGTGGACGTGATTTTCGCCAATGAGGCCGAGCTTGCTTCGCTCTATCAGACCGCAGATTTCGAGGCCGCGCTGGCGCAATTGCGCAAGGATGTTGCGCTCGGCGTGGTGACACGCAGCGAAAAGGGCTGCGTGGTCGCCGATAATGCCGGCGTCACCGCGGTGCCGGCGTTTCCGGTCGCCAAGGTGACCGACACCACCGGCGCGGGCGATTTGTTCGCCGCCGGTTTTCTGTTCGGCATGGTGCGCGGTGTCGGCCATCACGAATCCGGCCGGCTCGGTGCGCTCGCCGCGGCGGAGGTCATCCAGCATATCGGCGCGCGGCCGCAGACCTCGCTGAAGGCGCTGGCGCAGCAGCACGGCCTGCCAGTCTGACGCCGGCTCCTTTCCGAGCGGTGAGGCGCGCATGTAGCGGTCTTGCCAATGCGCGGCGGCGGCCCCATATGGTCGCCAACACGCCGAAATCTTTTGCATTGAACCATATCGGATGATGCGACGACGACATTTGAGTGACGATTGCGTTTCAGTAAAGAGTTGAGGGTTTGCGATGAAGACGACATGGGGCGAGTGGAAGCGGTATCCCAGGGCAGCGCGGGGTGAAGCGCTCGAGGCCCCGATCGGCCCCGGCCTCTATGAGGTGCGCAAGGCGATGACCGGAGAGCTTTATGCGTTCGGCGCCGTGGACAATCTCGCCGAGACGCTGTCGCGGATCGGCTGGCCGCCGCGCTCGCTGAAATCGCTGTTTATCAAGCGCGACCCGATCCCGCCCGACCTCGAATATCGCACCTGCGCGACCGGCACCAAGGCGGCAGCGCGGATCGCGGCCGAGCGCATGATCGGACGCCGCGAGGCCTATATTGCCGGCGCGGCCTGATCCGCGCCCGTTCTGTCTTGCCCGTCCTGCTTTCCGTCGCTGAACCGTCTCAGGCGGCGCTGGCCGTGCCGCTCTTGAGCCGTTTGCGCACCACCGGCGCGGCCGTCACGATTCCCTTTTCGACAAAGGCCTCGTGATTGCTCTCGATCGCATCGGGCGCGTAGAGATAGTTCACCATCAGGCCGTAGGACTGCCGCAGGCCGTTTTCCGACGTATCGCCGAGAAAATTGAGCCGCTCCAGCCGCGCACCATTGCCGAGATGGAAACGCGCCACCGCGTCGGCGACGCGTCCGCGCTTGTCCTTGGCTTCCAGAAAATAATAGGCGGCGGCGGCGAGCAGCACCGGACGGATGCGCTCGACCATCGCGCCATCCTCGTGCCAGCCGGGCTGGTCGAGCAGCGCCAGCGTCTCCTTGTCGGCGGTGTCGAGCGCAGCGGAGTTGTCCGCGGCACGCTCGCGCTTCAGCCAGTTGGCGAAAGTCGGTGCCGGTGACAGCGTGACGAAGGTGTGCAGGTTCGGCAACTCGCGCTTGAGTTCCTCCACCACCTGCTTGATCAGGAAATTGCCGAAGGAGATGCCGCCAAGACCCTTCTGGGTGTTGGAGATCGAATAGAACGCGGCAGTGCTCGCCTGCGCGGCTTCGATCGGCACCCGGTCCTCGGCCAGCAGCGGCGCGATGCTGCCGGGAATCTCCTTGGTCAGCGCGACCTCGACGAAGATCAGCGGTTCATCGATAAGCTGCGGGTGGAAGAAACCGTAGCAGCGCCGGTCGGGTGGAGCGAGCCTGCGGCGCAGATCGTCCCAGTTCTTGATCGCATGCACCGCCTCGTAGCGGATGATCTTTTCCAGAATGTTGGCCGGCGTGGTCCAGTCGATCCGCTGCAGCACCAGGAAGCCGCGGTTGAACCACGAGGCGAACAGATGGACGAAATCGCTGTCCACGGGCCGTAACTGCGGGTGCTCGGCGATATTGGCGAGCAGCATTTCCCGCATCCGCACCAGGGCCTCGGTGCCGCCGGGCGCGAGGTTGAGACGGCGGATCAGTTCCTGCCGACGCGGCTCGGCGGCCTCGTGCAGCGCGCTCACCGCGGCGCTGGAGAAGCCTTCCTTCTGTACCCGCGCCATCGCCTGCTCGATCTGCGCGCGATCGGGGCCGAACAGATCGCCGAGCGCGGTGAGGAAGGCCAGCCGCTCGGCCGGCGAGGCGGCGGCATAGCCTGCGAGCAGCGTCTGCGCCAAGGCGACGCCGGTGGCTTCGCCGCGCCGCGACAGCAGGGTTTCGCCAAGCTCGATCAGCTCGGCTTCGCTGAGGGCATGGCTCGAGCCATGGGTGATTCCGCGCAGCAGATGGCGGCCGCGCTCGGTCAGCGTGTTGAGAAGGTTGCCAAGGAATTCCGGCGCTCGGTCAAATCCCAATGTCGGCATTGCGGTCCTCGATTGCGGGCGGTGATGGTCTCGCGGGGCGAAGGAAGCGGCACGTCATTCCGGCAGCGGAATGAATTCGGTCTCCTCCGGCACATGGGCGAAGCGGCCGGTTTTCCAATCCTGTTTGGCCTGTTCGATGCGTTCGCGGCTGGAGGAGACGAAATTCCACCAGATGTAACGCGGTCCCTCCAGCGCGGTGCCGCCGAGAAACATCATGCGTGTTGGCCGCGCTGCCTTGACCGTGATGCGGTCGCCAGGACGGAAGATCAGCAGGCGCGGGCCTTCATAGCGCTCGCCGGCGATCTCGACCTCGCCGTCGACGACATAAATGGCGCGTTCCTCATGGTCGGCGTCAAGCGGCGCACTCATCCCGGCATCGAGATTGACCTCGACATAGAACCAGTCGGACACGGTTTCGACCGGCGATGACGCGCCGAACGCCGAGCCGGCGATGACGCGGGCGCGGATGCCGTTGTCCTGCACAGTCGGCAGTCTCGTGGCATCGTAATGCTGGAACGAGGGCGCGATTTCCTCGTGACCCGCCGGCAGCGCCACCCAGCTTTGCAGGCCGAGCATCTTCTGGCCGCTGGCGCGTTCGACGTCCGGCGTGCGCTCGGAATGGGCGATGCCGCGTCCCGCCGTCATCAGGTTCATCGCCCCGGGCCGGATTTCCTGGATATGGCCCTCGCTGTCGCGATGCATGATGCTGCCGTCGAACAGATAGGTGACGGTGGCAAGACCGATATGCGGATGCGGACGCACATCCATGCCTTGCCCGGCGATGAACTGCACCGGACCGAAATGATCGAAAAAGATGAACGGGCCGACCATCTGCCGTCGGCCGTGCGGCAGCGCGCGACGGACGGCGAAGCCGTCGCCGAGATCTCGGGTGCGCGGCACGATGACGAGTTCGAGAGCATCGCAGGTTTGCGGGTCGCCGAGGATCGGATCGTTGGAGGGCATCCAGCTCATGGCAGGGCTCCGTCAGTCACGCTCGATGAAGACTAGCATACATCGATTGTGATGACGCGCGAATGCGGCCGCCGCGCGGCGGGATGATTTCAGACTATCGGCTATGTGGTTTCGTGCACGGCCCTGTGCGCCGACGCGAAGAGAGTGTCAGGCGAACTTCGAAGGTGCCGCATCCGAGAGGCTCTGTATGGGGTCAGCCAAAAAGAAATCAGCCAAAGAGAACCGCGTCACACGTCCACGTTCGCTTCCAGCGAATTGTCCTGGATGAATTCGCGGCGCGGCTCGACCACATCGCCCATCAGCTTGGTGAAGATATCGTCCGCGGCATCGACCTCGCGGATCTTCACCTGCAGCAGCGAGCGGGCGTTGACGTCGAGCGTGGTCTCCCACAGCTGGTTCGGGTTCATCTCGCCGAGGCCTTTGTAACGCTGATAGGCGACGCCCTTGCGTCCGGCATCGGTCACCGCTTCGAACAGCGTCACCGGCCCGTGGATCGGCGTTTCGCTGTCCTTGCGGCGCAGCGTGGCGCTGCGCGGATAGGCCGTCTGCAGGCGTTCGGCATATTCGTCGAGCTTGCGTGCCTCGGCGGAAGAGAGCATCGCGGCATCGATCACCGCGACATCCTTGACGCCGCGCACCGTGCGCTCGAAGAAATAACCCTCGCCCTCGCGGAAGCTGCCGACCCAGCCGCGTTCGACTTCGTCGGACAGCGCGTCGAGACGCTTGGCGATGTAGTCGGCGGCGGCGTTCGCGGTCTCGACGTTGCCGACCACGCGCGGGCTGAGCACGCCGGCGATCGCCGCCTGTTCGATCACGCTGCGATTGTAGCGGCTGTGCAGATTGCCCAGCAGGTTGCGGATGGCGCGGGCGTCTTCGACCAGCGTCTGCAAATCGCGGCCGCGGCGTTCCTCGCCCGAGGCGAGCCGCAGCACGCAATCGTCGAGGCCGGTCTCGATCAGATAGTCTTCCAGTGCGCGCTCGTCCTTGAGGTACTGCTCGGACTTGCCGCGCGTCACCTTGTAGAGCGGCGGCTGCGCGATATAGAGGTGCCCCGCCTCGATCAGCGAGGGCATCTGGCGGAAGAAGAAGGTCAGCAGCAGCGTGCGGATATGGGCGCCGTCGACGTCGGCGTCCGTCATCACGATGATCTTGTGATAGCGCAGCTTCGACAGATCGAAATCGTCGCGACCGATGCCGGTGCCAAGTGCGGTGATCAGCGTGCCGATCTGTTCGCTCGACAGCATCTTGTCGAAGCGCGCACGCTCCACATTGAGGATCTTGCCGCGCAGCGGCAACACCGCCTGGAACTCGCGGTTGCGGCCCTGCTTGGCGGAGCCGCCGGCGGAATCGCCCTCGACGATGAACAGTTCGGACTTCGCCGGGTCGCGCTCCTGGCAGTCGGCGAGCTTGCCGGGCAGGGAGGCGACATCGAGCGCGCCCTTGCGACGGGTGAGGTCGCGCGCCTTGCGCGCGGCTTCGCGCGCGGCGGCCGCTTCGATCACCTTGCCGACGATGGTCCTGGCTTCGGTCGGATGTTCCTCGAACCAGGCCGACAGCGCGGCGTTCAGCACGTTCTCCACCACCGGACGGACTTCGGAGGAGACGAGCTTGTCCTTGGTCTGCGAGGAGAACTTCGGATCCGGCACCTTCACCGACAGCACGGCGGTGAGGCCCTCGCGGCAGTCGTCGCCGGTCAGCGCGATCTTTTCCTTCTTGGCGATGGTTTCGGCATAGCCGGTGACCTGGCGCGTCAGCGCGCCGCGAAAGCCGGCGAGATGGGTGCCGCCGTCGCGCTGCGGAATGTTGTTGGTGAAGCAGAGCACGTTCTCGTGGTAGCTGTCGTTCCACCACATCGCGACCTCGACGCTGATGCCGTTCTGCTCGGCGCGCATCATGATCGGATCGGGCACCACCGCCTTCTTGTTGCGATCGAGGAAACGGACGAACGCCTCGACGCCGCCCTCGTAATGCATCGCCTCGCGCCGTTCGACCGCGTGGCGCATGTCGGACAGCACGATGTTGACGCCGGAGTTGAGGAAGGCGAGTTCGCGCAGCCGATGTTCCAGCGTGTCGAAGTCGTATTCGACATTGGTGAAGGTCTCGGTCGAGGCGAGAAAGGTCACCTCGGTGCCGCGTTTGCCGCCGGCCTCGCCGACGACGGCGAGCGGCGCCACAGCTTCGCCGTGGCGGAATTCGATGTAGTGCTCCTTGCCGCCGCGCCAGACCCGCAATTCGAGCTTGCTCGACAGCGCATTGACCACCGATACGCCGACGCCGTGCAGGCCGCCGGAGACCTTGTAGGAGTTCTGGTCGAATTTTCCGCCGGCATGAAGCTGGGTCATGATGACCTCGGCCGCGGAAATGCCTTCGCCCTTATGGATGTCGGTAGGAATGCCCCGGCCGTCGTCGCGCACCGTGACGGAATTGTCCGGATTGAGGACGACTTCGACGCGGCTGGCGTGACCCGCGAGCGCTTCGTCGATCGCGTTGTCGACGACCTCGTAGACCATGTGATGCAGGCCGGAGCCGTCATCGGTGTCGCCGATATACATGCCCGGACGCTTGCGAACGGCATCGAGGCCCTTCAGCACCCGGATCGATTCCGCGCCATATTCAATGCTGGGAGAGGGCGCGGTTTCGGCGCTCGCTTGCCGGGCTGGTTCAGTCATGAGGTGCCTTCGCGGATGGTCGAATCGAGCCTGCGAAATCAGCGGCTTCGATTGTCAATTTGTGCCATGAAAACAAGTGGCCGCATAGCGCAAAGTGAGCGCCGCCAAGCCTTTGAATAAATGGGATTTTTTGGGGGTTTTTCAAGGCCTCGAAAAGACGTTTTTCGGCTTGTGGAAAAGTGCGATTCGCAAGGGCCCGGTCGCGTTTCGCCAAGCGTCCGAAAGCGTGTTGCGAAACGTTAGTCCCGGCGCGAGATCGCGCCCGCCTCGACCTCGAAAATGTCGGCGCCGGCACCGATGTCGGCGAAGGCGGCGGGATCGGCGCCGGTCATCCAGACCTGCGCGCCGAGCATCGCGAGTTCGTCGAACAGCGCGCGGCGGCGGCCGGGATCGAGATGCGCCACCACTTCGTCGAGCAGCAGCAGCGGCGTGATGCCGGTCATCTCGGCGACCAGGCAGGCATGAGCGAGCACGAGGCCGATCAGCAGCGCTTTTTGCTCCCCGGTCGAGGCATCCTTCGCCGGCATGTCTTTCGGCGCGTAGACCACATGCAGATCGGTCAGGTGCGGCCCGTTCAACGTGCGGCCGGCCGCGGCGTCGAGCACGCGGCTTTTTTTCAGCACATCGCGATAGCGATCCTCGACCGCGGTGGCCGGCTCCTGCAGCAGCGCGTTCTCCATCCAGCCATCGAGCGCAATGCGCGCCGATGGAAATGCGGAGCCGGCGCGTCGGCCCAGCATCGCGGCGAGCCGTTGCAGGGTCTCGCCGCGCTGGGCCGCGACGGCGACCGCGAGCTCGGCGGTCTCGCGCTCGATGGCGTCGCACCAGTGCGCGTCGAAATTGCGATCCTCCAGCAGGCGATTGCGCGAGCGCAACGCCCGCTCCAGTGCGGAGACGCGGCCGGAATGATCCTTGTCGAGGGCGAGCACCAGGCGATCGAAGAAGCGGCGCCGCTCCGAGGCGGAGCCGGTGAACAGGCCGTCCATCGCCGGCGTCAGCCACACCATGCGCAGATGATCGCCGAACGCGGTGGCCGAGGAGACCGGCTCGCGGTCGATCCGCGCGCGGCGGCCGGAGGTCGCGCCCTCGGCACCCGGAATGTCGATGCCGGTGCCGAGGGTGGCGAGGCCGAGCGCGCCTTCGATCTCGGCGGACACCGCCCATGAGCCGTCGCCCTGCTGGCTCGCGATGTCCTCGAGCGTGGCGCGGCGCAGGCCGCGTCCGGGCGAGAGCAGCGAGACCGCCTCGAGACAGTTGGTCTTGCCCGCGCCGTTGGGGCCGACCAGCACGACGAGATCGCCGCGCGTGTTCAGGCTTGCGGCGCGATAATTGCGGAAGTTGTTGAGGCCAAGGCGCAGGATGCGGGAGACGGTCATGGTAACTACTCTGTCGTCATGCCCGGCTTTATGCCGGGCATCCACGTCTTTCGAAACCATCCGCAAAGACGTGGATGGCCGGGACAAGCCCGGCCATGACGCAATCTAGTCAGAGCGTGAACAGGCAAAAGAGCTTTACACCCGCATCGGCATCAGCACGTAGAGCGCGCCTTTGGCATCCTTGTCGTGGATCAAAGTCGGCGAGCCCGGATCGGCGAGCTTCAGCACCGCGACCTCGCCCTCGATCTGTGCGGCGATGTCGAGCAGATAGCGCGAGTTGAAGCCGATATCGAGCGGATCGGCGGCGTATTCGACCTCGAGTTCCTCGGTCGCGCTGCCGGAATCCGGATTGGTCACCGACAGCACCAGCTTGCCGGGCGACAGCGCGAGCTTCACGGCGCGGCCGCGCTCGCTGGATATGGTCGAGACGCGGTCCACCGCCGCTTCGAAATCGGCCTTGTCGACCACCAGTTCCTTATCGTTGTTCTGCGGAATGACGCGGCCATAGTCCGGGAAGGTGCCGTCGATCAGTTTCGAGGTCAGCACCACATTGGCGAGGGTGAAGCGGATCTTGCCCTGCGACAATTCGAGCCCGACCTCGGCCTCGTTGTCCTCGATCAGGCGCTGCACCTCGCCGACCGTCTTGCGCGGCACGATGACGCCCGGCATGCCGGCGGCGCCCTTGGGCAGCGCCAGATCGACCTGCGCGAGACGGTGACCGTCGGTCGCTACGCCGCGCAGCGTCGGCTCCTTCGCGGTGCCGGCCGCGTGCAGATAGATGCCGTTGAGGTAATAGCGGGTCTCTTCGGTCGAGATCGCGAATTGCGCGCGATCGATCAGGCGCTTGATATCGGCGGCCGCGAGCGTGAATGAATGGGTCATGTCGCCGGCGGCGAGATCCGGGAAATCGCTTTCCGGCAGCGTCTGCAGCGTGAAGCGCGAGCGGCCGGCGCGGATGGCCAGCACCGAGCGGTCGCTGTCGCCTTCGAGCACGATCTGCGCGCCATCCGGCAATTTGCGCACGATGTCGTAGAACATATGTGCCGGCACGGTGGTGGCGCCGCCGGTGCCGACTTCGGCCGGCAGCGTCTCGGTAACTTCGAGATCGAGATCGGTGGCCTTGAGGCTGAGACGGGCGTTCTCGGCGCGGATCAGGACGTTGCCGAGGATCGGAATGGTATTGCGGCGCTCGACCACGCGATGCACGTGACCAAGAGACTTCAGGAGCTGCGCCCGCTCGACGGTGACTTTCATGACGCTTCGTCCGATTCCAAACCACTGATCTGCACCCGTCGCCCGCGCGGCCTCCGCTTTCGGGCGGCGTTCCGCGTGCTGCGACATGCGCGATGGAGATGCCGGGGCGCCTTGCGGCGGTCCGGCGGCTGACACCGTTACCGGCCCATGACCCGGGCCGGCGGCGGGGTGCGTAAAGTGGCTTGGATACGGAGCAAGCGCAAGGGCAGCGTGGCCGCCGCCGCCGCTTTCCCCGGCGGATTTGCCGGTTACTCCTGAAGCTGGCGCTTGAGCAGTTCGACCTCGTCGGACAGCGCGAGATCCTTGGCAACCAGCGCCTCGATCTTGCGTACCGCGTGCAGCACCGTGGTGTGGTCACGGCCGCCAAAGCGCCGGCCGATTTCCGGCAGCGAGCGCAGGGTCAGGGTCTTGGCGAGATACATCGCCACCTGGCGCGGGCGCACCACATTGGCGGTGCGGCGGGACGAGAGCAGGTCGGAGCGGCTGACATTGTACTGCCGCGCCACCACGCGCTGGATATCCTCGATCTTGACCCGGCGCGGCTCCTGTGGACGGACCAGGTCGCGGACCTCGCGCTCGGCCATCTCCAGCGTCACCGGCTGGGCGTTGAGCTTGCTGTGGGCGAGCAGACGGTTGATCGCGCCTTCGAGATCGCGGCCGTTATGGGTGATCGCCTTGGCAAGATACTCCAGCACCGGCAGCGGCACGTCGAAGCTTGCATGGTGGGCGCGCGCCGCGGCGACGCGCGATTTGAGGATTTCCAATCGGAGTTCTTCGCCGAGCGAGCCCATCTCGACCACAAGGCCGCCGGCAAGACGCGAACGCACCCGGTCGTCGAGGCTTTCCAGATCGGACGGCGGGCGATCGGCGGCGATCACCACCTGGCGGCCGGCATCGATCAGCGCATTGAGGGTGTGGCAGAACTCGGCCTGGGTCGATTTGCCCTGCAGGAACTGCAGGTCGTCGATCACCAGCACGTCGATGCCGCGCAGCGCCTCCTTGAAAGCCAGCGCGGTCTGGGTCTTCAGCGCGGCGACGAAGCCGTACATGAATTTTTCCGCGGTCAGATACAGCACCTTGCGCTCGATGCTGGAATTGCCGGCCCAGGTCACCGCCTGCAGCAGATGGGTTTTGCCGAGACCGACTCCGGCGTGGATGTAGAGCGGGTTGAACATCACCGGATCGCCGCGGCGTCCTTCGGCGACCTGACGTGCTGCGGCCAGCGCCAGCGTGTTGGAGCGGCCGGAGACGAAGCTTGCGAAGGTCAGGCGCGGATCGAGCGGCGAGCCGCCCAGTGCCTCGTGGCTTGCCGAGACCGGCACGGTCGCGACCGCGCGCGGATCGGCGGCCGCATGGTTGCGCTCGGCCGGCCGATCTTCGGCCGCCTTGGCATCCTTCGCCGCCGGCGCGGCCGCACGCACCGGCGTGCGAACGGTGAGGTCGATGCGATGCACCTGCGGCACTTCAGCCTGCCAGCAGCTCAGCACGCGTTCGGCGTAGTGGGTCTGGATCCAGCTTTTCAGAAAACGGGTTGGCACCGACAGATGCACGCTGTCGTCGCTGATCTGTTCAAGGTCCATGCGCGCGAACCAGCTCGAGTAAACATCCTCACCGACGCTGGAGCGAAGTCGTCCCTTCACCCGTGTCCAACGATCGTGTTCCGTGCCTGCCGCGATGGTCATGTTGTCCGTACTTTTCTGGTTGAGTTTCTGGTTCGACATCTCAGTGTCGGTGGAGGTGGTGGATCGCCGCGCGCGATCCGTTCCATTCATGGACAGGTCTGCGTTCGGCGAACCGCGCCGTGTCGCATTGTCGCACTGAAGGGAATGAGGTGCGCGGTTAGCGCGTACTTGGAGGAGGGTAGGAGGTGCAGATCGGAAAGCGCAGCAGGCCCGTCATCAGGAAAGCAACCTCGCTCCGCATCGCAAAACCCGCAGCGTGATCCGTCGCCTGGATGATTGACATAAAATCCCCCTCCTACCGCAGAACCGCCGCGGCAAGCTGCTTCGATTGATCTGTTTCAATTCTTGATGCGTGCCCGAACGGTTGCCGCTCAGTTCCGCTTTCGCCCGTCTTGCCCGCCCAACCCGTATCGTCCTTCTGCTTCCCCGCGGTGTTCGGAATGGATCGTCTGCGCGCTTCTCTCTTTTTAGGTCTGGCGCTGCGGTATCCGAAATCGGACGACGCGGCCTTGAGAGACTTAGTCAACGCAGGGATCCGATCTCACAAACCGTGTGAGGCTCAATCCGCCATCGCTTGGAAAGCATCGCTGACGTGCATACCGCTGTTAGTCTGCACGCTTGCCCTCGATTTACCGACCTCTCTGATCGACAAGTCGCGGGCGCCGCGACGGATTTAAGAAAGCCACAAGGGCTTTCGTCTCGCAACGCATTTGATTTTGCCGCCATCGCACCGAATTCAACTTGGGTGCCCTCGCGCCTTCGTTCATGCTCTGAAGCGGAACGGCAAGATTTTGAATCTGTGTACAGATTCGAAGAGGCGCAGCATCATCGTGCGCTGCGGTGCGGCCTAAAATAAATTCATAAATTGTTTACGTTTGCGGCCCGCCAAACCGCGTTTTGCAAGTACTGCTCCGCGCTATGTCGATAAGTGATTAGCGTGCCGTTGATTTTTGTGTTCGTCGCGACAGGGTAACTTCGCAGTCGGCCGATCGCTTCGACCTGTTGCCGGATTGATTTTTTCGAAGGCTCATGCATGGCCCGCGCCAGCAGGCGGAAGTGACATTGCCCTGTGCTAAAAAGCGCAGTCCAGGATGGCGACGGCGAAAAATCGCCGAGCTATTGTTCCAGGATGAGACCGTGATGCGCAACGCTGTCGCGCTGCCGCCAAGGTATCGTTGCGTAATCGCGCCGGTCGATGAGATGGTCAGCAAAAAAGCCCGGCGCGAAGGCCGGGCTTTGATCGATCGAACTGCTCTGTCGCGTTATTTCGCGAGACGGGCGATCTGATGCGCGAGGCGCGAGACCTTGCGGCTCGCATTGTTCTTGTGAACGAGGTTGCGCTGCGCCGCCTTCATCAACTCCGGCTCGGCGTTCTTGAACGCCGCCAGCGCCGCATCACGATCGCCCTTGGCAATCGCTTCCTCGACGGTGCGCACCGCGCCGCGCATCTGGGTGCGGCGCGACTTGTTGACGATGGTACGGCGGGCGATCTTGCGCGTCGCCTTCTTGGCGGAAGAGGTGTTGGCCATGTGCTCTCGGTCCTTCAGACAGCGGCGCCACCTTCAGGTGTCGCCGGACTGCTTTGATCTGATCGACCGGTTGGCCGATGCGTGGGTGATTGATGTTCCATCAAAGAACAGCGGCGGCCGGATCGCTCCGCCGCCAGTTGGAGGGTCTTATAATGGGATGGCTCCGGACCGTCAACGACTTCCGGGGCGTCTTAAAGCGGGCGGGGAGGGCCGTTTCGGTTGAATTTTGGGGCTTTGGCGGCTATTGCGGCGGAAACGCAAAGGATAACGCATGATCCGCGGGTTTTTCCGCCTGATCGGCCTCTTGCTGCTGGCCGGCGGCTTCATTTTTCTGGTTTATGACGGGGCCCGCTCGATCGCCGACCAGACTCTGCGGCTGACCCGGCTCGGCGACTTCTGGAACGACATCAACCAGGCGAGCCAAGCCTCGTTCCAGCACGCGGTCGAGGGCATTTCCACCACGCTGTGGAGCGGGGTGGTCAAAGTGATCCTCAACCAGCCGACCTGGGCCGTGCTCGGCCTTGTCGGCATTATCCTGCTGCTGGCGTTCCGCCCTGCCAAGCCGCTGATTGGCTACGGTCGCGACTAGTGCCTGCCGCGCTCCGATTTCTCGCGCTCTGACTTTTGATCTGTGGCTTCCTATATTCCTCCACGGATGAAGGGAGACCGCCGATGTTCTTTTCGCGCAAACCGTCGAGCCTGCCGACCGCCGCCGAGGCGTTGCCGGGCCGTTCCACCGCTATTCCCACCGCGCGCAGCCATTTCGTCAATGGCCGGTTGCTGAAGCCGCCGTTTCCGGACGGCATCGAGACGGCCGTGTTCGCGATGGGTTGTTTCTGGGGCGCCGAACGCAAGTTCTGGCAGCTCGGCGAGGGCATCCATATCACCGCGGCAGGCTATGCCGGCGGGGCGACGCCGAACCCGACTTATGAAGAGACCTGCAGCGGACGCACCGGCCACACCGAAGTGGTGCTGGTGGCGTTCGATCCGAAGACGATCTCCTACGAACAGCTTCTGAAGACGTTCTGGGAAAGCCACGATCCGACCCAGGGCATGCGTCAGGGCAACGATATCGGCACGCAATATCGCTCGGCGATCTACACCACCAGTGAGGCGCAGATGCAGGCCGCGCTGGCGTCGCAAGTGGCCTATGGCGCGGCGCTGGCCGCCAAGGGCCTCGACGCGATCACCACCGAGATCGCCCCGTTGCGCGACTTCTATTATGCCGAGGACTACCATCAGCAATATCTGGCGAAGAATCCCGCCGGCTATTGCGGCCTCGGCGGCACCGGCGTGTCCTGCCCGGTCGGCATCGGCGCCTGACGTGGGAAGCGGAACCCGTCCGCTCGTTACTCTTTGTTAACCATAAGTGCGGCACACCGGACCTTGTCTTTCATGGAGGGGGCAGGCCCCGGAGCGTGTCGTGCGCACATTTCGCTGTTCGCTGATCGCCATTGGCCTCGCGGCGCTTGCCGTGGCAGGCTGCGCGCGCACGCCTGCGCCGGTCGCGATGCAGCCGCGCACCGATCTCGACGCGCTGGCCTATAAAATGGCGCCGGCCGCCGCTGCTCCGGTCGCTTACAGCTACGCGTCGACCGAAGGGCCCTACCGGCTCGGTGCCGGCGACAAGCTGCGCATCGTGATCTACGGTCAGGAAGGCCTCACCAACACCTATGCGGTCGATGCCGGCGGTGCGATCACCCTGCCGCTAATCGGCGCGGTCAAGGCGCGCGGCCTGACACCGGCCGAGCTCGCCGCCGTGATTACCGCGCGGCTGAAGCAGGGTTATCTGCGCGAGCCTTATGTCGCGGTCGAAATCGAATCCTATCGGCCGTTCTTTATCCTCGGCGAGGTCGCCGCGCCCGGCCAGTATCCCTATGTGCCGAACATGACGGTGGAGAGCGCGGTGGCGATCGCCGGCGGATTCACGCCGCGCGCCCAGCGCGGCGAGGTGACGCTGACCCGTAGCGACCGCGAGGGACGAGCGTCGCGCGTGCCGGCGCCGCTCGGCACGCTGCTGCAGCCGGGCGACACCGTGCAGGTCGGCGAACGCTGGTTCTGATCTGCTTTCGGCGCGTGAGACGATCTTACGGCCGCAGCCAGGGCCGCGACCAGTCGCCCTTCCATCCGCTGAGGCGGCCCTTGCGGAATTGCAGATAAAGCGGATCGTTGCGGAACAGGAAACCCTGGCCGTTGACGTTGCGGATCACCATGAAGGTCTCGTTGCCCGGCGCGCCCCGCACATAGGCGAGCGGTGCGCCGAGCACGCTCGACACGGTGTCGGCGTCCATGCCGAAAGCGAGCGGCGTGGTGTTCGACAGCGTGTTGGTGAAGGGGCGCGGCTGACCTTGCGCGCAAAGCGGCAGCGGCGCCGCCAGCAGCAGCGCGCCGGCCAGACTCCCACAGGTCGACATCCGTTTCATGGCATTCTTCATGGACGCGATTGTCGCCGGAATGCTGCGCAAGGCAAGCCCGACATCGGGCCGCCGCACATCAATCGGTCAGTCCGAGCCATGCGTCTGCAAGCCGCGGCGGACCAGCGAGGCCCAGCCTTCCTCGGCGGTTTCGGCGAATTCGAACAGCCCGAGGTCTTCGGCGGCGATCACGCCCTCTTCAACCAGCGCGTCGAAGTTGATGATCTTGCGCCAGTAGCGCTCGTCGAACATCACGATCGGGGCGTGTGGCGCCTTGCGGGTCTGCTGCAATGTGAGCAGCTCGAAAAGCTCGTCCATGGTACCGAACCCGCCGGGAAAGATCGCCAGCGCATTGGCACGCATGGCGAGATGCATCTTGCGCATCGCGAAATAGTGAAACCGGAAACTGAGCTCCGGCGTGATGTAGGGATTGGGGATCTGTTCGTGCGGCAGGGTGATGTTGAAGCCGATGCTCGGCGCGCCGACGTCGGCGGCGCCGCGGTTGGCGGCCTCCATGATGCCGGGTCCGCCGCCGGTGGCGATGACGTTGTCCCGCCAGCGATGTCTCGGAGCGAAGGCGCCGCCGCGCTCGGAGGCGATGCGACCGAACTCGCGCGCAATCCCATAGAGCTCGGAGCGCTTCTGCCATTGCGTGGCCATGGTCTTTTCAGCCTCGGTCTGCGCGGCCGCCGTCGCGGCTGCGGCCTGCTCCGGCGAAGGAATCCGGGCGCTGCCGAAAACGATGATGGTGGAACGGATGCCCCAATCGCGCAGCGCGAATTCGGCCTTGCTGTATTCGAGGGCAAAGCGAATGGCCCGCATTTCGTCGCGAAGCAGGAATTCGGTGTCTTCGACGGCAAGCAATGAGCTTCGCGAGCCGTTCTTGATCGTCGTTTCGGTCATGGAATGATTGACTCGGATTTTCGCTCTGGAGCGGACAGAACATCGTTGCGTCCGGCGGCGATCGCGCCCCGGTCTGCCGACATTAGTCCGTGCGCGAACCAAGCGGAATAGAGGCCGCGCGCCCTTGGCGGAAGGCTTTGAGTTCGCACGCATTTGTCCGAAGTGAAGCGATCGGCAGATCGCTCCGAATTCTCAACGTCGGGCGAATCGGCGGTGGGATGCAGCGTTGTCGCTTTGGCGGGCGGGCGAAAGCGAATCGAGCGGCGCGAATTCGATGCGGTTGCGTCCGTTGGCCTTGGCTTTGTAAAGCGCCTGATCGGCGCGCCGGAGAATGTCGTCGAATATTGTATCTGTGGCGCAGAATGTCGTGGCGCCGCCCGATATCGTGAGAGGAACTTCGTTGGGGCCGACGCGGAAGCGTCCATGTTCGATCGCGGACCGCGCCTCCTCAATGCGCGCCAAGCCTTCACCGCGGCCGGTGCGGGGCATCAACAGGGCGAATTCTTCGCCGCCGGTGCGTGCGATCATGCCGAATGTGCCAAGCCGGTCGCGCAGCAGTCCGGCGACATGAATAAGCGCCTGATCGCCGCCCTCGTGGCCGAAGGTGTCGTTGATCGACTTGAAGTTGTCCATATCGAAGATCGCGACAAACAGCTCGGCTCTCTCTTGCCTGGCGTTCTGAAAAGCCTCCTTGCCGCATCTCGCGAGTGTTCTGCGATTCGGCAATCCGGTGAGGTAGTCCGTCGAAGCCGCGGATTCCAGTTGCCGTTTCAGGCTGTCGGAGCACATCAGAAGGAAGACCGTCGTGCCGACCACCGGCAACATCGCCATGAAAATCGGCGACAGCAGATTCAGCCAACTCACTCCGCTCTCGACGGCGAAGTTGGATCCGACGCCCATGACCAGATAGGCGGCGAGTCTGGCCGCGGCATAAGACAGAATCAGAAGGAAGAGGCCGGTCAGAATTCTCCGACTGACCGAGGGATTTCCTTTGGAATTTTTACGCAGTGTCACGACACAGGCGCCCATCAGCCAGATCCAGGCGAGTGAGACGACGATGACGCGGATGCGGAAGTCCGGCGTGACGATGGAGAACCACGCGACCGCGGCGGTCGCGATGATGGCGGGCAGACATTGCCAGGTCTTGGGACGCAGGCCGTCGAAACGCTGAACCGCGGCGTAATACGCTGTCAGGCCGAACGCCATCGGTGCATTTGCGGCAAGAAGCATGATCGGTCGCGGCAGCGGCGCGCCGAATGCAAACGCCGCACAACCGGCCGCAACGAGTATCGTTCCGATCTGCCAGTATCTTGACGCCGACCGGAGCGTGTCCGGCAAATCGCGCGAGACGACGGCGAGCACGGCGCCATTAGCGAACATCATCAGCGATACGGTTATGAAAACGGTGCTCGCATCCATCACTTTTGGCGATTTCCTTCGTTCGGGCGGCGCCCCGGTTTCCGTCCTATCATCGGTCGAGACGTCTAAACCGGCGGTTGAGTGAATTGATAAACGGCTGCTTAGCGCGGTCCGTAAAAGTCGATTGAAGCGTGGTGAGCGGCGCATCCGCGGCGTCAGTGATCCCGGCGCGTTGCGACGATGGCAGCTTTCAGATGGCGATAGCGCCGTCCGTTGCCACTGTCCGAGAAGGTCACGCCAAATTTTGCTGGAGTAGCATCGCCAGTCCGATGCGCCTGTCCGTATCGAGGGCATGCGGCGGATCATCTGCGCGGCCGGACGTTGAAAGGTGGCCGTACGGCAGCCATCGACGTTATGTAATCAAATGTGATATCGTATTTCCATGCTTTGGCGGCTCGCCGGTTCTTTACCAGCCAGGACAAGTCATCAGTATGGTGCGTCTGATCCTTTTGCTTGTGGCGCTCGTCGCCGCGGTTCTGTTTGCCCTCGCCATCGGCCGTTATCCGCTCACGATCGGCGATATCGTGGCTTTCTTTCAGGCCATGGTCGGTTTCAAGCCGATGGCGCCGGAGCGCTATCAATTGCTGAATAACGTCATCGTGGAAATTCGCCTGCCGCGGATTCTCGGTGCCGCGCTGGTCGGTGCCGCGCTCGCCTCGTCCGGCGCGGCGTTTCAGGCGGTGTTCCGCAATCCGCTGGTGTCGCCGGGAATTCTCGGCGTACTCGGCGGCGCGAGTTTCGGCGCGGCGCTGGGAATCCTGCTGTTCGGCAACTGGGCGCTGATCCAGCTCTCGGCCTTCGGCATGGGGCTGGGGGCGGTCGGCGTGGGTCTTCTGATCGCCAATTTGTTCGGACATGCCTCGATGATCATGCTGGTGCTCGGCGGCATGATTTCCGCGGCGCTGTTCACCTCGGCGCTGTCGATTGTCAAATACACCGCGGACCCCCAGGAACAACTGCCCGCCATCGTGTACTGGCTGATGGGCAGCCTCGGCGGCGTGGACATGACCCAGATCCGCTGGGCGGCGATTCCGATTGTTGGCGGGCTCGTGGTGCTGGCGTTGTTCGGCCGCGCGCTCGATGCGCTGTCGATGGGCGACGATGAAGCGCGCGCGCTCGGCGTGCCGGCGCAGCAGGTGCGCTATGGCGTGATCGGCGCGGCGACGCTGGTCTCTGCGCTGTCGGTCTCGCTTGCCGGGATGATCGGATGGGTCGGTCTCGTCGTGCCGCATGTGGTGCGTCTGGCGCTGGGGCCGGGCAATGCGCGGCTGTTGCCGGCCAGCGCCTTTGTCGGCGCGATCTTCCTGATCGCGGCCGACTGCCTGTCGCGCAGCATCACGCGCTCGGAAATTCCGATCGGCATCCTCACCGAACTGCTCGGGATTCCCGCCTTCATCATCGTGTTGCGGCGCGCACGAAAAGGTTGGACGTGATGACGGGCGTGCCTCCCACCGAATGTCTTGAAGCAAGTGCCGTGCACTTCCGGCGCGGTACGCGCGTCATTCTCGACGATGTCACGATCAGTCTGCGTTCGGGTGAAATCGTCGCGCTGCTTGGCGCCAACGGCGCCGGCAAGAGCACGCTGTTCCGGATTCTGCTCGGCTTTCTCAAGCCGGAGCGAGGCGAGGTTCGGCTTGATGGTATGCCGCTGAACCAATTCTCGCGCCGCGCGCTGGCGCGGCGCATCGCTTATGTGCCGCAGGCCCATGTCGCGCCGTTTCCCTACAGCGTGCGCGATGTGGTGTTGCTCGGTCGCCTCGCCGAGACCGGAATCTTCCGCGCGCCGCAGGCGGCCGATCATCATACGGTCGATGAGGTGCTGGAGCGTCTCGCCATCACGCATCTTGCGGCAAGGCCCTATACCGAGATTTCCGGCGGCGAGCGGCAACTGACCCTGATTGCGCGCGCGCTGGCGCAGGGCGCCGGCATCCTCGTGATGGACGAGCCGATGACGGGCCTCGACTACGGCTATCAGGTCCGTCTGCTGCAGCATCTGGTTGATCTGGCGGGGAGCGGCCACACCGTGTTGTTCAGCACGCATAATCCCGAACATGCCGTGCAGGTCGCGACCCGTATTGCGGTGTTGCGCGATGGCGCCATCATGGTCGACGGGCCACCGCCCGAGATCATCACGCCGCCGCTGATCCGCACGCTGTATGGTGTCGCGGTCTCGACCCTCACCAACGCCGAAGGCCAGATGGTGATCGTGCCGGTGATGGAGCCTGCACCGTCCGCAGCGATGTGAGTGTTTTTGACTGGCGAGGCGGCTCTGTCCCGATGCGTTCGCCGATATCGACATGATGGCGGAGCCGCGATTTCTACCGCGTCACGCCCGAAATCTCAGCGTTTCCACCAGCAGCGTGAAGGCCGACGACGCGTGTCGGCGATGCGGGTAATACAGGTGATAGCCGGGAAGGTCGGGCGTGAACTTGCCCAGCACCCGCACCAGTCGTCCCTCGTCCAGGTGACGTTGGACCTGATCGAGCGGCAGATAGGCGAGGCCGTGGCCGTCGAGCGCGGCATCGAGGATCAGGTCGATGGTGTTGAGGATCAGCGGCCCCTCGACCCGCACGCGCACGTCGCGGCCGCCGCGTTTCAGCCGCCAGCTATTGAGCGTGCCGGAGGTCGGCAGTCGCAGATTGATCGCGCGATGATCGATCAGTTGCGCCGGCGAGGCCGGAACGGCATGCGCGCGAAAATATCCCGGCGCGCCGACGATCGCCATCGGGATGTCCGGTCCGATGCGCATCGCGATCATGTCCTTCGCGATCTCGCCGCCGAGGCGGACGCCGGCATCGAAACGGTCGGCCACGACATCCGCCAGCCCGTAGTCGATCGTCATCTCGACCGTGATGTCCGGATTGTCTTTGAGCAGCCGCTTCATCGCCGGCACGAGAATGGTCTTTGCCGCGTGCTCGACGGTGGTGAGGCGGAGGGTGCCGGTCGGCCGGTCGCGCAACTCGCCCAATGAGGCGATCGCGGCGTCGAGATCGTGCAGCATGGGACCGAGCGTCGCGATCAGCCGCTCGCCGGCGTCGGTCGGCGCCACGCTCCGCGTCGTGCGCGACAGCAGCCGCAACCCCAGCCGCTCCTCGGTCCGCCGCACGATCTGGCTGAGCGCGGACTGCGCCATGCCGAGCCGGGCGGCCGCCTTGGTAAAACTGCGCTCCTCGGCAACCACGACGAAGGCCGCCAGATCGGCAATCTCGTCCCGCCGCATTTATCACCTCAATGATAGACCTAAGACAAATCACCCGTCTAATCGATGTAATCTTTCTGGCCTAGATTGCGCTTATCAGCAAGGGGCCGTCGGCGGCGAACCGCGAGACCGCGAACGAAAAGGAACCGGACCATGGGCAAGATCAGCTTCGCCAATTCGAACAACAGGACCATCGTGATGTCGGCGGTGATCAATGTCCCCGCGGGCTTCGACGAAAAAAAGAGCTATCCCGCCATTGTCGTTTCGCATCCGGGCGGCGGCGTGAAGGAGCAGACCGCCGGCACCTATGCGAAGAAGCTCGCCGAGCAGGGCTTCGTCACCATCGCCTACGACGCCTCGTATCAGGGCGAGAGCGGCGGCGAGCCGCGCCAGCTTGAGAATCCGTATATCCGCACCGAGGACGTCAGCGCCGTCATCGACTACCTGACCACGCTGCCTTACGTCGACAAGGAGCGCATCGGCGCGATGGGCATCTGCGCCGGCGCCGGCTACACTGCCAATGCCGCGATCCAGGATCGCCGCATCAAGGCGATCGGCACGGTCAGCGCCGTCAATATCGGTTCGATGTTCCGCAACGGCTGGGAGAACAACGTCAGGTCGATCGATGCGCTGCCGTATGTCGAAGCGGGCTCGAACGCTCGCACCTCCGACGCCGAAGGCAAGGGATACGCGACGATGCCGCTCGCGCCGCTGACGGAGAAGGACGCGCCGAACGAGGAGCTGCGTCAGGCGTGGGAGTATTACCACACGCCGCGCGCCGAGTGCGCCACCGCGCCGGGTGTCGCAACGCTGCGCAGCCTGAACCAGATCATCACCTACGACGCCTATCACATGGCGGACGTCTATCTGACCCAGCCGATCCAGATCGTGGCCGGCAGTAAGGCGGGCAGCAAATGGATGAGCGACGATCTGTTCGATCGCGCCGCCAGCACCGACAAGTCATTCCATGTCGTCGAAGGCGCCAACCACATGGACCTTTATGACGGCAAGGCGTTTGTCGACGAGGCTGTGTCGGTGCTCGCGCCGTTCTTCAAGGCAAAGCTTAAGGGTGCAGCCGTGAGACAGGCTGCTGAATAGCTATATGTCCATGCATGGAAGCTCGTAATCAATGTCGACCGGAAAGGAAAACCTCATGGAAACCGTCAAGATTCGCAATCCCGGCATGTACTGGGATATCGCCGCGAATATTCACGTTCCGGCTGATTTCGACGCCGGCAAGCGCTACCCGGCGGTGGTGTCGAACCACCCCATCGGAAGTTGCAAGGAGCAGACCGCCGGCAACGTCTATGGTGCGGCGCTGGCCAAAGCCGGCTTCGTCGTCATCGTGCCCGACGCCAGCTTCCAGGGCGGCAGCGGCGGCGAACCGCGCTGGATCGAAGACCCCGAACAGCGGGTGAAGGACTATCGCGACGTCATCGACTACGCTCAGTCCCTGCCTTATGTCGATCCCGACCGGATTGGCATGCTCGGCATGTGCGGCGGTGGCGGCTACTCGGTGAAAGCGACCATCATCGACAAGCGCATCAAGGCGCTGGTCACGATCACCGGCGTGAACTTCGGGCGGCTGATGCGCGAAGGTTTCAGCAACTTCGATCCCGTCGGCGCGCTCAAAGGCATGGCTACGCAGCGCACCGCCGAGAATGCGGGTGCCGACGCGCAGATCAACATCTTCCTCCCCGCCAGCGTCGAAGCGGGCAAGGCCGCGGGCATCACCGACATCGATGTGCTGGAGGCCACCGACTATTACCGCAACCGTTGCCCGGCTTCAGGGTCGGGCACCCGCATGCTGGTGTCGCACGCCGCTCCCGCGATCGCATGGGATGCCTTCGCTTTTACCGAAACGCTGCTGACGCAGCCGATCATGCTTGTGTTTGGTGACAAGCCCGGCGGGTTCGGCGCCTATCGCGACGGCATGGAGCTCTATGGCCGCGCTGCCTCCAAGCACAAGGAACTGGTGGTGGTCGAAGGGTGGTCGCATTACGACCTCTACGACAAGCCCGAACCGGTACGTCAGGCGCTGGAAAAGTTGGTGCCGTTCTTCAAGACGCATCTCGGTGGCACGGCCACTGCAAGCCGGCCCCAGGCGGCGGAGTAGGCGTGTGTTTTTTCGACGGAGCGGCGACGGGTTTCCGCGCCGTTCCGAATTTTAAGAGCGTTTTCGAGCGAAGCGGGTACCGGTTCGCGTAAAGAAAACGCGTCAAAATTTGGAGATAGAGCCCCGTTCCGATTCCATCGGAATGGAAATGGTTCTGTGAGGATGAAAAATGACGAAAGTTCTTGTTCTGGGCGCGGGCGGCCAGATCGCCCGTCACGTCGTGGCCATGCTGGGTGGTGATAACGATATATCGCTGACGCTGTTCGCTCGCAGCCCGACGAAGCTGACGCAGGCGCCTACCAACGCCAAAATCGTTCAGGGCGATGTGCTCGACAGCGTGAAACTCAATGACGCGATCAAGGGGCAGGACATCGTCTATGCCAATCTGACCGGCGAGGATCTCGATGCGCAAGCCAAGAGCGTGATCGCGTCGATGCAGGCCATGGGCGTGAAGCGGCTGGTCTTCGTGCTGGCGCTCGGCATCTACGACGAGGTGCCCGGCAAATTCGGCGAGTGGAACAACGCGACCATCGGCGAGGAGTTGAAACCGTTCCGCCGCGCCGCCGATGCCATCGAAGCCTCGAAGCTCGATTACACCATCCTGCGCCCCGCCTGGCTGACGGACGAAGACGAGGTCGACTACGAACTGACCGAGCGTGATGCGCCGTTCAAGGGCACCGTCGTCTCGCGCAAGAGCGTCGCCGATCTGATCGTGACGGTCATCCGTTCTCCTAGTCTTCATCTGCGCGGCAATGTCGGCGTCAACAAGCCGGGGACCGACGGCGATAAGCCTTCCTTCATGTAGGCGAAGACATCAGGTTCGTTCATTCTCGCGAAATGCGGACAGGCAGGAGAAACCATTCCCGCCTCGCACCGGATCGGGCGCGCGCACGGATTGTGTCGTATGTCGATGGCCGCAGCGAAGCCTTCGGTGTTCCGCCGTGGCCCGGGGCGCCTCCTGGGCGCACCCCGATGTCCGCCATCCCTGCCGCCCACCGTCTCCCGCCGCGGGCGATCATACCGTCACCGCCGCCGGACCGGCGGCCGATGTGGGCCGGCGAGAACAAACTTTGTGGAACGGAATTACCCTGTGCCCTATGAACGTCGCAGGCGAATCGGCAAGATCGTCTCTGTCGTCGCGCACCGTTTCGTGACACGGACATCCCGATGATCGCCGGTATTGTCCTCGTGTCGCGTTTCTAAACAGATCTTGCCAATGGCCCTGGACACAGCAAACGACGGAAGAGCGGTGCGGCCGCTGCTGGCGCTGAACTTCTTCATGGCGGATATGCAGGCCGGGATCGGCCCGTTCCTCGGTGTGTTTCTGCTCGCGCATGGCTGGCAGAGCGGCTGGATCGGGACGGTGATGACGGTGGGTGGCATCGCGGGCATGCTGATGACGACGCCGGCCGGTGCGCTGATCGATGCCACGCACAGCAAGAAGCTGTTTGTCATCATTCCCGGCATTTGCACGGTTGCGGCTTCCGGCATCGTGCTGTTGTCGCAGGAGTTCTGGCTGGTGGCGACCTCCCAGGTCGCGACCGCCATTGCGGGCGCCGCGATCGGCCCGGCCGTCGCGGGCATCACGCTCGGCATCGTGCGCCAGGCCGGCTTCAATCGGCAGAATGGCCGCAATCAAGCCTTCAACCACGCGGGCAACATGGTGGGAGCTGCGCTCTCCGGCTTTGTGGGCTGGGTCTATGGCTTCACGGCGGTGTTCTGGCTCGCCGCGCTGTTCGGCGTCTTCTCCATCGTGTCGGTGCTCATGATCCCGGGCGATGCCATCGACGACGACGCGGCGCGGGGACTCGCGCATGAGCCCGGCGACGGCAAGCACGCCAGGGGGTTGCAGGTGCTGGTGGAATGCAAGCCGTTATTGATCCTCGCGGCGGCGCTCCTCTTCTTCCATCTCGGAAACGCGGCGATGCTTCCGCTCTACGGGCTCGCCGTCGTCGCCGACAAGCAGGCCGATCCGGCCAGCTTCGTCGCCATGACCATCGTGATCGCCCAGGGCGTCATGATCCTGACGTCGCTTGTCGCGATGCGCATGGCTGAGAAGGAAGGCTACTGGCTGGTTCTGCTGGTCTCGTTCATGGCGCTGCCGGTCCGCGGCGTCATCGCGGCATGGCTTTTGAACCGCTGGGGAGTCTATCCGGTGCAGATCCTTGACGGCGTCGGGGCGGGCCTGCAGAGCGTCGCGGTGCCGGGTCTGGTCGCGCGCATCCTTGACGGTACCGGGCGCATCAATGCGGGCCAGGGTGCGGTCATGACCGTTCAAGGCGTTGGCGCGTCGCTCAGCCCGGCCATCGGTGGCTGGATCGCACAGGAACTCGGCTACGGGCCGATGTTCCTTATCCTCGGGGCGTTCGCGGCGGTGTCGGTCGCGCTCTGGATCGTGTTCGCATCCCTGCTCAAGCCCGCCTGCGCGATCAAACCTCAGTCTAACGAAACAGCCTCGCCGGCGGCAGGGATTGCTTGATGCTTGACGCCAACATCGCGACCTGGGGCATCGCAGGTCTTGCCACTTTCGGGGTCATCGCGCGCCCCTGGAATCTGCCGGAATACATCTGGGCCGTCACCGGCGCCATATTGCTGGTCGCGTTCGACCTCCTGCCGTGGCGGGACGCGATGATGGCCGCGGGGAAAGGCACCGACGTCTATTTCTTTCTGGTCGGCATGATGCTGCTCGCCGAGGTTGCACGGAAGGAAGGCCTGTTCGACTGGCTTGCGCAACAGGCGGTCAAACACTCGCGCCGCTCGGCATCCCGGCTGTTCGCGATCGTCTACGCGGTCGGTACGCTTGTCACCGTCTTCCTGTCGAACGACGCGACTGCCGTCGTTCTGACGCCCGCCGTCTATGCCGCAACCCGCGCCGCCAAGGTCGAGCCGTTGCCCTATTTGTTCGCCTGCGCGTTCATCGCCAACGCCGCCAGTTTCGTGCTGCCGATATCGAATCCGGCCAACCTGGTGGTGTTCGGCGAGCAGATGCCGCCGCTTCTGGAATGGCTTCGGTACTTTGCGTTGCCTTCGGTGGCGGCCATCGCGGCCACCTTTGTCGTGCTTCGCATCAGCCAGCGCGATTGCCTTCGCGGCAGCATCGACAGCGTAAGCGACCAGGCCGTGATGCTCGCACCGATGGCGGCAGTCGCCGCCGTCGGCATCGGCGCGACCGCGGTCGTTTTGCTCGCCTCGTCAGCGCTCGGCATGGATCTCGGCCTGCCGACTTTCGTCTGCGGGGTGGCGGTCGCCGCAATCGTCCTGCTGGTGACACGTCAGGCCCCGACTGCGATCGCTCGGGATATCTCCTGGTCGGTCCTGCCCCTCGTCGCCGGGTTGTTTATCCTGGTCGAAGGTCTCAATCGCACCGGCGTGCTCCCGGCTCTTGCGGAGCAATTGAAGCAAGCCGCCGCTCTTTCGCCGCACGCGACGGCCTGGGAAGCCGGCATCATCACCGCGTTCGCGTCGAATCTCGTCAACAATTTGCCGATGGGGCTGATCGCGGCAACCACGACGCAAGCCGCGCAATCATCGCTTCATGTCATCGGCGCTGTGCTGATCGGCGTCGATCTCGGGCCGAATCTTTCGGTCACGGGATCTCTCGCCACGATCCTGTGGCTGATCGCGCTACGCCGCGAGGGCGAGCACGTCGGCGCGCTCCGCTTTCTCAAGCTGGGCATTCTGGTGATGCCGCCTGCTTTGATCCTGTCATTGCTCGCGCTCGCGTTGACGGCGCCATAACGTCGCCGGATGCTTATGAATAAGCAGCCGCAGCGTGCGCTTGCTGATGCGCGGTCTGGTCTATCAACATCGTCGCGGAGTCGGAACGCGCGATCTGTCTATGCGGCCAGCCGCGCTTCATTGTGAATGATCTCGGCAAATCCCTGCCGCCATGAGGAATAACGCGGCGACCACCCGAGTTCACGTTTGGCCTTCGCGTTCGATCCCGCGCGCGCCTGCGTCATCATGACGACGATATGCTCTCCGGCGGCGAGACGGCCAAGCCACGCCGGCACGTGGAACGGCGGTTTGGCACCGAGCATGGCAGCAAGCGCGGGGAGCCAGTCATGCACCGGCGCGGGATCGTCGTCGACGATATTGTAGATGCCGCGGCCTTGCTCGACTGCGAGGACAGTCGCCGCCGCTGCGTCGTCGATATGCAGGAACGACCACCACGCCGTGCCGCCGCCGATCAACGGCATACGGCGCTTGCGAATCTGCTCGATCATGGGCGGATCGAACACGCCGGTGCCGGGGCCATAGAAACCGCCATAGCGTAAGGCGACGCCCGCTACTCCCGGCGCCGTCGTAACCGCGTGTTCGAGATGGCGGATGGCGTCGAGCGTGCCACGGAATTCCTGCGGCGGGTTCGGGTCGAGCGGATCGTCCTCGGTCTTCACATGTCCGCCGTCCCGTGCATAAGGCCATCCGCAGAAGCTCTGCGCGACCATCCGCTTCGCGCCGCAGGCGCGCGCGGCCGCAAGCAGATAGTCGGTTCCGGTGGTGCGCAGCCGATTGCTGCTGGCGAAGGCGTGATCGAATTTGCGCAAATCCAAAGCACCTTTCAAATCCGTCAACTGATGCACGATCACATCCGGGCGTGCGGCGGCGACGGCAGCGTGAATGGCGCTTTCATCGAGCGCGTTCGCGACGACCGGTTCGGCGCCGAGTTCCCGCAGAAGGCCGGTCTTCGCCGGCGTTCGCGTTAATCCGACCACGATATGCCCGTTGCGGATGAGGCGCGGAACCAGACTGCGTCCAACGGCGCCCGTCGCGCCTGCAACGAAAATGCGCATGGCGTTACCTCGCGGCGTAATAAGCTGCTTAGAGTGGGTTAGTATCGATCGCGGCGAGTTCAAGGGGGCGCAAGCGACTTCGGGCGGAACAACGACGAGCCAGATTATCGAGGCGGTCATATCGTTCTTGCGCGCGACGGCTATGACGCTACGAAAATGGACGATATCGCGATGAATACGCGGATCACAAAGCCGCTACTCTGCGATTATTTCCTCGAAGCAGGCGTTGTTTCTTGCGGTGTTTCCATCGATCCGAGACGGCGCTGATCGCCAGTGGCCGGATCGAGCCGCGAAGAGATCGTTGACATCGTTCTGGATGTTGCGTGGCTGCTAGCGCGGCGACAGACACGCTGACCGCGTTGCCGTTCAAGCGGTCGCCGCGTCGGCCGTTGCTTGATCAGTCGGGTCGGAGCACTTGCTGACAGGCCGCGAAACCCGGCGGAGGTCATGATGCAATTGCTCATGCGTACGCTCAAGACGACCATCATTGGTGTGATCGTCTTTTGCTGTCTCATCTTCGTCCCGGCCGGCACTTTGGCTTACTGGCAAGGATGGATGTTTATCGCCGTCTTCGGCATATCGACCGCCCTCATCGGCCTTTACCTCGCATTGGCGAACCCCGTGCTGCTTGAGCGGCGCGTCAAGGTCGGGCCGGCGGCGGAGACCAGGCCGGTCCAGAAAATCATCATCACGGTCTCTTTCGCGGTGTTCTGCCTGATGCTGATCGTCTCGGTGCTCGACCATCGCTTCGGCTGGTCACACGTTCCGACCTGGCTTTCGGTCGTCGGAGACGCGCTTGTTGTGCTGGGGCTGATGATTGACCTTCGCGTCTTTCGCGAAAACAGCTACGGCGCATCCACCATCGAGACGATGGCGGGACAGAAGGTCGTTAGCACCGGTCCCTACGCCGTGGTCCGCCACCCGATGTATGCCGGCGTTCTCGTCATGATGCTTGGAACGCCGCTTGCGCTCGGCTCCCGATGGGGCATCTTGCTCGCAATCGCCACCGTTCCGATCCTGATGTTGCGCATTCTCGACGAGGAAAGAATGCTGCGTCATGAACTGGAGGGCTACGAGAGCTATGTGCGAGATGTGCGCTATCGGCTGCTGCCGGGCCTCTGGTAATGAGGCCGTCCTTCGAAAGGCACAGGGCCCAGTCGAAACAGCGGTCGGAGCCCCGAAGCTTGAAGACATCATCCGCCACCGGAAGCGATTCGATTTTTTTCGCCGCCAATCGCTGCGGTTTCTACGGACGTAGTTTGGTGGCTTTAGAAGTGCATCGGAGGTATTTGGCGCACCGCACCGGGTGAAGATGATAGTTATGTTTACGCCATAGCCCTCTAAATTCGCCTTCGTCGAAGGGCCTTAAACCCTTTGAAATTGTAGAAGATTCTTGCACGCCATCGCCAAAGCGGCTTCGTTGGCCTACATCAACGGCTTAGCTGCGAGATCGGGTCGCCGCGCAGGCCGGGTGTCAAGGCCAGCAAACGATCTGACGGATTCATCGCTACGCCCAGGGCGGCTTGATACAAAGCCGAATGTACGGTTGACGTAAATCGTCATAGCCTGCTATCTTAATCGTATGATTTTGAGCTTCCGCGACAAACGGACCCAAGCCTTCGCCGATGGCACGTTCGTCAGGGAGTTTCAGAGTTTCGACCGGCAGGCGTGGAAGCGCCTTGAAATTCTGGAGGCGGCGACGAGCCTCGACGATTTGCGCGGCTTGCCGAGCAACCGTCTGGAGGCGCTTCGCGGCGACAGACGCGGCCAATACAGCATCCGCATCAATTCCCAATGGCGGATTTGCTTCGAGTGGCCGCAGGGCGCTGCCGGACCATCGGAGGTCGAGATTGTAGATTATCACTAGATGAGGCGAGAAAGCTATGGCGCGGCCCCCCATCCATCCCGGCGAAATCCTCGCCGACGAATTGCAGGAGATCGGCGTGACGCCAACCGAGCTGGCGCGCCAGATAAATGTGCCCGCCAACCGGGTAACGCAGATCATTCACGGCCGGCGCGGCATCACCGGAGATACCGCTCTGCGCCTCGGCCACTGGTTCGGCAACACCGCACAGTTCTGGCTCAACCTCCAAAGCGCCTTTGACATCCGTGTCGCGCAGGAGAAGGCCGGCCGCGAGATCGCCGGGCTGCCCATCCGGCCCGAAGCGGCTGGCGCGAACGCGCCATAAAGCCATAAGGCGGCAGGTTGGGGGGAAGAAATGGAAGAGATCAAGGTCGAAGTCAGGCCCGATTTTCTGGAACGGCAGGCGAAGGCTCAGCCGATCCAGGCTCTGGCCGAACTGATCTGGAATGGACTCGACGCCGATGCGACCACCGTCAATGTCGAGATCGAAAATGACGCTCTTGGCGGCATGTCCAAAATCGTCGTGACGGACAACGGGCACGGCATGCCGCGCGCCGATGCCCCGCAGCTTTTTCAGAACTTGGGCGGCTCCTGGAAACGGCAACGGCCCGGCACGCTCAACCTTAACCGCATGCTTCACGGCCAGGAGGCAGAGGTCGCTTCAAAGCTTTTGCGCTTGGAAACGTCGTTGATTGGAAAGTCGTCTATGACAACGGCGGCACGCTATCCCGCTACGATATAGCCGTGCTTGAACGTGAGATCGAGCGCGTCCGCATTTCCGACGAACAGCCCGCACCCGGCGCGGCGCGAGGCGTGACGGTTGTCATTTCAGAACTAAAAAGACAATTCTCGTCGCTCAAGCCCGAGAACGCTGTCCAAGAGCTGTCGGAAATTTTCGCTATCTACCTCAAGGACTACCGCAACGTTAGCATTGCTATCGGCAACGAAAGGATCGACCCGAGCCTTGCCATCGCCGGCACATGGGAATTTGACCTGACACCTATTCTCGACGAGCAAGACGCACCGCACAGCGTCGTTCTCGAAGTCATCGAATGGCGCAGGCAGACCCGCCGCACCTTGTATCTATGTAGTGAGCAGGGATTTCCTCTCTCGCAGGTTGAGACGCGCTTTCACGTTGGGGATTTCCATTTTTCCGCTTACTTGAAATCCAGCTTCATTCGCGACCTGCATCGCGACGGCCGGCTTGACCTCGCGGAAATGGTTCCTGCCCTAGCGAATGCCATCGAAGAAGCCCGCGACAAGATCAAGGAACTGTTCCGGTCGCGCGCGGCGGAGCGGGCGCGGATCGTCGTCGATCAGTGGAAGGAAAAGAAAATCTATCCCTACGAAGGGGATGCCGCCACGCCGCTCGAAACGGCAGAGCGCCAGATTTTCGACATCGTCGCTGTCACCGTCCAGGACGCATCGCCCGATTTTCGCGAGACGCCTCCCAAACAAGCCGCCCTGCATCTGCGGTTGCTGCGCCACGCTATTGAGCGAAGTCCCACCGAGTTACAGCGCATTCTCGATGAGGTCCTGAAGCTGCCTAAACGCAAGCAGAAGGAGCTTGCGGACCTTCTCGACGAAACCGACCTCTCTGGCATCATCAGTGCGGCGACGCTGGTTGCCGATCGCCTCAAATTCCTGGAGGCGCTACGCTTCATCCTGTTCGACTATGAGGCTCGCCAAAAACTCCGGGAACGCTCGCAGCTTCACAAAATTTTGGAGCAAAACACCTGGATATTCGGTGAAGAGTACAATCTATGGGCCAGCGACAAGGACCTGACGACGGTCCTGAAAACGCATCGGGAGAAGCTTGATCCCGACCTGGTGATTGATGACCCCGTCAAGGTCATCAACAAGACGCGCGGTATTGTCGATCTCATGTTGTCCCGCGCGCAGCGTCGCCATCGTCATAACGACCTGGAGCACCTCGTCATTGAGTTGAAGGCTCCCAAGGTGACGATCAACGCCGCCCACTTGATGCAGATCGAGGGATACGCCCTCGCGGTCGAGGAAGACCCGCGCTTCAATAGGGTCGATGGTCTGCGTTGGCACTTCTGGCTCGTATCGGACGAATACAACAAGGAGGTGGAAGCCCGCATCCGCAACGGCCCGGACCCGCAGCGGCGACTGATCCAGAAGGGCGCGCGCGTGTCGGTCGGCGTGAAGACATGGGGAGAAATTCTGGAAGAGAACAACGCACGCCTCCAGTTTGTGAAAGAGAAACTGGAACACCGCGTCGATGAGGGGCAGGCGCTTGCATATTTGCAGGAGCGTCATCGGGAATTCCTAGAGGGAATCCTGATTGAAGGCGAGGACGATGGCGACGCTACACCCGGTGCAGACGCGAAAGAGCCGGCGACAGACGAGGCAGGGAACGCGTGAACGCCGTCGAGATCGAGGAAGCCGTCATGGCGCTGGCCCGCTGAGCGAAGGACGTATTGATTGAACATCTATTTTGGGCATGGCCTGGGGGCACGAAAATGAGTTTGAGACCAATTGCGCTTATGAATGATCGGGTTAATCGGGCGCGCGAGGATTCTGATATAGCACTATTCCACGATCTTCTGTACGCTGGCGAATTCGTGGTACGGCTGACGACTGCAGCGATTGTTGCGGCCATAGACGACGACCGGGACAGACACCGGTACCGACTCCTTCACAAAATCGTCCGTGCCGACGGCATCGGAGAGTGGAGCGGTGTTTTGGATGACGCGCTAAGCGGTCCAGCCTCTCAACATCTTGTTCCAGCAGCGAAGGAAGATCGCCGCCTTCTCACAGAGCGCGTTGGCCCCGGCAACTGGCAGTATGATGCGGTGCGCCTCCTGTTGGAAGCTCAGCAACATATAGACCCTGAAAAGCAGCCTATCTCTGGGAAAGTCCCTCTACGCTCGTGGTTCGCCAGCTTTGCGGAGTTGAGAAACAAAACTCGTGGTCATGGCGCGCCCACCGCGACGCTCTGCTCCAAGATATCGCCGCAGCTTGAGGAATCGATTAAGCTGATATGTGAACATAATCCCCTGTTTCTTCGTCCATGGGCATATCTTCACCGGAATCTCTCTGGGAAATATAGGGTGATTCCCATGGGCGGCGGCGAGGGCGTCTTTGCCTCTCTGAAAACCGTTTCAGCCATTTCACAATCTGCCTATCAGAACGGAATTTATATATCGTTCGACTCTCTCAGACGAGTCGATCTTCTTTATACCGACGCGGATGTTTCAGATTTTTTCTTCCCAAATGGAGCGTTCAAAGGAAGAACCTTCGAACTCCACTCCCTGATCTCCGACAACCGCCAGGATGGCGATGCATCGCCCTATCTTGCCAGCGCCTCCGAACTGCCGGTCAGCGAAACACACGGTGTCGGACAACTCGATGTTACGAACAATGTCTGGAGCAATCTACCGCCAGCCCCGCCCAGCTATATTCACCGCCCCGATCTAGAAACTGAAATCACGAGCATCCTCACCAACGATCGTCATCCAATCGTGACCCTCGTCGGCAGGGGAGGAATTGGAAAAACGTCGTTAGCTTTACAGATACTTCATGCAGTAGCCGCTACGAGCCGCTTTGATACCATTCTCTGGTTCAGCGCCCGCGACATCGACTTGCTGCCACAAGGCCCTAAAATCGTTAGGCCCCAGGTGCTTACTGAGAAAGACATATCATCCGAGTTCGTAAACATAATGGGATACGGGGCCGAGCTAAGTCCTAAGCGAACGACGATAGACGTGATGTCCGACAGCCTGCGACAGAGCCCTCATAGCGGGCCGTTACTCTTCGTATTCGATAATTTTGAAACGATGAGGAATCCAGTCGATGTCTTCAACTGGCTGGATTCAAATGTCCGTCTACCCAACAAGATACTGATTACCAGCCGTTTTCGGGAGTTCAAGGCCGATTATCCGATTGCCGTTGGCGGCATGGAGGAACCCGAAGCACGCGCGCTAATTCGTCAAACGGCAGAGGCTCTAGGCATACAGGATGTAATCGACGACGAATATTGCAGACAGATTGCCGAAGAGTCTGACGGGCATCCTTATGTAATAAAGATCATGCTGGGTGAAGTTGCCGACAGCAAGAAAACCGGACGGCCGAAGCATATAATCGCCCGTAAGGACGATGTTCTGGATGCTCTATTTGAGCGGACATTTGCGAATCTCTCCCCGCTTTCCAGCCGCGTTTTCCTTACGCTTAGCGGATGGCGTTCTCTGGTGCCACAACTGGCCGTCGAGGCTGTATTGCTCCGTGACCAAAGCGAACAGATCGATGTTAGTGGTGCTGTAGATGAATTGGTCAGAATGTCATTGGTGCAGCGCGTGACTGCGCCGGATAAATCGGAATTTCTTGATGTGCCTTTGACTGCTGCGATTTTTGGCTCGCGTAAGCTGGCTGTTAGCCCAATAAAGATCATTATCGAAAATGATATCAGGCTGCTCCAAGACCTCGGAACCTCCAGCATCCATTCGCTGAAAGATGGGGTTCATCCAAAAATCCTAAGCCTGTTTGCCAAAGCGGCCTCACGGATTTCCGAGGGAAAGCAGAGACTGGTAGACATACAGAATGTTCTGGAATTTGTGGCACAGAGTTATCCCCCGGCTTGGCTGTTGCTGGCCGATCTGTACGAGGATGTGCATGGTAACGATGGTTCATCGGGCACCGCCGAGTATGTAAGGAGATACATCGAACAAGTGCCAGATGGCGACGCCAGCCGCGAAGCGTGGGCGAGATTGGCAAATCTATACAGGCGGACAAACGATGTCATTGCGGCTTGCGGTGCGTTCGTGCGCGCCTTCGGGGCAGCTGACGCGCCACTCACAGAGATCAGCACGATGGCGAACTGGGTAAATAACAACCGAACGATCATCACGGACCTTGATTCTACCGACAAACGCGCTGTTTTTGGATCGCTGATCGGCTTGATGGAGAGGCGTATTGATGAAGCATCCGCAACGGACCTGTCGCGGTTGGCTTGGTTGCATTTGCACGCTGATGACTCTGGAAGAGCCAATCAAATTGCAGAACTCGGCTTGGCTAAGGAGCCAGACAATAGGCATTGCCAAAGGCTTATAGAGCGATTGAGTAACGGCTACTAGCGGTCCCGATTTGGTGGCAGTCAGCCGCGCACGACGTATCGCTGTAGCAGGGCAAGGCTACTTCGGCTGCCAAACTATCTGGAACTAATATTTCATTTTGACCGCAAGCGATTCGAACTTTTTCACCGCCTAACGCCGCCGTTTCTACGCTTTTCACGTACAGGCTACACTCTATCCTTTGCACGGGGGGATGTTTGGCGGCTATAGCGTACAATAGAGGGCAATCGACGGTATTTGGCGCACCCGACACGATTCGAACGTGTGACCTTTGCCTTCGGAGGGCAACGCTCTATCCAGCTGAGCTACGGGTGCGGCTCCCTTCCTTTAGCGGATCGGGGCGGGAGGGGCAACGGCGGTTGGGGCGCTGATGGCGCTCAGGCGGGGACGATCACCTTGCCGATCGGCCATAGCGCGATGCCGGCAAGCTTGAGGTGGGCCC